>JRHI01000058.1_pt1 | contig 105962 bp, 92 predicted proteins | sample 215371 | NCBI WGS metagenome assembly JRHI01 (sample SAMN02929681, study PRJNA255918) | sediment metagenome | biome: cave system; feature: Ice Cave; material: Sediment; isolation source: sediment from deep within a dark volcanic ice cave with no known source of... ...
GATAGAAACAGCCCAAGCCGGCACGCTGCTGCGCAAATCAACCTTTCCAGCGGCAATTAGGTCAGCTATGCTGTCCTTTAGCAGCGAGAGGCCTCGCGGCCGCGGCGCACCGGGACAACGACCGGCGGCGGGCGTGTCGTGGCAGCGCTCGCGAAACTGGGGTGATCAGCCGCAAGATACGCCCCGCCTGGTGCTGCAGCGCAACCCTCGTCCGATCCGGAAGACAGGGGGCAGACGCTGGGCAGACCGGAGGCGGGCCACGGAGCGGCGGCGTTCGGCTCCGCACGTTACCGGGCTCGTTTCCGCCCCGCTTCGGCATGGGTAGGGTGACGCTCGGAGCGCGCGCGAACCGATGACCCCAATTGCTGAGGCACTGATGAGCCGAAAGGCATGGGCCAATGACATTGGAAACGAAGGCGATCAAGAGCGCGCGGCATCCGGATGCTGCACATCTCGTCCCCGAAGCGAACGGCCTTTTCGATCCCAAGCGCGAGTACGACGCCTGCGGCGTAGGCTTCATCGCCAACCTGAAGGGCGTGGCCTCGCACCAGATGGTCAAGGACGCGCTCTACATTCTGGAGAACCTCGAGCACCGCGGCGCAGTAGGGGCCGATCCGATCGCGGGCGACGGCGCCGGCCTCCTCATCCAGATCCCGCACGCGTTCTTCGCCGAGGAGTGCGCCTCCCTCGAGATCAAGCTGCCGAAGCCCGGCCATTATGCCATCGGGCATCTCTTCATGCCGCACGACGAGCGGCTGCGCGCGCACTGCGAGCGCGTGTGGATGCGCATCATCCGTGAGGAGGGCCTGGAATTCCTGGGCTGGCGCTCGGTGCCGGTCGACAACGCGTGCCTGTCAGAGATGGTCAAGGCGGTAGAGCCGGTGCATCGACAGATCTTCATCGGTCGGCCGAAGGCGATGAAGGACCAGCAGGAGTTCGAGCGCCGGCTTTATCTCATCCGCAAGGTGGTCTCCAACGCGCTCTATTTCGCCTACAAGGGCCGCGACATCGGCCATTACACCGTGTCGCTGTCGAGTCGCACGCTGGTCTACAAGGGCATGTTCCTGTCCTACCAGGTGGCCAAGTACTACAAGGACGTGACCGACCCGCGTCTCGTCTCGGCCATGGTGCTGGTGCATCAGCGCTTCTCCACCAACACCTTCCCGTCGTGGAAGCTCGCCCACCCCTACAGGATGGTTGCGCACAACGGCGAGATCAACACGCTGCGCGGCAACGTCAACTGGATGGCGGCACGGCAGGCCTCCGTGTCGTCGCCGCTGTTCGGGCGCGACATCACCAAGCTGTGGCCGATCTCCTACGAGGGCCAGTCCGACACCGCATGCTTCGACAATGCGCTCGAGTTCCTGGTGATGGGCGGCTACAGCCTGGCGCACGCGGCCATGATGCTGATTCCGGAGGCGTGGGCCGGCAACCCGCTGATGGATAGCAAGCGCCGCGCCTTCTACGAGTATCACGCCTGCCTGATGGAGCCGTGGGATGGGCCGGCCTCCATGGCCTTCACCGACGGCCGCCAGATCGGCGCCACGCTCGACCGCAACGGCTTGCGGCCGGCGCGCTATCTCGTCACCAAGGACGACCGCGTGATCATGTCGTCGGAAGCCGGCGTGTTGCCGGTGGCGGAGGAGAACATCGCTCGCAAATGGCGCCTGCAGCCGGGCAAGATGCTGCTCATCGACCTGGAAGAGGGCCGCATCATCTCCGATGACGACCTCAAGGCGGATCTGGCCTCGCGCTATCCCTACGAGCAGTGGCTGAAGCGCACGCAAGTGCAAGTGGGCGACCTGCCGCTGCCCAAGAAGATGCCGCGCAAGAAGACGAACGTGTCGCTGCTCGATCTGCAGCAGGCGTTCGGCTACACCCAGGAGAGCCTGAAGTTCCTGATGGCACCCATGGCCCACACGGGCCAGGAGGCGGTCGGCTCCATGGGCAACGACACGCCCGTGTCTGTGCTGTCGAATAGACCCAAGCTGCTGCACACCTACTTCAAGCAGAACTTCGCGCAAGTGACGAACCCGCCGATCGACTCGATCCGCGAGGAGCTCGTCATGAGCCTCGTTTCGTTCATCGGACCGCGGCCGAACCTGCTCGACCTCGAGGGCACGGCCAAGATCAAGCGGCTCGAGGTGTATCAGCCGATCCTGACCAACGAGGACCTGGAGCGCATTCGCCAGATCGGTCTCGTCAAGGACAACCAGTTCTCCTCGGTGACGATCGACATCACCTATCAGGCGGAGAAGAACGCGGCCGGCATGTCGGCAGCGCTCGACGTGGTGTGCGCCGAGGCCGAGGAGGCCGTGCGCTCCAAGGAGTACAACATCATCATCTTGTCGGACCGCGCGACTGGGCCCGACCGCATCCCGATCCCGTCACTGCTCGCCACCTCCGCCGTGCATCATCACCTGATCAAGCAGGGCCTGCGCACCTCGGTCGGCCTGGTGATCGAGACGGGCGAGGCGCACGAGGTGCACCAGTTCTGCGTGCTGGCGGGCTATGGCGCCGAGGCCGTCAACCCCTACCTGGCCTTCGATACGCTCGAGCAGCTGTTGCCCGAGCTCGGCGAGAAGCTCACGTTGAAGGAGGCGCAGAAGCGCTACATCAAGGCGGTCGACAAGGGCATGCTGAAGGTCATGGCCAAGATGGGCATCTCGACCTATCAGTCCTATTGCGGCGCGCAGATCTTCGATGCCGTCGGGCTCAAGTCGAGCTTCGTGCGCAAGTACTTCACCGGTACCCATACCCAAGTCGAGGGTGCCGGCCTGCGCCAGGTCGCGCGCGAGACAGCCGAGCGGCATCGCCAAGCGTTCGGCGACGTGCCGGTGCTGGAGAACGCGCTCGATGTCGGCGGCGAATACGCCTATCGCATCCGCGGCGAGGCGCACGTGTGGCGGCCGTCGGTGGTCGCCGACCTGCAGCATGCGGTGCGCGGCAACGCCTCAGACAAGTATCGCGCCTACGCCCAGCAGATCAACGATCAGTCCGAGCAGCTGATGACGCTGCGCGGCCTCTTCCGCCTGAAGACGGCGCAGGAGATGGGGCGCAAGCCCGTGCCGCTGGAGGAGGTGGAGCCGGCGGCAACGATCGTGCGGCGCTTCTCGACGGGCGCCATGAGCTTCGGCTCCATCTCACGCGAGGCGCACACTACGCTCGCCATCGCCATGAACCGCATCGGCGGCAAGTCGAACACCGGCGAGGGCGGCGAGGAGGCGGACCGCTTCAAGCCGCTGCCCAACGGCGACTCCATGCGCTCGGCCATCAAGCAGGTGGCATCAGGCCGCTTCGGCGTGACGGCCGAGTACCTGATCAACTCCAACATGATGCAGATCAAGATGGCGCAGGGCGCCAAGCCCGGCGAGGGCGGCCAGCTCCCGGGCCACAAGGTCGACGCGACCATCGCCAAGGTGCGCCACTCGACGCCGGGCGTCGGCCTCATCTCGCCGCCGCCGCACCACGACATCTACTCGATCGAGGACTTGGCCCAGCTCATCTTCGACCTCAAGAACGTCAACCCTACGGGCAAGGTGTCGGTGAAGCTCGTGTCGGAGGTCGGCGTCGGCACAGTCGCCGCCGGCGTCGCCAAGGCGCGTGCCGATCACGTGACCATCGCCGGCTTCGAGGGCGGCACCGGCGCCTCCCCGCTCACCTCGATCAAGCACGCGGGCTCGCCGTGGGAGATCGGTCTCGCCGAGACGCACCAGACGCTGGTGTTGAACCGCCTGCGCGGCCGCATCGCCGTGCAGGTCGACGGCGGAGTGCGCACCGGGCGCGACGTCGTCATCGGCGCGCTGCTCGGCGCCGACGAGTTCGGCTTTGCGACGGCGCCCTTGATCGCCGCGGGCTGCATCTATATGCGCAAGTGCCACCTCAACACCTGCCCCGTCGGCGTCGCCACGCAGGACCCGGTGCTGCGCGCCAAGTTCCAGGGCAAGCCCGAGCACGTGATCAACTACTTCTTCTTCGTGGCCGAGGAGGTGCGCGAGATCATGGCCACGCTCGGCTTCCGCAAGTTCGAGGAGATGATCGGCCAGACCGACATTCTCGACAAGGACCGCGCCGTCCAGCACTGGAAGGCAAAGGGCCTCGACTTCTCGCGTATGTTCCACAAGCCGCGCATGCCGAAGTCGGTCGCCATCTTCAACAGCGAGGCGCAGGACCACGGCCTCGACAAGGTGCTCGACAACAAGCTGATCGAGTTGTGCAAGCCGGCGCTCGAGAGCAAGAAGCCGGTCAAGGCCGAACTTCCCATTCGCAACATCGACCGCTCGACCGGGGCGATGCTGTCGGGCGAGGTCGCCAAGCGCTATGGCCACACCGGCCTGCCCGAGGACACGATCTGGATCACGCTCAACGGCACCGCTGGCCAGAGCTTCGGCGCCTGGGCCGCGCGTGGCGTGACGCTCGATCTCGTCGGCGAGGGCAACGACTACGTCGGCAAGGGCCTCTCGGGCGGCAAGCTGATCGTGCGCCCCAACGCCATCTCGAGCATCAAGCCCGAGGAGAGCATCATCGTCGGCAACACGGTGCTCTACGGCGCCATCGCCGGCGAGTGCTACTTCCGCGGCATCGCGGGCGAGCGCTTCGCCGTGCGCAACTCCGGCGCCGTCGCGGTCGTGGAAGGCACCGGCGACCACGGCTGCGAGTACATGACCGGCGGCGCGGTGGTCGTGCTCGGACCGACGGGGCGCAACTTCGCGGCCGGCATGTCGGGCGGCATCGCCTACGTGCTGGACGAGGCCGGCGACTTCGAGACCCGCCTCAACAAGGAGATGGTCGGGCTCGAGGCGATCGTCGCCGACCCGGGCTCGCTCGCAGCTCTCACCAAGCAGAACGGCAACGTGGCCGTCGCGCTCGAGACGGTCATGGCCGACATGAGCACGAAAGATGCCGAGCGGCTGCATGCGCTCATCGTGCGGCATGCGCATTACACCAACTCGGCGCGCGCGCAAGCGATCCTCGCGGACTGGGCGGCTTGGCTGCCCAAGTTCAAGAAGATCATGCCGCACGAGTACCGGCGTGCGCTCGCCAAGATGGCGAAGGCGCCAAGCGAGGCCGCAGAGCTCGAAGCACGCAACGGCGGCCTCAAGGCAGCCAAGGCTTGAGGTCATTCCCCTCTCTGTGAAATGATGACGAAGGCAGCGGCTCGCGAGCAGATGAGGCTCGGGTCCGGCTCCTGACAGGAAGCACGAATGGGCAAGATCACCGGGTTTCTCGAGTTCAAGCGGAGGGACGCCAAATACGCGCCCGCCGCCGAGCGCGTGAAGCATTGGCACGAGTTCGTGCTGCCGCCCTCCGAGGACGACGCCAAGGTCCAAGCCGCGCGCTGCATGGACTGCGGCATACCCTATTGTCACACTGGCTGCCCGGTGAACAACCAGATCCCGGACTGGAACGACCTCGTCTATCGCAGCGACTGGAAGCAGGCGGCGGACAACCTGCACTCGACCAACAACTTCCCGGAGGTGACGGGCCGCGTGTGCCCGGCCCCGTGCGAGGCCGCGTGCACCCTCAACATCGACGACGTGCCGGTGACGATCAAGACGATCGAGGCGGCGATCGCCGACCGCGCCTACAAGGAAGGCTGGATCGCGCCCGAGCCGCCCGAGACCAAGACCGGCAAGCGCATCGCCATCGTCGGCTCGGGCCCCGCGGGGCTCGCGGCAGCCCAGCAGCTCGCGCGCGTCGGCCATGACGTGCACGTCTACGAGAGGAACGCCAAGCCCGGCGGGCTGCTGCGCTATGGCATCCCCGACTTCAAGATGGAGAAGGGCGTCATCGATAAGCGCGTGAAGCAGATGGAGGCCGAGGGCGTGACGTTCCACTGCAGCGTCAACGTCGGCGAGACCGTCTCGGCAAGAGAGCTCGCCGAGACGCACGACGCGCTGCTGCTCGCCGGCGGCTCGGAAGCGCCGTTCGACTTCTTCGCCAAGTCGCCCGGGCGCGATCTCGACGGCCTTCACTTCGCCATGGACTTCCTGCCGCAACAAAATCGCCGCGTCTCCGGCGAGGTGCCGCCTGCGATCACGGACGCCAAGGAGATCAGCGCCAAGGACAAGCACGTCGTCGTCATCGGCGGCGGCGACACGGGCTCGGACTGCATCGGCACCTCGTTCCGGCAGGGCGCCAAGTCGGTCACGCAGCTCGAGATCATGCCGATGCCGCCTGAGCGCGAGAACAAAGCGCTGTCGTGGCCGCACTGGCCGTTGAAGCTGCGCGTCTCATCGAGCCAGGCCGAAGGCGCCAAGGTCGAATATTCCGTCTCGACCACGGGCTTCTCTGGCAGCAACGGCCGCGTGCAGAAGCTCCATCTCGTCCATGTCGACAACAAGCTGCAGCCGGTGCCGGGCAGTGACGTTGAGCTCCCGGCCGAGCTCATCCTGTTCGCCATGGGCTTCTCCGGGCCGGTCGAGGAGGGCCTCGTCCGCGACCTCGGGCTCGAGGTCGTCGCGCGCGGCCGCTTCAAGGGCCTCAACGCGGATGAGCGCGACTACAAGGTGCCGGACCAGGACAAGGTCTTCGCCGCGGGCGATATCCGCCGCGGGCAGTCGCTCGTCGTGTGGGCGATCCGCGAGGGCCGGCAGGCAGCGCACGCCATCGACAAGTTCCTGATGGGCAAGACCTCGCTTCCGCGGTAACCGCCGAGCCGCCAGCTAGATTGGCAGCGGTCCTCAGGCAGGTAGGCGGGGAGGAGAGAACGGCCATCCTCGCAACCGGGGGGAGATTGGTGCTGCCCGCACCTAGTATGCGCGCATGTCGAGCAGCGATGGCCGCGCCAAAATCTCGCCGAATGTGGTGGTCTTTGTCAATCGCGATCTGCCGAGAAGACTTCCGCTCGAATAGCGACTGCCCGGCGAGTCGGCACCTCTGCGAGCGGCTAACGGCGCTTCTGGGTGGCCCCAGTGGTGGCCGGTGCGACGGGCGGCGGCTCGGGCGTGACCACCTCGGCGGTCGCCTGCGGGCGCGGCCAGGTGAAATCATCCGCGCGCCCGGGCTTGGACGGCAACCGGTCGCCGCGTTCGAACACGCGGAAGTAGGGTGTCTGCGTCGGCGACAGGCCGCGGCGACCGCCGGCGCCGCGCGGCGGCACGATGGAGCTCATGACGGTCAACCCGCCCGGAATCTGATCGACGAGGATGTCGCCCATCTGTGCGGGCTTGTCCGCGCTCTGCTTGCGGGTGACGAGCGCGACGACGGAGGCGGGGATCGCCGGGCGCACGATGTCGACGGAGACGATCTGCTCGGTGCCACCGGGAGCGGCCACCTTGATATCGACCTTGCCCGTGTCCGCCTTCTGCTCCTTGCCGGCCTCGTCGGGCGGCGGCGCGGCGGCCTCCTTGGGCTTCGCCTTCTGGCCGGGGGCGGGCGCGCCGGGAGCGCCGGGAGGAGTGCCGGGCGCTGCGTCGGCCTTGAGGCGCGCCCGGTCGGGATTGACGCGGGCCTGCTCGGCGTCGTCGCCTGCGAGCGGAACCGCGCGCTCGTCCTTCGCTTGAGCCATATCGCGCCTCAGCTCGCGCTCCACGAAGTGCGCGAGCTTGCGGTAGCCGATGTCGGTAAAGTGGACCCCGTCGGTGTCGCGCAGGCGGGCGACCTTGCCTGTGACGTCGGGGCCGTAGTCGCTGTAGCCGCCGCCCTCGTCGACGAAGCTCGCGTAGGCGTCGATGTAGCGGACACCATTGAGGTAAGCGCGCTCGCGAAACACGTCGTTCATGAGCTGCGCGCGCTCGTTGTCCTGCCAGCGGCGCATGTTGGGGAGCCCGACCCAATAGACGGCGCGTCCGCCCTTGCGCAGGGTTTTCATCACGCGGTCGACGCGGGCGGCGTAGTCGCTGCGCCAGTTGCCCTGCTGGCCGGAGGCGAGGCGCGGGCCCACGTTATAGCGGTCCTGGGCGCCGAGCATGACGATGGCGATGTGGCTCGGGTCGTTGGCGAACGCCTGCTCGAGCGCGGTGAGGTCGCTGTCGGTACGGTTGAGCATCAGCGCCGGCAGGTCGTAGCGCTTCTTCGAGACCACCACGCCGGGGCCGGTGGCAAAAGCTTCACCCAGCCCGCCCATGAGCCCGTCGGCAAGCCAGTCGCCGACGACCTGCACCTGGTAGGTGTCGTTCTCGGGAAACGGGTTGATGAAGCTGCCGCCGAGCCCGGCGTCCTGCGCCGACGCTGGGATCGCCCGCACGAGCAGCAGGGCAGAGAAGAGGGCTGTGAGGACGGCGCGCATTAGGTTGCTCGCTCGTTAGCGCGCATGCCGGGGAACGCGCGAATCCATGGGCGACGCAGCAGTATTCTCCACTGCGTCGCCCATGCACAAGGCGGAAACATGACCAGCCCCAGGAGCCCCGGGGCCGGGAAAGAGGACGGCCTGGTTAAGCCGCCCGCCTCGTCTTCTTAACGCTCTTCAAGCGCACGGGAGCCTGCCGCTGGCGGGCCGCCTGCCACTTGAGCTCGTCGAGCTCGGAGCCGCGGTGGTGCGTTTTCACGACCACGTCACGGGCGCCGAACGCCTCACGCAGGATGTCGATGCACTTCTGCGGCTGAGCGTCTCCGCACATGAAGACGTCGAGCGCAGCGTAATCGGCTTCCGGCCAGCTATGGATGGAGATGTGACTCTCTGAGAGCACGGCGACACCCGACACGCCGCCATTGGGCGTGAAGTGATGCAGGTGGATGTGCAGGAGCGTTGCGCCCGCCACCTCCACGCATCGCTTGAGCGTGCGCTTGATGTGCTCCAGATCATCGAGCCGTCGGGCGCCGAACAGATCCACGATGAGGTGGGTGCCGGCGAACCGAACGCCATCGCGCTCGATGAAGAAGTCCTTCCTGTCTTCGTGCCCCACTTGGGCACAGTCTTCGTGCGCTACATGCGCAGCAACACGACGATGATCTTCCTCTTGGGCGGTGCTTGAACGAGTCAAGTCCATCCCCAATTGGAAGAGGGTGTCATTAAAGGCCATATGACCCTCCCCAACCAGGTAGATAGAGGTGACCCGTCCGCTCCTTACCTTTGGGGTTTCTGGAAAACCTCGACCTTAAGGGCAGGTGGACGAACGGAGAGGGGTCATATGAGGCACACCCCCCCCCTACGCAAGAAAAAATTTGCCCCTGGGGCAAAATTTTTTGGGCGCGCCGCGCGCGCGAACTTCTCGACGCCTCGCGAGCGGCAAATTTCTGACACGGATGGCGGCGGCAGAGCGCGCCTCTAGCGCTGGCGTGACGCGGTGCAGCGAGCTACTTGCCGAAGATCTTGTCGAGGAACTTTTCTGCTTTCGACGGCTCGCCGTTCTCGCCCTTGCCGAGCAGATTGTTGATCGCCTCGCCGACGTTCTTGCCGTTAAGCTTCTTGCCGAACTCCTTGACCGCGTCGAGGTTCTTCTGGCTGCCGATGGCGCCCTCGATGTCAGGCTGGATCTTCGGCGCGTCCAAAGGCCCGGAGATGTGGATGGGCACCTCGATGCCGGCGAGGTCGTTTTTGCCGCTCTCGCCTTCGGCGCTGGCGATGAGCGTCGGCTTCACGGTGTAGTCGAGGCTGCGCGCGGGCAGATCGATCGCGCCGGAGCCGGTCGCGTGCAAGGCGGGGCTCACGAGCTTCAGGTCGTCGTTGTGGGCGACACCATCGGTAATGACGAAGCTGCCGGTGAGGGCGCTGAAGTTGGTCTTCTTCGAGGGCGATGTCTCGAAGTCGGGGAGGTTGCCGTCGCGGAGCTCGCGCAAGGCACCCTCCAGATTGAAGCCGGCGACGGCCCCATTGTGGACCGCAAAGTCGGCCTTGCCGTTGAGCGACTGCACGAGCGCCTCCTCGCTGGCGCCGTGGCCCTTGATCGAAAGGCTTCCTTTGTACCTGCCAGAGATCCAGTCGATGCCGGCGGAATCCTTCAGCAGCTGCTGGGCGGCGATGTCGGAGAGCAAGAAATCGGCCGCAACGAGCGCCTCCTTGCCGGTGCCGTCGACGGTGACGACGCCGTTGCCGCGGCCCTGGTAGAGGCTGATGTCCGTGAGCGTCGTCTTGAGCACGCGGTCCTTTAGTACGAGCACGACCTCCGAATTGTCCACGTGCATGCCGCCATAGGTGAGGCCAGCGAGCGAAAGCTTGGCGTCGGCGTCGATGATGTCGAGGGCGCCGATGTCGAAGGCGTCGCCGCTCCAGCCATCGCGTTGCGTGAAGCCTTTGACCTTGGGGCCCGGTTCGACGAGTAGATCGTCGATGGAGTTCGGCTGCGAGGAATCCGATCGCTTCCGCGGCGGCTCTTCGCGCGGCGCGGGCTCGGGCTGGATGCCCGGGCTCGCGTGGCCCTCATAGGTGTCGAGGTTGAGATCGGAAACCTTCAGATCGGCCACGACATGCGGACGCTGGCCGGAGGTGATGACGCCGATGGTGCCGGTCGCGGTGGCACCGTCGAGCGTCAGCTTGGCATCGGAGAAGCGCCACGCCTCACTGCCCGCCCGCAGGTTCCCGGTTAGGGACGCTGCCCCGAAACCTGAGGACCGCGGCAGCCGCGTGCCGAGCCACTCGGCCAGCGTGCGGAACGAGGTCGTGTCGCCGCTGAGGCTGCCTTCAACGGCGACGTCATCCTTGAGCGCTACGGTGCCGTCGAAGTGCACGTTCAACGGACGCCCTGCGACGTTGAGCGCGAGCTTCGCCGGGCGCTCGTTCACGATATCCCCGAGCGACGTGATCTTGGCGTCGAACGCGATCTTCTCGCTCTGAGACAGGAAGCTGCCCTTGGCGTTGACGGGGCTCGCCAGCGACGGCGCCTGAATGTCGGCATCGATCGCGGTGACGTGTTGCGAGGTGCCGTGGCGATCGTCGCTGTAGTTCGCGGTGCCGTTGACGATACGGACGTCGCCGAGCGATAGCTCGCCGCTGCCGAGTTCGCGTCGGCGCTCGCCGCTATCGGCAACCACCATCGGAGCGTCGGTGATCGTAGTGCCGGCCTGCGCGAAACGGACAGGCGCCGGGCCCGCTGCCATGTCCCAGCTCCGCCGTCCCTTAGCGTCGACGCGCAGATTGAACACGGGGTTCGTCAGCACAAGCCGGTCGACAACGATGTCCTGACGGATGAGCGGCCACAGCCGCACGCCGACATCGAGGCTCTGCGCCGTCAGCAGCGGCTCGCCTCCCATCTCCGGAGGCGCCGACAGCGACACGTCGCGCACACGCATGCCAAACGACGGGAAGAATGTGAAGGAGGCCGGGCCCGCGATCTTGAACTCGCGGCCAGTCTCGGCGCGCACCTCGGTAGCGATCTGGTTGCGGATGAGATCGGTCGGCGGCGCGATCATGAGGAAGGTGACAACCGCGACGCCGAGCGCGAGGAGGCCGATGCCGCCGTAGATCAGCCCAACGAGAACCATGTTGGGCTGCCGCTCGGGCGCGGAACGGCTCGGTGGTCGCGGGCCGGACGGACCGCCCGACGGACCCGTGGGACGCTCGCCGGGATGCCGGTTGCCCTCCAGACGGACGGTTGGTCTGCCGCGCGGCTTGAGCTTCTTCATCGTCTGAATCGCTGCTCCTGTTGCCGAAGCGCCATAGGCGGGAACTGCGTGGCGTAGCCCGGAATTATGTCACCCTACGGCCAAACGCCCAAAACGCAGCCGAGGTCCTCCGGAAGTCGCGCGAAAAGCCATTCCGCGGCTGCATCTCCGCTATGACTTGGGGCGCCATTAAGCTGTTGATGGGAGGAGAATTGCCGCAGCCGTATGACACTTTTTTTCTGGTCTGGAAAAACGTTCGGCAACATACTCTTGCACCGCACACCGCATGAGCTGTGGTGCAACGGGGAGGCGCCTCGCGATGCACTACTACGCTTATGAATTCGCGCACACAGTGCTGTCGCCGTTTCGCATCGGCGCCAGCGCCATGCGCAGCGCACTCGACTGGCCCTTCAACCCGTTAACCAATACGCCGTTCGGCCGCCACCTCGCCGCCGCCTGCGAAGTTTTCGAGAACGTCACGCGGCGCTACGGCAAGCCGGAGTTCGGCATCAAGTCGACCCGCGTCGCCAACATCGAGGTGCCGGTGCGCGAGCGCGTCGTTGCGGCGACGCCGTTCGGCCGGCTTCTGCATTTCGATCGCGACGTTCGCGAGGTGGGCCGGCGCTACGATCCCAAGGTGCTGATCGTCGCGCCGCTGTCCGGCCACTACGCGACGCTCTTGCGCGGCACCGTCAAGGCGATGCTGCCTGAGCACGATGTCTACGTCACCGATTGGATGGACGCGCGCGAGATCCCGCTGGCGATGGGCCGCTTCGACCTCGACGACTTCATCGACCACGTCATCGATTTCATCCGCGTCATCGGCCCCGACACGCACGTCATGGGCGTGTGCCAGCCGGCGGTGCCGGTGCTTGCTGCTGTCGCACACATGGCGAATATGGACGACCCGTGCCAGCCGGTGTCCATGACACTGATGGCTGGCCCGATCGACGCACGCCGCAGCCCCACAGGCGTCAACAAGCTGGCCGAGGCGCGCTCGCTCAACTGGTTTGAGCACAACGTCATCTCAACGGTGCCGCTGCCGCATGCCGGTTTCATGCGTCCCGTCTATCCGGGCTTCATGCAGCTAACGGGTTTCATGACCATGAACCTCGAGCGCCACATGAATGCGCACGTCGATCTGTTCAACAACCTCATCAAGGGTGACTGCGACTCCGTCAAATCGCACCAGGACTTCTACGAGGAGTACCTCGCGGTCATGGACCTGACGGCCGAGTTTTACCTGCAGACGATCGAGACCGTGTTCCAGGAGCATGTGCTGCCCAGGGGCACGATGATGCACCGCGGCGAGCCGGTCGACTGCGCGGCGATCCAGGACACGGCGCTGATGACCATCGAGGGCCAGCGCGACGACGTGTGCGGCGCCGGCCAGACGCATGCGGCGCACGAGCTGTGCTCCAGCATCCCCGATCACTTCAAGGTGCAGTACACGCAGGAAGGCGTCGGCCACTACGGCGTCTTCAACGGTACGCGCTGGCGCACCGAGATCCAGCCGCGCATCCGCGAGTTCATCCGCGCGATCGAGTATTCCCGCGGTGCCATCCCGCTCGATCGGCGCACGGCACGGCGCTCGCAGCACGTCGAGCTGGCGGTATCGCCGGTTTAACGCCTCGTTAGGGCGCCCTTAGCGTTGTTCTGGCACTCTCCTGGGCGTTTGCCGCAGGAGTTTTCCAATGATCCGCCGTCTCGCCGTTTGTGCAGCGCTCGCCGCACTTCTCGGCCCGCTTCAAGCTACGGCTGCCGACGACGATGTCGAGATCACCTTCAACGATCACTGCCGCGAGTGCCATTCGTTCTTGAAGGACGACAATCGACTGGGGCCGTCGCTCTATGGCGTCATCGGGCGCAAGGCGGGATCGCTTGAGGGCTTTGCCTACTCGGAGTCGCTGAAAGATTCAGGCGTGACCTGGGACGAGCCGACGCTCGACAAATGGATCGCAAACCCCGACGCCGTGATCTCCGGCAATCAGATGAGCCCGCCCTACGGCGGCGTTGCCGATGCGGCGATCAGAAAGCGGATTATCGCTTATCTGAGGACGATCTCGCCGCAGGACGCTGGAAAGGCTCAATAGAACTATTGCGGCGCGCGGGCCCCAAATGCAGACGGCGGCCGAAACATCGGCCGCCGCCTGAAATTCACTGAGAGTCGACGTCGTTAGATGATGTCGATCTCGGCCGGCAGATAGGATGTGACCTCGAGGCCAACTTCCTGCTCGCGCACGGCGGGCTTTGTCCAAACCTTCATGTGCTTTCCTCCTATTGGACCGGAGCGAACACCGCCCGGCCTGTGCGTGTTATATGGGACGTGCGTCAATAAGCGCCAATAGCATTTTCTTGGCTTCTACATAAGCGCAGCTGATCGGCCTCATCAAGAAAACGTCAGGCGTCGGGGCCTAATGCGCGGCCTCCCAGTTGTCGGCGGCCTTGGCGTCCACGTGGATCGGCACCTTGAGCGAAACCGCCGGCAGCGCCGCGCCCTCCATCACTTTCGTCACCGTCTTCAAGGTCTTGGCGACCTCCGCCTCGGCGACCTCGAACACGAGCTCGTCGTGCACCTGTAAGAGCATGCGCGCCGACTTCAGGCCCGCCGCGGCGAGTGCATTCGGCATGCGGATCATGGCCCGCCTGATGATGTCGGCCGCGGAGCCTTGTATCGGCGCATTGATCGCCGCGCGCTCGAAGTTTCCGCGCGCGCCCGGGTTCTTGGTGTTGATCTCCGGGTAGTGGATGCGCCGTCCGAAGATCGTTTCGACGAAGCCGCGTTCGTGCGCCCGCTTCTTCGTCCTTTCCATGTAGTCGCGGATGCCGGGGAACCGCTCGAAGTATGTCTTGATGTAGGCCCCAGCCTCGTCCTTGCCTATGCCGAGCTGGTTTGCCAGCCCGAATGCCGAGATGCCGTAGATGATACCGAAGTTGATCGCCTTGGCGCGCCGGCGCACCTCTGCCGGCATGCCCTCGACCGGCACGTCGAACATCTCGGATGCAGTCATGGCGTGAATGTCGAGGCCTTCCTCGAACGCCTGCCGCAGCTGCGGGATATCCGCGATGTGGGCGAGCACGCGCAGCTCGATCTGGCTGTAGTCGGCGGAGACGAGCTTCTTGCCCTTCTCGGCGACGAAGGAGGTGCGGATCTCGCGGCCTTCTTTGGTGCGGATGGGGATGTTCTGCAGGTTCGGCTCGGAGGATGCGAGCCGTCCCGTCGTGGTGGCGCCGAGCGCGTAGGAGGTGTGGATGCGGCCCGTATTGGGGTCGACGTAGCCGGGGAGCGCATCCGTGTAGGTCGAGCGCAGCTTCGTCAGCTGGCGCCACTCGAGCATCGTGTTGATGAGGCGGCGCGCGTCCTCGGGCAGCTCCTCGTTCGCCGCGAGATCGTCGAGCAGACCTGCCCGCGTCTCCCACTGCCCGGTCTTGGTGCGCTTGCCGCCGGGAAGCTGCAGGCGGTCGAACAGCAATTCGCCGAGCTGGCGCGGCGAGCCGAGGTTGAACTTGTGGCCAACAAGGCGGTTCACCTCCTCCTCCAACCGCGCGACCCCTTGCGCAAATGTGCTGGACAGCCGCGACAGGATTGCGGCGTCGACCTTGATGCCGGCGCGCTCCATGTCGGCGATGACCGGAAGCAGCGGCCGCTCCTGCGTCTCGTAAACGGTGACGAGGTGTTCCGTCACGAGCCGCGCCTTCAGCAGCATCCACAGCCGCAGCGTCACGTCGGCGTCCTCGGCCGCGTACTCGGTCGCCTTGTCGAGCGGGAGTTGCGCGAACGTGCGCTCGGCCTTCTTGCCGGGTGCGTGCGCCATCACCTGGTCGAACGAGATGCAGGCATGACCGAGGTGGCGCATGGCGAGGTCATCCATGCCGTGGCTGCCCTTGCCGACGTCGAGCGCGTACGACATCAGCATGGTGTCGTCGAAGGAGGCGATGCGGATGCCGTGCTGGGCCAGCACATTGAAATCGTATTTCAGGTTCTGCCCGATCTTCAGGATCGAGGGGTCCTCGAGCAGCGGCTTCAGAAGCTCGAGCGCCTCGCGCAGCGGAACCTGGGGCAGCACGTCGCCGCCGAAGTCGAGCTCGGTCGCGGCGCGACGATGGGAGAGCGGCACGTAGGCGGCCTTGCCCGGCGCGACCGCCAGCGAGAAGCCGACGAGCTCGGCCTGCATCGGGTCGATCGACGTCGTCTCGGTGTCGAAGGCGACGCGGCCGGCGGCGCGAGCGTCTGCGATCCAAGCCGCGAGGCGGTCGGCCGTCGTCACCGTCTCGTATTTGGAACGGTCGAAGGGAGCCTTGGCGGCAGCGGCGGCGTGGATCGCCGCGGCGCCTGGGGTTTCAGCCCCCGTCACCGCAGGCGCGCCCTCTGGCGCAGCCGCCGACTTCCCCTTGCGCGGAACGGTGGCGCCGACAGAGGTCTCGACCGGAGCCGGCGGCTCGGCGCCGAGGCCCTCCGCGATGCGCCGCGTAAGCGTGTTGAACTCCATCAGGCGCAGGAAGCCCAGAAGCGCCGCCGGATCGGGATCGACGACCACGAGATGCTCGAGCGGAACCCCGATGTCGACGTCCTGCTTGAGGCGGACCAGCTCGCGCGATACGCGAGCCTGGTCGGCGAACTCGATGAGCTTCTCGCGGCGCTTGGGCTGCTTGATCTCGGAGGCGCGCGCCAGCAGCGTGTCGAGGTCGCCGTACTCGTTGATGAGCTCGGCCGCAGTCTTGACGCCGATGCCAGGGACGCCCGGCACGTTGTCGGTCGAATCGCCGGCAAGCGACTGCACGTCGACAACCTTGTCGGGGGGCACGCCGAACTTCTCCATCACCTCCTCGCGCCCGAGCTTCTTGCCCTTCATGGCGTCGAACATGACGACGCCGGGCCGCACGAGCTGCATCAGGTCCTTGTCGGAGGAGACAATGGTAACGTCACCGCCGGCATCGACCACGTCGCGCGCGTAGGTGGCGATGAGATCGTCGGCCTCGTAGCCCTCCTGCTCGACGCAGGCCACGTTGAAAGCTTTGACCGCATCGCGGATGAGAGGGAACTGCGGCACGAGCTCGTCGGGCGGCGGCGGCCGGTTCGCCTTGTAGGCTTCGTAAATCTCGTTGCGGAAATTCTCGCGGCCGGCATCGAACACGACCGCGATGTGGGTCGGCGCCTCGGATGCCTTCGTCTCGCGCAGGAGCTTCCAGAGCATGGCGCAGAAGCCGTGCACCGCCCCGACGGGGATCCCGTCGGAGGGCCGTGTCAGGGGCGGAAGCGCGTGGAAGGCGCGAAAGATATAGCCCGAGCCGTCGACGAGGTAGACGTGGCTGCCCTTGATGACGGGCGTCGCCTCGCCGTCCGGGACGGTCGAGATGGTGGCGTTCTTGGATTTGGGAGGGGTCTTAGACTCGCTCATGCGCCGGGAATATAGGCATTCCGAGCGCCTGGGTCAGCCCTCCCGCGACTCTATCAGGCGGCAATCGCCGCGGCCGGGCCAAGCGCTCTATCCCGCTTCCGCCGCTCGAATTTCAGCGCCTCGGGGCGCTCGTAGAGCAAGCGCGCCCAGGTGCCGCGAACGGCCCAGTGCAGCGCCAGCGGGACCGCAACCGCGACGACCGTAACAATCAGCGAGACGACGCCGACGTCCGAGACGAGACCGCTTTTCAACAGGAGGATGCGCGTTGCCGCCATCGGCAGCACGAACGATACGTAGAGCACAATCGAGTTACGCCCGGCATAGCGCAGGTAGCTGGCCCAGTTCATCCGCGACAGAAGCGACGCCGCGGTGATGACGGCCATGGCGCCGATGAGCCCCACGGCGATGCGGACGCCCGGCACATCGGCGACCTTAGCGTAGCCCGTGACCGGGGAGGCCGCGAAGGCAATCGCGGCATTGAACGAGAACCAGCCGGCGAGGCCGATCGCGGCTTCCGGCACGTGTTCGCGCGCCCACGCGGCGAGCTTGAACACGTGCGGGGCCAGGAGGTAGCCGGTGAGGAAGAACACGTAGTAGCGCGCGCCGTAGTCGTCGATCGCCTCCCAGCCTGTGTGCAACGGGAACGTCTGCAGGGCGGCCGCGGCGAGCCACAGCGTCCACCCCGGCAACCCGAGCGCGCGCGCGAGCTTCGTCGAGACGAAGAACAGCGGCAGCACGTAAATGAACCACAGGTTGGGGTTGGGCTGGATCAGCGCATCCGCAAAGGGGGCGGCCCAAGCCGTGGGGTCGGCGCCAAGCTCCGCGCCGTGCTTCACGACCGTCAGGATGACGAGCCACAGCATATAGAAGTAGGCGAAGTGTACGACCTTGCGGTCGAGGTAGGTACGCCAGTCGCGGTTGATGACGCGGAAGAGGAACAGGCCCGACAGCAGAAAGAAATCCGGCATACGGAAGGGACGCGCGAAAGCCACGACTTCGTGCATGAAACCTTCCCCGCCCATGGCGTCGCCGACGCCAAGCGTGGAATGCATCATGACGACGAGCGTGATGCAGATGCCCTTGGCGTAGTCGAACCACACGACGCGGTCCTCGGTCGGCGCGGCGGGAGCGAGCGGCGGGGGCGCGCGGAAGCGGGCCCGCAATTCGCGCCACGCTTCAGGCCGGGACACCGGCTGGGGCTGCGTCGCAGTTTGGGACAGGGATGAGGTTTCGGCAGACATTTGGCGCATCTCGCGTGGCTGATTTGCCGCGAGCCCCGCAAGACAAGGGCCAACGGACGGGCCGCGGGCCGGCAAATGCGCGGCTGCAGCGAGGTCTGCGCGGCGAGGCGAAGGCTGTTTGCGGGGTTAACGGCGATGGAGTATCAAGAGCGCGCCAATCAGCACCCGTAGCTCAGCTGGATAGAGCGCTGCCCTCCGAAGGCAGAGGCCAGGGGTTCGAATCCCTTCGGGTGCGCCACGTTGCTATCAAGTTGCTAACTTGCATTTTCGGCAGAGAAACATGCACGGCCGAGACGGGCCCGTCCAAGCCCTCTAGTCGGCCGCAAGCTTGTCCCGGATCGTGCTCAGCACTCGGCGCAGCTCGTTGGCATCGGGAAAGATGTAGCGCGCGCCCCCCTCGTTCCAAATGCGTTGCAGCTCCTGGTCCGACAGGTTACTGCTCAGGAGTTCATCGATAAAGGGCTTCACGACGGCCTTCTTTCGTGCATCCAGCAGCCGGACAGCCTTCGAAACCCACTCGTCAAGGCTTGTTGCCCTCTGCAGGCTCCCGTCCCAGACGCCCCGTCCAGCGCGCCCGTCGCAACAGGTCGACCGTTGATGCGTGAAATTGGAGAACCCTATTCACGAAGTCATTGGCCGAGTCGAGTGACGCGAACGAGCCCTGGGCCGGCGCAGCCACAGTGACAAATGGGCTGTCGACGCATGGCACGCAACGTCGCGAGCAGCTCCTCGTCGCTCTTGCCAACATGGGTGCGGATCGCGTGGCCGCCGCGCGCTTCTTCCTCGGACAAGACTACGGAGTACCTTCGTGGTCCCTCGGCCTGCGCGAGTCTGGTCTCGCCGCCCGCATCAGTCCAGCGCCCATGATCATCGCGCGGCTGGTCATGGTTGAATCCGGCTTTGACGGCGAGCTCAGCACACCGCTTGAAGGCCAGCAGGCAGCGCAGCCAAGCGACGTTGCTCTTTAGCCTAAGCTCGGCGTGCCTCAGATTCGAGAATTGGCCGAGCAAAGCAGGATTATACACTGGCGCCCCATCGCAACGCGGAACAAGAGCGATGATGGCTCGTTGACGGGAGACGAGGATAACTCTGTTATTGCGGCCTATGCCAAGCGCGAGCGCACCGCACTGGCCGCGGCCTTCAGCAATCACAGCGCGGATTCAATCAATTAAGTGTTCGCGCTTTTATCCTTCCCGGTGCGCCAGATGCGCAAATACCCTCAACAAGCTCGTGGCGTCCCAACCGACCGGTAGAGCGTGGCTGCAGTCGGAGATCGCGGGCCGCTGTCGTCTTGAATGGCTCTGGCGCCGTGTTTAGATGCAATGGCGCGGGTCCGAGCCCGGCCTCGCTAACAATAATTAACAACCCTGCTGAAGAGTGATCCACCGCCCGGCCGCGGCCCTGGGTATGGAGGCATCCGTTGGCTTACCGCGAGGACAGGAAGATTCTCGTCTTGCAGGGCGGCGGTGCGCTCGGAGCCTATCAAGCCGGCGCCTACGAGGAATTTGTCGGCGCCGGACACCTTCCGTCCTGGGTTGCGGGCATCTCCATCGGAGCCGTTAATGCAGCCATCATCGCCGGCAACACACCTGAGCAGCGCGTGCCGCGGCTGCGCCAGTTCTGGGAGCTCGTGTCCAGTCGACTGATCGCGTGGCCTCTCGGATACGATGATAGCTCGCGGAGGTTCTTCAACGAGGCCAGCGCCGCGCTTGTCGCTGCGGCAGGAGTTCCTGGATTCTTTGAACCGAGAATGCCTCCAGCCGTGTTCATGCCGCAGGGCACGCCGGAGGCGATCAGCATCTATGACACCTCACCCCTGCGCGCCACCCTTCTCGATCTCGTCGATTTCGATCTGCTGAATTCCGGCTCCGTGCGATTGAGCATCGGAGCCGTGCAGGTCCGCACCGGGAACATGAAGTATTTCGACACGACCTCGCACACGATCGGCCCAGAGCACATCATGGCGAGCGGTGCCCTGCCTCCCGGCTTTCCCCCAATAGAAATCGACGGTGAGCCCTACTGGGACGGAGGCCTCGTTTCGAATGCGCCGCTTCAACACGTGTTGGAGCGATGCGGCCCGCGCGAGGACTCGGTCATCTTCCAGATCGATCTGTTCAGCGCGCAAGGGCCGGTCCCCAAGACGCTTTTTGAGATCGCTCAGCGGGAGAAGGAAATCCGCTACTCGAGCCGCACCCGCTTGAGCACCGACGTGTTCCGCGAGCTGCAGGCCATACGCCGTGCCGTGCACCACTTGCGTCCGTTGCTACCCGACGACGTGCGCGAGAGCGAGGATTGGCAGCTTCTCGACAGCCTCGGCTGCGACGCCGCGATCACCATCGTGCAGCTCATTCACCGCCGCGCAGCCTACTGGACTCAATCCAACGACTACGAGTTCTCGCGCTACACCGTCGACGAGCACTGGCAAGCCGGACGCGACGACGTGGAGCGCACGCTGCAGCACCCGGCCTGGAAGAACCGCACGCGGCCGGAAGATGGGGTGACGATCCTCGATCTCACGCGCGACGTGGCGCCCTCTGCCGAAGGACACGAACCATGAAAATCGATGAAGTTCGCCGGCGTGCGTTCGCCATGCCGCTGACGAGCCCCGCGTTTCCACCGGGCCCTTACCGCTTCTTCAATCGCGAATATCTGATCATCACCTACAGGACCGATCGCGCGGCGCTCGATGCCGTGGTGCCGGAGCCCCTGACTTTCGATGAACCGATCGTCAAGTACGAGTTCATCCGCATGCCGGACTCGACCGGGTTCGGCGACTACACGGAATCCGGCCAGGTCATTCCGGTGAAATTCGAGGGCCACGAAGGCAGCTATACGCATGCCATGTTTCTCAACGACGGACCGCCCATCTATGGGGGGCGGGAGCTGTGGGGTTTCCCGAAGAAATATGCCCAGCCGTTCCTCGGCCCGGACAAGGACACGCTGATCGGCACCCTCGACTATGGGTCCGTCCGCATCGCGACCGGCACGATGGGGTTCAAGCACAAGGCGTTGGACCTTACGGCCACTCGCGCCGCTCTGGAGAAGCCGAACTACCTTCTGAAGATCATTCCCCACGTGGATGGAACGCCGCGGATCTGCGAGCTCGTCGACTACCGCCTCGAGGACATCGTCATGAAGGGCGCATGGTCGGGGCCCGCCACCCTCGATCTCAGCCCGCATGCATTGGCGCCCATTGCCGCCCTGCCGGTGCGCGAAATCATCTCGGCAACGCACATCGTCGCCGACCTGACACTGGGGCTCGGTAAGGTCGTCTTCGATTATCTCAAGAAATGAGGAGTGAGATCGATGCAGCTCGACGGCAAGGTTGCTCTCATCACCGGTGCCGCGAGCGGCATTGGCCACGCCATCGCCAAGCGCTACCTGGAAGCGGGGGGTCGTGTCGTCATCGCGGATCTGAATGTCGAAGGTGCGGCGAAGGCCGCACGCGAGCTCGGTGATGCGAAGTCGGCAATCGGCGTCGGCATGGACGTTTCGAATGAGGATCAGGTCAATGCCGGGGTGGCGAAGGCCGTGGACGCGTTCGGCAGGATCGACATCCTTGTGTCGAACGCCGGCATCCAGATCGTCCATCCCATCGAGGAGTTTCCCTACAGCGACTGGAAGAAGATCCTGGCGATCCACCTCGACGGCGCCTTCCTGACGACCAAGGCCTGCGTGAAGCACATGTACCAGCAGAACTCGGGCGCGCTCATCTACATGGGATCGGTGCACAGCCACGAGGCCTCGCCGTTGAAGGCGGCATATGTGGCGGCCAAGCACGGCATCCTCGGCCTCGCACGCACCATGGCGAAGGAGGGGGCGAAGCATAATGTGCGCTCAAATGTGATCTGCCCCGGCTTCGTGCTGACGCCGCTCGTAGAAAAGCAGATCCCGGAGCAGGCAAAGGAGCTGGGCATTTCCGAAGACCGCGTCGTTAAGGAAATCATGCTCGGCGAGACCGTGGACAAGCAGTTCACCACCGTCGATGACGTTGCCGAGATCGCTTTGATGCTGGCCGCGTTCAAGACGAATGCGCTCACGGGGCAATCCATCGTCGTGAGCCACGGCTGGCACATGATCTAGGTCTGATCTAAGTCAAAATGCTCTGGCGGGTGGGCCGGAACCCGCTAGTATCAAGCGGGCGATCGAGGAGTTCATGAACCGGACCGCACTGTTTTTGTTTCCGCTTGCAGTATCGCTCGCAATGGGTGCCGCGGGCACTGCTGGGGCTGCCGACGCACCGCCGTTGGCGGTGACGGTAACCCGTCCGCTGACCGAGCACATCACCACCTGGGACGAGTACTCGGGCCGCTTTGTCGCCGTGAAGTCGGTCGAGGTGCGCCCGCGCGTGTCGGGCTTCATCGACAAGGTGAACTTCGTCGATGGCGCGACCGTCAAAGCGGGCGACCTGCTGTTCACGATCGACCAGAGGCCATTTGCCATCGCGGTTGAGAGCGCCAAGGCCGAGGTTGCGCGCGCCGAGGCTCAGGTCAAATTGACCGCCGCCGACGTGGAGCGGGCGAAGCCCCTGCTCGGCACGAATGCCATTTCGGGACGCGACTACGATCAGCGCGCCGCCGGCTTGGCGGTCGCCCAAGCCCAGTTGCAGGTGGCGGCGGCCGCGCAGAAGGCGGCCGAGCTCAATTTCGAATGGACCGAAGTCAAAGCGCCGATCGCCGGCCGCATCTCCGACAAGAAGGTCAACGAGGGCAATCTGGTCAACGGCGGCTCCGGAAGCACGACGCTCCTTGCGACGATCGTCTCCCTCGATCCCGTCCAGTTCCTGTTCGAGGTTTCCGAGAGCGACTACCTCCGCTACACGCGCGCCAATCTTTCCGGCGCCCGACGCTCCTCCCGCGAGGTCAGCAATCCCGTGCGTATCCGCCTCGCCGACGAGACGGATTGGACGCATGCACATGTCGGCAAGATGGATTTCGTCGACAACCAGCTCGATGCGCGCACCGGCACGATCCGCGGCCGCGCCATAGTCGAAAACAAGGACATGCTGTTCACGCCGGGCGTGTTCGGCCGCATCCAGCTCTTTGCCGGCGAGGTCGATGCCATTCTTATTCCCGACCGCGCCGTGATCTCCGACCAGACGCGCAAGATCGTCTTCGCGCTCGATGCCGACGATAAGGTGGTACCAAAGCCGGTCGTGCTCGGGCCTATTCACGAGGGCATGCGCGTCGTCCTCAGCGGGCTCAGCGCGGACGACCGCATCATCGTCGACGGTATCGCCAACCCGGCTGTGCGCCCAGGGGCGAAGGTCAAACCGGAAATGACCGACGCCAAAGCCGCGAGCAACTGAGCCAGGGCGGACGACCGCACATGCGTTTGCCTCACTTCTTCATTGATCGGCCGATCTTCGCCGCGGTCCTTTCCATCATCATCCTCATCATCGGCGCCATTGCGCAGCGCACGCTGCCCATCGCCGAGTATCCCGAAATCGCGCCGCCGACGGTGAACATCGCGGCCAGCTATCCCGGCGCCTCGGCGCAGATCATCTCGGAGACGGTCGCCACGCCGATTGAGCAGGAGGTCAACGGCGTCGACGACATGCTGTACATCGTCTCGCAATCGACAGGCGACGGGCGGTTGTCAATCAACGTGGTGTTCAAGCCCGGCACCAACATCGATCAGGCGCAGGTGCTGGTGCAAAACCGCGTATCGGTTGCCGAGCCGCGGCTGCCCGAGGACGTGCGCCGGCTCGGCATCGCGGTGCGCAAGGCCTCGCCCGACCTGATGATGGTCGTGCACATGACCTCGCCGGATGGCAGCCGCGACCAGCAGTACATCTCCAACTACGCGACGCTCTACGTGAAGGACGTGCTGCTGCGTCTCGACGGCGTGGGCAACATCAACATCTTCGGTGCCCGCGATTACTCGATGCGCGTGTGGCTCGACCCCGCCAAGGTGGCGAACGTCGGCCTCACGGCCTCTGAGGTCGTTGCTTCCCTGCAAGCCGCCAACCTGCAGGTTGCCGCCGGCTCCATCAACCAACCGCCGGCGACGTCTCCTGGCGCCTTCGAGTTGTCGGTGCAGACGTTGGGGCGGCTCACCTCGCCCGACCAGTTCGAGGATATCGTCGTCAAGGCGGGAGAGGACGGATCCGTCGTGCGCGTGCGCGACATTGCGCGCGTCGAACTCGGCTCGCAGGACTATACGGTCGACGCCTACCTCAACAACAAGATCGCCACCGCGCTCGTCATCTTCCAACGGCCGGGCTCGAACGCGCTGGCAACCGCAAGGGCTATCCGCGGCGAGATGGATCGGCTCGCCAAGGATTTCCCGCCGGGGGTCGCTTATTCGGTCGTCTACAATCCGACGGACTTCATCCAGTCGTCCGTCGATGCCGTCGTGCAGACGCTGTTCGAAGCGGTGCTGCTCGTGGTCGTCGTGGTCATCCTCTTCCTGCAGACATGGCGCGCGGCGATCATCCCCATCGTCGCCATTCCGGTTTCGCTGATCGGAACCTTCGCGGTGATGGCGGCGGTCGGGATCTCCTTCAACACCCTGTCGCTATTTGGGCTCGTGCTGGCAATCGGCATCGTCGTCGACGACGCGATCGTTGTCGTGGAGAACGTCGAGCGCTATCTGCGCCAGGGCATGTCGCCGCTCGAGGCCGCGCACAAGACCATGGACGAGGTCGGCAGCGCGCTGGTCGCCATCTCGCTGGTGCTGATAGCGGTGTTCCTCCCCACCGCCTTCATCGCCGGCCTGCAGGGCTCGTTCTACCGCCAGTTCGCCATCACCATTGCCGCTTCGACGGCGATCTCAGCGCTCGTGTCGCTGACGCTCTCGCCCGCGCTCGCTGCGCTTCTATTGAAGCCGCACGACGAGCACGCAGGCGAAAAGAAAGGTGTTCTGTCCACGCTTACGGCGCCGATTCGCTGGTTCTTTGCCGGCTTCAACTGGGCGTTCGAGCGCTTGGCGCGCGCGTACGGCGCCATGACCGCGCGCTTCGTGCGGCTCGGGGCGATGTTCCTGATCATCTACGGCGGCCTGCTCGGCCTCACCTATTGGCGGCTGGTCACCACGCCGACGGGGCTCATTCCCCAGCTCGACCGCACCTATTTCATTACCGTCTTCCAGCTACCGCCGGGCTCGACACTCAGCCGCACCGACGAGGTCGTGCGCAAGGCGGGCGACATTCTGCTCACCCGCCCGGGTGTCGAAGCGGCCGTGGCATTCGTCGGCTTCGACGGCGCGACCTTCACTAACGCGCCCAACACGGGCGTCATCTTCGTCCGCCTGAAGTCGTTCGAGGAGCGCGAGCATCAAGGATTGACCAAGGACGGCATCCTCGCGGATCTGCGTCAGCAGATGGGTAAACTGCGTCAGGCGTTTGTCTTCGTGCTCGAGCCGCCGTCGGTTCCCGGCATCGGCACCGGCGGAGGCCTGCAGGGATACGTGCAGGATCGGGCCGGGCGCGGGTTGCCAGCTCTCGAGCAGGCTGCGTGGGCCGTCGCCGGAACAGCCGGGCACACCCCCGGCTTCACCCAGGCGTACACGCTCTTCAACACGCGCACGCCGCAGATCTACGCCGACATCGACCGTACCAAGGCCGAGCAGCTGGGCGTGCCCATCTCACGCGTGTTCGAGACGCTGTCGGTCTATATGGGCTCGGCGTTCGTCAACGACTTCAATATTCTCGGGCGCACCTATCGCGTCACCGCCCAGGCCGACGATCCCTTCCGCCTGACGTTGCGCGACGTGGCAAACCTGAAAACGCGCAACGTGACGGGTGACATGGTGCCGATCGGCGCCGTCGCCACGTTCTCCGACACGACCGGTCCCTACCGGGTGCCGCGCTACAATCTTTATCCGGCGGCCGAGGTGCAGTTGTCGCTGGCGCGCGGGTTCTCGTCGGGCCAGGGCCTCGCAGCGGTCGAGAGCATCGCCGCCAAAAAGCTGCCCTCGGGCTTCGGCTTCGAGTGGACGGAAATCGCGTTGCAGGAAAAGCTCGCGGGCAACACCGCGATGGCGGCGTTCGGCCTCGCGGTCGTATTCGTCTTTCTTCTTCTCGCCGCGCTCTATGAAAGCTGGCTCTTGCCGCTGGCCGTTATCCTCATCGTGCCGATGTGCATTCTCGCCGCCATGACCGGCGTCAATCTGCGCGGGCTCGATCGCAACATCCTGGTCGAGATCGGGCTCGTGGTGCTCGTCGGGCTCGCGGCAAAGAACGCCATCCTGATCGTCGAGTTCGCCAAGCAGGCCGAGGAGCAGGGCATGTCCCGCTACGACGCCGCTGTTGCCGCGGCGCGCACGCGGCTGCGGCCGATCTTGATGACGTCGCTTGCTTTCATCCTGGGCGTGCTGCCGCTGGCCGTGGCGGTGGGTGCCGGCGCCGAGATGCGCCAATCGCTGGGCACGGCGGTGTTCTCCGGCATGGTGGGCGTGACCCTGTTTGGCTTGCTGTTCACGCCGATATTTTATGTCCTTTCGCGCGGGCTAACGCTGCGCGGCAGGGGATCGGCGGCTGACGATTCCGCGGCGACGGGCGTCCAACCCAGCATCGTCGCGGATCGCCCGCTCGACCCGGCCGGCAGAGATACGGGCAACCCGTCCTCCTGACGCGCTGTACGGAATGCTGCCCCCCTAGTCGGCGATCGTGCGGTAGAGCTCGGCTGCGGTCGTTGCTTTCCTGAGCTTGCTGAGCAGGTCTCCGTCGCGGAGCTTGCGGGCGGCCGCGGCGAGAGTGTTGAGCTGATCCAACTGCGAGGCAGCCGGAAGAAGCATCAGGAACACGATGTCGACCGGGCCTGCATCGATCGCCGCAAAGTCGATGGGGTTCTTGAGCCGAGCCAGCAATCCAAAGGGCTTCTTGATTTCGCGCAGGCGCGCATGCGGGATCGCGACGCCGCCGCCTATGCCGGTGGAGCCGAGCTCCTCGCGCTTGCCGACTTCGTTGGCGACCGCGTCGGCATCGAGCTTTAGCTCGGCAGCAGCGCGGCGCGCCAGGTCGCTGAGCAACGCGGCTTTGCCGGGCGCCTGAACGTCGATCGCCACATTGGACGTGGCGAGAAAGTCTTTGATCTGCATCGGCGGTCCGCGTCTCTCTTTTGTATTGTCGCTTGTTGTCGTGCCGAATTCTCAGGCTGGGGTCAGTCGGGGGCACGTAGCCGGTATCCAATCCCGGTCTCGGTTAAGATGTAGTGCGGGCTCTCGGGATTGGGCTCGATGCGTTGCCGTAGCTGCCGTACGTAGACTCGCAGGTGCTGGGGGTCGACCGTCTCGTCCCAAAGCTCGCCGATCAGGAACTTATGGGTAAGCACCTTGCCCGCATGCTGCACGAGCAGCCGCAACAGATCGTACTCCTTGGGCGAGAGCTTCACCTCCTTGTCGCCGACCTTGACGATGCGGCGCACCAGATCGACGCTGAGCTCATCCACGAGAAAGACCGGCCGCTCCCCGTGCACTTGCAATTGGTGCCGCAGCGCGGCGCGCATGCGGGCGAGAAGCTCGTCCATGCCGAACGGCTTCGTCACGTAGTCGTCGGCGCCGAGATCCAAGGCCGCGACCTTGCCAGCCTCGTCGCCGCGACTGGAGAGCACCACGACCGGTAGGCCCTCTTGGCGGTGACGTATCCGGCGCAGGAGCTCCAATCCGTCAATATCGGGGAGGCCAAGATCGAGGATGACGAGATTTGGTTTCTCGTCGAGCAGCTCGAGTGCCGTCTTGCCATTGGGCGCGTCCAACACATCATAGCCTTGGGCCGAGAGCCCCATCCGCAAGAGCTTGCGGATCGGCGGCTCGTCGTCGACCACCAGGACTTTGATCCGAGCGGCACTCATTCGGTGGTATCCACCAATTCGCCCTGCGCCGGCACCGGTAGTCTGATGGTGAAGACGGCGCCGGTGCGGTCCGCGCGATTGGCGGCCGCGATCGTGCCGTCCATCGCCTCGACGAACCCTCGCGAGATTGCCAGCCCCAGGCCCGTTCCGGCTCGCACGTGGTCACCCTTTTGCACCCGGTAGAACTTGTCGAAGATGCGCTCGAGATCGCCAGGCGGAATACCGGGCCCTTCATCGACAACCTGCAGATAAACGGCCTCCGGATCCTTCCAGCCTTCAACGCGGATCGGAGTCCCTGCCGGCGCATACTTTGCCGCGTTGTCGAGCAAGTTGAAGAGAACCTGCTCGAGCAGGACCGGATCAACCTGCACCATCGGCAGACCGGGTTGCAGCTCCGTCTCGATCGTGTGCTGAGCCAGGATCTTGCTCGCGCGCTTCAGGGCCGTGCTCACGATGTCGGCCGGATCATGCAAGGCGCTCTTGGGAGCGACGGCACCGGCTTCCAGCTTGGTCATGTCGAGCAGGTTCGCAATGAACCGGTTAAGACGCTCTGACTCGTCGACGATCGTGGACAAAAGATCGGCGCGTTCCTCCGCGTTGAGCCTATCGGCAAGCTCACGCAAGGCGCTTGCGGCTCCGAGGATGGCGGACAGCGGCGTCCGCAGGTCATGCGAGAGCGACGTCAGGAGAGCTGCGCGCAGTCTTTCCGTTTCGGCGGTGCGCTTGGCCCTGTCCACGTCCTCCGCGAGGTGCACCCGCTCGATGGCCAACGCGGCCTGGTCGATCAGCGCGTCGAACAGCCGCCGCTGGTCCGGCGTCAGCAATGGACCCGGCTTATCGCTGTCGATGCCAACGACGCCGACGGTCGACCGGCCGGTTCGCATGGGTAGGAACAGTCGTTGCGCGCCCGGGAGCGTATCCGCTCCCCGCCCCGCGGCACGGTCGTTGTGCCAAGCCCAGTTGGCCGCCGCCAGGTCCGACTGGTCGAGCGTATCCTCCGGAGGATAGCCCGCCTTCACGGCGATCCAGCCATCCTCGGGAAGCAGCAGCACGACGCGCACCTTGAGCATGGAGGCGATCTGGAATGCCGTCGCCCAGAGCACGTCGTCGAGCGTCCCGGTGCCGGCGAGCTTGCGGCTGAAGGCATAGAGCGCCTCGGTCGTGCTCGCGCGCGTGGCGGCAATGACCGCCTGACTGCGCATACGCGCAGCGATATTGGAGACGATGACGGCAACGACCGTGAACGTCACGAACGCCGCCACGTTGGTCGGGTCGGCTATCGTAAACGTATAGATCGGAGGCAGGAAAAAGAAGTTGTAGCAGAGCGATGCCGCAACGCTGGCGACGAGCGAAGGGAGCAAGCCATAACGAACTGCGACGCCGATGACCCCCGTCAAGAACACGAGATCGACGCTCTCGACCCCGATCCAGGGCCGGATGAGCCACGCGACGCCGAGTGCCGCTCCGACGGAGAGCAAAGCCGCGATATAAGGGATCGGGTTGAGCGAGGGCTGCTCTTGCGCGGCACGGACGGACTTCTTTTGGATCAGCTCGCTGCCAAGCTCGTCGCCCGCGATGACCTGCACGCTGATATTGCCGGAGCGCCGCAGAAGATCGTGCACGATGGAGCCGTGCAGGATCTCGAACCATCTCGATCTCTCCGACTTCCCGACGATGATCTGCGTTGCGTTGTTGGCGCGGGCAAATGCCAGGATGTCTTCTGCGACACGCCGTGTTCCGCTCGGCACGGTGATTGATTCACCACCGAGCCGCTCGGCAAGGCGCAACGTGTCGGCAATGCGGTCGCGCTCTTCTTCGCTGAGCCGCAGGCTGCGCCGCGTCTCGACGCTGAGCGCTGTCCACTGCGCATGCAGCCGGTCAGCCACGCGTTTGGTGTAGCGCACGAGGCCCGCGGAGCGCGGATCCTCGCTCACGCAGACGAGAAGGCGCTCGCACGCGGCCCACGGACCAGAGATGGCACGCGACTGCATTTCGGTGAGCAGTTGCTCGTCGACGCGCTCCGCGGTGCGCCGCAGGGCAAGCTCGCGCAGGGCCGTCAAATTGGCCGGAGAGAAAAAGTGCTCGAGCGCACGCTCGGCCTGCTCGGGGATATAGACCTTCCCCTCCTTCAGGCGCTCGATCAGGTCGCCGGGTGTGAGATCGACAAGCTCGACGGCATCCGCCCGGTCGAACACCGAATCCGGCACCGTCTCGCGCACACGGACGCGCGTGATCTGGGCGACGACGTCGTTCAGGCTCTCGATGTGCTGGATGTTGACCGTCGTGTAGACGTCGATGCCGTGGTCCAGCAGCTCCTCGACGTCGAGATAGCGCTTTGAATGGCGACTGCCGGGAGCATTGGTATGCGCCAGCTCGTCGACGAGGACGATCTGCGGGCGCCGCGCGATGATGGCATCGAGGTCCATTTCCTCGAGCGAGCGGCCCTTGTATTCGACCTGCCGGCGGGGGATGATCTCCAGCCCCCGTAGCAGAGCCTTCGTCTCCTTGCGGCCGTGCGTTTCCACAATGCCGACAACGACGTCATACCCGTCCTTCTTACGGGCGCGGGCCGTTTGCAGCATCTCGTAGGTCTTGCCGACGCCCGGCGCCGCACCAACGAAGATCCTGAGCTTGCCGGTGCGTCCTTCCTCGCGCCGCGCAGCTTCCAGCAGCGCTTCGGGCGACGGTCGCACTTCGGAGTAGCCTTTTTGCTCTGCCATTCAGCGGCCTCCCACGAGGCCGGCCCAGTATCACTGCGTGGGCGTGCGGTCCAGAGCCAGATTGAGGGCCAACACATTAACACGCGGCTCACCGAGGAGCCCCAAGAGAGGGCTTTCGGTGTGCGCCTGGATAAGTTGCCGCACTCGGTAATCGGGCAGGTTGCGCGCTTTCGCGACGCGCGGCACCTGGAAGTAAGCGGCATCCGGCGAGATATGCGGATCAAGGCCGCTGCCCGAGGTCGTGACTAGATCCTGCGGGACGGCGCTCGAGGGATTTTCCGTCTTCAATTTCTCGACGTCCGAGCGCACGCGATCGATGAGCGCCTTGCTGGTCGGCCCCAGGTTGGAGCCCATCGAGTTCACCGCGTTATAGGGCTGCGCCACCGACTTCGATGGGTCCGCCGGATCGGGCCCTGTCGTCGCCGAGGGGCGGCCGTGGAAATACTTGTCCGCCGCGAAGCTCTGCCCGACCAGCTCCGATCCGATCACCTTGCCGTCCCGCTCGATGAGGCTTCCCTGGGCTTGATGGGGAAAGATCAGGCCCGCCAAGCCGGTGATCGCCAGCGGATAAGCGAGACCGGTGATGAGTGTCAGGGCGACGAGTAAGACGATCGCCGGGCGGATTTCTTTCAACATGACCAGTCTCCTCAGACCAGGTGCAGGGCATTGACCGCGAGGTCGATGGCCTTGATGCCGACAAATGGAATGATGATGCCGCCGACGCCGTAGATCAGAAGATTGCGCCGGAGCAACGGGCCGGCTCCAATGGCTCGGAACGCTACGCCTTTGAGCGCCAGCGGAATGAGCGCGATGATGATCAGCGCATTGAAGATGATCGCCGACAAGATTGCGCTCTGCGGAGTTGCCAGATTCATAATGTTGAGCGCCTGCAGCTGCGGGTAGAAGATCAAGAACATCGCCGGGATGATGGCGAAGTACTTCGCCACGTCGTTGGCGATCGAGAACGTCGTCAGCGCGCCGCGCGTCATCAGGAGCTGCTTGCCGATCTCGACGATCTCAATGAGCTTGGTCGGATTGGAGTCGAGGTCGACCATGTTGCCGGCCTCGCGTGCCGCTTGCGTGCCGGTGTTCATGGCGACGCCGACATCCGCCTGGGCAAGCGCCGGGGCGTCGTTGGTGCCATCGCCGCACATGGCGACAAGCTTGCCCTTGTCCTGCTCGGCGCGAATGAGGCGCAGCTTGTCCTCGGGCGTCGCCTGGGCAAGGAAGTCGTCAACGCCCGCCTCCGCTGCAATGGCGGCTGCGGTCATCGGGTTGTCGCCCGTGATCATGACGGTGCGGATGCCCATGCGCCGCAGCTCGGCGAAGCGCTCGCGAATGCCGCCTTTGACGATGTCCTTGAGGTGGATAACGCCGAGCAGCCGGCCGTCTTTTGCCACGGCAAGGGGGGTGCCGCCAGACTTCGCAATGACGTCAGCGATAGCGTTGACCTCGCGCACGGTGTCGGCGCTGACTGCTGGCTGCAGAGCGCGCGCGGTTGCGCCCATTGGGTTGCCGACCATCCCCGATGTGCCGAGGTAATTCAGGATGGCGTCGACCGCCCCCTTGCGTACCCACGAGTCGCCGACCTCGACCCCGCTCATGCGGCTCTGGGCCGTGAATGGGATGAATTTGGCGTGCATATCGCCTAAATCGCGGCCCCGGATGCCATACTTTTCCTTGGCAAGCACGACGATCGAGCGGCCTTCCGGAGTCTCGTCGGCAAGCGAGGCCATTTGCGCGGCGTCGGCCAACTCCTCCTCTGTCACGGCGCGCAGCGGTTTGAACTCGGTCGCCTCCCGGTTGCCAAGCGTAATCGTTCCGGTCTTGTCGAGAAGCAGCGTGTCGACGTCGCCCGCTGCTTCTACCGCGCGCCCCGACATCGCCAGCACGTTGAAGCGGACCAAGCGATCCATGCCTGCGATACCAATCGCCGACAGCAACGCGCCGATCGTGGTGGGAATGAGGGTCACGAACAGCGCGACCAGAACGACGACCGAGATCGTGCCGCCGGCATAGGCTGCATAGCTCGGAATGGTGACGGTTGCGAAGACGAAGATGATGGTCAACCCGACGAGCAGGATGTTGAGCGCGATCTCGTTTGGCGTCTTCTGGCGCTCGGCGCCCTCGACCAGCTTGATCATGCGATCGAGAAAGGTCGAGCCGGCCGCCGCCGTGATGCGCACGCGAATCCAATCGGAGAGCACTTGCGTGCCGCCGGTGACCGCCGAGCGGTCACCGCCCGATTCACGGATGACAGGAGCCGATTCGCCCGTGATGGCGGCCTCGTTGACCGAGGCTATGCCCTCGATGACCTCGCCGTCCGACGGAATGGTGTCGCCGGCCTCAACCAGAACCACGTCGCCGACCTTCAGACTGGTGCTCGCGACCAGCTTGAAGTGCTGCCGATCGGAACCGCTCAGAAGTTTGGCCTGCGTTTCCGTCCTTGTCTTGCGCAGCGCAGCCGCCTGCGCCTTGCCGCGCCCTTCGGCGACGGCTTCGGCGAAGTTGGCAAACAGCACGGTGAACCACAGCCATAGGATGATCTGAAACTCGAAGGCGATGTTGGCGCCTCCGGTGAACAGGTCCCGGATCAGGATTATGGTGGTGAGCGCCGTGACGATCTCTAGCACGAACATGACCGGGTTCTTGATTAAGGTTCGTGGATCGAGTTTGACGAAGGCCGAGCCGATGGCCGGTACTGCGATCCTGGGATCAAGCAGCGCCGAGCCGGGCATGCGCCTACGGATAGCTGAGGTTTCCATCGAATTTAGCTCCGAGACGAATCTGGTCAGAACAAGGTGCCCGCGGTCATCGCAAGTTGTTCGACGATGGGTCCGAGCGCCAGCGCGGGGAAGAAGGTGAGCCCCCCGACGATCACGATCACGCCAACGACCAGACCGACGAAGAGACCGCCCGTGGTCGGGAACGTGCCCGCCGAGGGTGGAACCGACTTTTTGGCTGCGAGCGAGCCAGCGATCGCCATGGCCGGGATGATCATCCAGAAGCGGCCGATGAACATCGCGACGGCACCGGTGATGTTAAAGAACAGCGTGTTGGCCGTAATGCCGCCGAATGCCGATCCGTTATTGGCCGTGCTCGACGTGTACAAATAGAGCATCTCCGAGAAGCCGTGCGGTCCCGAGTTACCGAGTTGTGGAAGCGCCTGCGGATTTACCGCGGCAACTGCCGTCCATCCGAGATACATCAGCGGCAGGACCAGGATGGCGAGCATGGCCATCTTGACCTCCTTCGCCTCGATCTTCTTGCCGACGTACTCGGGCGTGCGGCCCACCATGAGGCCGGCGACGAAGATTGCGATGATGACGAAAAGCAACATGCCGTATAGGCCGGCGCCGACGCCGCCGACGATGATCTCGCCGAGCTCCATGTTGATCAGTGGCACCATGCCGCCGAGCGCGGTGAGCGAGTCGTGCATGGCGTTGACGGCGCCGCAGGACGCGTCGGTGGTAATGACGGCGAATAAGGCGGAGGCAACGATGCCAAAGCGAACCTCCTTGCCCTCCATGTTGCCGCCGGTGAGCCCAAGCTCATTGAGGCCGGTCGTGCCCTGGGCTTCGGCCCAGTAGCAGAGCGTGACGCCGGCAAGAAAGAGTACGCCCATCACCGCGAGGATTGCCCATCCCTGGCGCTGATTGCCGACCATGCGGCCGAAGACGTTGGTCAGCGCCGCGCCGATCGCAAAGATCGAGATCATCTGCACGAAGTTCGACAGTGCGGTCGGGTTCTCGAAGGGATGCGCGGCGTTGGCGTTGAAGAAGCCGCCGCCGTTGGTGCCGAGCATCTTGATGGCGATCTGCGAGGCAACCGGGCCGACGGCAATCGTCTGCTTGGCGCCCTCGAGCGTTGTCGCGTCGACATAAGGCCCAAGCGTCTGCGGGATGCCCTGCCACACAAGGAACAGTGCATAGACGACGCAAATGGGCAGCAGGATGTAGAGTGTGCAGCGGGTGATATCGACCCAGAAGTTGCCGACTGTCTTTGCCGAGGCGCGCGCAAACCCGCGGATAAGCGCAACCGCGAGCACAATTCCTGTCGCTGCGGAGAGGAAGTTTTGGTGCGTGAGGCCGAGCATCTGCACGAGGTAGGATAGCGTGCTTTCGCCGCCGTAGTTCTGCCAGTTGGTGTTGGTGATGAAGCTTATGGCGGCGTTGAAGGAGAGGTCAGGCGCTACTGCAGTCATGCCGGCCGGATTGTAGGGTAGCGCGCCTTGCACGCGCAGCAGGACGTAGAGGATCAGGAAGCCTGCGACATGGAAGAACAGCATCGCCACCGTATAGGTGAGCCAATGCTGCTCGCGCTTGGGATCAACACCACCCAGCATGTAGAGGCCGGATTCGATCGGCACCAGCACCGGGCTGAAGAGCGTGCGCTCGCCGTTGAAGACGCGCGTCATGTAGCCGCCGAGCGGCTTCACCAACGCGACGACGATAGCGCAATAGAGAAGGATTTGGACCCAGCCTACCAAGGTCATGAAGGCGCACTCCCTAGAATCGCTCGTTAGAACCGCTCTTTAGAAGCGCTCTGGCCGCAACAGGGCGTAGATCAGGTAGACAAGGAGAATCGCGGTCACGAGACCGCCGAGGGCGTAGTCGAAAGTCATGGCACTCTCCTCAAAGACGGTCGCAGCCGAAGACATATGCGACCGAGACGACGAAGAAGCCGAGCCCGAGGGCGAGCAGGATCAGGTCCAACATTGGTTGCTCCTTGCGGTAGCCTTCTGCCAACCGAGCAGCGACCCGAATGCTGGCTGAGGCATTGATATGCCTCAAAGCAGACGGGGTGTTTCGCGTGCGGATACTTGTCCAGCGCCGCATATGAAATCGAGAGGGGCGGCGGCGCGATCGTATAAAGATCCCATAAAGACGGCACCCAAGGCACAGGGCGACGTTCAAGGATACGGCGGAGATTCAACGGCTAGCGGAGACACAAAACCGGAGAACGTCTCCTGTGCGCGACATTTTATTCCGCCGGCGGCTCGGCGAACGGGCGATCCGGACCACTCATACTTTTCACTTATGCGAACGCGCATCGGGCCCTCTCGAATTTATATGCCCGGATCGTGATCTTACTCGTCTCGAACACGCACGAGAGGAGTTCGAACACATGGTCCTCATCGCAACAACGCGTGGCGCCTCGGCCAACGAGTCGAAGCAATGGGAAAGGTCGAACCGGCCTCATTGTCCCTCCCAACCGAGTCTTGCCAGACACCGGCCTGGAATCTTCGGGCCACTCGTCGTCTCCCGGATGCATCGAGCCGAGATCGAGATCGAGCAGCTCATGCGCGAAAGGGCGCTGAAGAAATGAATATCGCACAGCAACCAAACTACTTGCCCGCGGCGCCCGCACAGAGGCACAAGCCGCAGCGTTTCCTGGTGGGCAGAAGCAGCGCAGGGCAATGGGTTGCCCGCGACGAGCAGGGTCGCTGCGGCGGGCTATTCGCAAGTCATGCCGACGCCTTGCACTTTGCCCGCCGCGAAATGGCCGACACGCCGTGCGCCATAGCGCTCGTGACCGAGCCGCTTGAGCTCTTCCTGAAGCCTGAGAGCGGCGCGGTTGCAAATAACAATCCGAGTAACGACGCAGCGGCGCGCGTTCCTCTCGGACTCAGAATGTAAGGTCGGGAGCATCCCTCGGCAGCGACGGGAAAAGTCGGTCGGCACCGGCAGGAACTTCGCGCAGGATCGGTCGCGCGCTGCCTCGCCGACACAACGGGCGGCCTCAAGCCTCGGCGGCGTACTGATAGAGCCAGGTCTCGGTGAGCGTCTGATCGCCGAGGCGCAGGTAGCAGCGCAGATCGACCGTGGACTTGCCTTCGATCGCCAGATCGAACAGAGCGCGCCACTTTTCGGTGCCGACGATCTTGACGACGTAGGCGTTGCCGATGGCGCCGTGCGAGGCGGTCACTACGGGAGTGATGTCGAAGCGCGGCGCCATGCCGGTCAAGGGGCCGCCCTCCCAATCGACGACGAACTTGCGCCTGCGCACGTCATAGTGCGCTTCGGTGCCCGGGATGCCGTCGACACCGGTGCGGGTCGCGACTGCGCGCGCGAGGTTTGCCGGCGGGCTCGGCTCATCGTTCTGCCAATACGTCCGGCAGGAGAAGACGAGCTTGTCGCCCGCCTTGACCGGCTTCTTCGGCGTCCAGTAGGCGACGATGTTGTCGTGCACCTCATCGCCCGTCGGTATCTCGACGAGCTGCACCGCGCCGTCGCCCCATTCGCCGACCGGCTCGATCCAGATGCTGGGGCGCCGGTTGTAGAAGGCGCCGTCGTCTTCGTAGTCCGCGAACCGGCGGTCGCGCTGCATGAGCCCGAACGCCTTCGGATTGGTATCGACGAAGGAGTTCGTCTTCACATGCGCGGGATTGATCAGCGGACGCCAGATGCGCTCACCGCCCCCCGTATGCAGCGCAAGCCCATCGCTGTCGTGAATCTCCGGACGCCAATCGGCCTGTTTCGGGCGGTCGCCTTCCGCATACCAGTACATGCTGGTGAGCGGCGCGATGCCCAGCCGCTCGATGTCCTTGCGGATATTGAGCTCCGCGGTCACGCCGATGACGGCGCCCGCCTCTTTCGTCGCGTCGAACTTGTAGGCTCCGGTGAGGCTCGGGCCGTTGAGCAGCGCGTATATGGTGATCCCAGCCGCGTTGTCTTTCTCCTCGAGCCAGAACTCGACGAAGCGTGGGAACTCCTCCTTCAGCGCCGTATCGATGGCGATGCCGCGCGCGGAGGCGCCGTACTGGTTTTCCTCCCCGCAGGTGCGGAAGTAGCTTGCGCCTTGAAAGGCCAGCCAGTCGGTGTCCGCGTCGGGGCCGTTCATGACGCGAAAGCCGCAGAAGCCCAGATCGACGTGCAGCTTCTCGGCAAGCGCGGCGTCGCCGTAATCGAAGTCGTCGCGCGCATAGATGACCTCACGCGCCATGCCATCCGAGACGACGTTGATACGGACGGGGAGGCCGTTGAACTTGTCGAGGTGGAACATGCGGACGGGCATGGCATGCGCGTCGCCGCTCCAGAGTGCGCGCTCGGGGCGGAATTTGATCTTCTGCGCGGCGTCGAAGTCGATGGCCTGGACGATGTCCGGCACCGGCGGCGTCTCCGCCTCAAACGGCACGCCAGCGAGCCGGCTGGCCTTGAGCCGCAGCCGGTCGAAGTCGAAGGCCCGCGCCTTTCCGTACCGGATCCCTCCTGGCACGGACTCCGAAGAGAGTGCCGGCAGTGGGGCGAGTTCGAGCGCCAGCAGGGTGCTGCCCGACAGAAACTGCCGGCGGCTGAGGGTGAGTGGCATGACGGAGACCTGAGGGCCTTCTTGCGATTTTCGGCCGGACAATATCGTCGCACCGGAAGTTGCGCCACCGCGTTGCGATGTTCTGCCGCGAGAGCCCGCAGGCACCGCTGCGACAACGCAAGCGGTCGACCCTGCTATCGCCGTGATGTGGCGCTATATTTGCCGATCCAGAGAAAGCGCGGGCGACGACGATGAGCATTAACCAACGCGATCATTCAGTAAGCGCCATAGTGCGCCGCGCCGTCACGGCAATGCCGCTTTTGAATAGGGGAATGCGGCGCAAAGCCAAGAGATTTGCCGGGCGCCTACACTATCGCGCGCGCTCATCGTCCATATACACACGGGGGTTGCCGAAAGTGAAACTCGACAGCGATTGGTGGGATGCGCTCTTCAAGATGCTGTCGATCGTGCTCGTGCCGCTCACCGTTGCCGGTATGGGCTGGTACTGGACGCGCTGGCAGCAGAACGTCAACGACCTCAAGGGCATGATCGATCTCGTCACCGATGCCTCGCCCGAGAAGCAGAAGTACGGCATCGCCATGTTCGAGTATCTCGCCAAGAACGGCCAGGTGCCGGTGGAGTTCATCGCAGCCCAGATCGACTACGCGACGGGCGCGCAGAACAAAGAGCTGCTGCCGATGCTCGAGGTGGCAATCCAGAATGCGTCGAAGGACAATCCGCAGGTGGCGGAAGCCTACCGCATCGCGCTGGAGCGCCGTCCGGCGCGCGTCTTCATCCACGTGCCGAACGATGAGTCCTACACCTGCCTTGTGCGCCTGCGCGAGGCGTTCAAGGACGCCGATAAGGCGCAGATCATCTTCCCGGGCGTGCGCAAGTTCCCCGGCTATGCGGGCTCCAACCAGGAGCTGCGCTTCTTCCATGCCGAAGACAAGGACCGGGCGAACCAGATCGTCGGGCTCTTCGGCACGCTCGGGCTCGAGCTCGCCGTAAAGGACATCTCCGCCACTGAGTGGGCGCGCACGAATGCGCCCAACAGCTATGAGTTGTGGTTCACCGGAATGCCGATGCCGAAGATCTGCCAGCAAGCGGCCGCCGGCTAAGCCGCAAAAGCAGCCTCAGCCGGCCTCGCGCACCGATCGCGGCGCCGCGGTCGCCGTGTCGAAGAATGCGAGCGCCGATCCTTGCAGCGCCTTCGCCCGGTACATGGCGATGTCGGCGTTGTGCAGGATCGCTTCCGAGGTCGAGCCGTCGTCCGGCAGCAGCGTGGCGCCGATCGCGACACCGAGCTCGTACAGGTATCCGTCGGTGGCGATGCCGTTGGCGAGAGAGTCGATGAAGCGATTGCCGATTGCCATCGCAGCCTGCTTGTCGACGTCATAGGAGAGCACCGCGAACTCGTCGCCGCCGAGGCGGGCCAGAAGATCGCTCGGCCGCGCGACGCGGCGGAAGCGCTCGACCACCACCTGCAGGACATGATCGCCGACGGTGTGGCCACACAGATCGTTGACGCGCTTGAAGCCGTTGAGATCGAGAATGAAGAACGCGTGACGGTGGTCGCCCGCGTTGCATTCCGCGGTCGCTGCCTCGAGCCCAGCCAGCAGCGCGCGCCGATTGGGGAGCCGCGTGAGCGGATCCTGCATCGCAAGCTCACGCAGCTTGCGCATCTCGACGGCAAGCTCGGACGCACTCAACCGATCCAGGCGATCGTCCGCCAGCCTGCGCGCGATGAACGTGTAGACGCAGATGACGAACAGGATCGTCAGAAGCACCGCTTCGGGCGGAGAGATCGTGCGCTGCGGGTCGGCAAGCGCCTTCAAGAACGCGAAGAGGTCGTAGCGCCACGCAAGCAGCACGGCGAACGCCATGAAGCTCGAAAGCAGCACTGCATCGCGCAGGCTCGACCAAGGATGCCTGACGATGCTCCGGGCCACTGTTTGCGCCATGGGAGAAATCACATCCGCTACCCTCGAAAGCGAAGGGGAGGCTAGCGGGGCGGCCTTCAGGAACGGTAAACCCGAAGAACCGCCGCGCTTTATCATTGTGCTGTAGATGTTTTGTTAGTGAACCGCGACCGGGCGCCAGCCGGCGGCCAGCGCCTCGGCCTCCGAGCAGAACCAGCGCTTGCCCTTCGCCTCGTCTATCCGGATCTTGCCGTACCAGGGGCTCCAGGGCATGTGGTAAATGCGGCCGTGGGCGGTCACGTTGCCCTTGATGGCGCAGCCCTTTGGCGCTTCCTGCTCCGCGCCGGCCCAGCGATGCTCGCGGAACTCCCATGCGGGCTCGGCCCTGCCTTGCCAGATGCCGATGTGCAGCGCGCGGGCCTCCGCTTCCTCCTGCACATAGCTCGTCGAGTATTTGACGAACGCCCAGGCGTAGCCTTCGCGCACCATCTCCGCGTTGATGTCGCGGCCGGCGACGAAGCAGACGCCGAGCGTGCGTCCGTACTTGTCGAGGCCACGGCTGTCGCAGGTAACGGTCTGGCCGCCGACGAGCTTCTCGAGCGCGTCACCCGCGGCGGTGCCGCAGGGCCATGTGCCGATGAGCCAGCGCCCGCAGGTCTGCGCGATCTCGGGCGCGTCTATGCCTTCGAGGCGAACGTGGCGCCCGGCGAGCTCGATGGTGTCGCCGTCGATCACGCGGGCTCGGCCGGCAAGCGCGTTTTGAGAAGCCTGATTTTGGGGAGGCCCGCTGTAGGCGACGCTGTCGCGCGCCGGAAGCAGCAGGACGGGGATGAGAGCGAGAACGCCGACCAGCGCGGACGCCACTGAGCGACGAACAAACCAGCTACGATATGCATACATGCCCGCGAATTCGACTGATTCGCGTGGCGCAACCTAGGCTGAACTATGACGTGCGCTTGCAACCTGTGGGGAGCACCAGGCGAGACCCGAGCAGGTGCGCCGCCGACGGCCTTATCTGCGTTTTTCGATAACTGTAGATAAGAGGCCTGGACTGGAGGCGCTGAATACCCTATCTACAGTTTTCTGAAACTGTAGATAATTGCATGCGCCCCATCCCCCTGAACCTGATGACCTTGTATGCAGACTTGCTGCAAAGCGTGGAGCTTGACGATGGGATGCCGGGTTCGATCGCCACAAAGACCGTAGGGAAAAGGAAGTATGTTTACGCGACCACCAAAGACGGGAGCACGAGGCTAGAAAAGTACCTTGGACCGGCCGACGATCCTGACGTCCAGGCATCAGTTGAGCGCTACAAACATGCCGCTGAACGCGCAAAGTCCCTCAAGACAACAGTGTCTCTGCTCAAGCGAGGGCGTCTTCCGGCTCCATCGTTGGCCCTAGGAAGAATTCTCGAAGTTGTCGCAAATGCCGGTCTCTTCAAACGCGGAATTACCCTGGTCGGCACCGCCGCATACCAAACGTACGCGGGCGTGCTCGGTTACTACGCCCCGGCCGCCACTCTAACGACCAATGATGCAGACCTGTCGTTAGCGGAGTTCGAGGCTAGCGAGGAGGAGGAGAATATTGGCAGTATTCTGAAACGAGCGGATCAAAGCTTCGACCCAGTCTGGCATGCTGACGACAAACTGCCGAAAGTGTTCCGCGCGTCCAACGGTTTCGCAGTCGATCTGATCACATCCTATGGCCGGGGCCGGAAGTCGCCGGTTCTTGTAGCAAGCCTTGGGCGTGCTGCCGTTCCGCTGACCTTCCAAGAGTTCCCGACCGCAGAAACGATCAACACCGTGGCGCTCTACGGGTCAGGGGTTCTCGTACGCGTGCCAACGCCTCTCAGGTTTGCCGTGCATAAACTACTCGTGGCGCAGCGTCGCAAGTCGACCGAAGTTGGCAAGAAGCAAAAGGATCTACGACAAGCGCTCGAGCTCATCGACATTTACTTGCAAATCGACGAGGCCGCACTTCAGACCGAACTCGACGCCGCGAGAAGCATCGGGAAATCCTGGCAGACAGCCATCAACGCATCTCTAAAGGAGATCGGTCGCGCAGCTCGACAAGGCCATCTCCCGCTTCCCGTCAGGCGGTAGGTTCCAAATACCTTGGCAAGCAAGTTCGCAAAAAATCGGCGCACCCTCAGCGGCGGCGCATGCCGCCAGCGCCTGCGCGCGGCGGTCCTCCGCCCGGCGGGCCCGAGCGCACGTCCTTGTGGCGGAAGTTGATGCGGCCCTTGGTGAGATCGTACGGCGTCATCTCGACCGTCACCTTGTCGCCGGCGAGAATGCGGATGCGGTTCTTCTTCATGCGTCCCGAGGTGTAGGCAATCACCTCATGGCCGTTGTCGAGCTTGACGCGACAGCGGGCGTCGGGAAGCACTTCCGCGACCACGCCTTCGAACTCCAGCATCTCTTCCTTCGCCATCAAATCTCCTGTTCGAGGATGCGCACGGGGCGCCGCAGTGGCGCCGGCATCGTGCCCTCATAATGCTAGGGGAGCAGGCTAGGCTGCTCCCCTAAAAGCGGAAATGCTCCGCGGTTCGTTAGAGAGGGCGCAGGTTGACGGCCGCGACCTTGCCGTTGCGACCAGTCTCGGTCTCGTACCCGACCTTCTGTCCCTCGCGCAGGGTCGAAAGACCAGCGCGCTCGACAGCCGAGATGTGCACGAAGACGTCGTTGCCACCCTCATCCGGCTGGATGAAGCCGTAGCCCTTTTGGCCGTTGAACCACTTCACAGTGCCGTTTGCCATCCAATGCCTCCAAAGCAATTAGGCAATCCCCTCCGACGGATGACGGAGGACATCAAATCGCGCGATGGAGACGTCAGTGTCGACGCAATTAAGCGCCGCCGTATCGTGAACCAAGGCGTGTTCGATCGGCCCTATATGGACCGGGCTCGGACGAAAGGCAAGGCGAAGAGGGCCTTCCCCGATCACGTCTGGCGGACCTTACGAAGCTTACGAAGTGATTGAGTAACGGCCGGAATTTCGGGGTTTCCGCGCGCTTAGGCCAAGCGGCGAGCATATGATCGAGGGCCGGCAACAATCCGTAACGCAACCGATTGTGGCGGGGTTGAAGCGGCAAGGCGCTGACCGGCCCCGGGACATTTCCCGAAGGCCATTGGGCTCCTGCGACTGCGAGTTGAGAGGCGCCGGGAGAGTGCCGGCACCTCTCACCGTGGAGCTAACGATAGATGGTCGCGTAGCCCGACCGGTATTGCGAGCCGCTATCGGCGCGGCCGTAGCCGTAGGAGCTCCCGCGCGTGCTGTTGTAGGCCTCACGCGCGTACCCGCGCGATCCCCCATCGTAGGCGCGATCATAGGCGCGCGAGTAGCCCTCGCCATAGCGCACGCCGCGAGTGACGCGGCTTGCCGCGCGCGTGCCGCCACCGCCAGACGGGGCCGCCAGCGCCACGAAATACGGGCCGAAGTCGATATGGATATGGCTCATGTCCGAGTAGGTCATGGTGCCGCCCGTGTGGTTGTTCGCGACGAGCCACTTGATGATCGCGGCCTTGCGGCTGCCGGCCTCGAAGTCGACTGCGTTGCCGCTTGCGTGCCGCGAGGGGCGCCCGCTGCCGGCGATGGTCGCGCCCGGCCTGCAGGTCGAGATCACCTCGACCGGCCCAAACACGTCCTCGACCTTTTCCAGCAAAGCGCGGATCTCCGGCTGTAGGCACTTGCGAGGGGCGTCGGCGTGATCGAGCTTGCCGTGCTCGGTGGTCTTTGGACGGCCGAAGTTGGGGGCGTTCTCCAGCTCCCCGTAGTGGCGCCCGTCGAAGCCGAAGTAGGGGCCCGCCTGTGCCGAGCCGATCGAACACGCGAACGCAAAGCCGATCGCCGCGGTTGAGAGCCGCTTGCTCATGGTCACTCCTGGATGTGTAGAGATTGTCGGGACGGCTGCGTGCAGCTCGCGCCCCGTTTCGGATTCACGGCGCGGTCAGCATCGACGGCCGCATCCTCGCCAGCCGTTGCGCCTCATGCGCTCGTGCAGTCCCCGGCTATCGGCCCGTCAAGTCCCCCGCGCCGACATCTGGAGCAGCTGTCAGCGACAGCCGCGCCGGGTTGAGCGCTATCTTACAGACGCGCATGAAAGGAATGCGGCGCGAATGCTCGCTGCGACGATGCGCCGTGGGCGTCTTGAAATGCGAAAGGCGCCGGTTGTGCAACCGACGCCTTGAGCTCGTTTTGTATCGAACGCCTCAGCGCAGATAAGGGCAGACGCGCTCCTCGCCGTAGCGATTGATGTAGGTGCCGGTGCGCCAATCGAAGGAACGGAAGTCCGCCGCGCAGTGCTCCATGTCTTCATGGCGCGCGCGATGGTCAGTGATGGCGGCGGCGACGAGCGTGCCGGCGACGATGGCGCCGAAGATGCCCAGCGGGCCGGGTCCGCGACCTCAGCGGGCCAAGGTGACGCCGTTATCGGCAGCGACGGCGGGTCTTGCCAGCGGTAGCGCGTGGGCGGAGGCGGCGGGGAGCGACGGAGCCAAGAGGCTCGCGCATAGAAGAGGGACGAGAAGCTTTCGCATTGGTGTCACGGTAATGCTCCTTCTGATCATGTGCCGTGCCCGAGCCGGTTCTGCTGCCGGCCGCTGCAGCGGCGGGACGAAACGGGGAGACCAGCAGGGAATTCCTGCAAAAAATGGGCAGCGCTGTGGCTTGGTTCCCTGCGATTTGATGTGAAAACGGAGGAGGCGGGCGCGATCCGTCGCGCGCATGCTCGACGCGCGCGAGGCGCCCTAGTTCTCTTCCATCTTGAGCGCGGCGATGAAGGCCTCCTGCGGGATCTCCACCTGCCCGAACTGGCGCATCTTCTTCTTGCCCTTCTTCTGCTTCTCGAGAAGCTTGCGCTTTCTCGTGATATCGCCGCCGTAGCACTTGGCGATCACGTCCTTCCGCAACGCGCGGATCGTCTCGCGCGCGATGATGCGCCCGCCGATCGCCGCCTGCACCGGAATGACGAACATGTGCTGCGGAATGAGATCCTTCAGCTTCTCGCACATGACGCGGCCGCGGGCATCCGCGCGCGAGCGATGCACGATCATCGACAGCGCATCGACCGGCTCCGCGTTGACGAGGATCTGCATCTTCACGAGGTCGCCCGCCTCGTAACCGAGGATCTGGTAGTCGAAGGAGGCGTAGCCTTTGCTGATCGATTTCAGCCGGTCGTAGAAGTCGAACACCACCTCGTTCAGCGGCAGCTCATAGACGAGCATCGCGCGATTGCCGGCGTAGGTGAGGTCCTTCTGCCGCCCGCGCCGGTCCTGGCACAGCTTCAGGACGCCGCCCAGGTACTCGTCGGGCACCAAGACCGTCGCCTTGATCCACGGCTCCTCGATGCGGTCAATGCGGCTCGGATCTGGCATGTCGGCCGGATTGTGCATCTCGAGCTTCGTGCCGTCGGTCATGTAGATATGATAGACGACGCTCGGCGCGGTGGTGATGAGGTCGAGATTGAACTCGCGCTCGAGCCGCTCGGTGATGATCTCGAGGTGCAGCAGCCCGAGGAAGCCGCAGCGGAAGCCGAGGCCCAGCGCCGCCGAGGTCTCCATCTCGAAGGAGAAGCTCGCGTCGTTGAGGCGCAGCTTGGCCATGGCATCGCGCAGGTTGGCGAAGTCGGCGGCATCGACGGGGAATAGTCCGCAGAACACCACCGGCTGTGCCGGCTTGAAGCCGGGGAGGGCTTCGGCGGTCGGGCGGCGGGCATCCGTCACCGTGTCGCCGACGCGCGTGTCCGCGACCTCCTTGATGGCGGCGGTGAAGAAGCCGACCTCGCCCGGCCCAAGCGCGTCCATCATCTCCTGCTTGGGCCGGAAGATGCCGACGCGCTCGATCTGGTAGTCGGCCGCCGTCGACATGAGGCGGATCTTCTGCCCCTTGCGCAGCGCGCCGTCGATGATGCGCACGAGCACGACGACGCCGAGATAGGCATCATACCAGCTATCGATCAGCAGCGCCTTCAGCGGCGCGTTCGCGTCGCCCTTCGGAGCAGGGAGCCGCTCGACGATCGCCTCCAGCACGGCCTCGACGTTCTTGCCGGTCTTGGCCGAGATCGGGATCGCGTCGGAGGCATCAAGCCCGATCACGTCCTCGATCTGCTGCTTCACGCGGTCGACGTCGGCCGCGGGCAGGTCGACCTTGTTGAGGACGGGCAAGATGTCGAGGTTGTTGTCGAGCGCCTGATAGACGTTGGCCAGCGTCTGCGCCTCCACGCCCTGGCTCGCGTCGACGACCAGGATCGCGCCCTCGCAGGCGGCAAGGCAGCGTGAGACCTCATAGGCGAAGTCAACGTGGCCAGGCGTGTCCATCAGGTTGAGGCGGTATGTGTGGCCGTCCTTGGCCTTGTAGTCGAGGCGCACGGTCTGCGCCTTGATGGTGATGCCGCGCTCGCGCTCAAGGTCCATCGAGTCGAGAATCTGCTCCTTCATCTCACGTTCCGGCACGCTGCCGCACAGCTGGATCAGCCGGTCCGACAGCGTCGATTTTCCGTGGTCGATGTGGGCGATAATGGAGAAGTTGCGGATGAGGGAGGTATCGATCATGGCGGGGTAGATAGCAGGTGCCCCCGGGGGGAGGAAGGGGCGCGGCGGCGCAGGCGCCCCGGTCGGCCCGCAATGCCGTCGGGCCGCGGCAGCGGCCCTGGGCCGTTGAGGTCGAGTAGGGAGACGGCTGATTGACTGCGGCAAGTCATCGGCTGGTGATCGGCTCAATTCAGGCTACCATTTGACCCGCTCAATCTCGCTGGGGCTCGCAATGGTCGAGTTGCGCTTCGAAACGGACGTTGGCGCCAGCGCGGACGACGTGTTCTCGCTTCTCGCCGATCTCCGCGGTTACGATCCATGGCTTCCGAGGTCGTCGGCATTTCATGGCACGAGTACGATCTCCGACGGGCCAATCGGGGTTGGCACGACGTATGTCGAACCAGGGCCTCTCCACAAGCCCTTCGTGCAAGGCACCGTTCACCTCTTCGGGTACGCCGTGAAAACGTAGTCCTTCGCCTGCACTATCGTGTGGCACGCGAACCCGCACTTGGCGTCGTTCGCCTGCGGCGGCTGGTCAGCTTCGGTGGCGGGCGTGAACGTGTCGGACGCGGCGTCATAGTTGAACGCGGCCCATCCCCATCCGCCGCTATCCGCAAACCTCTTGCTATCCCTCTCCATGAAGTCGACGTTTTCCAGGGTGCCCGGCACTGCCGTCGTCGGATCGGGCGCCTCCGCACTCTTGTCCGGCTTCCAATGGATCTTCGCCATCTTGGAGCCGTCGGGGAAAGGCTTGCCGTTGCCGGGAATACCGGCCCGATAGGCGTCGATCATCGTAGGATTGGCGAGGATCAAAGCGAACGCGTGCTCGGTCTTACTGACGGAGACAGATTGCCAGTCCTCGTATCCCTTGAACTCGGAGAACGCGAGCCCGCCCGGCACTTGCACAGTGTACTTGTCCTGCGCGGAGATGGCGCTGCCGCCCAAGACGGCGAGCACTCCCGGAATGGTCACTATCAGCCAGGATGGAATTCTCGTCATGGCGCACTCCTCTGCTGGCGTTTGCGAGTAAGTTCACGCAGCACATTATCCATGCGAAATCGGCCGAAGTGAATACGGCACTCACCAATAACTGCTTCGGGTCACTAGCAGTTGCGATCCGACCAAAGCGGCACCCCGCGCACTACTCATCCCGCCAGCCGCGCACCGTCGCAGCGCTTCTGAGCCAGCAGCTCTCTCTCACCGTCTCGCGATCAGCGCCTTCGCCTTTTCCAGCGCCATGAAGCTGTTGGAGGCGACGGAGATGCGATTGCGCCGCAGGAATCCGTGCCGGTGCAGGGCCTCGCGCGGCTGCGGCTGCAGGCCCGAGATGATGATGCGGCAGCCGTGCCGGGCCGCGTCCTGCGCAAGCTGCTCGAGCGTATCGATGCCGGTCGAATCGACGAGGGGCACCTCGCGCATGCGCAGGATGATGACGGCGGGCCAGTCCCCAAGCTGGCGCAGCGCAACGTCGAGCCGGCTCGAGGCGCCGAAGAAGAGCGGCCCGCGCAGCTCCGCGACGCGCACGCCCTCGGGCAGCTTCTCGGCGAGGATCGCTGAGCGCGGCAGCGTGCCGTCGACCGCATCATCGAGGAGACCGGGGCCTGCGCCGAGCTGCACGCCCGGCATCTCGGCCATCCGGTGCATGAACAGCATGGACGCGAGCACGACGCCGACCGCAATCGCCACGCCGAGGCCGACGAACACTGTCAGCAGCAGCGTCGCGGAGAGCACCACGCGATCGTCCCACGGTGCGCGCATCAGAAAGCGCGATACGTGGCCGATATCGAGGAGCCGCCACGCCGTGGAGAGCAGCACCGCCGCCAGGCATGGCAGCGCGAGGTAGCCCGCGAGCGGGGCAAAGAACAGCATGAACAGCAGGATGAAGAGAGCGTGCAGAATACCCGCGACCGGCGAGCGTGCGCCGGCCGCGATGTTGGTGCCGGTGCGGGCGATGACGCCCGTCGCCGGCAGGCCCTGGAACAGCGGCGAGGCGAGGTTGGCAGCGCCCTGCGCTACGATCTCCATATTCGAGCGGTGACGGGTGCCGGCCATGGCATCGGCTGCGACCGCGGACAGGAGCGACTCGACGCCAATGAGGAAGGCGATGGTGAACGTCGAGGGCATCACGTCCTTGACGGTACCCCACGACAGGTCGGGAAGCACCGGCATCGGCAGCGAGCGCGGAATGCCGCCGAAGCGCGATCCGATGGTCTCGACGGGAAGCCCGAACACCCACACGGCAGCCGAGGCGCCGACGACCGCCACCAGGAGCGCGGGCCAGCGCGGACGCCAGTAGCGCAAGCCGGCGATGGCGAGCAGCGCGCCCATTCCAATGAGGAACGACCAGAAGTTGAATGTCCCGCGCAGCTCAAAGAGCGCTTCGAGCCGCTTGAAGAACTCCGACGGCACATCGCCGACGAGCCCGAAGAAGTCCTTGAGCTGGCCCAGCGCAATGACGACGCCGATGCCGCTGGTGAAGCCGATGATGACGGGGCCGGGAATGTACTTGATGTAGGTCCCGAGCTTGAGCAACCCCGCAACGAGGAGAATGGCGCCGCAAGGAATGTCGCCGTCGCGAGCCCCTCGGGGCCATGCTGCGCGACGACCTGGGCAACGATGACGATGAAGGCCGCAGCCGGCCCGCCAACCTGAAAGCGGCTGCCGCCCAGCGCCGAGATCAGGAAGCCGGCGACGACGGCGGTGATAAGGCCTTTGTCCGGGGTGACACCGGCGCCGATGGCGATCGCCATGGAGAGCGGCAGCGCAAGAATGGCAACGGTGACACCAGCGATCGCGTCGTGGCGAAAGTCGTCGAGGCTGTAGCCGCGGCGCAGGGCCGTGACGAGCTTCGGCGTGAACAGCTGGCGGTACGTTGCCCAGTCGTAGCGGCGGACGCGCTCGAGAATGGCGTCGAGTGGTCCGAAACCGCGCGTCTCATGCATAAGGGATTGCCGTCAGCGTCATAGGCTTCCTTATCCACCATCGAAATGATTGGGTGGACCGCAACCTACGCGCGTCGTCGTGGCTGTGGAAGGCGGGCTGTTGCCGCGCACACATACTTTCTCCGCCCGACGCCCCATATCTCCCTCATCTACCAACCGCATTCCTTGCGTGGAAGGAGGCCACCATGATCACGTCGACCAAGTGCGCAGTGGTACTCGCAGCAGCAGCGCTCACCATTCCTCTTCTCACGGCTAGCGCGGCCGAAGCCCTCCGCGGCGTCAAGCCCTATTACTCGGAGACGTACGAGACCAAGGGCCCGGCGCGCGGCTACAAAGGGTTCCTCTTCCCCGACTACTACTGCTCCTACAAGCGCTACCCCAACCGCGTGTGCAGCAGCGACGCGGGAGGCCGGGAACGGTGCCGCGTCAGCGGGTGGCGGCTGGAGCAGACCTGTCAGTGATCGCTCCGCTCGCCCCCGTGTCATCCCGGGCGAGCGAGGTGCGCCGAGCGAGACTCGGGACCCAACGCAAGGATCCGTGAGGAGCCCAGCGGGCGAACTCGACACTGGGTCCCGGATCGCCGCTTATTTCGTTCGCGGCGTCCGGGATGACAGAGGATAGCGCCGTTCGCTCTGCACAAAACTAATCCCCGCCCCTCCGCGCTCCCCATACTCCCCGCAACCCTGTCCACGAGGGACGCGGCAAGCTTGAGCGTCTGTTGCGGGGCGGGGCCGGTGCCCGGCTGAGGCGCGCTGCTCCGTTCGCAGCGTTGCCGCGAGGAAGCTCCCTCAGATGCCGGGGCAGGTGAGCGAGGCTGTGCGTTTCCAGTAATGTTGCGCACGGCAGCCCTTCGCAAGCGTGCTCGGCACATTCCGAGCCCCGCAGCTGCCCGCGGTCCCCGAACGATGCGAGCCCGGCGACGAAAGCGCGCCGGGTGGGACCAAAGGCTCGCTTGCGTCGTGTCCCGCAACCTCGGCCTGCAGAAAACACCGCCGCGGGCGCCGAAAGGCTGCCGGCATTTGCAATCGGAAGGCGGCCCTTCGGCGCCTGCGCTCCCTCGATCTTTGCACCCTCGGGGCCAGCCCGCGAGGCCGCGCGCTCGTGCGCGACGTTGAGGTTCGGCCTTGCCAATGACGAATTTAGAACTATTCTAAAGTAGGTAGCAAGGAACACACGAGGGGACACGTGCGCAACTTTGCCGAGTTGAGCGAACAGGAGATTCTCGCGCTCGCCGTTTCGCTCGAGGAGGAGGATCAGCGCGTCTACCTCGAGTACGCGCACGGGCTCGCGGACAACTATCCCGCCACCGCCCAGATGTTCACCGAGATGGCGCGGGAGGAGAGCGAGCATCGCCGCCGGCTGATCGAGATCTACCGCCAGCGCTTCGGCGAGCACATACCGCTCATCCGGCGCCAGGACGTGCGCGGCTTCGTGCAGCACAAGCCGATCTGGATGGTGCGCCCGCTCGGTCTCGACGCCGTGCGCCGCCAGGCGGAGGAGCGCGAATACGAGACGCGGCAGTTCTACGAACGCGCGCAGGGGCGTGCGACCGACGCCGGCGTGCGCAGACTGCTGGGCGATCTCGCTGCAGCCGAAGCGGGGCACGAGACGCTTGCGCAGAAGCTCGGCGAGAAGCACCTGACGGGCGACGCACGCACCGCTGAAGCCGACGTTCAGCGCCGCATGTTCGTGTTGCGGATCGTGCAGCCGGGGCTCGCCGGGCTGATGGACGGCTCGGTCTCGACTTTGGCGCCGTTGTTTGCCGCCGCCTTTGCCACGCACGACACCTGGGCGACGTTTCTCGTCGGCCTCGCGGCTTCGGTCGGCGCCGGCGTCTCGATGGGGTTTGCCGAGGCACTCTCCGATGACGGGACGCTCACCGGGCGTGGCCATCCCTGGCTGCGTGGCGGCGTCACCGGGCTCATGACCTCGATCGGCGGCATAGGGCACACGCTCCCCTACCTGATCGGCAACTTCCGCGTGGCCACAACCGTCGCCATCGCGGTCGTTCTGGTCGAGCTGTGGGCGATCGCCTGGATCCGTTCGCGCTACATGGACACGAAGTTCCTGCGCGCCGCGTTCGAGGTCGTGCTGGGCGGCCTCATCGTGTTTGCCGCCGGCATCCTGATCGGCAGCGCCTAGAATCTCCTCGTGCTTCCAAGCCCCTGGCACGCCTGCATTCTCGAAAGCAGCGGAATCGTCGTAGCAATGCGGTCTTTCGCGGCCTGCGGTGCTCGAAGGAGCGCACCCTGAGCGTCCGTCTTGACGCGGCCACATACACAGGGATTTTAGTCGCCATATGAACCCCCTAGCCGAAGGAACGGCGATGCACTCTTTGAAGCTTCGTGCGGCGATGGCAGCGACGCTGATCGCAATTGCGGCGGTCAGCCCCGCCGCGGCTCAGTTCTTCGATACGCCGCCGCCGGTGCAGAAGAAGACCAAGAAGGCGAAGCAAGCGGCACCCAAGCAGCAACCCGCTGCGCCAGCCACGACCGCTCCGCCCGCGGCCCCGTCCGCCCAGCCGGCCGCTATCGCCCCGCCGGCAAAACCCGGTCAGCGCGCGCCCTATCCTCCGCCCAACGAAAACTGCCGCAACACAGAGAGCTTTCCCTCCTGGCTCGCGCGTTTCAAAAAGGACGCCGCCGCCGCCGGTATCCGCCCAAACACCATCAATGCCGTACTCGACGGCATGAGCATCGACGGCAAGGTCACCGCGCGCGACCGCGGCCAGAAGTTCTTCTCGCAGACGTTCCTCGACTTCCAGGGCAAGCTCGCCACGCCGAACCGCGTCGCCTCCGGGCGCAAGAAGATCGCCCAGCACAAGGCCACGTTCGAACGCGCGGAGCGCGAGTTCGGCGTGCCGCCCTCCGTCATCACCGGCTTCTGGGCGCTGGAGAGCGACTTCGGCGCCGGCATGGGCAACTTCCCGATCATGCCCGCGCTCCTCACGCTCGCCTACGACTGCCGCCGTCAGGTGATGTTTCAGGAGGAGCTCAAGGCCGCGCTGCAGATCATCGACCGCGGGGACCTGCAGCCGTCCCAGATGGTCGGGTCGTGGGCGGGCGAGATCGGCCAGACGCAGTTCCTGCCGACCCGCTATCTCGATCATGCCGTTGACTACGACGGCGACGGCCGCATCGACCTCTTCCGCGACGAAGACGACGTCATCGGCTCGACCGCCAACTACATGCACCACCTCGGCTGGCGCCCGAACGAGCCGTGGCTGGAAGAGGTGCGCGTAACGGGCGAGCTGCCCTGGCAGGAGGCCGACCTCGCCATCAAGCATCCGCTATCGAAGTGGGCTGGCTGGGGCATAACGCGCATGGACGGCAGCCCGCTGCCGACTAGCAGCAACCTCACTGCGTCGCTGCTGCTCCCCATGGGGCGCAACGGGCCGGCCTTCCTCGCCTATCCCAACTTCGACATCTATACGGAGTGGAACAACTCGCTCACCTACGCGACGACGGCCGCTTATCTCGCCACGCGCATTGACGGCGCTTCAGCGATGAGCCGCGGGCGCGGGCCGATCTCCGGCCTCGACGGCCCGCAGACGCAGGAGCTTCAGCGGATCCTCGCCGGCCGCGGCTACGACGTCGGCAAGATCGACGGTCTCGCCGGGGCGAAGACGCGGACGGCGGTCAAGGACATGCAGTTGAAGCTCGGCCTGCCGCCGGATTCCTATCCGACGCCCGAACTGCTCGCCGCGGTCCGCGGTGGGCGTTGAGCCAAGGGCTCAGTGCAGCTTAACGACCGGCTCGGTGCGCCGCGTGATTGCGCGCGACAGCGTGTCGAGTATGACCTTGCCCGGACCATGCAGCGCGATCTCGTGCATCTTGTAGAGCGAGCGGTACATGAGGCGCGCGAACAGCCCTTCGACGAAATAGCTCTTGCCGAGAACAAAGCCCATCAGGCTGCCGACGGTCGAATACTCTCCCAGCGAGACGAGCGAGCCGAAGTCGCGGTAGCGGAACGGCTGCAGCGGCTCGCCGCGCAGACGGCGCTGCAGCTCGGTGAATAGGTGTGACGCCTCCTGGTGCGCGGCCTGCGCGCGCGGCGGGATCGGCGCCGAAGCCTCCTTCGGCACGAGGTAGGCGCAGTCTCCGAAGGCGAAAATGTTGGGATCGCGCGTCGTCTGCAGCGTATCCGTCACAACGAGCTGGTTGGAACGGCTCACCTCCAGCCCGTCGAGCTTGGCGAGCACATCCGGCCCTTTGACACCTGCAGCCCAGACGACGAGTTCGGAGGGAATAACGCTGCCGTCCGCGAGCTTGACGCCATCCGCCATCACCTCGGTCACGCGCGCGCCAGTCCTAATGTCGACTTTGAGCCCGCGCATGGTCTCCACCACCGCTTTGGAAATTCGCTCGGGCAGCGCCGGCAGGATACGGTCCGCCGCTTCGACAACCGTGATCTTGATGTCCTTCTCCGGATCGATCTTGTCGAGGCCGTAGGCGACGAGGCCACGCGCGGTTTGATGCAGCTCGGCGGCAAGCTCGATGCCGGTGGCGCCCGCGCCGATGATCACGACGTGGAGTTGTCCGGGGCGCACGGGCTCCTCCTGCGCGAAGGCACGCACGCAAGCATTCAAGAGGCGCCGGTTGAAACGCTCGGCCTCCTCGGGCGTGTCGAGCATGATGGCGTATTCTTTGACGCCCGGCGTGTTGAACGCGTTGCCGACGCAGCCGATGGCGATGACGAGCGTGTCGTACTTGAAGGAGCGCACCGGTGTGATCTCGCGACCTTCATCGTCGTAAGTTGCGGCGAGGAACACGAGCCGCTTCTTGCGGTCGATGCCGGTCATCTCGCCGTAGCGGAACTGGAACCCGTGCCAGTAGCCCTGCGCTTGGTAGGGAAGCTCATAGCGGCCGACGTCCATGCTGCCGGCGGCGATCTCGTGCAGAAGTGGCTTCCAGATATGGGTGCGGAACTTCTCAACAAGCGAGATGCGCGCCTTGCCCTTCTTGCCGAGCTTGTCGCCGAGCCGGGTCGCGAGCTCGAGGCCGCCGGCGCCGCCGCCCACGATGATGATGTGGTGCAAGCCGTCGCCGGCATCCATCGGCATCACCTTCGTCGCGGCCGGATTCATCTCGTTCATCGCAGGGGCACCTTTCCCTTGATTCAACGGGGCTGCTTATAGCACCGCTGCGCGCCGGCGCACGATCAGCACTGGAGATTGTCGCCGGCCAATGCGGCCCGGCTCCAAGCGAAGCTAGCGCAAACGGGAATAGGAGATGGCCATGGATTGCATTGCGCGCGGCATCGCGGGAAAGGAGCGATGGCGCGGAGAGTTACGGCGCAGGCGCAGGTGGAGGTGGAGGTGGAGGGTTGATCAGTGCCCCATCGACCTGCACCGGCTGGCTGACAAAGGAAAGGTCCGCAAACACGAAGACATAGGCGAGCGCCGCGACCATGAAGGCGACGAAGCCGAACACGATGAGCTTGTGGTGGGGTTGCATGAGGCCTGGCTCCGGGCTGAGGCGCGTAGCAGCGTTCGATTGCCTGCTAGGAAGCGCGCAAATCCTGAAAATTCGCTGACTCTCGGGCTCTAGCCGCGAATCTCGCCGCCGGTTGCGGTCCTCACCGCGGCGATGATCTTCTGCGCGACCGCCTCGATGTCCTTGTCCGTCAGCGTCTCGGTCGTGGGTTGCAGGGTCACCTCGATCGCGAGCGACTTCTTGCCCTCGCCGGCGAGCGCGCCGCCTTCGAATACGTCGAACACCGACACGCTCTCGATCAGGGTCTTGTCGGCGGACTGAGCGGCGCGCACCAGGTCACCCGCCGCGACGGAGGCATCGAGCACGAAGGCAAAGTCGCGGCGCACGGGCAGGAGATCGGCTGTATCGAGCGGCGGCTTGGCGCGGCTCTTGGCTTTCTGCGCCGGCACCGCGTCCAGAAAGATCTCGAAGCCGACGACGGGCGCCGAAACGTCCAGCGCCTTCAGCGTCGCGGGATGCAGCTCGCCAAAGTGCGCGAGCACGACCTTCGGCCCGAGCCGGAGCACGCCTGAGCGGCCCGGATGGTACCAGGCGGGTGCGTCGCGCGTGATCTGCCCCTTCGCGGGATCGAAGCCGAGCGCCGCCAGTACGGCGACGACGTCGGTCTTGACATCGAACACGCCGACCTCGGAGACAGCGCCGTCCCAGTGACGGCCGCTGCCCGCTAGCTTGGCGGTGCCGGCGCGCACACCCGCTGCCGCGGTGAACTGATCCTCCGGCGCCTCGCCTCGGTAGGCCTGCCCGAGCTCGAACAGCGCGGCATCTGCAAAGCCGCGGTTGCGGTTGCGCTTGACCGAGTCGAGCAGCCCCGGCAGCAGACTCGGCCGCATCGATGACATCTCCGACGAGATCGGATTGGCAAGCTCGAGCGCATCCGCGCCGCCGCCGAACGCCTTTGCCGCAGCGCGCGGAATGAACGACCACGTGATCGCCTCGACCAGACCACGGCCGGCGAGCGTGCGCCGCGCCTTGCGCGAGCGCTTCTGCCGCTCGGTCAGCACCGGGCGCGCGACGCCGTCGGCACGCGGCATCGGCATCGCCGGAATGCGGTCGATCCCGGCGATGCGCACGACCTCCTCGACGAGGTCGGCAGGTCCATGCAGGTCTGGGCGCCAGGACGGGGTCGTCACGGTGAAAACCGCGCCCTTGCCCAGGATGTCGCACCCGAGCGATTCCAGGATCGTTCTGATCTCGGCAGCGGGCAGATCGAGCCCTGCCAGCTTCGCGACTTGTCCGGAATCGAAGGAAATGCTGCGGCGGGTGTCCGGAACTTTGCCGGCAACCGTCGTCTTGGACGGCTTGCCGCCGCACAGCTTCAAGATCATCTGGGTCGCGAGGTCGAGGCCTGGGAGCACGGAGTCCGGATCGACGCCACGCTCGAAGCGGTAGCGCGCATCCGTGACGAGGCCGGTCTTGCGCCCGGTCGCCGCCGTGCGCAGCGGATCGAACAGCGCGCTTTCGATCAGCACGTTCTTTGTCGCTTCCGTAGAGCCGGAAGCCTCGCCGCCAATCACGCCGCCGAGGCCCAATGGTCCGTTATCATCGGCTATGACGCACATGGTCTCGTCGACGACATGCTCCTGTCCGTCGAGCCCGAGAAACTTCTCGCCGGCCTTGCCAAGGCGAACACGCACGGCGCCCTTCAGTTTGTCAGCGTCGTAGACATGCAGCGGACGGCCGCGATCCTGACTGATATAGTTCGTCACGTCGACGAGCGCATTGATGGGGCGCAGGCCCACGGCCTTGAGGCGCGTCTGCAGCCACGCGGGCGACGGGCCGTTAGCCACGCCCTTGACGCAGCGGGCAGCGAACACGGGACAGGCGTCGCGCGTTTCCTTAGAGAACTCGAGCTTGATCGGCGTTGGACACAGGTCGGCCCCTTCGACACCCGAAATTGCCCGCTCGGGCTTCAGGGTCCCGAGGCGGGCGGCCGCCAGATCGCGCGCAATGCCGCGCACGCCCGTACAGTCCGGTCGGTTCGGCGTCAGCTTCACCTCAAACACCGGGTCGGCGAGACCCGCAACGTCCACGTAGCGCTCGCCGACACGGGGCGCCATGTCGGCCGGCAGCTCGATAATGCCCGCGGCTTCCGCGGAAAGCTCGAGCTCGACCGCCGAGCACATCATGCCGTTCGACACGACGCCGCGCACCGGCTTCTTCTCGAGCGTGATCTTCGACCCGGGAATATAGGTGCCGAGCGGCGCGAAGACTCCGATGAGACCCGCACGCGCGTTGGGAGCGCCACACACCACCTCAAGCAGCGGAGCGCCCTTCTCCACCTCGACCTGGATGACTTGCAGCTTGTCGGCGTTGGGGTGCTTGCCGGCTTCGACAATGCGCGCGACGCGGAAAGCGCCGAGGCTCTCGGCCGGATTGTCGACGCTCTCGACCTCAAGACCGATCGCCGACAGCTTGCTCGCGATCTCGTCGACCGTGGCCTTGGTCTTCAGGTGGTCTTTGAGCCAGGAGAGCGTGAACTTCATGGCGACAGCCCGCCGGAAAGCGTCGGGACGTCGAGCACGGAGAATCCGTAGTGGCGGAGCCAGCGCAGGTCGGCTGCGAACATCGCGCGCAAGTCAGGGATGCCATACTTCAGCATGGCGATGCGATCGAGGCCCATGCCGAATGCAAAGCCCTGGTAGCGCGCCGGGTCGAGTCCGCAGTTCGCGAGCACGTTCGGGTGCACCATCCCGCAGCCCAGGATCTCCAGCCACTTGCCCGGCTTGCCGATCGCTTCCGCGCCGATGTCGACCTCAGCCGACGGCTCGGTGAACGGAAAGTGCGAGGCGCGGAAGCGCATCTTAACCTCGTCCACCTCGAAGAACGCCTTGCAGAACTCCTCCAGCACCCACTTGAGGTGACCCATATGGGTCGCCTCGTCGATGACGAGCCCCTCGATCTGGTGGAACATCGGCGTGTGCGTCTGGTCGCTGTCGCAGCGATAGACGCGGCCCGGCGCGATGATGCGGATCGGCGGCTTCTGCGCCATCATCGTGCGGATCTGCACGGGGCTCGTGTGCGTGCGCAGCAAGAGCCGCGAGCCGTCGGGCTTGGGATGGAAATAGAAGGTGTCGTGCTCCTGGCGCGCGGGATGCTCGGGAGGGACGTTGAGCTTGGTGAAGTTGAGATCGTCCGTCTCGATGTCGGGACCCTCGGCTACCGCGAAGCCCATGTCGGCGAAGATCTCGATGCACTCATCGAGCACCTGCGCGACCGGGTGAATGCGCCCCTCAGCGAGCGGGCCGGGACGCACCGGCAGCGTGACGTCGGCACGCTCGTTCGCCAGCCGCGACGAGAGCGCCTCGACCTCGAGCGCGCCTTTGCGCGCTTCGAGCGCCTCGGAGACACGGCCTTTGATGTCGTTGACGGTCTGGCCGAACGACTTGCGCTCTTCCGGCGCCATGGACCCGAGCCGCGACATGAGCTCGGAGACGCGGCCCTTCTTGCCGAGTGCGGCGACGCGGATCTGCTCCAGCGCGCTCAAATCGGGCGCGCCGGCTACCGCGCTGAGAAGCTCGCGCTCCAGCGCTTCGAGATTGAGATTTGGACCTGCGGACGACATTGGCTCTCAGCCTATCTCAAGTGTCATCCTCGGGCTTGCCCCGAGGATCCATCTTGCTTCTCGCGTCGGAGCGAGCGGGTAGGTGGATCCTCGGCATAAAGCCGAGGATGACAAGGATGGGCGTGCGTTAAGCCGCGGCCTTCTTCACGGCGGCGGCGGCCTGCTCGGCGAGCACCTTGAAGCCCGCGGCGTCCTTCACCGCGAGATCGGCCAGCACCTTGCGGTCGATCTCGATGCCGGCCTTGTTGAGACCGTCGATAAATCGCCCGTAGGTCAGCCCGTGCTCGCGCACCGCTGCGTTAATGCGCTGGATCCAGAGCGACCGGAACGTGCGCTTCTTCACCTTGCGGTCGCGATACTGGTACTGCATCGCCTTCTCGACCGCCTGCTTGGCGACGCGGATCGTGTTCTTGCGCCGGCCGTAATAGCCCTTGGCGGCCTTCAGGACTTTCTTGTGCTTGGCATGGGCGGTGACGCCGCGCTTGACGCGTGCCATGGTTCTACTCCGTCAGATGTCGGTTTGCGTGCTTATGCGGTCGGGTCAGCGTGCGTAGGGCATGTACTTCTTGACGATCTTGGCGTCGGAGTCGTTGAGCACCATGGTGCCGCGCGCCTGGCGAATGAACTTCGCGTGGCGCTTGATCATACCGTGGCGCTTGCCCTGGGCTACAGCCTTGACCTTGCCCGTACCCGTCATCTTGAAGCGCTTTTTGGCGCCGCTCTTAGTCTTCATCTTGGGCATTTCGCTCGATCCTTTCTTCACTCGGGGCTGGCCCTAATTCGCAACCGGCACATGGCCGATCCGAAACGTCCCTTGCGGGAGGAGCCGCCTTTTGAGGCATGTCAAAGCAAAAAAGCCGCCACGGCATGCCCTGCCGGGCGGCTCGGGGGCCCTTATAGGGGCGTGTGTCGAGAACGGCAAGGGCTGACCAAAGGCCCTATTTCAGCTTCTCGCACACCCGATGCGCCCGCCCCGTGGATGGGTCCAGGTGGTCATAGCAGACGTCGCGCGCGCAACTGCACTCGCTGTCGTCGCCGCCACCATCGGGCGAGCCGGCCTCCCGGCAGCTCTCGGCATCCGGCGCCACGTCGCAGATGAAGCGGACCTCGCGCGCCGGCTCGGCGGGCGCAGCGGGCGCGGCCACGGGTGGCGCCGCGGGCAGAGGCGCGGCAACGGCCGGAGGAAGCGCAGGCGTCATGGACTGCGCGGCGGGGAACTCGGGCATCGGTGGAATAAGCCCGGCACCGCCGCCAACACCGGATGTGCCAGGACCGTTCGGAAGGCGCGGCGGCTCGATGACGGTTTGCGCGCTTGCCGTAGCGGCGAGCGTGACAACGGCAACGGCCGCCGACAGGAGCCGGCGGCCGCAAATCTCGGAGAGAGAAAATTCGCCTCGCGCCATCGCCTCAACTCCCGAGAAGCCAGGCGAGGAAGCGAGAGCCGCTACCTCGGCGCCAGCACCATCACCATCTGACGCCCTTCGAGCCGCGGCTCGGATTCGACCTTGGCGATCGGCTCGAGGTCGCCCTTCACGCGCTGCAGCACTTCCATGCCGAGCTGCTGGTGGGCCATCTCGCGGCCGCGGAAGCGCAACGTGACCTTCACCTTGTCGCCTTCCTCGAAGAAGCGCTTGATCGAGCGCATTTTCACGTCGTAGTCGTGATCGTCGATCGCGGGCCGCATCTTGATCTCTTTGATCTCGACGATCTTCTGATGCTTGCGCGCCTCGGCGGCTTTCTTCTGCGCCTGGTATTTGTATTTGCCGAAATCGAGAATCTTGCAGACGGGTGGTTCCGCGTCGGGCGAAATCTCTACGAGGTCGAGGCCGACCTTCACAGCGCGCTCGAGCGCATCTGCGTGGCTTACGACGCCTACGTTTTCCCCGTTCTCGTCAATCAACCTCACGTCTTTGGCCCTGATCGCCTCGTTGATCTTGGGCCCGGATGGCTCGCGCTCAGGCGCGGCTCGCATTGGTCGGCGGATGTTGTGTCTCCTTTAATAGCTTCAACTGAGATTGCGAGCGCGCTGCCTCGTTCCCCCAAATTCCAACAGGGCAAGGTCAGAAAGCACACTCGGCCGCTAAGAATCGAAAAGAATGAGGGCGAAGTCAAGGGTACGAGCACACTCGTACCCAAGCCGTGGCGGCTTATGCTGGCGCCCGGGGATCCGTCAAACGTACAGCAAATTCAATAAATTGGGGCCCCAATCCGCACTGTCTCAATCGCGCGACAGGCCCTTGGCTTCGAGCTCGGCCAGGTACTCGCGCCAGCGCTTCTCCTTCTCACGCCCGAGCTGCTGCAGGTAGGTCCAGGTGAAGAGGCCGGTATCATGACCGTCGTCGAACGCGATGCGGATGGCGTAGGTGCCGACCGGGCGCAGGTCCTTGATCTTGACGTGGCGCTTGCGGCCGACGGTGACGCGCTGCTCGGGCGAGTGACCCTGCACCTCGGCGGACGGGCTCATCACGCGCAGGAGCTCGGCTGGCAGCTCGTACTTCGGGCCGCAGGCGAACTCGACCGTCAGCGTGTCGCCATTGGGGCTCAAACCGAGCTTTGGCGGCTTCGCCGCTACCTCCTGCGCCGATTGCAACTCGGCCCACGTGCGCGATGCAAGCTCGCGGTAGATTTGCGCGAGCGGCGATTTGGGCTGCGTCGCCGTGATCGGCTTGCCATCATCCGAGCGCGCCCTGATCTCCATGTCGAGCGGAACCGCGCCGAGGAACGGCACGCCGAGCCGCTTCGCTTCGGCCTCCGCACCGCCGTGGCCGAAGATATGCGAATGCTCGCCGCATTTGGGGCAAGCGAAATAGCTCATGTTCTCGACGATGCCGAGCACCGGCACGCCGACCTTGCGGAACATGGCGAGGCCCTTCCTCGCATCGATGAGCGCCAGATCCTGCGGCGTCGACACGATGACGGCACCCGAGAGCGGTACCTGCTGCGCCATCGTGAGCTGCACGTCGCCGGTGCCTGGCGGCATGTCGATGATGAGCACGTCGAGCTCGCCGTCCTCGCCCCAGGCGACATCGCGAAGCATCTGGTTCAGCGCGCCGACGACCATCGGTCCGCGCCAGATGACGGGGGTCTCTTCATCGACGAGAAAGCCCATGGACATCGCCTTGATGCCGTAGCCCTCCATCGGTTTTAAGGTCTTGCCCGCCACGACTTGCGGCTGCCCCTTGAGGCCCAACAGGCGCGGCTGCGAGGGGCCGTAGATGTCGGCGTCGAGAATGCCGACCTTCTGCCCGAGGGCCTGCAGCCCCAGCGCCAAATTGACCGCCGTCGTCGATTTGCCGACGCCGCCCTTGCCCGACGCCACCGCGATCAGGCTCTTCACTCCCGGCACGCCGGCCAGCGGCTTTGGGCCCTGAGGCTGAACCGCGTGTGCCCCGTTGCCGGTTGCCGCGGCAGAGCGCGCTTGCTTGACGCGGGCACTTTCGGCTGGGCTTGGAGCCGACGGGGCCACAGGTGCGCTCGCGCCCGCTCCGCGCGCGGCCTCGGCCGTCAGCACCGCCGTCACGCCGGTCACGCCCGGCAGCTTGGCGACGACGGTCTCCGCGGCCTTGCGTAGCGGCTCCAGCTCGTCGGCACGCGCGGCCGGCACCGTGATCGAGAAATAGACGCGGTCGTCCTTGACCAGGATCTCCGACACGAGCCCGAGATCGACGATGTTGCCGGCGAGGTCGGGTCCCTTGACCCGGCGCAGCTCATCGAGGACCTGCGGCTTCGAAATGGTCATTGCAAAAGCTCCGGGGGATGCGTGCTCGGCGGGGGGCCCGGCAATGCGGCGGATACTGTCAGACGCAATGCTGGAAGTCACGATGCTGGTAGTTCGGGGCTCCCGTGGCTATGCATATACGGTGACCCGAGGCGGGAGCATACCTGCCCGAGCTGGGCCGGCGCAGGGGGAGGGCTCAACCATGAACGACTTCATGCGGGCGTTGCTGGCGCTGAGCCGCCTCATCGACGCCGCCACCCGCAGACTCGGCCAGTGGGTTGCGTGGCTCATCGTGGCCGCGGCCATCATCAGCGCGGGCAATGCCGTCATTCGCAAGTTGTTTGATGTGAGCTCCAACTCATGGCTCGAGTTGCAGTGGTTGCTGTTCAGCGCGGTGTTCCTACTCGCGGCCCCCTGGACGCTTGCCCTCAACGAGCACATCCGCATCGACATCGTGAACCAGCACTTGCCGCGATGGGCGCGCAACGCCATCGAGATCATCGGGCATTTATTCTTCCTGATGCCCATGGCGGCCGTCATCGTATGGACCTCGTGGCCGTTCTTCCTCCTCTCATATGAGCAGAACGAGCAGTCCTCCAACTACGGCGGCCTGCCGCAGTGGCCGGCGAAATTTCTGATCCCGCTCGCGTTCTCGATCCTCTTCATCCAGGGCATATCCGAGCTCATCAAGCGCATTGCGATCATGCGCGGCGACCTTGCCGAGGCCGACGCAAGCGGCCACCCGGCCGCGGCGCCCTCGCGTTCCGGTCACCTCGATCATCCGCTCGCTTCATCAGCGGGTACGGCTCCCAACGACGAGAGGAGCGGTCGCTAGCCCGTTCCTCTTCCCCTTGCGGGATGAGGAAACGGCGCTGCGGAGGGGGACATGCTGGAGCTGATCGCACAAAACCTGGCGCCGATCATGTTTGCGGCGCTCGTCGTCTTCCTGCTGCTCGGCTACCCCGTCGCCTTCTCGCTGGCGGCCGTCGGCATGATTTTCTTCGTGCTGGGCGTTTTTCTCGCGCCCTACTCGGGCGGCGCCGTCAATCTTTCTTGGCCGCTGCTGCGCACGCTGCCGGAGCGCATCTACGGCGTGATGACGAACGAGACGCTGCTGGCGATACCCTTCTTCGCGTTCATGGGGCTGATCCTCGAACGCTCGGGCATGGCCGAGGACCTGCTCGAGACCGTTGGGCAACTGTTCGGGCCCGTGCGCGGCGGCCTCGCCTACGCGGTCGTGTTCGTCGGCACGCTGCTCGCGGCGACGACCGGCGTGGTGGCGGCGTCCGTGATCTCCATGGGGCTCATCTCGCTGCCGATCATGCTGCGCTACGGTTACGACCCGCGCTTTGCCGCCGGCACCATTGCCGCCTCCGGCACACTCGCGCAGATCATTCCGCCCTCGTTGGTTCTGATCGTCATGGCCGACCAGCTCGGCCGCTCGGTCGGCGACTTGTACACGGGGGCGTTGGTGCCGGGGCTCATGCTATCGGCCTCGTATGCGGTGTTTGTGTTCTTTGTCGCGACCTTCTTCCCCGCAGCGGCACCTGGCCTGCCGCCGGAGGCGCTCGCCAAGCGTTCAGGCCAAGCCTCCGGCCGCTACTTGCCGCTACCGGTGCTCGCCGCGGCGTGCGCGGTGTTTGCCTATTTCACCATACGCAACTCGCCCTACTCCGGCGCCGACTACGTCATCCTCATGCTCGCGGTCGGCGTTGGACTCGCCTTCCTCGTCGCGACCCTCAGCGCAATCCTGAAACGCATCGGCCGCGCGCCGTTCCTGTCGCCCCTCTCCGAGCAGGTCATCTTCGTGATGGTGCCGCCGCTGCTGCTCATCTTCCTCGTGCTCGGCACGATCTTCGTCGGCATCGCCACGCCGACCGAGGGCGGAGCCATGGGCGCGGTTGGCGCCATGCTGCTCGCCGGTGCAAAGCGCATCGCCGACTGCAACCCCGCGCGCTTTAACTTCAGCATCGTGCGCAGCGCCACGGAAGCGACGGCGAAGCTGTCCGCGTTCGTGATGTTCATCCTCGTGGGCGCGCGCATCTTTTCGCTCACCTTTTATGGCGTCAACGGCCACAAATGGGTCGAGCACCTGCTCATCTCGCTGCCGGGTGGCGAGGTGGGCTTCCTCGTCGTCGTCAACGTGCTCGTGTTCTTCCTCGCCTTCTTCCTCGATTTCTTCGAGCTCGCCTTCATCATCATTCCGCTGCTGGCCCCCGTCGCCCAGAAGCTCGGCATCGACCTCATCTGGTTCGGCGTGATCCTCGCGGTCAACATGCAGACGAGCTTCATGCACCCGCCGTTCGGCTTTGCGCTGTTCTACCTGCGCTCGGTGGCGCCGCGCACGAGCTACATCGACAAGATGACGGGGCGGACGATGCCGCCCGTGACGACGGGGCAGATCTATTGGGGCGCGGTGCCCTATGTGCTGATCCAGTGCGCGATGGTGGCACTGCTGATCGCTTTCCCCGGCCTCGTGCGCCACGATGCGGCGCCGGTCCCGCGCACCTTCGCGCCGGCGCACTCCGATCCGGCCGCTCCGCAAAGCGCCCGAGGTCAGGGGCTGTCGCTGCCGCCCTATCCGCCGGCGATCCCCGGCGCACTGCCGCCGGACACGTCGGGCCCCGGCGCACCGACACTCGACCTCTCCGTCCCGCCCGTCATCGTGAAGTAGTAGCATCAAGCCACAGCACCGACAGCGGCTGCAACAGACGTGCGCGCGGTAATCGCTGTGGTTTACAGTAACTCAACCGAGTAGAAGATTCTGGCTGGAGACCGCACCATGGGTAATCCTTCGGAACCGGCGTGCCGGCTCGTACGCGCCGACGATACCTATGACGGCAAGCAGGGCCTCACCTATTTCTGCGGGATTGCCGCGGAGACCGTCGGATCCAAAGGCATCTGCATGCATCTGCTCACCATTCCGCCGGGCGGGAGGGCGAAAGCGCACATGCATGAAAACCACGAGACGGCCATCTACATCCTCGAGGGCGAGGCCGTCGCGCTCTTTGGCGATCGCCTTCAGCATCACGCAGTCACGAAGGCCGGAGACTTGTTCTACATACCGGCTGGGGTGCCGCATCTCCCGGTCAATCTCAGCAACAAGCTTATATCGGCCGTGATTGCGCGCACCGACCCCAAGGAGCAGGAGAGCGTGGTCTTGCTGCCGGAGCTTGAGCGCTATGCCGACGAGGCCATCGCCCGCTTGATGGCCCAAGGAGTCGCCGCCTCATCCTAGAACAGGACGACCCTTATGACCTTGCCCAGCGTCCTTACAATCGATCTTGCCTCCGTCGATGATCAGACATGGAAAGAAAACACGGACAAGACGCCACGTTACACGTACAGCCTATCGCACGACCAAATCCGCTCAAGAGTGAATGCCTTTGCCACAGAACATAACTTAATTAGGCTTGACTTCATTTCTGAGCGCTTTTCCATACTACCCAAGGCTCTTTTTTGGCTTACGATGGCGGCACTGGTCGGGGGTATTGGCTCATTTCTCGTTGGCGTGATAGTAGAGATTTTTGGATCTGACGAATACTTCATGGTCATGGGTATTAACCTTGTCGTTTTTGTCGCTCTTCCAGTCTGGTTCCTTGCAAAAGTGTTTGCGCATCCCACAGCGGAGGAAGTGCTTAAGTCTGACAAGAGGGCGCCGATTGTTTATCTTCGTTCATTCTCTGATGAAGGACAAACCCTCTCCGCCGCCAGCAAGCTTGAAAGTACCATTTCAGATTATTTCACTTACATCAGGTTCATTGGTCGCCTGATCGCGATCGGCGATGCCGGCTTTGGCGCGAACATAAACCTTGGCGCTTCGCGTGCGGTCATCCCCGATGAGGATTGGAAAAATTCGATCTTATCTTGGATAGACAAGGCGCGAATGATCATCGTAGTCCCCTTCGGGACAAAAGGAGTGCAATGGGAGTTGCAGCAGGTTATTGCGAAGGGTCATTTAGACAAACTGCTTATTCTCTTTCCCCTCGCGTCGAGTACGGGCCGCGGCGTGGATTGGGACACTATGGAAGAAAAACGGCACCGGTGGCAAGCGCTTGACACAAACCTGACATCAACATCGGTCCCGGCTCTATTGCAGAGCGTGAATTTTGAGCACGTCCTCGCAATTCATTTTAGAGCTGGCGACGCACCTGTGATCTTGCGCGGCGAACCCTACGCCCACATAAATTCGAGCGATTGGAGCCGCCTTTATGAGGAAGTGCTAGACGTGGCCTTTTATGGTATGTTTTGCGTTGATTGGGATCGACAAGTCCGCATGATAGAGCCGAACTAATAGATCACATTGTTACGACGGGCCCCAAAATCCAGCTGCCCCCTCGGGACAACCGAGCAGCCAACAGACTCGGTACTTGCGCATATGTCCGGTTTTGGCCCTTATCAGACAATCGCCCGCACCGATATGAGCGTTCGCTGCCGCGCACTGTGCCGACGTGGCGGCAAAAGAAAGTCATGGGGAGAGGGGCCCTACACCAGCAACCCCTTGCGCTGCTGGATCATCATGTACGTGTCGTAGGTGGCTTCGGCGAGCTGGAACCACAGATAGTCGGGTCCGCGCACGGCCTTCATCGCCTCGTACACCTTCTTGAAGTCGGCGTTCTTTGCCGCGATCTCGGCGAACACCTCGTTTGACGCGTTGAAGCAGGCATCCAGCACCGCTTCCGAGAACGGCCGGGGCTCAGCCCCGCCGATCGCCAGACGCTCCAGCGCCTTCGGGTTCTCGATGTCATAGCGCGCCATCATGGTCGTGTTGGCGAGTGCCGAAGCCGCCTTGATCGCCGCCTGATAGCTCTTGGGCAGGCCATTCCACTTTTCCAGGTTGAAGAAGAAGCTCAGCATCGCCTGCCCCTCCCACCAGCCGGGGTAATAGTAGTATTTCGCGACCTTGGAGAACCCGAGCTTCTCGTCGTCGTACGGGCCAACCCATTCCGCCGCGTCGATCGTGCCCTTCTCCAGCGCGGGATATATGTCGCCGCCGGCGATCTGCTGCGGCACCGCGCCGATGCGCGACATCACGGCGCCGGCAAGACCGCCGATGCGGATCTTCAGGCCGCGCCAGTCCTCCGGCTTGTTGATCTCCTTGCGGTACCAGCCGCCCATCTGTGTGCCGGTGTTGCCGCCCGGGAGCCCGAAGATGTTGAAGCGCGCGTAGAGCGCGTTCATCAGGTCGATGCCGCCGCCCTCGTACATCCATGCGTTCTGCATGCGGTAGTCGAGCCCGAACGGCACCGCAGTACCAAAGGCGAAGGTCGGGTCCTTGCCCCAGTAGTAGTAGGAGGCGGTGTGGCAGGCTTCGACGCTGGCGTTCGACACCGCGTCGGCTGCGGAGAGGCCCGGCACGATCTCCGTCGGGGCGAAGACGCGGATCTGGAAGCGGCCGTCGGTCATCTCGGCCAGCGACTTCGCGAACACCTCCGCCGTGCCGAAGATGGTATCGAGCGACTTGGGAAAGCTCGACACCATGCGCCATTCGATCGCCGGCGTACCCTGTGCCAAAGCCGGCGCAGCCATCGTTGCACCCGCCGCGCCGATCGTCGTCGTCGCCAGGAATTTGCGCCGATTGAGCTTGCCCGTGACCACGCGATTTCCCCCTCGAGCGGGACGCCGCCTCTGCGGACGGCCCCGCCGAGTTATAGACGCCGCCCCCGGAGCCCACAATTGCTTGCCGGCGCTCGCAAGCGGGCCTAAATCGCAGCACATGCCGAGAAGCGAGCGAGCGAGGGACGTGACCGGCGTGGTGATTGCCGGCGGCCGTTCCTCGCGCATGGACCATCGCGAGAAGGCGCTGCTGGACCTCGCCGGCGAGCCGATGATCAAGCGCATCGCCGAGCGGCTGCGGCCTCAGGTTGGGCGCATGGTCATCAACGCCAACGGCGATTCCAAGCGCTTCGCGCAGTTCGGATTGCCCATCGTAGCGGACACCCTGGAAGGCCACGAAGGGCCGCTTGCGGGCCTGCAGGCCGGTCTTCAATGGGCGAGAGCCGAGACGCCGGATGCGCGCTTCATCGCCAGCGTCGCAGCCGACACGCCTTTCATTCCCGACGATCTCGTGGCGCGCCTGCTCGCGGCGCTCGAGGACGCGGGCGCCTCCTCGGCCATCGCATCCTCCGGCGGCAAATGGACGCCCGTCGTCGGCGTATGGAGCGTCGCGCTGTCGGATTCGCTGGCCGAAGCGTTGCGCCAGGGCGTTCGCGCCGTGCATCGCTTCGCCACGGCGCAGGGCAGCGCCGTCGTCGAATTCCCGTCCGTGGAGATCGGCGGCGAGCCGATCGATCCATTCTTCAACGTGAACACGCAGGTGGATCTGGAGAAAGCGCGCGCTCTTCTCGCGGCGGAGTCGGCGCGTGGCTAGCGGACCTCCGCTTATCGGGATTGTCGGCTGGAAGAACTCCGGCAAGACGACGCTCATTGAGCGCCTGGTCGCGGCACTCACAAAGCGCGGGCTGAGGGTCGCGACCGTGAAGCACACGCATCACGAGCTGCGCGCACGCAACGGCGCCACCGACGGCGAACGGCACGCACAGGCTGGCGCCATTCAAACAGCGGTGATCTCACCCTCGCAATGGGAGCTCGCGGGCGAGCTGCAGCGCACGCCCGCACCCGCGCTCGACGACATCGCGCGGCAACTCGGCCCAGCGGACATCGTTCTCGTCGAGGGCTTCAAGAGCGCGGCGATTCCGAAGATCGAGGTGCGGCGGCTCGCGTCGAAGACGCGGGAGCTGCTCGCGGCAAGTGACTCGCACGTCATCGCCATTGCAACCGACCACGCCGTCGAGGCGGCTACGGTGCCGGTATTCGCGCTCGACGACATCGATGCCGTCGCTGCATTCGTTATCGCGAGCACCGGCCTCAAGTCCGCTTGAGCGGGCTTACCGCCCTCGCCCACGTCCCCACGCCGGCCACGGAAAGCGGCCCCGCGTCCCTGCGTGTGCGCCTTCCATCGCCGCCGCATGTAGCCGGCGGCAACTATGAGGACCACGAGCGCCACGGCCGCCAGCAGGGCCCAATGCGCCACGAGCGAACGATCGGGCCCCGGCGCTTCCTCGGGCAGCGGCACCAGCCGCCCGGCCCGGTCGGGCCGGACCGACGGCCCCGCCTGCGCCAGATGGTTGGCGGTGCCGACAAATGAGGCGCGCTCCCAACGCTGCCCCGGCGGCCCGATATCGGCACCGGCTCGGGTCGCGAGTCTCGCGAGTAGGCCAACGAGCGCACGCATTTGTTACGTCCCGTGGTCTCCGGATTCTTGTTCGGCCAAAGAAAGAATGCTTCCTCTGCCCGCGATGATCGCCCCGCCACCCGGTCGGCATGCGTTTCCCCGACGCCTGCCGGCGGCTCACAAAGGCCTCCGACACGAAAGGCCTTGAACCATCGTCAGCCGTCGCTAGCTTAACGGCAGGCCCCGGCTTGCGCCGTCCCTCTGCCCGCGCTGCGAACTGTAACTCGAACTCGACCAGGAACAGGACCCGTCGATGGGTGATTGGATAGAAATGCTGCCCCGGCAGGGCCTGCGCGACCGCTACGGCCGCGACATCACCTACCTGCGGGTGTCCGTCACCGACCGCTGCGACCTCCGGTGTGTCTACTGCATGTCGGAGCACATGGCGTTCCTGCCGCGCCGGGACCTGCTCTCGCTGGAGGAGCTCAACCGTCTCTGCTCAGCGTTTGTCCAACGCGGCGTGAAGAAGCTGCGCATCACTGGCGGCGAGCCGCTCGTGCGCCGCAACATCATGTGGCTATTCGAGGCGCTTGGCCGGCAACTCGACGGTGGCGGGCTGGAGGAGCTGACGCTCACGACCAACGGTACCCAGTTGAAGCGCTTTGCCGGCGCGTTGAAGGCTGCCGGCGTGGGGCGCGTCAACGTCTCGCTCGATACGCTAGATGCGAACCGTTTCCGCGCCATCACACGGTGGGGCGATCTCGGCGACGTCATGGAGGGGCTCGCGGCGGCCGACGCAGCAGGCCTCGCCGTCAAGATCAACACGGTCGCCCTCAAGGGCGCCAACGAGAACGAGTTCGACGACCTCATCGCCTTTGCGCACGGCCGCGGCTACGACCTGACCTTCATCGAGACCATGCCGCTGGGCGAGATCGACGCCGACCGCACCGACCAGTATCTGCCGCTGTCGATCGTGCGCGCGCGGCTCATGGACCGCTGGACGCTCGAGGAGATCGACCATCGCACCGGCGGGCCGGCCCGCTACGTGCGCGTGCGCGAGAGCGGCGGCCGGCTCGGCTTCATCACGCCGATGACCCACAATTTCTGCGAAAGCTGCAACCGCGTCCGCCTCACCTGCACGGGCACGCTCTACATGTGTCTCGGCCAGGAGGATGCCGTCGATCTGCGCGCGCCGCTGCGTGCAAGCGACAACGACCTCGCCCTGCACGCCGCAATCGACGGGGCCATCGCCGTCAAGCCGAAGGGCCACGATTTCGTCATCGACCGCCATACCCGCAAGCCCGCCGTCTCCCGCCATATGAGCGTCACAGGAGGGTAGTTGCCTTGCCCCGGGGACGGCCTGCCTGAATTGATGATTTGGGCAGACGCGTGGGATCAGGCTACGGGGACCCGATGTCGAAGTATGGTATGGGGCTCTTGCGCTCGGCGCGGCTCACGCGACGGCAGCTCGTCACCTTCGCGCTCGTCTCGGCCGTTCTCAATGGCGTCGTCACCGCCTGCGTCGGCACCTGGCTCGCGCAAACCTACGCCACCCAGCAGTCGCGCCGCAAATCGGTCGAGACGCTCGCGCACCTCATCTACGATCGGCGCACGCGCGCCGGCATGGTCGTCTCCTCGCTGCGGCGCAACGCGCTGCCAGAGGAGATCCAGTACCGCAAGCGCGCCTACGACGAGGCCTACGTCGACTGGAACAAGAACATCCTGCTGAACCTGTTCGCCATCCGCGAGGTGGCGGGCGATCTCAAGTTCACGACGCTCGTCAAGGCGTTCGAGGACGAGCTCGTCGCGTCGATGGCCGACGTCGACCGCTGCCTGACCAAAGCCTACGACGCCAAGCTTGCCGGCCAGGACCCGGCCCCGCTGCTCGACGCCTGCCGCATGGCGACGATGCACCAGTTCGTGCTCGACTGCGGCGCGACCTTCACCGACGAGCTCTACAAGCTGACGCAGATTACGTTCTATCCGTTCTCGCGTGCGCTGGAGGAGCGCAAGCGGCTCGCGGAAACATCAAGGCGAACTGCACGCGGCCGCCGGAAGCGCCGCCGGCCGTGCCAACGACCACGGCGACAACACCCGCTGCGCCGGCTCCTCCGCAAACACCCGCGGCCGCGCCTGCATCAGCGCCGGAGCCTCCGCCGGCGACGCCCGCGGCTCCGAGCCCCGCGCCCTGAGCAACGCCTAGCCGAGCAGCTTGCGCACGGTCGCCCGCACTTGATCGAGCGTGAAGGGCTTGGAGATCACCGCAACGTGGGGGCCTTTAAGCGTCTTTGCCCGCTCGAGCTGCTCGGCGAAACCCGACATCAGGAGAATGCGCAGGCCCGGCTGCAAGGCCGAGGCGCGCTCGGCGAGCTTCACCCCGTCGAGCAGCGGCATCTCCACATCGCTGACCAGCAGGTCGAACGCCTGCGCCCCTGCGCCCTTGACGCGGTCGAGCGCCTCGCTCCCGTCCTGGGTGACTTGAACGGTGTGCCCATCGCCCTCGAGCGCGCGCTTGACGAGATCGCGGGTCGCCGCATCGTCGTCAGCCAGCAGTATCCGCGCCATTGCTCCCCCCTCGTGAACCTATTCGCGCACAACCCGCCCCACGAACGGCAGTTCCCGGTAGCGGTGTGCGACGTCCATGCCGTAGCCGACGACGAACGTATCGGGACATTCGAAGGCGCAATAGTCCGGCTCGACGTGCACGGCCCGCTTCACCTGCTTGTCGAGCAGCACACAGGTCTTGATCACCTTCGCGCCACGGGCCGAGATCAGGTCCTTGGCGAAAGCGAGCGTGCGCCCCGAATCGAGCACGTCGTCGATGATGAGCACGTTGCGCCCGCGCACGTCGAGGTCCATGTCGCGCAGGATCGAGACCTGCCCCCCGGAGGTGCGCGCCTTGCGGTAGCTCGATAGCGTCATGAAGTCGACCTCGGGCGCGAGCCCGACGCCGTGCAGCGCGCGGATTAGGTCGGCCGCGAACACGAAGCTCCCTTTCAGGATGGCGACCACCATCAGGCTATCCGCCCTCTCGCTGGCGATCTCGCGCGCGAGCTCGCCGAGGCGAATCGCGATGGCTTCCGCCGGAAATATGACCTCGAGCTCGGGGTCGGCCGTCTTCATGTCGTTCATGTCCGCTGTCCGATTGCGGTTAACTGCATTGTGGGTCTCGAAGGATAGCAGGACATTGCATCTCCCATGCAATGCCGCCATAACGTGCCGGGGGTACGGCGGCGCGCGTTTCACGCACACGAACCCGCCACATTCCTGAACGATTGATCGATCGTCACGCTTTATGCGCAAGGGTACCGGGGGACCCTGCCTTTATGATTAAAATTGCCGGCCGACAACCGTGATCCGAATGGCGAACATCGCCCTTGCTTACGAGCAGGGCCCCGACGTCCTTTCGAAGGTCAGCTTTCACTTGCGGCCTGGCTCATTCCACTTCCTCACCGGGCCATCGGGCGCGGGCAAGACCTCGCTCCTGCGCCTCCTCTTCATGTCGCGGCATCCCACGAGCGGCCACATCTTCCTTTTCAACCAGGATGTGAGTCGCATCTCCACCTCCAAGCGCGCGCAGCTCAGGCGCCGCATCGGCATCGTGTTCCAGGACTTCCGGCTCCTCGACCACCTGACCACCTGGGAGAACGTCGCGCTTCCCTTGCGCGTCGTCGGCAAGCGACTCGACGATTACAAGGAGGATGTGACGGATCTCTTGCAGTGGGTCGGCCTCGGCGACCGTATGCATGCCTATCCGTCCGTGCTTTCCGGCGGAGAGAAGCAGCGGGCCGCGATCGCGCGCGCCGTGATCGGCAAGCCCGAGCTCCTGCTCGCGGACGAGCCGACTGGAAACGTCGACCCGCAAATGGCGCGCCGCCTCCTGCGCCTCTTCATCGAGCTCAACCGTCTCGGCACCTCGGTGCTGATCGCCACTCATGATCATCAACTGATGCGGCAGTTCAAAGCGCCGCGCCTGGAGCTCCACGACGGCCATGTCCGGATCGTATGACAAACCCGGCGGCCGCCGCGACACGCTCCCGGCCGTCGCCGACTTCGATGCACTGGAGGACGTGCTGACTGGCGCGCGCGGGAGCGCGGACCAACCCTACACCTACGATCCGAGCCTCGAGCCGACGCGCCGGCACGACGTCCGCGCGCCAGCCCGCCGCGAAGGCGAACCGGAGCGGGCCAATACACCCGTCGTGCCGCCGAACTCGGTGACGGGGCGCTCCCTGACACTCGTCATCTCGATCATGTGTTTCCTTGCGTGCCTAACCGCGGGCGCAGTCTACATGATCAACGAGTCGGCGAACGCCTGGCTCAAGGACATCGCCAGCGAAGTCACCGTGCAGATCGAGCCGCGCGCCAACATCGACACCGAGAAGACGTTGAAGGACGCAACCGCCTTCCTCGAGCGACGCCCCGGCATTGCGCATGCGAGCGCCTTGAGCCTCGATGACTCCTCCAAGCTGCTCGAGCCATGGCTCGGGCAATCGGACGTGCTCGCCGCGCTCCCCGTGCCGCGGCTGATCGCCATCCAGATAAATCGGGAGTCTCCGCCCAACATCGAGACGCTGCGCGCCGATCTCGCGAAGCAATTTCCTGGCGCCTCCCTCGATGACCATCGCCACTGGCAGCGCCAGATCGTGACGGTGACGCGCTCCTTCGCGCTCGGGGGCATCGCCATCCTCCTGCTCGTCGCAGCCGCCACGACGGCGATCATCGTCTCGGCGACGCGCAGCGCGCTGGCGTCGAACCGCGAGATCGTCGAGGTGCTGCACTTCGTCGGGGCGACCGACCGCTTTATCGCGCGCGAGTTCGAGCGCCACTTCCTGCGGCTCGGCGTCCGCGCGGGGCTCGTCGGCGCTGCCTGCGCCGCCGCCGTGTTCCTCAGCATGACCGCCGTGATGCATATTCTCGGCGGCGGCGACTTCACGGTCGCCGAGGTGCGCCGCCTCATCGGCAGCGGCAGCCTCGACGTGGAGGGCTACATGCTGCTCGGCGGGGTGGTGGTCATCATCGCGGCGCTATGCATGCTGACCTCGCGATTCGGGGTATTCCGTATCCTGAATTCCAAGCCCTGACGCTGGCCTCGCCGGCACGAAGCCCAAAGTTCCCGAAATCGTCGAAGCTAATCCACGGCATAGGCTGCCACAGGGGTGTCGCCTAAATCGCCGGCGTACCTCTGTCACAAGCTCGGCCAAATCGGATAGTGTGCTCGCGGCGTTTGGCAGTGAGCGAGGAGCGCTTCGGGCGCGTGCGGCGGCAACGGTCTTCCAACGGATGAAGAACCTGCGGCGAGCGATAGTGCTGACGACGGGGATGGCGCTTTTGCTGTTCACGGTCGGCTTCATCATGTTTGCCACCGTAGTGACGCGCCCGCCGGCCGTCGCGGACCCGCGCGCCGACGGCATCGTCGTCCTGACGGGCGAGTCGCGGCGCATCGCCGAGGGCGCGCGCCTCCTCAAGGAAGGCCGCGCCGAGCGCATGCTGATCTCTGGCGTCTTCCGGCATACGGGCAAGCGCGCGCTCATTAAGATATCGGGCCTGCCGGAGCAGAAGTTCGACTGCTGCGTCGACGTCGGCTACACCGCACACGACACCGCCGGCAACGCCAACGAGGCGCGCTCCTGGGCAACTCAGCGGCACTACGCCAGCCTCATCATCGTCACCGCGAGCTATCACATGCCACGCAGCCTCGCCGAGCTGGCGCTGGCGCTACCGGGAGCGCGACTAATCCCGCATCCAGTCACGCCCGCGACCTTCCCCGAAAGCCGCTGGTGGCTCAGCCCCGCGGTCGCCCGCAAGCTGTTCTCCGAATACATCAAGTTCCTGCCGACGGCCGCGCATCTGACGGTGGCGCGCGCTCTCGGGTCGAGCCAGCCGAGCTCGCTCGCGGAGATGCCGGTCGGCCGGCCGGCGGGGATCTGACGCACCGTGTGGCTCACTCGGCTCCGCTCGTTCCTCTTCGTGCCGGTGTTCTACCTAAACACCGCGATCTTCGTCGTCGGCGGATCGTTCTTGCTGCTCGGCCCGCGCAGCTGGGCCATGGCGGGGCTCAGAGCGCACGCCATTGTCTCGCTGTGGCTCTTGAAGTGGATTGTCGGCACCAAGATGGAGGTGCGCGGGCGCGAGAAGCTCCCCGCGCCGCCCTACCTCGTCGCCTCCAAGCATCAGTCGGCGTGGGACACCTTCGCGCTGATCCCGATCTTCCCCGACCCGGCCATGGTGATGAAGGCGGAGCTGCGCCACATCCCCTTTCACGGCTGGTTCTCGCGCAAGTTCGAGCACGTGTTCGTCGCGCGCGAGCGCGGACCCATTGCCCTGCGCGACCTTCTGCGCGACGCCAAGGCACGGGCGGCGGCCGGGCGCGAGGTCGTGATCTTCCCCGAAGGCACGCGGCGCAAGCCGGGCGCCGAGCCGGACTACAAGTCGGGCGTCGTGGCGCTCTATGAGGGCCTTGGGCTACCGTGCGTGCCTGTGGCGCTCAACTCGGGGCTCTACTGGCCGCGCCGCAGCTTGATGCGCTACCCCGGCACCATCGTCGTGGAGATCCTCGATCCGTTGCCCGCCGGGCTGCCACGCGGGGAGTTCAAGGAGAAGCTGCAGCGGCGCATCGAGCTGGCCTCCAATCGCCTGATCGTCGAGGCGGCCAGATCGGCCGAGCCACCGCCGATCCCGGAGGAAGCGCTCGCACGCGCGGAGGGGTATCCGGGTGAGGCGAGCGCGGCCGGAAACCAAATAGAAAGCCATTAATTAACGCTGCTCGAGTTATCGCGGTTTTAAGCCGTATTTTCTGGTGTTTTGCTCTATTTCCGACTGCGCAAAATCTGAATATCACGGGTTGCCGCTCCCTCTTTTGGCGTACCGCGCTTAAGAACATAGCAAGAATTTTATAGGAACATTTTATTGACTTTCGGCGCCTCGAAACCTATGTTTGTGTGAACGCAGGGCGCCCCCCCAATGACCACAGAACCGGACTTTTCCGCCCAGATCTCGCAAGCGATCTGGGACCGCAAATACCGCTTCAAGCAGCCGGACGGCGCGCCCATCGACGCGACGCTGGACGACACCTTCTGGCGCGTTGCCCGCGCTGCAGCCGCCCCCGAGAAGGGCGGCAAGCGGGCCCGGGAGAAGTGGGCGCAGCGCTTCCACGGCGCCATCGCCGACCTTGGCTTCCTGCCTGCCGGCCGCATCCTTGCCGGCGCCGGCACGGGGCGCAGCGTTACCCTCTTCAATTGCTTCGTTCTTGGCACCATCGAGGACGACCTCGGCGCCATCTTCAGCGGCGTAAAGGACGCCGCGCTGACGATGCAGCAGGGCGGCGGCATCGGCCACGACTTCTCGACGCTACGGCCCAAGGGTGCGCGCGTCGCATCTATCGGCGCCGACGCCTCGGGGCCGGTGAGCTTCATGGACGTGTGGGACGCCATGTGCCGCACCATCATGTCCGCGGGCAGCCGCCGCGGCGCCATGATGGCGACGCTGCGCTGCGACCATCCCGACATCGAGACATTCATCGACGCCAAGTCCGATCCCAAGCGCCTGCGCAACTTCAACCTGTCGGTGCTGGTGACGGACGCGTTTCTCGTCGCCGTGCGCGAGGACCGGCCCTGGGAGCTCAAATTCGGCGGCAAGGTCTACCGCACCGTCCAGGCGCGCGCGCTGTGGGAGCGCCTGATGCAGGCGACCTACGATTTCGCCGAGCCGGGCGTCGTCTTCATCGACCGCGTGAATGCGCGCAACAACCTGCATTACTGCGAGGAAATTTACGCCACCAACCCGTGCGGCGAGCAGCCGTTGCCCCCCTACGGCGCCTGCCTGCTCGGTTCGATCAACCTCGCGCGCCTCATCGATCACCCCTTTACGGGACGCGCCGGCCTCGATCTCGCCCGGCTCGAGGAGCGCGTGAAGCTCGCCGTGCGCCTCCTCGACAACGTCATCGACGTCTCCAACTACCCGCTCGAGCCGCAGCGCCAGGAGGCGATGGCCAAGCGCCGCATCGGCCTCGGCGTGACGGGACTCGCCGATGCGCTGATCTTTTGCGGCACCAAGTACGGCTCGCGCGAGGCAACTGGACTCGCGGCGAGCTGGATGAAAGCCATCCAGAACGCAGCCTATTTGGCGAGCACCGAACTCGCGGCCGAGAAGGGTGCCTTCCCGCTGTTCGATCGGGAGCGCTTCCTTGCGAGCCCCAACGTTGCGGCACTGGACGAGCCCGTGCGCGAGGCTGTGCGCCGCCTTGGCATCCGCAACGGCTGCCTCACCTCGATCGCGCCTACGGGCACCATCTCCCTGCTTGCCGGCAACGTCTCGAGCGGCATCGAGCCGGTGTTCGATTTCGTGCACCGCCGCCGCGTGCTGGACCGCAGCGGCGCGACGCACGAGGAGGTGGTCGAGGACTATGCGCACGCGCTCTTCCGCCGCCAGTTCGGATCGGCAGCGCCGCTGCCCGATGGCTTCGTCAAAGCCGCCGATCTTTCCCCCCGCGAGCACCTCGAGATGCAGGCGGCCATGCAGGCGCACGTCGACAGCGCCATCTCCAAGACCATCAATTGCCCGGAGGACATCTCCTTTGCATCCTTCAAGGACGTGTACCTCGAGGCGCACGCGCTCGGCCTCAAGGGTTGCACCACCTACCGCCCCAACCCGGTGACGGGCTCCGTGCTGGCTCCCATGGCTGAGCCGCAGCCGAAGGCGCCCGCCAAGGAGCGCAAAGTCGAGATCTCCGCCGTGCGGGCCGCCCCGGGCGAGCGTGCTGGCGTTGTCTACATGGCGCCCCCGCTCGAGCGCGAGACGGTGCTCTCGGGCTTCACCTACAAACTCAAGTGGCCGGGCAGCGACCACGCCATCTACGTCACCATCAACGATATCGAGCGCAACGGGCGCCGGTGCCCGTTTGAGATCTTCATCAATACGCGCAACCTGGAACACTACGCCTGGACGGTAGCGCTGACGCGCATGATCAGCGCCGTGTTCCGCCGCGGCGGCGACGTCACCTTCGTCGCCGAGGAATTGAAGGCCGTGTTCGACCCGCAGGGCGGCCACTGGGTCGCGGGGCGCTACGTGCCAAGTCTGCTTGCCGCGATCGGCGAGGTCATCGAGACGCACATGATCCGCACGGGCTTCCTGCAGAGCGAGGCCGCACGGCTGCCACTCACACAGGCGAAGGCCCAAGGCGATACCGCGCAGGGCGCCGCTGCGACGGCTGAGCGCCCCGTTCGTCTCAAGCTGTGCCCAAGGTGCTCGTCGCCTGACTACACGCAGCGCGAGGGATGCTGGGTGTGCGATACGTGCGGTTTCTCACGCTGCGGCTGAGCGTTAACGCGCATGCGGCGATTTGGCGTCGTTGAGTGCAATCAGCGTCAGTTGTCGCGTCGTTGCTTTCACGTCGCTTAAACGCATCGCGTTGAGTGCGCAGCGTGCCGCAAGGTTGCATTCACTTTGCCGCAAAATCACTGACATGGAGCCATATTTCAGCTCCAAACCAGGGGCATCGTTAAGCAATGGAACATAGGCTGACCCGAACAAAAAACCGCGTCGTCGAGAGCGCAAGCCGTAGGGTCGCGAAGGGATCGTCAGTCATGAGTGCGCGTATCATTGAGCTTGCGGCATTCCGCGCTTCTCGCTTCGACGAGGCGGAGCTGCCTCCGCAGTCGAAGGCCAACGGGGCCAATCGCTTCCACTTCTGGACCGGCGCTTCCGGCAAGCGTTACGTGCACACCGTGTACGAGCTGCTCGATTGCCCGGCGCTCCCCGCCGCCAACTACGTCCTCGTGCGCCGTGAGCCGGGCGCGCGCCGCAAGGTGCTTTCGATCGGCCGCGTGAGCAACACGGCTGCCTCGCTCAACCTCGCTGAGATCCGCCAGCGCGGTGCCGAGCTCGGGGCCGATGAGGTCCACGTGCACTTGTTGGCCGAGACGCAGAAACTCAGCAAGCTTGTCGAGTTCGATCTGCGCACGGGCCAGATCGAGGCCGACCTTGCGCGCCTCACCGGCAGCTCGTTCCACTAATTTCAGAATGACCTGCGCTTAGAGCGCGCCGAGCACGGTTCGGTAGCAGAACCGCCGCGCGTCCTCCGGCCCTGAACGGGCGCGTGCGCACAGGTCGCTTGCGCTGCTCGTGCATGAGCGCCACCGCGCTCGGATGCGTGACGCCGTTTCCTGCGCCGTTGTGGGCAAGATGCGAGCCGACGAGGCCCAGGAGCCGCTCGAGCTCGCGCTCGCGGATGCCAAGCTCACCCAGATGCGTAAGCGTGCTCAGGAAATAGTCGATGTTGCTGCCCGAGCGCCCGTTGCCCCCGCGGATGAGCTGCGCCTGCTCGCACAACGCGAGCGCGCCGGCGTAGCTCTGGTGCGCCCGCTCGACGAGGAAGGCCAGCGCCAGAACCTCGGGTCGCTTCGGCGTCATGAGTGTCACCGGCACCAGCGCCTCGCGATAGACGCTGACCACCTGCTCACGGTCGCGCAGGTAGGCGAGGGTCGAGGCGACGTTGGCCGGCGCCACGCGATAGGCCAGCCCCTCGCACACGCCGCCGCGATCGAGCCCCAGCACCAGCCCGGGGCGCTGCGGTGAGCCGCGATGAAAGCGGGAGTAGATGCAGAACGCGCGGCGCCATCCGACGAGCCTGGCATGCACAATCTCCTCGCTCGGAAAGCCCGGCCGCCACATCAGCGAGCCGTAGGCAAACACCCAGAGTTCGTGCGGCTCTGCCATCTACTTGCGTGCGCTCTTCCCGCTCGTGAGGGGAACGTCCCCCTCCATCTTCTGGCGCCCGAAATCGGGCGCGGCCGTGTCCTGCCCCGCTTCGATGATACCGCGGCGCACCGCGCGCGCTTCGGTGAACAGGCGAAACAGGGTTTCGCCGTCGCCGAAGCGGATCGCGCGCTGCAACACCGTCAGATCCTCGGAGAAGCGGCCGAGCATCTCGAGCACCGCCTCCTTGTTGTTGAGGAACACGTCGCGCCACATGGTGGGATCGGAGGCGGCTATGCGGGTGAAATCGCGAAAGCCGCCGGCGGAGAACTTGATCACCTCAGAATCCGTCACCCGCTCCAGGTGCTCGGCCGTATTGACGATGTTGTAGGCGATGAGGTGCGGCAGGTGGCTCGTCACCGCGAGCACCATGTCGTGGTGCTCGGGCGTCATGATCTCGACTTTGGCTCCGAGCGCCGCCCAGAACGCCTTGAGCGTCTCCACCGCCGCCTTGTCGGTCGGGGGCTCCGGCGTGAGGATGGTCCAGCGGTTGTCGAACAGCTCGGCGAAGCCCGCCTCCGGGCCCGACTGCTCGGTGCCGGCGATCGGGTGGCCCGGCACGAAGTGCACACCCTTCGGCACGTGCGGAGCGATGTCGCGCACGACCGCGGCCTTAACGGAGCCGACGTCAGTTAAGATTGCGCCCTGACGCAGGTGCGGCGCGATCTCGGCGGCAAGCGCCCCGCAGGCGCCAACGGGAACGCTCAGGATCACGAGGTCGGCGCCCTTGACCGCCTCGGCGGCGTTTCCGTACCCCCGGTCGATCAGCTTGAGCCTCAGCGCCGTATCGACCGTCACCTTGGTGCGGGCACTGCCGCTGATGGTGCCGGCGAGGCCCTTGCGGCGTGCAGCGTGGCTGATCGACGAGCCGATGAGCCCGATCCCGACCAGCGCGACGTGCTCAAACATCGGGCGCGTCATGCGGCGGCTCCATCGAGAAACGCCGAGAGCGCCGCTACGACCGCGCGATTGTCGCTCTCCGAGCCAATCGTTGCGCGCAGCGCACCGGGCAGGCCATAGGCGTCGACGCGGCGCACGATGATGGCGCGCGACTTGAGGAAGGCGTCGGCCGCATGTGCGTTGCGCCCAGGCTCCTTCGGGAAATGCATGAGCAGGAAGTTCGCCACGCTCGGCGTCGCCTTGAGCCCCAGCTTCTCGATCTCGGTCGTAAGCCACGGCAGCCAGCGCTCGTTGTGGGCGACGGAAGCCTCCTCATGCACCTTGTCCTCGATGGCCGCGACACCGGCGGCAAGCGCGGGCGTCGATAAGTTGAACGGCCCGCGGATGCGGTTCAAGGCGTCCGCCACGCCTTCGGGGCAATAGGCCCAACCGAGCCGCAGACCAGCCAGGCCGTGGATCTTGGAGAAGGTGCGCGTCATTACCGTGTTGGGTGTGGTCGCTACGAGCTCGATGCCGGCCTCGTAGTCGTTGCGGCGCACGTACTCGGCATAGGCGGCGTCGAGCACGAGGAGCACGTGCGCGGGCAGCTGCTCGCGCAGTGTGCGTACCTCGTCGATCGGCGCGTACGTGCCGGTCGGGTTGTTGGGGTTGGCGAGGAACACGACCTTTGTGCGCTCGGTCACGCGGGCGAGGATCTGCGCGATGTCGGTGCGCAGGTCGGTCTCGGGCGCGACGACGGGCGTTGCTCCGTTGGCGAGAACGATGATGCGATAGAGCAGGAACCCATGCTCGGTGAAGATCGCCTCATCACCGGGGCCAAGATAGGCGTGCGCTATGAGCCCCAAAAGCTCGTCCGAACCCGCGCCGCAGACGATGCGCTCGGCATTCAGCCCATGGCGCGCGGCGATCGCGGCGCGCAGGCGCGTCGCCCCACCGTCGGGGTAGCGCTCGAGCTCGCCGGCGGCTTCCTTGAATGCGGCGACCGCCTTGGGGCTGGGGCCGAGCGGCGTCTCGTTGGAGGAGAGCTTGATCGGCTTCAGGCCTGCCGGGAGGCGGCTCTCACCCGGCACATAGGGGTCGATTTCGAGTATGCTCGGCCGCGGTGCGGGCGACGTCATCTTTTGGGGTCTCGTCTGGTTTTTCGCGAGCGCGCCGGATGGCTCCGCGCGCAAGCCCCGACTGATAGACAGCGGCTCGCCCGAAATCAAAGAAAAGATTGACATTTGTTTTGCAGAGCCTAGCTAACCTCGACCTTCGGCGGCACAGGGTCCGAGGCACGCCAAAAGGCAAAATTCGGGCCCAGAGACACAAAGCATGAGCAGCGCCCCCGTTAAGTCATTCGACCAGACCGCGAACGTGCGGCTTGCCGAGGTGAACAACCCCTCGAGCAAGGTTTTGCGGCTGCCCGCGAGCGAGCCCCTGCGGCTTGCCTGCGACCAGCTGCTCGCGCCCATCTCGGTCGCCTACCAGACCTACGGCGCGCTGAACTCGGGCAAATCGAACGCGGTTCTCGTCTGCCATGCGCTCACCGGCGATCAGTATGTCGCGAGCGAGCATCCGGTGACCAAGAAGCCCGGCTGGTGGGAGACGCTCGTCGGACCCGGCAAGCCGGTCGATACCAACCGCTTCTTCGTGATCTGCGCCAACATCCTCGGCGGCTGCATGGGCTCGACCGGCCCGGCCTCGACCGACCCTCGCACGGGCAACCCCTACGGCCTCAATTTTCCCGTCATCACCATCGGCGACATGGTGAATGCACAGGTGCGCCTCATCGACCACCTTGGTATCGACCAGCTCTTCTGCGTCATCGGCGGCTCCATGGGTGGCATGCAGGTGCTGGAATGGGCGTCCAGCCATTCCGAGCGTGTTTTCTCCGCGGTGCCGATCGCGACTGCGGCCTGGCATTCCTCGCAGAACATCGCCTTCCACGAGGTGGGGCGCCAGGCCGTGATGGCCGATCCCGACTGGTGCGGCGGCGACTATCACGCCCACGGCAAGATCCCTCGCAACGGGCTCGCGGTCGCGCGCATGGCCGCGCACATCACCTATCTCTCCGAAGAGGCGTTGCACCGCAAGTTCGGCCGCAGCCTGCAGGAGCGCTCGCGCGTCACCTTCTCGTTCAACGCCGACTTCCAGGTGGAGAGCTACCTGCGCCACCAGGGCTCGACCTTCGTCGACCGCTTCGACCCCAATAGCTACCTCTACATCACGCGGGCGATGGACTACTTCGATCTCGCGGCCGAGCATGGCGACGTGCTGGCAGGCGCCTTCCGCGGAACGAAGACGCGCTTCTGCGTCGTCTCCTTCACGAGCGACTGGCTCTACCCGACGCGCGAGAGCCGCGAGATCGTGCAAGCCCTCAACGCGGTCGCGGCCAACGTGTCGTTCGTGGAGATCGAGACCAACAACGGTCACGATTCATTCCTGCTCGAAGAGCCGGTGTTCTTCGCCACCATCCGCGGCTTCTTGAACGCGGCCGGCGTGAAACGCGGCCTCAAGGGCTAGCGCGGGGCCACTCCTTCATGCTCAAGCTCGAGACCCCGATCAAAGGCGCGCACCGCGTCGACCACCTACTCATCGCCGAGATGGTCGAGCCCGGCTCGCGCGTGCTCGACGTCGGCTGCGGCGACGGCGCGCTGCTGCAGCTCTTGGCGGATACACGTTCGACCGACGGGCGCGGCGTGGAATTGTCGCGCGACCGCGTCAACGCCTGCGTGACCCGCGGCCTTTCGGTCATCCAGGGCGACGCCGATCGCGACCTCGCCGACTATCCCGATCAGGCCTTCGACTACGCGATCCTGAGCCTCACCATCCAGGCAACACGCTACCCCAAGACCGTGCTCGAGAACCTTTTGCGCATCGGGCACCGGGCCATCGTGTCGTTCCCGAACTTCGGCCACTGGCGCATCCGCGCCGAGTTGCTGCTGACCGGCCGCATGCCGCAGACGCAGAACCTGCCCGAGCCGTGGTACACGAGCCCCGACGCGCATCTGTGCACGATCAAGGATTTCGCCGATCTCGTCAGCCTTGTGGACGCCGAGGTGGAATCGGCCGTCGCCTTCAACACCTCGGGCCAGCGGCTGCCCATCCGCCACTCGATCTCGCTGCAGAACCTGTTTGGCGAGAAGGCCGTGTTCCTTATGCGCAAGCGCGGCAGCCGTTAGCTCGCGCGACCGCCGATGGTCACGAAGTCGCGCAAGGCCCGCGCCTTCGTCGGCTTGCCGATGGGCGCCATCAGCTCCTTTCGCGCCTCTACGATAATGACACCGCAAAAGGCCGGGGAAAGCGCCTCGCCGACGCGCTCCCACGCCGTTGCCGAACGCAGGAGGACGCGCAGATCGACGGGTGGGACGTATAGCGCGCCGCCCCAGTCGGACGGCGTGAACAGGGCCTCAATCAGCAGCGCCTCGAGCTGGCGCCGGCTATATGGGCGTCCTTGGCCGAAGGGCGTCTTGTCGAGCCTAGCCCAAACTCCGCGGCGGTTCGGCACGACGAGTATGAGGCGGCCTTCCGGGGCAAGCACACGCCACATCTCGCGCAAGAGCGGCCGCACCCGCTCCGCGGTTTCCAGGCAATGCACCGCGAGCAGGCGGTCGACCGAGCCATCGGCCAACGGCAGGTGGTCCTCTTCGACGAGAGCCGACCGCACCGGAGCGTCGCGCGGCCACACGATCGCGCCCTGCGCCTCCGGCATCAGCGCCCCGATACGCTGCGCCTCTCCGCGGAAGGCGCCGAGGTAGGGACAGGCATACCCGAGGCCGATGAGGGTGGCGCCGTGCAAGCCGCGCCAGCGCGCGCGGATGCGGTGCGTCAGCAGCCGGCGTACCGCCTGGCCGATCGCGGTCGAATAGAACTCCCGAAGGTCGCCGGCGTCGAGTTGCATCGATTGCCCAGAGCTGTCCGCGGCGGCCGCGTTTCCAACAGGCGGATCATGCCGCAATTCAAGCCGTTGTGGCAGGTGCGTTGTCATCACGAGATGGCACCGTTAGGGTCGCCTCCCCGAACGCTGCCGCACGAAAGTTACCCCCGTATGCCCAAGCTCGAGATTGAGCAGTTCCCCTGTCTATCCGACAATTACGCCGTGCTCATTCACGATGCGGAAAGCGGACTTACCGCTTCGATCGACGCCCCCGACGCTAAGGCGATCCTGGAGCGCCTCGACGCCAAGGGCTGGCGGCTCACGCACGTGCTCAACACCCATCACCACGGCGACCACACCGGCGGCAACCAGCGCCTCAAGGAGGCTACTGGCTGCACTATTATCGGCCCGCTGGCGGAAGCCGACCGCATCCCGGGCATCGACGTCGCCGTCTCAGAAGGGGACGAGATCCCCTTCGGCGCCTTCAAGATCAAGGTCATCGAGACCCCGGGGCATACGGTTGGGCACGTCGCCTACTGGATCCACGAGGCGCGCGTCGCCTTTGTGGGCGATACGCTGTTTGCCATGGGCGCCGGCCGCATCTTCGAAGGCAACGCTGAGATGATGTGGAAATCGCTGAAAAAGCTCATGGCGCTGCCGCGCGACACGGAGATCTACTGCGGGCACGAGTATACCGCCGCGAACGCGCGCTTTGCGCTCACCGTCGATCCCGAGAACGCCGCGCTGCAGAACCGCGCCAAGGAAGTCGACCAGTTGCGCGACAAGAACAAGCCAACGCTGCCGACGCGGCTCGACCGGGAGCTCGAGACGAACCCGTTCCTGCGGCCGCACGTAACTGCCATTCGCGCCATCCTCGGCATGCCGTATGCGCCCGACTGGAAGGTGTTTGCCGCAATCCGTGAGCGCAAGAACAAATCCTGATGACCGTGCTCGCCGCCGCCGACGTGATCCGCCTGCTCGGGCTCATGCCTCATCCCGAGGGCGGGCACTTCCGCGAGACCTTCCGCGATCAGCGCAGCGATGGCGGCCGCGCCGCCTCCACCGCCATCTATTTTCTTCTGGCGGAAGGCGAGGTCTCGCGCTGGCACCGTGTCGACGCGGTGGAAGTTTGGCATTGGCATGCCGGTGCGCCGCTGGAGCTCGCGATCGCGGCACCAACGGATGCACCTAGCCGCATCCGCTTGGGGAACGATCTCGGCACCGGCGAGCGTCCGCAGGCAGTTGTGCCGGCAGGCCACTGGCAGAGCGCCAAGAGCCTCGGCGCCTGGACGCTTGTTGGTTGCACGGTCGCGCCCGGCTTCGACTTCGTCGGGTTCGACCTCGCGCCGCTTGGATTCGAGCCCGGAGCTGCCTCTGAATGATGTTGCCGGAGGGGCGCAAAAGTGGCTTTTCCACCATTAACGAACCGGGGCGCACTTTCGTAAGCCATTAAAACTAATAGAATTTCTCGCATTGATCACCGTTGCGTCCACCCCGCGCTTGCCGCCCCCAGCCGACTCATAAACAGTTGCCGCTACTCGATTCGAATCACGGCTAGCGGGGGTTGCCGGTTATGCAGAGGGAGTCACTTGGGCCCATTCTGACGACAGTTTTCGTCGACTACGACAACGTTTACCTGTCCTTGAAACGCAAGAACGAGGAAGCGGCCAAGCGCTTCTCCAAGGACGCGGCCCGCTGGATCAAGGAGATCGAGTCTGGGCGCTTGATGACCCCGACCAACGGCCCAGCCGAGACGCGCCAGCGCCGCATTGTCATCAACCGCTGCTACGGCAATCCTGTCCCCCGTCGCAACCAGAGCGACAACTCCACCGACATGAGCTCGTTCCCTTTCGTGCGCCATCACTTCCTGCGCGCCGGATTCGAGGTGATCGACTGCCCGCCGCTCACCGCGCAGCTCAAGAACTCGGCCGATATCCGCATGGTGATGGACGTGCGCGACATCCTCACCCATGACACCTATTTCAACGAGTTCGTCATCCTCTCGGGTGATGCCGACTTCACGCCCGTGTTGCACCGGCTGCGTTCGCACGCGCGCCGCACGGTGATCTATTCGAACGACAACACGGCCGCGCCCTACACGGCGATCTGTGACGCAGAGATCCGCGAGAGCGACTTCCTCGCGCTGCTGCTCGAGGGTCAGATCCCGGGACGGGCAGAGCCTCAGCAGGTGGAGAAGCGACCCGAGCAGGCCGCGCTCCCCAGCAGCATGAGCCTCGAGGCTGCGCGCAAGGATATCCTCGCTGAGGTCATCGCGGTCGTCCGCGCGACCAACCACCCCGTGCCGCTCGAAGCGCTTGCTGATCGCGCCGTGCGCAACCTCGGATACGATAAGACCGTGGGCTCCGCCTGGGGCGGCGTCGGCGGCTTCCGCGACCTGCTCGCCAAGGGGCTGCCCGAGGACATCCGCCTCAGCGACCAACCGCCTTACTACGTCTATGACACCACGCGTACTGCCCGGAGCGAAACCCGCCAGGTAGAGGCGCGGCCCGAGCCACGTACCCCCGAACCCTCACGTACCCCCGAACCCTCACGTACCCCCGAACCGTTACGTCAAGAAGCCACCGCCGCCCCGATGCAGCGCTCGCTTCCTCCGCTGCTGGGTGCCGCGCAACCCGCTCAGCGTCCCGTTGCTGCGCCATCCGGGCCCCCCGCCCAGGCGCAGCGCGGTCCGCTGGCCCCGGCGCAGTCCGAAGCCCTCTCGGGCCAGCCGGGGCTTCCTCGCTCGCAGCCACAGGCTCCACAGCGGGCCGGCGACAGCGCGGCCGCGATCCAGCAGTCGATCGCGCGCATCCACGAGGCTAGCCAGGCGCCGACGCTGTCGCCGCCCGACTACCGCACGCTGTTCGAAGTCATGGCGCAAGAGATCTCCGCCAATGGGCTCACCGGCTCGCAGACGCTCGTCAACATCGGCAAGCGCGCGCACGACGTTGGCGTCGAGGTTCGCCGCGACGACGCGCGGTTCGTGCTCGATGTCGTGAGCGAGGCCGATCCATGGTTCGACCAGGGCGTATCGGCGGGCCTGTTCGCCAGCCGCTTCCGCAACTTCGTGGTCGCGCGCTGCCGTAGCCAGGGCTTGAACCTTTCGGCGGACGAGCTCGATCTCATCGAAGCTTGGTTCGCCGGCCCTGCTGTCGCCCAGCGCGCCGCGGCTCCGCAGATGCCGGCGTACGGCTCGGCACAAGCCCCGGCCTATGCTCCGGCGCCGCCGCAAGGCGCTCCGTCGCATCAGGCACAGCCCGCACCCAGCAGCGAACTGCGCGCGGATCGGTGGTGGAGCCTGGAGGACCGGCAGCAGGGCGCGGCCGACCAGGGCAACCCGCCCAACGACGAGTTCCCGCGCATCATCCGCACGCGTCTCCGCGGCTAAGGCCGCGGAGCGCTTTCCCAATCCCTGAACGTGCGGCGTACCCGCGTCAGGTGGCCATGTAGTGGCCGCCGTTGACGTCGAGGCATGCCCCCGTCACGAAGCCGGCCTCGTCCGCCGCGAGGAACACGACTGCGCGGGCGATCTCGTCCGATTCGCCGAGGCGGCCGACCGGGATCTGCGGAATGATCTTCGTTTCGAGCACTTCCTTCGGCACCGCGGCGACCATCTCGGTCGCGATGTAGCCGGGCGCAATCGTATTGACGGTAATGCCCTTGGCCGCACCCTCGAAGGCGAGCGCCTTCGTGAACCCATGCACGCCGGCCTTGGCCGCGGAGTAATTGGTCTGCCCCATCTGCCCCTTGCGGCCGTTGATGGAGGAGACGTTGATGATGCGGCCGAAGCTGCGGTTGCGCATGCTCTCGATCACCTGCCGGCACATGTTGAAGACCGAGTCGAGATCGGTGCGCACGACCGCATCCCACTGCTCCTTGGTCATGCGATGGAGCATGGCGTCGCGCGTAATGCCGGCGTTGTTGACGAGCACGTCGACGGGTCCGAGCTCCTTGACCACCTGCGCCACGCCCGACTCACAGGCGGCGTAGTCGCCCACATCCCATTTGAACACCGGAATGCCGGTCTCAATCTGGAACTGCTGCGCGGCGGCGTCGTTGCCGGCATAGTTTGCCGCCACTCGATAGCCCCGCGCCTTGAGCGCGATCGAGATGGCGTGACCGATGCCACGCGTCCCTCCTGTCACCAGCGCGACACGAGCCATAACCTTCCTCCCTCGAACTTTTCTGTTGTTGGTGTTGGATTGATTTGAGCAACCGGTCTAGCCGGCAGCCGAAGCCGCCGGCGCTCTTATTGTCTGCCGCGCTCTCAGCCGCGCTCGACGCACAGGGCGATACCCATGCCGCCGCCGATGCACAAGGTTGCGAGGCCGCGCTTGGCGTTGCGCCGCTTCAACTCATAGAGCAGCGTGGTGAGGATCCGCGCGCCTGAAGCGCCGATGGGGTGGCCGACGGCAATGGCACCGCCGTTGACGTTGACCTTGTCGGTGTCCCAGCCGAGGCCCTTGTTGACCGCGCATGCCTGCGCTGCGAACGCCTCGTTTGCCTCGACGAGATCAAGGTCCTTGACGGTCCAGCCGGCCTTCTCGAGCGCCTTTTTCGAGGCCGGGATCGGCCCCGTTCCCATGATCGAGGGATCGACGCCGGCGTGAGCCCACGACACGATGCGAGCGAGCGGCTCGATGCCGCGCTTCTGCGCCTCAGCGAGCGTCATCAACACCACGGCGGCAGCGCCGTCGTTGATGCCAGAAGCATTGCCCGCGGTGACGGTACCGGCCTTGTCGAAAGCGGGCCGCAGTTTGGCGACCGAGTCAAGCGTTGCGCCTTCGCGAATGTACTCGTCGTGGTCGACGATCGTATCGCCCTTCTTGCCCTTGATGGTGACGGGCACGATCTCGTCCTTGAACCTGCCGGCCTTCTTGGCGGCCTCGGCCTTGTTCTGCGAGGCAACGGCGAACTTGTCCTGGTCCTCACGCGTGATCTGCCACTGGCGGGCGACGTTCTCGGCCGTGACGCCCATGTGGTAGCCGTTGAAGGCATCCCACAGGCCGTCCTTGATCATGGTGTCGACGAGCTCGAGCGCGCCCATCTTGGTGCCGCTGCGCAGGTAGGCTGCGTGCTGGCTCTGGCTCATGCTCTCCTGGCCGCCGGCGATGACGACGTTGGAGGCGCCGGTGAGAATCTGCTGAGCGCCGAGCGCGACAGCCCGCAGCCCTGAGCCGCAAACCTGGTTAATGCTCCAGGCCGGCGCGTCGACCGGGATGCCCGCTGCGATGGAAGCCTGCCTCGCCGGGTTCTGGCCCTGACCGGCAGTCAGCACCTGCCCAAGCACCACCTCAGTGATGTCGCCCGGCTGCAGGCCGGCCCGATCCAAAGCGGCTTTGATCGCAACCTTGCCAAGCTCATGCGCCGGCAGGCTTGCCAATGATCCGTTGAATGAGCCGACCGGCGTCCGCGCCGCGCTGGCAATGACGATGGTCGATGTGTCTTGGCTCATCGGCTAGGTGCCTCCTCGGGCGTAGTTGTTGTTAGTATTACCCCGCCCAAATGGCGGACTGGCCTTCGTAAACAGCCAGCAACGGCCGATTTGCGGGCACGATAGCAGCACGGCGTTCCAGCCTGCAATTGCGACATACGGTCGATAAGGTCAACACAATCGGCTGGCACCCGGTGCGCCGGGTGTGTTACGCTGTGCACTGCAAAAACACCCCCAGCGGCTCGTGCAATGCTCAACAAAACCGACGCACCCACACCCGCCGAGAAGAAAGAAGCCGTTGTCATAAAGAAGTATGCCAACCGGCGGCTCTACAACACCGAGACGAGCACTTACGTCACGCTTGATGATCTCGCCTCGATGGTGCGCGGTGATCGCGATTTCGTCGTTTACGATGCCAAGACCGGCGACGACCTCACCCACTCCGTGCTGACGCAGATAATCGTCGAGCAGGAGAACCGCCAGGGTGGCCAGACGCTGCTGCCCGTTCCGTTCCTGCGCCAGCTCATCCGCTTCTACGACGACAGCATCGGCCGCATGGTCCCGGGCTACCTGCAGTTCAGCCTCGAGAACTTGGCGAGCCAGCAGGAGAAGTTCCGCGCGCAGTTCGCCAGCGCCTTCTCCAATCCGGCCGCAGCCTTCGAGTTCTATCAGGACACCGCGCGCAAGAACATGCAGATGTTCGAGCAGGCGCTGTCCATGTGGAGCCCGTTCACGGGCCTTCCCGCCGGCGGCAAGCGCGGGGATCAGCCCGAGAAGGGCGAAAAGGGTGCAGTGCCGAAAGAGTCCGATGAGCTGGGCGAGCTGAAAGCTCAGCTTGCGAGCATGCAGCAGAAGATCGACAAGCTCTCGCAGGACCGCGAGTAGCCGCTTCTTTCTCTCAACGATAGCGAACGTAGGCGCCGAGCGGGCGATCGCGTACATGCGCAACCGCCCCGTCTTGCGCAATGCTAGTTGCTCGTTCCGAACGTGAGGTCGCGCTGCGCGACGCGGATGCCGATCGTAAAGCCGGCGACGACGTCGATCGCCGTTGCGACCACAATCAGGAAGAACACCGAGGTCGCCGCCTGCGGCGTCATCAGGAACTCGATGAGGCAGGCGATGAACACGATCATCGACAGGCCGTGGTCAACGAGCGAGGAGGCGTTGGTGTAGGTCGACTTCACGAGTTCGATGAAGAGCAGCATCAGGGTCGCCAGGATGATGAGATGGCCCCAGTTGAACTTCCAGATGCCGCCGCTCAGCATGTGAATCTCGAACAAGTTCTTGTCGAGCACATCAACGCCAAAAAGCAGCACCAAGGCGTTGTAGAGGATGAAGGCCAGCACAATGAGCGGAAGCGACCTGAGCGACATACGAATTCCCCTTTTCCAGCCGGCCTCAATGACCCCAATCCAAGAGCTTTTGCCACGAGGCCCTTGCGGCTGCAACGCGGAAAGGCCTTCGCATATGCCGCAAACAGCCGGCTGGAAGTCTTACGCGTCGGCCTTCGGGGCCAGGATCTGACGGCCGCGATACTTTCCGGTCTTTAGGTCAATATGATGGGGGCGGCGGCGCTCACCCGACTCCTTGTCCTCCACATACGTGGGCGCGCTCAACGCATCATGCGAACGACGCTGGTTGCGCTTCATCGGTGATACTTTTCGCTTGGGAACAGCCATTTTCTACTCCTTGCAATGGCGAGGTGCTTCTCGGCCAAACCGGTCAATTTCACTGCCGCGAGCCGGTTGCCGGCGCCTCTGGCCGGATATCCGATAAGTCAACGCCCCGGGGCCAATGACGGATCCGGGGCAAGCTGGGGGCGCCTTATACTACATTCCTGGGGGAGTGCCAGGGGGTCGAGCACGGCCTTATCCGCCCGTCATGACGCAGCCAATGGCCTCGGGCTCGTGGCCCGTCCGCCGCTGGATTACCGAGGCCTGGTGGGCGGTCCGCGGGCCTGGCGAACCGGCATCGCGGGCAATCGGATTTGGCAGCGCCACGGCCAACTGGGCCGCTTGGCGGGCCGAAAGCCGACTTGCCGGCCGGTTGAAATGGGCCTGCGAGGCGGCCTCCGCCCCGAAGATGCCAGGGCCCCATTCGGCGATGTTGAGGTAGACCTCGAGGATGCGGCGCTTCGGCCAGAATAGCTCGATCGCAAAGGTCAGCGGCACCTCGATGACCTTGCGCACATAGCTCTTCGCCGGCCACAGGAACAGGTTCTTGGCGACCTGCATGGTGATGGTGCTGGCTCCGCGTGGCGGCCCAAAGGGTGTGCGCTTCAAGGCTTCCGCGATCTCGACGAAGTCGATGCCCCAATGCTCGCAGAAGCGGCTGTCTTCCGACACCACGACGGCGTGGATGAGGTTGGGCGAGATGCTCTCGAGCGGCACCCAGTCCTGGTGGACGTCCGTTCCGCCAACCCACTGCATGGCCATGAGCGAGGAGAACGGCGGGTCGATGAAGCGGTAGAGCGCGATGAGCCCGAGGACGACGCAGAACCACGCGCAGAAGACGATCGCCGCGACCTTGCCGGCGCGCACGGCGAGATCGGTCAGCCGCCATGGTTTGGTCAGCGCGAGGGCCGGCGCGGAAGACGCGCGCACGACAGCAGACACGTCAGTTGGCGCAGGCGGAATGAAGGTGGGAGCCGCGTACACGGGAACGGGTTCGGGCTCGGTCCGAGACTGCACCGGCACCGTAGGCATCAGGGCGGCCGCGATCTCGGCGGCGACCCTGCTCATCGTGGTCGGCTCGTCAGCGGCGATATTCCACGCGGTCGGTTCAACGATCGCGTCCGTCGGTGGCAGTTCGGCAGGCATCGGATCGACGGGTGGCGGGGTCTCCGCCGGCGCGGCTTCAACTTTGCTCTCCGGGCTATGTGGGTTCTCAGGCGCCGGCTCGACCGGCTGCGTCACAGCCGTCGTTGGAACATCGGCGTCGAAGTCGGGCTCGAACCAGTTCGTGCTCTGCCGCAGCGCGCTTGTTGCGGGCGGCTGCGGCTCCTGCGCGGCCTCCGGCTCCGACCTCCGCAGCGGTTGCGTCGTCGGGTTGTCGGCTGCGTCAAAAGGAGGGTTGGAGCTGGCCATGCTTTCCTTGCGTGCCCCGGGTGCTATATCCGCGAGCGCCAGGTCGCCAGATAGCACCCGGCCAGGAATGGGTTGCCAGGGCTACAGGTAATCGGTCAATGGGGATTGTGCAAAGGCTTGCTGATGCGGCGGGCCTCACCGAGGAGCGGCTTAACGCGCTGCTTACCGAGTGCGGTCCGGGCGAGGGGACGCGGCTCGGCGCCGCCATGCGGCATGTCACCGGCGGCAAGCGCTTCCGGCCATTCCTGGTGCTCGAAAGCGCGGCCCTGTTCGGCATCCCGGCAGCGCAAGCGGTAAACACTGCTGCAGCGATCGAGTGCATCCATCGCTATTCGCTCGTGCATGACGACCTTCCTACGATGGATGACGACGACGTGCGCCGGGGGCACCCAACCGTGCACAAGGCTTATGACGAATGGACGGCAATCCTTGCGGGCGACGCGTTGCTGACGCTCGCCTTCGAAATCCTCGCGCAGGAGAAAACCCACCCCGATGCCCGCGTCCGCGCCGAGCTTGCGGCCGAGGTCGCGAAGGCGGCGGGCGGTCGCGGGATGGTGAAAGGCCAGATGCTCGACCTCGCCGCTGAGAAGCGCGGCGAGCCGACCGAGCGCACGGTCGCGCATGTGCGTGAGCTGCAGAGCTTGAAAACGGGAGCCCTCATCGCCTGCGCCTGCGAGGCGGGCGCGATCCTCGCGCAGGGCTGTCCGCGCGAACGAGGTGCTCTGCGCGAGTACGGCGAGCACCTGGGTCTCGCGTTCCAGATCGCGGATGATCTTCTCGATGCCGAGGGCGAGGCTGCGAAGGTCGGCAAGGCAACGGGCAAGGACAGCACAGCGGGCAAGGCGACGCTCATCGGGCTGCTTGGCATTCCGAAGGCACGAACGCTGCTTGGCGAGGCGGAGCAGCATGCGATCGCCGCGCTAAAGCCTTTTGACGCACGACGGGAAATCCTCATCGAGGCCGGGCGCTTTGCCGCAAGCCGCGCGCACTGACACAAAAGAACGGGCGGATGCTCTGCACGCACCCGCCCGTCCGATCGATGCCATGCCTCAGAAGCGGTAGTTCAGGCCCATACGCACGGTGTGGAAGTCGGGTTCTGAGTGGGCCGCGACTCCGCCCGGTCCGGTAAAATCGTCGTCGCCGAGGTTGACGTAGAGATATTCCGACTTGAGCGACCAATTCGGCGCGAATGCCCATTCTATGCCGCCACCGAGCGCATAGCCCGTCTTCACCTCGTCGCTGCTGAAGGAGACGCCGCTCACAGTAGCGTGGGTATCGACGTCGGCGAAAGCGAAGCCGCCGGTGGCGTAGAGCAGAGCCGGACCGGCGGCATAGCCGACGCGACCGCGGACGGTAGAGAACCAATCAACGTTGGTGCTTGCAAAGGCGTTGCCGTCACTGATGTCGGCGCCCTGCAGATCGGCCTCGATGCCGAACACGAGCGATTGGAACTGTGCGTTGTAGCCAATCTGGCCACCGCCGAACCAACCGTTGGGCTCGAGCGTACCTGTCGCGGTGCCGCCCGGACCCGACAGCGTGACGCTATCATCTCCGCCCCACGCATAGCCCGCGTTGACGCCGGCATAGAAGCCCCGCCACGACGGTATTTCGCGGACTGGCTCGTAATAGTCGCGTTCGGGCGGCGGCGGAGCGCGATAGGGGCCGAGGTCCGCGGCATAGACGCAGGCCGACGATAAGCCGGAAATCATGCCGGCCAGAAACAACCGTTTCATGGCGAATAGTCCCCGTATGTTCGATCTCTGGCGCGGAAACGCAGCGCAGGCTGCGTGAGTTCCGCATCAAGTCTGTTCGAGACCCGCATGTCCGTCACGCTAGGCGTGCGGCGTGACCTGAGCTTGGCTGGGACTGGGCCGAATCAAGGTGAAAATAAGCGCGTCAATTTCGCGCCTGGTCTAGCACTTCATGCCGGTCGGGCAATTCTCGCGCGGATCGCCCGAAGACGCCTTCTTGGAGTCGAATATCTGCTCGGTGTGAGCACGCGCGCCGGCAACCTGGCTCGCGTTGAGGCGGCACGTGTGGTCCTTGTCGAGCAGCACGAATGCGCGGTTCGGCTTCTCAACGAACTCGGCGCGGTCGAGCTTCCCGTCGCCGTTGGTGTCGTAGTAGCTGAACTCCACCGTTTGGAACATGCGGTCGGTCGAGACGATCGTCGCGTACTCGTTGCGATCGACGGAGCCGTCGTGGTTGGCATCAGCAGCATCGAACAGCTCGGCGGCATAAGCCTTCCACTCGTCGCAGGTGACGATGCCGTCGCGGTTGCGGTCCCAGTTGCCGGCGGCGGAGAGAAACACGCGGTCGGTCTCGGGGATCGACGAGCCACCGCAAGCGGCGAGAATGGCGAGCAGCGCAGCGCCGGCGCAAACGCCGGCTCCAAACCGGAGAGCTTGCCGCTTCTTGTTCATTGCCGTTCCCCCATGAGGTGCTGCACCTCAAGCCGTCTGTCTTTGCGTGCCGTTGCCTGTGCCGGCGGGACCGAATCGCCGCTCGATGTAATCTTCGACGATTTGCTTGAAGTCGGAGGCGATATTCGGGCCACGCAGCGTCAGCACCTTCTTGCCGTCCACAAATACCGGTGCTGCCGGTGCCTCGCCCGTGCCTGGCAGCGAGATCCCGATGTCGGCCTGCTTCGATTCCCCGGGGCCATTGACGATGCAGCCCATGACGGCAAGGCTCAGCGTCTCTACCCCGGGATATTGCCTCCGCCATTCAGGCATGCGGTCGCGGATCATCTCCTGCACGTCGCGCGCAAGCTCCTGGAACACCGTCGACGTCGTGCGCCCGCATCCGGGACACGCGGCGACGACCGGCAGGAATGACCGCAACCCCATGCTCTGCAGGATCTCCTGCGCAACCCTCACCTCGAGCGTGCGGTCGCCGCCCGGATCGGGCGTGAGTGAGACGCGGATCGTATCGCCAATGCCGGCTTGCAGCAGAAGGCCAATGCCGGCGGTCGAGGCGACGATGCCCTTTGACCCCATGCCGGCTTCCGTGAGACCTACGTGCAGCGCGTAGCGGCCGCGCTCGGCGAGCTTCGTGTAGACACTGACGAGATCCTGCACCGCCGACACCTTTGCCGAGAGGATGATGCGGTCGGCTGCGAGCCCCAGCTCCTCGGCACGCTCAGCCGAGATGAGCGCCGACTGCACGATCGCCTCGTGCATGACGGCGCGCGCATCCTTTGGTGCGTTGCTCTTCGCGTTCTCGTCCATCAGGCGCGTCAGCAGCTCTTGATCGAGCGAGCCCCAGTTGACGCCGATGCGCACCGGCTTTGCGTGGCGCAGCGCGATATCGATGATGGCGCCAAACTGGCGGTCCTTCTTCTCCTTGAAGCCGACGTTGCCGGGATTGATGCGGTACTTGTCGAGCGCTTCTGCCGCGGCAGGGTTCTCGCCCAGCAGCTTGTGTCCGATGTAGTGGAAGTCACCGACGAGCGGCACGCGCACGCCGCGGCGCGCAAGCCCGTCGCGGATATGCGGCACGGCCTTAGCAGCTTCGTCGCGATCGACCGTGATGCGCACGAGCTCGGAGCCTGCGCGCGCCAGCGCGGCCACCTGATCGACGGTTGCGTTGATGTCGGCCGTATCGGTGTTCGTCATCGACTGCACGACGACGGGATGGCCGCCGCCGACAAGCACGCCGGCCACGGAGACCGCGTACGTTTCGCGCCTTTGCGCGACGAGATCGGTACCTGAACCTTGCATGGCCTGCGCCTTCGCCGGTGACCTAAGCCTAACTAACCCCGGTGCCCTCTTTTTGACCATAGCCCGGCGGCCGCCGTCGGGGGCTGCGACCCTAGCGCCCCCGCATAACTCCCGCCGCGGTTAATGAGGCGGCCGCCGCAATCGACATCACGATGACGATCGAGGGACCGCCGGGGGTATCGAATGTGGCGGAGAGGCCGAGCCCTGCCATAACGCTTGCAGCGGCCACCAGGGCAGTGAGCAGCACCATCCGCTCAGGTGTGCCGGAAAGTGGCCGCGCCGCGACCGCAGGGACCACCAGAAAGGCCATCACGAGGAGGACGCCGACAATCTTCATAGCGACCGCGATGGTCACAGAGAGCAGGATCGTGAAGATCGCGCGCACCTGGCGGCGGTCGATGCCCTCGGCGGCTGCCAAGTCCTCGTGCAGCGCCAAGCGCAAAAGCGGCTGCCAGAGCCAGGCGACAATCGCCAGCACAGCCGCCCCACCGCCGGCGATCCAGGCGATGTCGGCCGTGGTCACCGCGAATACGTCACCGAAGAGGAAGCCCAGGAGATCCACGGGTGGCCCCTTGAGCATGGACATAGCGATGACGCCCGTCGCCAGGGCGGCGTGGTGCAGGAGCCCGAGGATGGAATCGAGAGCGACGACCTGCTGGCGGCCGAACCAGAGCAGGAGGAAGGCGACGAGGACGGCGATGACGACGACGCCAAGGGTGATGTCGAGCCGAAACGCGAGACTGAGCGCGACGCCGATCAGGCTCGCCTGCGCGACCGTCTCGCCGAAATAGGCCATGCGCTGCCAGATGACGAAGCACCCGAGTGGCGCCGCCACGATGGCGAGCGCCAGGCCGGCGACGATGGCGCGAACGAGAAACGGCTCAAACACGCTCGTCCCCTGCGGCCGATCGGCGCTCGGAAGCCGCGGGCTCGCCAGCTGAATGCGCGACGCCGGCAATATCGTGGCTGTGGTCGTGGTGGTGGCGATAGACCGCGAACGCGCGCGCCGCCTCCGGTCCGAAGAGGCGTGCATAGGCTGGGTGCTGGGCCACCGTCTCGGGGATGCCCGAGCAGCATACGTGACGGTTGAGACAGACGACGCGGTCGCTGCGCGCCATGACGATGTGCAGATCGTGCGAGACGAGCAGCACGCCGAAGCCGCGCTCATCGCGCAGGCGTGCGATCAGGTTGTAGAGCTCTGCCTCGCCGGTGTAGTCGACGCCCTGCACCGGCTCGTCGAGCACCAGGAGATCGGGATCGCGAAGGAGCGCACGCGCGAGCACGACGCGCTGCAGCTCGCCCCCGGATAGCTGGCTTAGCTGTTGGCGGCGTGTATGTCCGGCGCCGACCTCATCAACGATCGCGCCGATGTCCTCTGGGGAAGCTTCGCCGCCGAGCTTGAGGAAGCGTTCCACCGTCATCGGAATGACCGCATCGACATCGAAGCGCTGCGGCACATAGCCGATGCGGATTCCGTTGCGCCGCCGCACCTCGCCGCGGTCGGGCTGCTCCAGCCCGAGCAGCACGCGCACCAGGGTCGTCTTGCCGGCGCCGTTGGGTCCGATGAGCGTCACGATCTCGCGCTTGCCGATATCGAGGTCGACGCCGTCCAGGAGGACGCGGCCGTTGCGCGCAAAGCCGAGCCCACGCGCCGAAATGAGCGCGGCGGGGTCGAAGGCTCCCAGACTATCGGGCCGGCTCTCGTGCTGCGTTTGCGTCGGGCAGCCCTGCGTGCAGGTCACGCCGTGGTCGTGTCTGTCGTCATGGCTGCGCGCATTCGCTGCGGGCGCGACCGCTCGCACATCCTGATCGGCCATCGGCCTTCAGTCCTTTTTTGATGCGCAGTTGCGGCACAATCCGGAGACCTCGACGAATTTTACGCGCGGCTGGAACGATGCGGCGCGTGAGACGCGGTCGATCGTCTCGAAGATGCCTTCCGAGTCAACCTCCTGGACCGCGTTGCACTTCTCGCAGGCGAGGAAGATCGGGCGGCGTCCGGCGGTATGATCGAGACGGCGGCAAGCGAAGAACGCGTTCTTGCTCTCAAGGCGATGGATCACACCGGCCTCGAGCAGCGCGTCGATAGCTCGATAGACCGAGATCGGCGCCAGCCGCGTGCCCTTCTCCGCTAAGCGGGCGAGAACGTCGTAGGCGCCGATCGAGGCGTACGTCGACGCGATCTCCTGGAACACGTCCTGACGAAGCTTTGTAAATCGGAGGCTCTTGTCGGCGAAGGCTTGGTTGGCCCGCTCTACGGCCTTGGCCAGACGACGGTCGCTTTGTGAGGCGGACGCCGGAATCGTGAGCTTCGCCGAGCTCTCAGACATTATTCCACCCTGCCGCGCTGTCGTTTTTGTTTCGGTCACTTTATACCACTGAAGGTTTCGAGCATAGCGCCTCAGAATAAGTCCATCGCCTAGCGCAATGGAACCGTTCCCTTTTCTGCCACCATCATATGGTTACTCCCACTCCGACAACAAATATCGACAACAGTTGCGGGCACTTCGTTGCGTGCTCCGAGGCCCCCTTTTAGGATTTTCAGACCCAGCCGATGGCGTCATCTCCCGCATACATAATCGCGGCGCGGCGTAGCGCGCTTGGCCGTGTTGGTGGCCTGCACAGAGGCCGCCGCATCGAGGAGCTGTGCGCTCCCGTCGTGGCGGCGGCTCTGCGTGATGCCGGTATCAATGCCGACCGGGTCGACGAGGTCATCGTCGGCAACGCAACGCAAGGGGGAAACCCCGCGCGGCTTATCGCACTCGCAGCCGGCCTTTCCGACAGCGTGCCGGCGGCGACCATCGACCGCCAGTGCGGCTCCGGGCTCGACGCGATCTTGGCGGCGAACCGCGCGATTGCAGCCGGCGATGCCGAGGTCATGGTTGCCGGCGGCGCCGAGGCGCTCTCAACGGCCCCTTGGCGCATCGCCAAGCCGCGCACACTCTATCAGTTGCCGCGCTTCACGAGCTTCGAGCCCGGCCCGGCCGAGGAAGGCGGAGTTCCGCCCTTGGTTGAGGCGACGGAAGCACTGGCCGCGCGGCTCGGCATCAGCCGCGCGCAGCAGGATGCCTTTGCCTTGCGCACGCATCTCAAGGCCGAGGCCGCTCGCACGAGCAAGCGCCTCACCGGCGAGATCGTGCCCATCCGCGCCAATGCCGAGGAGGCGCGCGACCAGAGCGCCGTGGAGCCCGACTTCAAGGATCTGGCGCAACTTGCTCCCTACCAGCAGCCGGACGGCACGCTGACCCCCGGCAACACCAGCGCCATGCACGATGGGGCCGCCATGACGGTCATCGTATCGGAGCGCATATGGGCTGAGCTGGGCAAGCCGCGCGCGCTACGCCTCGTTGCCCAGGCAATCCGCGGCGTCGGCCCGGAGGAGGAGGCCTCGGCCCCCATCGAGGCCATGAAGACGCTGAACGAGCGCCTCAACGGCTTCAAGCGGTCCGACATCGGCATCATCGAGTTGAGCGAGTCCTCCGCGGCGCAGGCCATTGCACTGGTACAGAGCCTAGAGCTCGACGAGGACCTGCTCAATCCGGACGGCGGCGCGATCGCTCGCGGGCATCCGCTCGGCGCCGCCGGTGCCGTGCTCGTTACGCGTCTCTTCACGCGCATGGCTCGCGGCGAGGGGAAGCGAGCGCCACTCGGCGTCGCTGCACTGGGCGCCCAAGGTGGTATGGGCCTCGCGGCATTATTCGAAGCCGTATAGGCGGCAGAACCCTCGCAGGTTCACGACAACAGCATCTTATGCTTGCGTTAAGGATGACGAATCCCCAATTCTCGATTCGTTCGGCCGCGCTCGAAATCGTCGGTGCTCGCGCACGCGATTGCCGCATTCTTGCCGTGAAGCGGCCAGGAGGTGTGGTCATGCTGCACCGCGCGTGACCTTTGCGCCGCAGGCATTGTCCTCGAACGGAGGACCCGGCGAGACCGCGGAACGAAGGGCGAGGAGAGGCCGAGGCAATGGACGTCAAGCAATTCGTCGACGGTGTGATCGCCAACCCCGCGGCCTACACGCGGAGCTTCCTGTTGGGGGCCGCGGTGCTCGCGGCCGTGATGCTGCTCTTCAAGGTCGGCCCGCGGTTGTGGCGCGTCGTCGAGGAGATCTTCTTCACCAACTGGCAGCTCGCGATGCTCGGTACGGCGGCGATTGTGTTGTCGCTCGCCGGCGGCTGGACCACCTGGGACGGCATGACGAACTTCACCGGGGAATCGGTGCTGTCGCTCATGTTCACCTTCGGCATTCACGGCGTGATGCTGATCGTCGCCTGGCTGATCGGTGAAAGCTTCGCTACCGGCATGAGCACGGTCCCGCGCAGCGGCTTGGCGCGTGTTACTGCGCCGCTCGTCGTCGTGATCGCGCTGTCGGTTGTGTTTCTCGCCGCCGCCGTGTTCTTCTACCAGCTCCGCCACGGCATCCCCGCCGACCGTTGGATCCAGGGCCTCACCGCCGCCGGCGTGCTCTTCGGCGGACTTGGCCTGCTCACCGTGTTTGCCCGCTCCGACGTCGTCGCTCCCTACGCGCAGGCGCTGCGCATCGTCGCCAAGAATTCGATGCTCTGGGTGATGTTCCTCGCCTGCATGTCGACCTCGGTGTTCTTCTCCTTCGACAGCCGCTTCAACGCCGTGTTCCCCAAGGACCAGCGCGAGCGCGTTGCGCAATTGCGCGCCGAAAACCAGGTGACCGGCATCGTCGCCGACATCGGCGAAACGATTACGGCGCAGCAGCTCGTGCAAACGGAATCGCTGTTCAAAAGCGAGGGCTGGCATACCTATGACAGTCAGCTCGACAAGCTTGCTACTGCCGCGCAGGGCTCGACCGGCGAGATCGAGAAATACTTCAACGACCAGATCGAGCAGCGCAACCGCGGCTTCAAGGAGCAGCAGGAGCGCATCACGACTGCCCAGAGCGGCCAGGCCGGCATCGCGGGCAAGAAGACGACGCTGACGGATGAGCTCTCGCGCATCCAATCCGACCGGGCGACGCTCGCCGCCGATTACGCATCGACGAAGTCGGAGCTCGACACGCGAGCCCGCGCCATCGACGCCAAGCGCGTCGAGGCCATGGCCGAGGACAAAGGCGTCGAAGGTACGCTCAAGGAAGGCAAGGGTCCGATCTATCGCCAGCGCATGGACGAGCTGGAGAAGATGCAGGGGGCCTACAAGATCCAAGACGACCGCGTGAAGGACGCCAAGAAGCGTCTCGATACCGCGGATATGCGCATCTCGCAGATCAAGCAGGAACTGGCATCAATCGACGGCGAGCTTGCCAAATACAAGGGCGAGCAGGAGACGGCTGAGCAGCGCATCAAGATGGCGCAGGACAACGCCGCCGGTCAGGACGCCGAGCAGCACGTGGATCCCGGTCGCGTGCTTCCTGCGTTCGAGAAGGCGCGCGTCGAGTTCCGCCAGGAGCCGACGGCGGAGCGGCTCGGCATCGTGCAGCAGCGCTGCTCGCAGCTCTACAACGCCATGTATTCGGCCGAAGTTACCAAGCCGAAGGCGTCCGGCATCGATTGCGACCCCAAGCAGGCGAGCGAAGCCGCGGCGATGCTGTTTGCCCTGCAGACGGGCACCAACACCTTCAACGCCAATTGCGTCGGCGGCGACAAGCTCGCGCAGCACCAGTCTACGGATTCGCTGTTTGGATTCGCGACGAAGTGCCTGGCCGACAGCGGGCTGCCGAGCAAGCAGACCGACGAGCTGCGGACGAAGATCAGCTTCGCCGAGATGAATCGCGACGACAAGGCGCACCGCTTCGTCGTCACCTGGAACGCCTTCCAGGACGGCAACCGCCTGGCCTACCTCGCGCTTGCCATCGCCATCGGCATCGACTCGCTCATCTTCATGACCGGCCTCTTCGGCGCCAATGCCGTGCGCTCCCCGCTTGCGGACGTGCCGAGCAGCAAGGGCCGCAACTCGCAGCAGCTCGAGGCGATCGTCGAGAATGCGCTGTTGCCCGACACGTTCGACAACGCCCGCCTGACGCTCGGCGCCATGCGACCGATAACGAACGATCAGGGCTTCATGTCCGAGGTGCGTCCGGAACAACTCGATCCGCACGCGGCTCAGCGCGTGCTCTCCGTCCTCAATGCGGGCGCCACCATCAATGCGGTTGAGTACGACGCGACCTCGGATCGCTACCTCGTGCGTTCCGAGCTCTATGAGTTTTTGGCGATCGTGGCCAAACGCGCGTTCGAGGCGGACAAGTCCAACGTCGATCTTGCCGAGCTCGAGAAGATCGTCGGCGTGGCGTTGCTGCCGGACGTCAACCAGAACGCGGAGACGGTGCTGCACTACATGCACCCCATCAGCGAAGATCGCGGCTTCACCGCCGAGATCAAGCTCAGCGAAGTGGCGCCCGCGGACGTCCGCACCGTGCGCAACACGCTCAACGCCGGTGCCACGCTCGACCGTGTGCAGCGCGCGGGCAAGGACGCCTCGCACTACTTCGTGCACAAGGACCTCTACAAGACGCTTGCACGCATCCGCGCTCGCTCGCTCGTCGTCCCCGGCGGCCCACGCCAGATCGCGGCGCCAGGCTCACAGGGGTCACGCTTTGGTGGGTCGATCACCGAGCGTTCGAAGGCGATCGAGCACAAGCCTTCGCTCCCGGAGCACACGCCCGAGGAGGCGAGCGCGTTGAGGTCGCGCTACACGGCGCGGCTGCTGGAGGCCATGAACCTTGACCCGACTTTCTTTGAAGACCTGCACGGCGCGGCTTTCGGTGCCGCCATCGCGGCCAATGAGGCCTTTGCTCGTGCCCGTCACAGCAACCAGACGCTCGATCAGCAGCTCACGGTGCGGGATGAGGAAGCGCAGCTCTCGCTCGATCAGGCTTACACGCACATCAAAGGCAAGCTGAAGCCGGGCGCGGACTGGGAGCGCCAGCTCTTGCGCGATGCCTATCAGGAGATCGAGCAGAACTGGCCGATCATCATGCTACTGCCGAACGGCCCCTACGAGATGGTGCTGAAGACGATGGTCGAGGCGCTGGAGGCGGACGCAGGTGCTGGAGGCCTCTCGACCGAGCAGGGCGAGCTTTACGATATCGCACGCGCGCTCGTTGATGCCTTCAGGGGCAACTCCCGCGGCAACGAGATGTCGTGGCGGAGGCTGGAAGCGGGCTTCAACCAGGCGCCGCTCGCCGGCGAGAAGCGCGCAGCCTTCGACGAGCGCAACCGTCTGAACTAGAGATCGCCCTCACGGCAGACCAAAAGAAAGAGGCCCCGCTGATCGGTGGGGCCTTTTCGTTTTCGGAAGCTCACATCTTGAACGGCACGACCGTCTGGCGCTGCGTGCCGAGGCCGTCGATTGCGAGCGTCATCACGTCGCCGGCCTCGAGGTATTCCCGCGGATTGCGCGCCGAGCCGACGCCGGGCGGCGTGCCGGTGGTCACCACGTCGCCGGGGTCGAGCACCATGAACTGCGTGATGTAGGCGAGCAGGAACGGGATCGAGAAGATCATCGTCTTGCTCGAGCCCGTCTGCTTGCGCACGCCATTGACGTCGAGCGACATGGCGAGGTTCCCCACCTCGGGGATCTCATCGGGGGTGACGAGCCACGGCCCCATTGGCCCGAACGTCTCCGCCGACTTGCCCTTGACCCACTGGCCGCCGCGCTTCACCTGGAAACGCCGCTCGGAGAGATCGTTGCAGATGCAGAAGCCGGCGATGTGAGCCATGGCGTCGCTCTCGGCAACGTAGCGGGCGCGGGTGCCGACGACGAACGCGATCTCCACCTCCCAGTCCATGTTGACCGCGTCCCTCGGGTACATGACGTCGTCGTCGGGCCCGACGATGCAGTTGGGCGCCTTGCTGAACAGGATCGGCTCAGTCGGGATCTCCTGATTGGTCTCCTTCACGTGGTCGGCGAAGTTGAGCCCTATGGCAATGAAATTGCGCGAGCCAGCCACGGGCGCCCCGATCCGGGCGCCGGCCGGCGCCAGCGGCAGCGCATCCGTGTCGAGCGCACGTATCATTGCGAGCGACTCCGGCGACAAGGTCGCTCCGGTGAAGTCCGACACAAAGCCGGAGAGATCGCGGATCATGCCGTGAGCGTCCACGATGCCGGGCTTCTCGGCACCGGGATGGCCAAATCGAACGAGCTTCATGGGTGGGGGCTCACGTGTACGGGTGGAAGGATGGCGCAAAGGCGGCTGGCGGAGAGGGTGGGATTTGAACCCACGATACCCTTGCGAGTATGCCGCATTTCGAGTGCGGTGCATTCAACCACTCTGCCACCTCTCCGGACCAATGTTTACGGGGTTTTCGCGAGGTTGGTTGACGGCTTCCCGCGATTTTTGGCACTCAGTTGGCACTGAATGCCCTTGTGCCACCCGCAACGCGTTGACTTAGGTGTGCCAAATCACCGAGCCTTCGCGGACGGTCTGATAGCCGCTACCCAGGTGTCGTGCAAGCATTTGGCTCAGCGAGGAACTCGTGACGGCGAAGAAGCACGACGCGGTGGTCAGGCTGACTGCGGAGCGGGTCAAAAACGGCGCCGTAAAGCATCGTCCCTTGCTTCATGTCCTGCTGTCGGATGGACGGGTTAGCGAGTTTAAGGGAGCAACCGTGGTCGTTCCCGAAGCGCCCGCCGACGAAGCTGAGGCCACGGTCTATTGGGTCGCGATCAACGGCAAAGGCGAGATGTTCGTCAATGAGAACGACGATCCGGTCATCGTGGAGGCGCCGGGCCTGGTGCTTGGACGCCTTCCGCCAGACCCGGAGAGCTTCGTCAGTTTGAGGGACATTGCCGGTTGGGCAGGGGTGAGTGAGAGCACGGTCGAGCGCGCTGTGGCACGTGGAGAGCTTGCTGAGCCCGCCAAGCTTTCCCCGCGTCGTAACGGCTATCGGTTCGGGGATGTCGAGAAGTGGCTGGCTAAGCGGAAGGCTGGCTGATCCGAGTCACCATAGGGCCCGCGAAAATTTCGGTCGCGTCCGTCAAGATGGTGTAATTTGCTGGATGGCCCGAGGTCAT
>JRHI01000059.1_pt1 | contig 105031 bp, 102 predicted proteins | sample 215371 | NCBI WGS metagenome assembly JRHI01 (sample SAMN02929681, study PRJNA255918) | sediment metagenome | biome: cave system; feature: Ice Cave; material: Sediment; isolation source: sediment from deep within a dark volcanic ice cave with no known source of... ...
CCGCCAGTCGCGCGAGGTGGTTCTCTTCATCGACGAGCTCCACACCCTGGTGGGTGCCGGCGCCGCCGAGGGCGCCATCGACGCGGCCAACATCCTCAAGCCCGCGCTGGCGCGCGGCGAGATCCAGTGCATCGGTGCCACCACTCTCAACGAGTACCGCAAGTACATCGAGAAGGACGCCGCGCTGGAGCGGCGCTTCCAGCCGGTGTTCGTCGAGGAGCCCTCGCTCAGCGAGACCATCGAGATCCTGCACGGCATCCGCTCGCTCTACGAGAAGCACCACCGCGTGGCCATCAGCGACGAGGCGCTCAAGGCGGCTGCCGAGCTCTCGGAGCGGTACGTCCCCGACCGGAGCCTGCCGGACAAGGCCATCGACCTCATCGACGAGTCCAGCGCGCGGGTCCGCATGAAGCTGACCACCACGCCGGACAACCTGCGCGCCATGCAGAAGGACATCAGGGCCCTCCAGATCAAGAAGGAGGAGGCCATCGCCGCTCAGGACTACGAGACGGCGGCCTCCTTCCGCGACCAGGAGAAGAAGCTCAAGGACCAGTACGTCTCCGAGGAGATGGCGTGGCGTGACCAGCTGGGTCAGACCGTGCCGGACGTCACCGAGGAGAACATCGCCGAGATCATCGGCAGCTGGACGGGCGTCCCCGTCAGCCGCCTGGTCGAGGAGGAGACCTCGCGGCTGCTGCGCATGGAGGACGAGGTCCACAAGCGGCTGATCGGCCAGGACGAGGCTGTCAAGGTCATCTCCCAGGCGGTGCGGCGCTCGCGCGCCGGCCTCAAGGACGCCAAGCGTCCGATCGGCTCCTTCATGTTCCTGGGTCCGACCGGTGTCGGCAAGACCGAGCTGGCGCGGTCTCTGGCCGCGTTCCTGTTCGACAACGAGGACGCGCTCATCCGGCTCGACATGTCGGAGTTCATGGAGCGTCATTCCACCGCCCGGCTGGTGGGCTCGCCCCCCGGCTACGTCGGCTACGACGAGGGCGGCCAGCTGACCGAGGCCGTCCGCCGCCGCCCCTACAGCGTGGTGCTCTTCGACGAGATCGAGAAGGCCCACCCCGAGGTCTTCAACATGCTCCTCCAGATCCTGGAGGACGGACGGCTCTCGGACGCCAAGGGCAAGGCGGTCAACTTCTCGAACTGCATCGTGATCATGACCAGCAACCTGGGCGTGTCCAACCTCAAGGCCAACATGTCGCTGGGCTTCCAGCCGTCGATCCCCGACGAGCGCAGCACCTCGGCCGAGCACGGCAAGATGCGCGACTCGATCATGGAGGAGCTCAAGCGGGCCTTCCGGCCGGAGTTCCTCAACCGGGTCGACGCGGTGGTGGTCTTCGAGCGCCTCAGCGTGCCCCAGATGCGCGAGATCGTCGATCTCATGCTGGCCAAGGTGGCCAAGCACCTCGAGGTGCAGGGCCTGGGCTTCGAGGTCAGCGACGCCGCCAAGGACCGCCTCGTCGACGAGGGCTTCGACAAGATCTACGGGGCGCGCCCACTGCGCCGCGTCATTCAGCGGGTCATCGAGGACCCGCTGAGCGAGGAGCTGCTGCGGCTCAAGCACGACGCCGGCGACATGGTGGTCATCGACCTCATCGAGGGTGAGGTCAAGATGAGCCTCTCCCGCGCCGACACCATGCTGCTGGCGCCGGCACCCGAGGAGGACGCGGCCGCGCCGCCGGAGGCCCCCAGAGAGGAGGCCACCGCGGGAGCCGCGCCCGAGTAGGCCCTCGAGGCCGTGGTTCGCAGGAGCCGCGCCCGGACCGCCCGGGCGCGGCTCCGCTGCCCCGCTCACAGGGCGCGGTGTCGAATCGTCTGTCGCCGCCTTGCGACCGGACTGAGCGCGTCATGCGTCGAGGGCGCGTGGCGGTCGCGCGATGATGCGTCCGCGATGATCGACCTTCCGCCGGACTCGGCGCTCGTTGCCGACACCTCTCGATGCCGGCTGGTCCCGATCACCGCCGACCACGCCCCCGAGCTCTTCCTGCTGCTCAACGACCAGCGCCTCCACGCCTTCATCGGCGGGATGCCGCTCGGCCAGACGGAGCTCGTCGACCGGCTGCGCCGCCGCGAGGGGCGCCGCTCCGCCGACGGCAGCGAGGTCTGGATTGACTGGGCGCTCCGGCTGGTGCCCCTGGGCGAGGTCATCGGCCAGCTGGGCGCCGTCGTCACCGACGACGGGCGCGCCCAGCTCACCTGGCTGGTCGGCCCGCGCTGGCAGGGCCGGGGCCTGGCCATCGAGGGCGCCACCGCCATGGTGCGGATGCTCGAGGCGCACGCCGGGGTGGACCGGATCGTCGCCCTGATCCCGCCGGGCCACCAGGCCGCCATGAGGGTCGCGGGTCACCTGCACATGGCCGCGACGGGGGTGCGCGGCGTCGCCGGCTGGGAGCGCTGGGAAGGTGATGCCGCCCCGGTGCACCAGCGCATCGGCGGATCGCCGCAGTCGCCGGCGGCCGCCGGCGAGGGAGCGCGCCCAACCCGCTGAGAGCGCCTCGGCATGCCTCCCGGGAAGCGTCCGGCGCTTGTGCGCCGAACATGTGTTCGGTACAATCGGGGCGATGCAGCCCCTGGCCCGACCGCCCATGCCGTCGCGGTTGGCCGCCCCGGCCGCCCGGGTAGGCTAGGCCCCGTGCCCCACGACAGCATCGTCATCCACGGAGCTCGTGAGCACAACCTCAAGGGCTTCGACCTCACCCTGCCCCGGGACCGGCTGATCGTCATCACCGGGTTGTCGGGCAGCGGCAAGTCGTCGCTCGCCTTCGACACCATCTATGCCGAGGGGCAGCGGCGCTACGTCGAGTCGCTGTCGGCGTACGCGCGGCAGTTCCTCGGGCAGATGGAGAAGCCCGATGTCGAGCACATCGAGGGTCTCTCGCCGGCGATCTCCATCGATCAGAAGGGAAGCAGCCGCAACCCGCGATCCACGGTCGGCACGGTCACCGAGATCTACGACTACCTGCGCCTGCTGTGGGCCCGCATCGGCCATCCCCATTGCCCCGATTGCGGACGCGAGATCAGCAAGCAGAGCATCGACCAGATCGCCGACCAGGTGCTGGCGCTGCCCGAGGGCACGCGCATCATGGTGACGGCGCCCATGGTGCAGGGGCGCAAGGGTGAGCACCGCGAGATCTTCGACGAGGCACGCCGCAAGGGTTTCGTGCGCGCCCGTGTCGACGGCCATCTGCGCGACCTCGGCGAGACCATCACCCTGGACAAGAAGTACAAGCACGACATCGAAGTGGTCGTCGACCGCCTGGTCATCGGACCCGATCTGCGCCAGCGGCTCACCGACTCACTGGAGCAGGCGAGCACGCTGAGCTCAGGGCTCATCCTGCTCATCCCCGCAGATCCGCGCCCCCCGGTGGCGGACGCCGAGGCCGCAGCCGCCGGTCACGCCGATGGCCACCCCGGTGATCCTCCCACGCGGCTCCACCAGGGCGAGGAGATCGGGGAGATGCTCTTCAGTCAGGACTTCGCCTGCATCTACTGCGGGATCTCCATGGAGGAGCCGGCGCCGCGCAACTTCTCGTTCAACAGCCCCCACGGCGCCTGCCAGGCCTGCACCGGGCTGGGCATGCGCATGGAGGTCGACGAGGACGCGGTCGTCCCCGACGCATCACTCTCCATCCTGGGTGGCGCGCTGAGCGGCTGGACCAAGGGTCCGTCCCAGCGATGGCTCCTGGAGGTCTGCGAGACGGTGGCACGCGCGCACAAGGTGCCGCTCGACGAGCCCTGGGAGCGGCTCACCGAGGCGCAGCGCAAGCTCATCCTGTACGGCCTCCCCAAGAGTCAGACGGTCAGATTCAGCTACGTGGGGCACAGCGGCCGGACCCACACCATGAACGTCCATTACGAGGGCGTCATCCCCAATCTCGAGCGGCGCTACAAAGAGACCGAGAGTGAGGGGATCCGGCAGGACATCGAGCGGTTGATGATGCAGAAGCCGTGCCCGGACTGCGGCGGTCGACGCCTCCGCGCGGAATACCTTGCGGTCACCGTCGACGGCATGAGCATCGCCGACTTCTGCGGGCAGAGCGTGGTTGCGGCCCTCGGCCGGGTCGACACCCTGTCGCTCACCGAGCGGGAGCGCACCATCGCGCGCCAGGTGCTCAAGGAGATCCGGGAGCGGCTCGGCTTCCTCAACGACGTCGGCCTCGACTACCTCACGCTGGATCGGGGCGCGCAGACGCTGAGCGGGGGAGAGGCGCAGCGAATCCGCCTCGCCACCCAGATCGGCAGCAAGCTGATGGGCGTCCTCTACGTTCTCGACGAGCCCTCCATCGGGCTGCACCAGCGCGACAACAAGAAGCTCATCGCCACCCTGGCAGCGCTCCGCGACATCGGCAACACGCTGATCGTGGTGGAACACGACGAGGAGACCATCCGCGCCGCCGACTTCGTGGTCGATGTCGGGCCCGGCGCCGGCGAGCACGGCGGCCACCTCGTCGCCGCCGGCACGCTCGCCGAGGTTCTGGCCACGGAAGGCAGCATCACCGCCGACTTTCTGAGCGGGCGGCGCCGCATTCCGGTGCCGGCGCGGCGGCGTCCCGGGACCGGCGGGGCGCTGGTGGTGCGCGGCGCTCGCGAGAACAATCTCAAGAACGTGGACGCCGCCTTCCCGCTGGGGACGCTGACCTGCGTGGCCGGCGTCAGCGGCAGCGGCAAGTCGTCGCTGGTCAATGACATCCTCTACCGCCGCCTGGCCATGGCCCTGCACCGCGCCAAGGAGCGCCCCGGCCGGCATCGCACCGTCGAGGGCGTGGAGCAGGTCGACAAGGTGATCAGCGTCGACCAGTCGCCCATCGGCCGCACCCCGAGGAGCAACCCCGCGACCTACGTGGGCCTGTTCACGTTCATTCGCGAGTTGTTCGCGGCCCTGCCCGAGGCACGGGTGCGCGGCTACAAGCCGGGGCGGTTCAGCTTCAACGTCAGCGGCGGTCGCTGCGAGACCTGCCAGGGCGACGGCGTCATCAAGATCGAGATGCACTTCCTCCCCGACATCTACGTCACCTGCGAGGTGTGCAAGGGCAAGCGCTACAACCGTGAGGCGCTGGAGGTCAGGTTCCGTGGCCACAGCATCGCCGACGTCCTCCAGATGACTGTCGACGAGGCGGCCGAGCTGTTCGCCAACCAGCCGCGCATCGCCCGCAAGCTGCACACCCTGCAGGATGTCGGCCTCGGCTACATACGGCTCGGCCAGCCCGCCACCCAGCTGAGCGGCGGGGAGGCTCAGCGGGTCAAGCTCAGCACCGAGCTGAGCCGGCGCGACACGGGACGGACCGTCTACATCCTCGACGAGCCCACCACCGGGCTGCACTTCGCCGACGTGGAGAAGCTGCTCGGCGTGCTGCACCGCCTCGTCGACCAGGGCAACACCGTGATCGTCATCGAGCACAACCTCGACGTGATCAAGACTGCCGACTGGGTGCTGGACCTGGGACCGGGCGGCGGCGATCGCGGCGGCCGGCTGATCGCCGAGGGCACGCCCGAGGCGGTGGCGGCCGTGAGGACCAGCGCCACCGGCGAGTACCTGGGCCCGCTGCTGGCAGGGACGCGGGCGCCGCGACGGCGGCAGGGGCCTGCGCGACGCGGCGCCGAGGCACCGGCGCCAGTGCCGTCGCGCGCCTCGGCACGGGCCGCCCGCACCGCCACCGCGTCGCCACGGCGCGGGCGTCCGGGGCGCGAACCCGAGCCACAGCCGGCGCCCGTGGCGGTCTGACGGCGCGGCGGCGGTGCTGCCGCATGGTCGCGCCGCCATCGATCTGGGACGATCGGCTGCGGATCTGGCAACAATGTTCGCGGGCAGCCGGTATCATGGGCGGTGATTCGATGCTGTCACCGTGGGGTCACGGCGTCCGCATCGAGGTTGCGATCCGGCGGCGCCTGCCCGATGATCGTTCTCGACCATACGGCACGCGCGCCGCACCTGGGAGGTCCCACATGATTCTCGAACTCGTTGCCGAGCTTCTGTCCGGAGAGACTCTGGTCACCGCCGGGGGGCCGGTGGACAGCCTCACCGCCGCCGCGGCGGACGTCGAGCTCTGGGGCATGACGGCGAGCGCCGAGACCGCCAACGAGCTCGAGCTGGTCGGTGCCGCCGGGGAGGCACGCCCCGCGTGAGCTCAGGCGCGCAGCCGGCAGGCCAGTGGGGGTCGCATCCGCCCGATCCCTCCGGCTACATCGCCGCCATGCAGGGCGAGGAGGGGGCGGACCGCCGTCGCCGCCTGCGGCGCCTCGACGACTGCCTCAACCTCCTCGAGCAGGCCCACGAGTACGACCTGACCCACGTCACCGCACGGATCGCCGAGATGGTCGGCGAGCGCACCCCGCAGATCGTCGAGGGGATGCTCATCGTCGACGCCATCGAGGAGGTGCTCCGCCAGCAGGAGCCCTACATGGTGCAGATGCGGCCGGAGACGCCCAACCGCCGGGTGAGGCGCCGCCGCGAGCCCTTCGACATCCGCGTCCTGCTCAGCCGCCGGTAGCGCCACCGCGACCGGTGGCCGCCGGGACCGTGCCGCGGATCGGTCGGGACGGTCCCGAGCACGGCTGGCCTACACTCGGCCCTCGCTATGAGCGACTCGGGCTTCGATCCGGCTGAGCTGTTCGGCCTGCGACGGGGCCCGGGCCGGCCTCGGCCCCGCCTGCTTCGGAGCGGTCCGCACTTCGGCCGCGGACGGCGTATCGCGGCCATCGTGGCAGCCATCGTCGTGGTCGCGGTGGTGGCCTTCTTCTCGCTGGTCGGCCTGCGCGTCCAGTACCTGTTCCTCGACGCCAACGGCCACAGCGGCGTCTTCTGGACGCCACTGGTCACCAAGGCGCTCTGCTTCCTCGTCGGCGCCGTCGTCGTCGGCGGCCTGGTCGGCCTCTGTGTCCGGGGCTGGGTTCGAGCCGCCCAGACGGTGGACGAGCGCGGCCGCAGCTACGCCATCGGCGCCGGCCTGGTGATCGTGGCCCTCTCGGCGCTGGCGGGCGGCGGCTTCCTCTCCTCGCAGTGGCAGCAGATCCTGCTCTTTCTGCACCGTTCCGATTTCCATCAGAACGAGCCCGTCTTCGGCAACGACATCGGCTACTGGATCTTCAACCTGCCCTTCTACGACGCCATCCAGGGGGTCCTCTGGGGTGGCATCGTCACCGGGCTGGTGGTGACCATCGCGGTGGGGGCGCTCTGTGCCGCGGCGGCGCTCATCCCGGAGGAGCTGCCGGTTCCTCTGCGGCCTCCCAAGGGGGTCTCGTCGATGGATGGTTTCACCCTGCTGGTCAAGCAGGCCGGCATCCTGCTGATGGCTGTCTTCGTCCTCGCCGCCGCCGGCTCGCACTTCGGCGTCTACCACCTCGCCACCAGCGTGCACGGGGACTTCGTGGGCCCCGACGCCACCGAGCGCGACGTCCTTCGGCCGGTGCTGGGCGCACTCCAGTGGGTCGCGCTGGCGCTGGCCGTGGTGACCGGCGTCTTCGTCGCGCGGCGCTGGCGCGCCTCCTCGGCCATTCCCACGGCCATCACCCTGGGCGCCCTGCTGGGCGGCTGGCTGCTGCTCGCCGGGCTCCTGCAGGCCGTCCCGGCGGCCATCTACTCGCGACTTCGGGTGGACCCCAACGCCAACACCCTGCAGATCCCCTTCGTCACCGACTACCTGACCCAGACACGCGCCGGCTGGCAGCTCCAGCCCACCGACAACGTCGAGACCCGCACCTTCGGCGACCCGGGCAAGTCACCACCGGCGGCAACCGTCACCGACCTCGCTGCGGATCCCGGGACGCTGCAGAACGCGCTGGTCCAGGACCCGGGCAACATCCCCTCGATTCTGGACAACATCGACAAGAACCGGCGCGCCTACCAGAGCTATCCCAGCGTCGCCGTCGACCGGTACAAGAGCCCCGACGGCAGCGACCAGGCGGTCATCCTCGGCCCGCGCGAGATCCAGCAGGCCGACCTGCCCTCCCAGAGCTTCAGCAACCAGAGCTTCGTCTTCACCCACGGCTTCGGCGTCACCGCCGTCAGTGTCAACCAGCTGCAGTCCTCGCGCGACCCCGCCATCCTGCTCGGCGGCCAGCCGCCGACGCTCAGCCCCGGCGCGCCGGCCAGCCTGCTGGTGCCGGACCCGCGCATCTACTGCGGTCTGCAGACGACGCATCCGGTGCTGGTCAACAGCACCCAGAAGGAGTTCGACTTCGTCGGCTCCAACGGCGATCAGTTCAATCAGTACGGCAGCGTCAGCAACGACGGCAGCCTGGCCGTGCCCGGGATTCTCGACCGGCTGGCCATCAGCCTCGACCAGTTTGCCGGCCTGGACCTGGTGCTGACCTCCTCGACCACGCCCGAGAGTCGCATCCTGCTGCACCGCGAGGTCAAGGACCGGGTCCACCAGCTGGCGCCCTGGCTGTCGGTCAACTCCGATCCCTACATCGTCGCCGACCAGGACAGTGGTCACTACGTGTGGATCGTGGACGGCAATGTCAAGACCGACCTCTTCCCCGAGTCCTTCCGGGACACCGACGGCACCAGCTACATGCGCAACGCGGTCAAGGCCGTGGTCGACGCTCGCACCTGCCAGACCACGCTCTACGCCGTCGACCCCAAGGAGCCACTGACCGCGGCCTACAGCGATATCTACCCCGGGCTGCTGCGGCCGCTCTCCGAGATGTCGGCCGGCCTTCGCGCCCACCTGCGTTACCCCATGGACTTCTTCGCCGCGCAGACGCGGGCCTTCGCGCAGGCGCACATCGATCCCCGGCAGGCGATCGACCTCTACACCGGGACGGACGTCTTCCGGCTCTCGCAGGAGTCGGGCTCGGGCTCGGTCAACGGCAACCCCACGGAGTCGGCGCCGCACTACGTCGAGCTCGTCCTCCCCGGGGAGACCCAACCGAGGTTCGTGCTGCTGCAGACCTTCAGCCCGCGTCAGTCAAGCGGCGGCGGCTCGTCCAACGCCATGACCGAATGGCTGGCCGCCCGCTGCGACTACACCTCCTCGGGGACGCCCAAGCTGGTCGCCGTACCCCTGGGCGGGGCGGGGGTGCAGGGCCTGCTCCAGTTCGACCAGAAGCTCAACACCAACACCGCCATCAGCCAGACGGTGACGCTGCTCAACGGCAGCGGTTCCTCGGTCACCTATGGGAATGTCATCGCCCTGCCGTTCAACAACCGCACCTTCCTCTACGTGCGCGCCCTCTACGTCTCCGCCAACAGCCGCGCCTACCCGCAGGTCAACAAGATCCTGGTCGGGACCCAGGACACGGTGGCTCTGGGCGACACCCTCGACGACGCCCTGAGGGTCCTCTTCACCGGGCAGGACGTGTCCAGGCTGCCCACCGTGGGCGGGGCCAAGCCCACCGGCGGTCCGACGCCGTCGGGGTCGCCGTCGCCGTCGCCATCGCCCGGGGGCACGGCGCAGCCGTCGGCGTCGGCGAGCCCGGCGGCGGGCGCACCCCTGCAGCTGACGCCCCAGGAGGCGGCGATCCTCCAGGACCTGATCCAGCGCCAGGCGGCGCTCCAGGGTGACCTCAGCAGCAAGAACTACGACGCCTACGCCCGGGACGAGGCAGCCGCCCAGCGCGACATCGACCAGCTGCGCCAGCTGCTCGGCCCCGGCTTTGCCGCCGGCCTTCCGTCCGCCTCCCCCTCGGCCTCACCGAGTCCCTAGGAGGCCGTTTGAAAAACGCCGAGGCTGACGGCGGCGCCACCGCCTGGCGCGGCGCCCCGTGAGGACCGGCCGCAGGCTGCCCCCCCTCCTTGCCGCGGTGCTTCTGGCAGCCTGCGTCGGCCTGGTCGGCGGGGCGGCCTCCGCCTGGGCGCTGTACTCGAGGCTGGGGCCGGCGGAGCGGGTCGTCTCCATCCCCGCCCAGCCCGGCAGCGGCACCGCGCCGGCCGCCGCCGGCAACTCCACCTACGCCTCGCTGGCGCAGGCGGCCCAGCCGGCGCTGGTCAGAGTGGTGACCAGGACGGTGTCGGCAGCCGACCTGGCCTCGGGCACAGGTGGGCTGGCCACCGGGTTCGTGGTCGGCGGCGATGGGCTGGTGGTCACCAGCGCGCACGCCGTGGTCGGTGCGACCCGGCTGCAGGTGGCCTACGGGGACGGCGCCCTGGCGGACGCCACCGTGGCCGCCAGCGACCCGGCCCACGGCCTGGTGCTGCTGCGCCCGGCCGCCGCCCAGGCCAGGACGCCGGCGCCGCTCGCCTTCGCCGACTTCGACCGCTCGGGCCCGCGCGTGGGCGACCTCGCCATCGGTGTCGGCCTGCGGCCTGTCAGCGGGCTCAGCGTCACCCCGGGCACGATCACCGCCACAGCGCGGACGGTGCCCGCGCTGCTGGGCGGCGACCCCCCGGTGGTCGGCGCGCTGACCGTCGACGCCGTCGCCGACCCCGCCGACGACGGTGCGCCGCTTCTCGATGCCACCGGCAAGGTGATCGGGATCATCACCGTGGCCCCATTCGACGGCCCCCCGGGGCTGCTGGCCCTCGACGGCCGAGCGGCCTCGGACCTCACCGCCGCGGTGAGTCGCGGGACCACCACGAGTCCCACGCTCGGCGTCACCTCGGAGGTGCTCGGGCCGGCGGATGCCGCCGCCGTCCGGGCGGCGCCGGGCGCGCTGGTGGTGGCGCTGGCGCCGGGCGGCCCCGCGGAGCGCGCCGGGCTGCAGGCGGGCGACGTGGTGACCACCCTCAACGGGGTCGCGGTGGACGGCGACCACCCCCTCGACGCCACCCGACGCGGGTTGGCCCGGGGTCAGCTGGTCCGGCTCGGGGTGCTGCGCGGCGGCCGGCCGCTCGACCTCTCCCTGGTGGTCGGCTGAGCGGCCGACCGCACCACCGGACCGCGACGTGGACCGAGTGACCTAGCATCGGCTGCCAATGGAGATCACCTACATCGGGCTCGGCTGCCTGCGCCTGCGTGGGCGTGAGGCCGACGTCCTCATCGATCCTGTCGACGACCTGCCCAGGGGGGTCAAGGTGCCCCGGCTGGACCCCGACATCGTGGTCAGAACCCGGGGGCGCACGGATCCCGCCCTGCTCCGGCCGGCCGAGGGACAGCCGCAGACCGTCAGCGGGCCGGGCGAGTACGAGCTGGCCGGGGTCCGGATCACCGGCCACGACCTCGGCGGCGGCCGGACGGCGATGTGCGTGATCGTCGACGAGGTGCGCGTGGTCGCTCTCGGGGCCATCGACCGGCAGCTCTCCGAGGACGCCGTCGAGGCCCTGGGTCACGTCGACGTGCTGGCCGTTCCCGTGGGTGGCGGCGGCGCCCTCGGCGCCTCGGAGGCGGTGACTCTTGTCAACGTCGTCGAGCCCTTCATCGTGGTGCCCACGCGCTACTCCGTCCTTGGCCTCTGGCCGGAGCTGGAGGGGGTCGAGCGCTTCGCCAAGGAGATGGGCCTGACCGAGGGCCTGACGCCACAGGCCAAGCTGGTCCTCACCGGCTCCAGCGGGTCGGTCGAGCAGACACGCGTGATCCTGCTCGAGCCCCGGGCCCAGCTCTAGAGACGTCCTGAGCGTGAGCGCAGTGCAGCTGGTGCTGACCGGGGTCGCCGCGCTGCTGCTGACGGCGGCGGGCGTGGCACTGGGCTGGCGTCTCGGGCTCCGGTCGGCGCGCCGGGAACGGGAGAAGGCCGAGGTCGTGAGCGGCCCCCCGCCGCGTCCGGTGGTGTCCAGGCGGCTGGATCGGGCCGTGGAGGGGGTGCGCGTCGCCTCCGAGGTGGGGGCGCTCAGCCTCTCGCTGGCCCCCCAGCTGGCCGGGTCGCTGCGCGCGCTGGTGGCCTGGGCGGAGAGTGAGCGGCCCGACATGCGCCGCTTCCCCACCGCCAGGGACGGCACTGTCAGCCTGTTCTTCTCCGACATCGAGGGCTCGACCGAGCTCTGCGAGGCCCTCGGTGACGAGGCCTGGCTCGGCGTCCTCCGCGGGCACGACAGCATCCTCCGGCGCGCCGTCCGGTCGAACCGCGGGCAGGTGATCAAGACCCAGGGGGACAGCGTCATGGCGGTCTTCGTCGAAGCCGCCGCCGCCGCCACCTGCGCCATCGCCGTGCAGCGCAGCCTGGCGGCCTGGACCCCGCCGCACTCCGCGCCGCCGATTCTGGTGCGCATCGGCCTCCACAGCGGCGAGGCCATCCGGCGGGGCCGCGACTTCTTCGGGGTCAACGTGGCCATCGCGGCGCGGGTGGCGGCGGAGGCCGGTGGCGGCGAGATCCTGGTCTCGGGTGCGGTCCGCAAGCGCCTCGGCGGCAGCGACATCCGGCTGGGCCGAGGTCGCCGGGTTGAGCTCAAGGGGCTCAGCGCGACGCAGACCCTCTACCCGCTGCGCTGGCCCGAGCCCGCCGCCGCCCCGCGCTGAGACCCGTAGCGAACAGGTGTGCGTGCGGGCCGGGCCTCTGGTACCATCGATCAAACCCGAGCCTCGCGGAGCAGTGACCATGGCCAAGTACGTCTTCGTCACCGGTGGCGTGGTCTCGTCCCTCGGAAAGGGCATCACGGCGGCCTCGCTGGGCACCATCCTCAAGGCCCGCGGCCTGCGGGTGTCGATGCAGAAGCTCGACCCCTACCTCAACGTCGATCCGGGCACGATGTCGCCCTACCAGCACGGCGAGGTCTTCGTCACCGACGACGGCGCCGAGACCGACCTCGACCTCGGTCACTATGAGCGCTTCGTCGACGTGTCGCTGAGCAAGGGCAGCAATGTCACCACCGGCAAGATCTACAGCAGCGTCATCGCCAAGGAGCGTCGCGGCGACTACCTCGGCGGCACGGTGCAGGTCATCCCGCACATCACCAACGAGATCAAGGAGCGCATCCTCCGGCTCGCCGAGGACGAGGCACCCCGGCCCGACGTGGTCATCGTCGAGGTCGGCGGCACCGTCGGCGACATCGAGTCGCTGCCCTTCATCGAGGCCATCCGCCAGCTCAAGAACGACGTGGGCCGGCGCAACATCTGCTACATCCACCTCACCCTGGTGCCCTACGTCCGCGCCAGCGAGGAATACAAGAGCAAGCCCACCCAGCACAGCGTCAACACGCTGCGCAGCATCGGCATCCAGCCCGACGTCATCGTGGCCCGCAGCGAGCTGCCCATCGCCCAGGGGCTGAAGGACAAGATCGCGCTCTTCGGAGACGTCGAGAAGCGCGCCGTGGTCAACGTGCCCGACGCGAAGACCATCTACGCGGTGCCGCTGATGCTCGAGGAGGCAGGAATGGGCAGCTACGTCTGCGAGGTGCTCGGCATCGAGGCGGCCGAGCCCGACCTGCGCACCTGGCAGACGCTGGTGGAGCGCATCACCACTCCCAAGCCGCCGGTGCGGATCGCCGTGGTCGGCAAGTACGTGCAGATGCCCGACGCCTACATCAGTGTCACCGAGTCGCTCCGCCACGCGGCGGTCCACGTGGGCGTCGACCCCCAGCTGGAGTGGGTCAACAGCGAGGAGCTCGAGGCCGGCGGGCTGGAGTCGCTCGAGGGCGTCGCCGGCATCGTCGTCCCCGGGGGGTTCGGTCACCGTGGCATCGAGGGAAAGCTGCTCGCCGCCCGGCTGGCGCGGCAGCGGAAGATCCCCTACCTGGGGCTCTGCCTGGGGATGCAGTGCGCGGTCATCGATCTCGCCCGCGAGGCGCTGGGCAGCGACGACGCCAACTCCACCGAGTTCAACGCCTTCACCCCGCACCCCGTCATCGACCTGCTCCCCGAGCAGCGCGACATCGACGACAAGGGCGGAACCATGCGCCTCGGCGTCTACCCCTGCCGCCTCGAGGAGGGCACCCGCGCCTTCGCGGCCTACGGCGAGCCGGTCGTCTACGAGCGCCACCGCCACCGCTTCGAGTTCAACAACCACTATCGCGATGCCCTGGCAGCGGCGGGCATGGTCTTCAGTGGCACGTCGCCCAACGGCCGGCTGGTGGAGGTCATCGAGCTTCGCGACCACCCCTTCTTCGTGGCCTCCCAGTTCCATCCCGAGTTCCGGTCGCGGCCCAACGTGCCCCACCCGTTGTTCCGTGACTTCATCCGTGCCGCCGCCGAGCGGGCCGGTGTCGAGGTTTCCCTGGCGCCGGCCGTCCACGCCTGAGCACCGCTTCCCGCGTCCGCCCCACGGCACCCCCGGCCGGCCGCCCCGAGCGCACCACCGGACTAAGATCCGGCTCGCATGGAGAGCGCCGCGCGTCCCGCCGTGCCGCGCTCACGCGGCGCCCGGCAGCACAACCAGGGCCTGCAGCTGCTGCGGGCCACCGAGGCGGCGGCGCTCAGCGTCGGCCGCTGGCTGGGGCGCGGCGACAAGGCGGGCACCCGCGACGCCGCCCAGCGAGCCATGGCCGACACCCTGGCCGCGCTGCCCGTCGACGGACGCATCGTCATCGGCCCGGACGACCCCGGCGCCGTGCTCGCGGCCGGCCGCCGGGTGGGCTCGGGCCGGGAGAAGCTGGACCTGGCTCTGGTCCCGGTCGACGGCATCAGCCTGGTGGCCCGCGGCCTCACCCAGGCGCTCAGCATCGCCGCCGTGGCCGAGCCCGGCGGCATCCTGACGCCGCCGCCGGTGGCCTACATGCACAAGATCGCCGTCGGCCCGGCGGCGCGAGGCAGCGTCGACATCACCGACACGCCCGAGAACAACCTCCGCCGCGTGGCCTTCGCCATGGACGTTCATGTGCGCGACCTCACCGTCGCCATGCTCGATCGGCCCCGGCACCAGGCTCTCCTCGAGCGGGTCCGGGAGATGGGCTCGCGGGTCGCGCTCATCAGCGACGGCGACATCGGGGCCGCCATGATGGCCGCCGTGCCCGGCACCGGCGTGGACGTCATGCTCGGCGCCGGCGGCACCCGGGAGGCGGTCCTGGCAGCCTGCGCCCTGCGCTGTCTGGGCGGGGAGCTGCAGTGCCGGCCCTGGGTGCGCCACGAGGACGAGGCCAAGGCCATCCGTGAGGCCGGCTTCGACCCCGACCTGGCCATGAGCATGGAGCGGCTGGTGCCCGGCGCCGAGGTCAGCATCGCCGTCACCGGCATCAGCGGTGGCGGCCTGCTCCGCGGCGTGCTGTACCACGGCTACTGGGCGGAGACCCAGTCGATGGTGATGCGCAGCAGCAGCGGAACCATCCGCGAGATCAGCACCAAGCACCACGTGGCGCTGCGCCCCGATGAGGCGCCCAAGCTCCACTGATGCGGCTCCTGCTCAGCCGTCCCGACGGCTCGCTCACCTCGCTTCCCGGCCCGCGACCGGCGGCGCGATCGGGCCGCCGCCTGGTGCCCCTGCGCGCCGCCGACCTGGTGCCCCTGCCCGAGGGGGCGACCCTGGCCCACCTCCCCGGCCGGGTGGCGATCGGCCTCCAGGGCGGTGAGGCGGTCGAGATTCCCGGCATGCTGCCGGTGGCCGCCGTCCTGCCGGTGGGCCACCTGCGAACCCTCTGCCCGGCGTCACGCCCGCTGCGCGGCGCCCCCCGCCTGCCCCTGTTCGGCTACACCGCCGTGGCCGAGCACGGCGGCGAACCCATGGTGGCGGCGGTGCGCACCGACGACCTGGAGTGGTGGAACCCGGCGCGCTTCCGCAGCCCCGACCTGCCGGCCGCGGTGGAGGCGGCGCGGCGCGCCCTGCCGGGGAACCGCGTGGTCGAGCAACTGGCCGTCTGCGCGCTGGAGCACAACTGCTACACGGCGCAGAACACCATGCACCGGCGCTACGAGGGGGCGCTGCCCGCCTCGCCCGCCTGCAACGCCGACTGCCTGGGCTGCATCAGCCTGCAGAGCGACGGCGAGGCGCCGACCCCGCAGCCGCGGATGCGCTACGCGCCCACGGCCGCGGAGCTGGCCGACCTCGCCACCTGGCACCTCGGCGGTGACGACGCCCGCATCGTCAGCTTCGGCCAGGGGTGCGAGGGCGAGCCGCTGACCCGGCCGGACGCCCTCGAGGAGGCCACGCGGATGATCCGGAGCCGCCACCCGGAGGCGACCATCCACATCAACACCAATGGCAGCAGCCCGGCCGCGCTGCGGCGGCTGGTCGGCGCCGGCTGCAACTCCGTCCGCATCAGCGCCATCAGCTTCGACGACAGGGTCTTCCGCCCCTACTACCGGCCCGTGGGCTACTCGCTCGACGAGGTGCTGGAGTGCGGCGAGGTGATGCGCGCGGCGGGCGGCCAGGTGTGCCTCAACCTGCTGACCTTCCCCGGAGTCACGGATTCGCCCGGCGAGCTGGAGCGCACCGTCGCCGCCTGCCGGCGCATGGGGGTCAGCCAGGTGCAGTGGCGCAGCCTCAACGTCGATCACGACTGGCTGGCCGCCGTGCTCCCCGAGCTCGAGCCCGGCATCGGCCTGGCGGCGGCCCTCGAGACCATGCGCGGCAGCCTGGCGGGCGTCGAGCACGGCAACTTCACGCGTCCCGTCGCCCCCATCGCCGCCCCGTGACCGGTTTGCGGTTTGGGTGAACACAGGGCCGTGGTACCCTTCGACCGACGCGAAGTACCTCTCCATCCGCGCGTCCGGAACCTGGAAAGACGATGAAGGCTGCGATTCACCCCGAGTACCACACCGACGCCGTGGTGAAGTGCCTCTGTGGCAACACCTTCACCACCGGATCGACCCTGACCGAGCTGAAGACCGAGGTCTGCAGCGTCTGCCACCCGTTCTACACAGGGACGCAGCGCATCGTGGACACCGGCGGACAGGTGGAGCGCTTCCGCCGTCGCGCCGAGCTCGCCGCCGCCAAGAAGCGCTGAGCGGCGCCACCCGAGCACCTTCGGTGACCGACACCGCGGCTCCCGAGACCACCGCTACCACCGCCACCACGGCCGCCGCGGCGCCGGCGCGCGCCATCGACGCCGCGCCCGCCGCCACCGGCGCAGGCGCAGGGAGGAAGGAACCCTTCTTCTACGGCGGCCAGGCGGTCATCGAGGGCGTCCTGATGCGCGGGCCGCGTCACTGGGCGGTGGCCGCGCGCAAGCCCGACGGCGAGATCGTCCTCGTCGAGGAGGCCCTCACCAGCCGGATCTACACCAGCGCCGTCTGGGCCAAGCCGCTGCTGAGGGGTATCGCCGGCCTGGTCGAGATGATGCACCTGGGCACCCGCGCCATCCGCTGGAGCGCCAACCTGCAGGCGGAGGCGGCAGGATTCCAGCTCAGCAAGCGCGCCATGCGGATCAGCATGGTGATCAGCGTGATCCTGGCGCTGGGGCTCTTCTTCGGCCTCCCGCTGGCCACCGCCGGGCTGCTCCACAAGGGTGAGCGCGGCCTGGGCTTCGGCCTGGTGGAGGGCCTGGCGCGCGGCGTCATCGTCATCGGCTATCTCTTCGCCATCTCCCAGATCCCGTCGATCGCGCGGCTCTTCCAGTACCACGGTGCCGAGCACAAGACCATCAACTGCTTCGAGTCCGGCGCTCCCGTGGACGTGCCCAATGTTCGCACCTCGAGCCGGTTGCACCCGCGCTGCGGGACCGGCTTCATCGTGGTGGTCGTCTTCGTGAGCCTGGTGGTGCTGGCACCCCTGGCCGGCCTGCCGCTGCCGCTGCTGCTGCTGAGCCGTCTGCTGTTCATCCCGGTGATCGCCGCCGTCAGCTACGAGGGCATCCGGGCCCTGGCGAGAATCCGCCATACCGGCGCCGGCCGGTTCCTTCTGGTGCCGGTGCTGGCCTGCCAGAAGCTCACCACCCGCGAGCCCGACGACTCGCAGATCGAGGTGGCCATCGTGGCTCTGGCGGCCGCACGTCGCGCCACCGAGGGCATTCCGGGCACCGCTCTTCCACTCACGTCCTGAGCACGCGCGACCGACGTGAATGAGTTCGAGGGGCGCCTGCGCGCCCTGACCGATCGGTTCACCGAGATCGAGGGCGAGCTCAGCCTGCCGGACGCCTTCGCCGACCGCGAGAACGTGCAGCGTCTCTCGCAGGAGCAGGCGCGGCTGCGCGAGGTGGTGGAGACCGGCCGCACCTGGCAGGCCGCCCGCCGGGCCGCCATCGAGGCCGAGGAGATGGCGCACGCGGAGAGCGGAGGCGAGATGCGCGACCTCGCCGAGGAAGAGGTGCGCGTCCAGCGCGCCCTCGAGGCCGCGGCCTCGGAGAAGCTTCGGGTGCTGCTGCTCCCCACCGACCCCAACGACGATCGCGATGTCGTCGTCGAGGTCCGCGCCGGCACCGGCGGCGAGGAGGCGGCGCTGTTCGCCGCCGACCTGATGCGCATGTACAGCCGCTACGCCGAGCGCCAGCGCTGGGGGGTGGAGATCCTGGACGTCAGCGCCAGCGGCGCCCACGGCGTGCAGAAGGCGGTCTTCGAGGTCCACGGTCAGGGCGCCTACTCGCGCCTCAAGTTCGAGTCCGGGGTTCACCGCGTCCAGCGGGTGCCCGACACCGAGACCCAGGGCCGGATCCACACCTCCGCCGCCAGCGTGGTGGTGCTCCCCGAGGTCGACGAGGTGGAGGTGGCCATCGAGGACAAGGACCTCAAGATCGACGTCTATCGCAGCACCGGGCCGGGCGGCCAGAGCGTCAACACCACCGATTCGGCGGTGCGTATCACCCACCTCCCCAGCGGGCTGGTGGTCACCTGCCAGGACGAGAAGTCGCAGCACAAGAACAAGACCAAGGCTCTGCGCGAGCTCCGGGCCCGCCTCTTCGACCTCGCCCAGCAGGAGCGGCAGGCCGAGCTCAAGGCCACCCGCAGGAGCGCTGTGGGCAGCGGGGACCGCAGCGAGAAGATCCGCACCTACAACTTCCCGCAGACCCGGGTCACCGACCACCGCGTCACCGGGCTCACCCTCTACCAGCTCGACAGGATCATGGACGGCGATCTCGACATGCTGGTCGACCCCTTGCTGCGCGAGGACCAGGCGCGCCGCCTGCTCGAGGAATCGGCGCCGGCCTGAGGTGCCCTCCACTGTTCTCGACGTGGTGCGGCTCAGCACCCGCCACCTCGCCGACCGCGGCAGCCGGAGCCCCAGGCTCGACGCCGAGCTGCTCACCGCCCGCGCGCTGGGAGTGCGCCGCCTCGACCTCTACCTCCAGCACGACCGGCCCCTCGACGACGTCGAGCTGGAGCCGGTCCGAGCGCTGCTGCGGCGACGCGCCGCCGGCGAGCCGGTGGCCTACATCCTCGGCGAGCGTGAGTTCTACAGCCGCTCCTTCGCCGTCACCCCCGCGGTCCTGATCCCGCGTCCCGAGACCGAGCTGATCGTCGACCGCGCCCTGCTCTTCGTGCGGGCGCGCGCCCCGGCGCCTGCCGGCGTGGGGCTCACCATCGCCGACCTCGGCACCGGCAGCGGATGTGTGGCGGTGACGCTGGCCTGCGAGGCGCCCGGGCTGACGGTGAGCGCGGGCGACGTCAGCGAGAGCGCCCTGGCCGTGGCGCGTGCCAACTCCGAGAGGCACGGGGTCGCGGACCGGGTCGAGCTGCGGGCCGGGTCGTGGTGGGAGCCCTTCGCCGGGCGGCGCTTCGATCTGCTGGTGAGCAACCCTCCCTACGTCACCGAGCCGGAGATGGCCACCCTGGCGCGCGACGTCCGTGACCACGAGCCCCGGGGGGCGCTCGCCGCCGGGGCCGACGGGCTCGACGCCTACCGCGAGCTGGTCGGCGGCGCGCCGGCTCACCTGCACCCGGGCGGTCTGGTGCTCCTCGAGATCGCGCCCGGGCTTGCCGGCGGCGTGCTCGCGCTTCTCCAGGCCGCCTGGCCAGGAGCCGCGATCGAAGTCCATGCCGACCTGGCCGGTCTGGCGCGGTGCGTCGAGCTGCGGCTGCCGTGATCGTCGGCCTGCGCGAGGCGGCCCGCCTGATCGGCGCCGGCGGTGTCGTGGCGGTGCCCACGGACACTGTCTACGGGCTGGTCTGCGACCCGCGGAGCGTGGCGGCGGTGGAGCGGGTGTACGCCATCAAGCGGCGTCCCGCGGGCCTCGAGCTGGGCCTGCTGGGGGCCACCGTCGAGGACCTGGCGGCCTGCGGCGAGATGGGGGAGACGGCCACGCGGCTGGCCGCCGCCTTCTGGCCGGGGGGGCTCTCCCTGATCGTCCCGGCGCGGCCCGGGGCTGCACTGGCGGTGCCGCGCCACTCAGCCGGCGTGTCGCTGCGCCTGCCCGGTCACGCCCGGCTGCGCCAGCTGCTGGCCCTGACCGGGGTCCTGGCCAGCACCAGCGCCAACCGGCACGGCCGGCCGGCCGCCGCCGACGCCGCGGCCTGCGAGGCGGAACTCGGGGCCGACGTCGACGGCATCGTCGACGGGGGTCCCGCCGCCGGGCTGGGCTCAACTATCATCGACCTGACCACGGCGGTGCCCCAGCTCCTGCGGTCGGGCCCGATCAGCGCCGAGGCGCTCCGTCCGCATCTCGGGCAGTCGCCGTCCCTCCCACCTCCGCCGCCGGCGGGGACCTGAGCGAAAGAAGGCCGACGCCTGTGCTGGACATCTCCCTCAAGCCCGCGCTGCGCCACGCCGACCCCGAGATCGCCGACCTGGTCGAGGCCGAGCTGCAGCGGCAGGAGGACACTCTCGAGCTCATCCCCAGCGAGAACCTGGCGCCCCCGGCGGTGCTGGAGGCCCTGGGCAGCTGGCTGACCAACAAGTACGCCGAGGGCTACCCGCGCAAGCGCTACTACGGCGGCTGCCACGTCGTCGACGAGATCGAGCAGCTGGCCATCGATCGGGCCCGCGACCTCTTCGGCGCCGAGCACGCCAACGTGCAGCCGCACTGCGGCAGCAGCGCCAACCTGGCCGTCTACTCCGCGCTGCTCCAGCCCGGCGACCGCATCCTCGGGCTCAGCCTCGACGACGGCGGCCACCTCACCCACGGCGCCCCGGTCAACCTCAGCGGCAAGCTCTACGAGGCGCACCACTACGGGGTCAGCGACCGCACCGGCCTGATCGAGATGGACGAGGTGCGGGCGCGTGCCGTCGAGGTCAAGCCGAAGCTGATCGTGGCCGGCTACACGGCGTACCCCCGGTTGCTCGACTTCGCCGCCTTCCGCGCCGTCGCCGACGAGGTCGGTGCGCTGCTGCTCGTGGACATGGCCCACTTCGCCGGGCTGGTCGCCGGCGGCGCCCACCCCTCGCCGGTGCCCTACGCCGACGTGGTCACCCTCACCACCCACAAGACCATGCGCGGCCCCTGGGGCGGGATGATCCTCTCGCGCCAGGAGCACGCCGCCGCCATTGACAGGGCGGTCTTCCCCGGCCTTCAGGGTGGCCCGCTCAACCACGCCATCGCCGGCAAGGCGGTCATGCTCCGGTTCTGCGCTCAGCCCGAGTTCCGCGAGTACGTCACGCGCATCGTCACCAATGCCCGCGCGCTGGCCGCCGGGCTGAGCTCCCGCGGGGTCGAGCTGGTGACCGGCGGCACCGACAATCACCTCATGCTCATCGATCTGCGGCCCTTCGAGCTGCGCGGCAAGGAGGCCCAGCTGGCCTTCGACGAGGTCGGGATCACCCTCAACAAGAACGCCTTCCGCGGCCACGGCGGCACCCCGTTCAACCCCAACGGGCTGCGCCTGGGCACCCCGACGGTGACCACCCGCGGCATGGGCGAGGCCGAGATGGACGAGATCGCCGACCTCATCGACACCATGCTGCGCGGGCTGCGCGACCCCGATGTCCGCGCCACGGTCCGCGAGCGCTCGCTGGGCCTCTGCCGCCGCTTCCCCCTGGCCTATCGGGGTGCCGCCTAGTGGTGGGTGCGGTGACGGCGTTCAGCGCCGCCTGGACCCCTGCGGTGCTCCCCTTCATCGTCGCCATGGCGGTGTGCGTGGCTCTGGTCCCGGTGACCATGGCGCTGGCGCCCCGGGTGGGCGCGGTGGCCGACGCCAGCCGGGCCCGCGACGTCCACGAGACCCCCACCCCGCGCCTCGGCGGCCTGGCCATGATGGCCGGCTTCGGCCTCGCCGTGGCCGTCTTCGGCGGTCCGGTCGACCACCGCTGGTGGGTGGTGGCGATCTGCGCCACGATCAGCGTCACCATGGTGGTCGACGACGCCCTCCACCTGCCGCCGAGCACCAAGCTGCTGCTGGAGGTGAGCATCGGGGCGGCGGTGGCGGTGGCCGGCTTCACCATCGACTTCATCGCCGTGCCCGGCGGCCACATCTGGCAGCTGGGGCTCTTCGCCGCGCCCGTCACGGTCGCCTGGGTGGTCGGCATGCAGACCTCGATCAACCTCATCGACGGTGTCGACGGGGTGGCCGCAGGGGTCTGCGCCATCGTGGCCGGAGTGCTCCTCCTGGCGGCGGTGAACCGCGTGTCGCCGGCGGACGAGGTGCAGACCGGGGTCATCGTCATGGCGGGAGCCCTGATGGGCGCCTGCCTGGGGTTCCTGGTGTGGAACTTCCACCCGGCGCGCACCTTCATGGGGGACAGCGGCAGCCACTTCCTGGGCGTGGCACTGGCGATCATGAGCGTGTCCGGCATCGCCAAGGTGGCCGTGGCCCTGTCCATGGGAATCCCCATCCTGGCTCTGGGCATGCCCATCGGCGACACCGCCTGGGCCATCTACCGCCGCAAGCGCCAGGGCCTCAAGGTCACCGAGGCCGATGCCGGCCATATCCACCACCGGCTGCTCGACCTCGGGCTCTCGGTCCGGGAGACCGCGGTGGTCTTCTGGCTGGCCACCGGCATCCTGGGCTGCTTCGCGCTCGCCCTGTTCGGCCATCAGCACATCCTGGCCGTGGCGGTGGTGCTCCTGACCCTCTCGCTGGCCGGCCTGCTGGTCCGAAACCGGCGCCGGCCGGGCACCACCGTCACCGAGGACTACCTGATCGTCCCCGGCCGCGCCGCCGTTCCCGGCCGGGCGCGTCATCCTTCGGAGGTGGACTGAGGCAGCCGTCTGCACGGCGGCTTCGGGCGAATACGCCGGCGGCGGTGAGCAGGATCGCTTCTGGTATTCTCGCGCCCGTCCGGAAGTGCACCAACGTGAGCTCAGGATCGGGAAGCGGACCGGTCGTCCTGGCACTCCCCGGCGCCATGGCATCCTCTCGCTGCAGGATGCCTGCCGCACTCCGGAGAGCCTCGGCGACGGCACCGCGACGCGGACCTGGCTTCGGAACCGGCTGTTGTCTCGGGGTTGAAGGAGGAAACAGGGCCTGCCGCGTGAGCAAGCGCGGGAGGGCCGGGAGTCCATGACCAGGCTCACCGACCATCGCCGCTTCGCGCGCGACACCGCGGTGTCCGTCGCCGTCGCCGGCGCCCTGCTTGCCGTGTTGCTGCTGCTCACCCACCGTGAGCGGTCGGCCGCCGGTGTCGGTGTCGGCGCGCTCGTCGGCCTCTTCGACATCCTGCTCATGGTCCGCAGCCTGGACCGGTTGCGCCGGCTGGCGGACGGCGTGCCCTCGGCGGCGGTGTCGGTGTCGGTGTTCACGCGATTCCTGCTGGTCGGCCTGCTGATCGGCGTGATGATGTGCTTCCGCCAGCTCGACCCCATCGGCGTGGTGGCCGGGTTCCTGCTCTTCCCGGCAAGCATCGGACTCGTCGGGGGACTGGCGCTGCGCCGCGCCCACCGCAAGGACGCGCACGGGAGGCTGGGCGGTGCTGCTGGCTGACGACTCGACACAGCAGATCCAGGACTCGGTGCACCATCTCGAGGTGGGCAGCGGTCTTGCCGGGGTCAACGGCGACACCATCTTCATGACCCTGATCACCGTGGTGGTGCTCCTGGTCCTCGGGCTGGTGGTGCGTAGCCAGATCGGCAAGGAGCGCCCCAACGGGTTCGTGGCCTTTCTGGAGATGGTCATCGAGTTCATCGACGGCCTGGTGACGCAGACCCTCGGCGCGCGGCGCCAGCAGCTGCGCTTCATCGGTCCCCTGGCCATCTCACTGTTCATCTTCCTTCTGGTGAGCAACCTGATCGGACTGGTGCCGTTCCTGCACTCGCCGACCAACGACGTCAACACCGCGCTGGCCCTGGCCCTCATCTCCATCACCTTCCTGCACGTCAGCTCCATCAAGGCACGGGGCGCGGGCGGCTACGTCAAGCACTACTTCAGTGTCGTCGAAGTGAAGTGGTTTCCCATCGGGTGGATTCCGCGCCTGCTCTTCGCCCTGCTGGAGGTCATCCAGGAGCTGAGCCGGCCGGTCACCCTCACCTTCCGTCTCTTTTTCAACATCTTCGTGGGGGAGCTGCTTCTGCTCCTCATCCTGGTGTTGTTCCCGCCCACCCTCGTGCCCGCGCAGTTGATCTTCGGACCGGTCTGGATGGGCTTCTCCATCTTCGTCAGCTGCGTCCAGGCCTTCATCTTCACCATGCTCACCATCGCCTACGTCTCCATGGGCACCGAGACCCATGAGGAGCACGCGGAGCACGCCGAGCACGACAGTCCCGACCACAACGCCGGCGGCGGCCATCAGGTCGTGGTCCCTCAGGGGGCAAGCTGAACACCACCACGCCGACCAGACGCCGCTGCCCGGATCGGGCCGATCCAGCGGCATCCCGCGTCAGCGACTTCCACACACCAGCGACAACGCCGGCGACACCGGCTCATTTCGGAGGACACAGGTGATCACAGGCGCTGCTCTACTGAACGGTCTCAGCGCGATCGCGGCGGGCCTGATGCTCGGCCTCGGCGCCCTGGGCGCGGGCATCGGAGACGGGCTCGTCTCCAGCAAGACGGTCGAGGGCACGGCCCGGCAGCCCGAGGCGGGTGGCCGCCTGCTCACCCTGATGTTCATCAGCGTGGGCATCATCGAAGCGCTCCCGGTCATAGCCCTGGGAATAGCCCTGCTGCTGATCTTCGCCAACCCGCTCAAGCCCTGATCGCCGGCTGATCGAAGGCTTCGCCATGCTGGCAGAGACATCTCTCCTCAGCTTCAACGCGACGATCATCGTCCAGATCGTCATCTTCCTCCTGGTCGCGGTCGGGCTGTGGAAGTTCGCCTGGGGACCGCTGACGGCACAGATCGCCGCCCGTCAGGAGAAGATCGCCGAGGGCACCAAGGCCGCAGAGGAGGCCGAGGCGATGCGCTCCGAGGTCCAGGTCGAGGCGCAGAAGCTGCTCGACACCTCACGGGCTGAGGCCAGGGAGATCCTGACCCGCGCCCACATGGAGGCGACCGCCGACGCCGACGCCGTGCGCAACACTGCCCGGCAGGATGCCGACGCCATCCTCGAGAAGGCACGGACCGACATCGAGGCGGAGCGCTCGCGGGCACTGCAGGAGCTGCGAGCCCAGGTCAGCGCCCTGGTGGTGGCCGCCGCCGGCAAGGTGCTGGGCGAGGCCATCGACGCCAGGAAGCACGAACGCCTCATCTCCGAATCGGTTGCCGGCCTGGGCATCGACGCCGGTTCGCGGAGCTAGACCGAACCCCATGGCCCTGTCCGACGTCATCGCTCAGCGCTACGCCAAGGCCTTCTTCGAGCTCTCGCGCGACAACGATGCCGTCGACGGCAACCGCAAGGACCTTGCCGCCGCCGCCGCCCAGGTGGGCAGCGCCGCGGTGCTGGCCGTCTTCGACAACCCCAGGGTGCCGCGGGAGGCGAAGCGGACGTTCGCCGCCGAGCTCACCGGCGGCCTGGGCACGCCGACCACGAACCTGGTGCGCCTGCTGGTCGAACGGTCCCGGGTCGCCGTGCTGCCCAAGGTCCTTGAGGTCTTCGGCCGGCTGGCCGACGCCGCCGGTGGCCGGGTACACGCGCAGATCGTCTCCGCGGTCGACCTCAGCCCCGCCCAGCAGAAGAGCATCGGGGCCACGCTCGAGAAGCAGCTGGGCGGCACGGTCGAGACCAGCGTGACCACCGACCCGGCCATCATCGGCGGCCTGGTCATCCGCATCGGCGACCGCGTCATCGACGGCAGCGTCCGCACGCGCCTTCGCGAGCTCCAGGCAGCGCTCACCTAGTCGCTGACCGTTCAAGCAAGGATTGACAGAAACGATGGCACTTCGCAGCGACGAGATCGGCGAGATCCTCAAGGCGCGCATCGCCAACTTCGATGCCGACGTGGTGGACGCGCAGACCGGGATCATCACCTCGGTCAGTGACGGCATCGCGCGCATCTACGGCCTCGACAAGGCCATGGCCGGTGAGCTCCTGCAGTTCGAGGGGGGGGTCCTGGGGCTGGCGCTCGACCTCCGCGAGGACGGTGTCGGCGCCGCCATCATGGGCCCCTATGAGCACCTCCAGGAGGGCCAGGAGGTCCGCACCACCGGCCGCGTCGCCGAGGTGCCCGTCGGTCCCGAGCTGGTCGGCCGCATCGTCAGCGCCGTCGGCGAGCCGCTCGACGGCAAGGGACCGATCGAGACCAGCCAGACCCTTCCGGTGGAACGCGTGGCCCCCGGCGTCATCTTCCGCCAGCGCGTCGACACCCCGCTGCAGACCGGCATCAAGGCCATCGACGGGATGATCCCGGTCGGCCGTGGCCAGCGCGAGCTGATCATCGGCGACCGTCAGACCGGCAAGACCGCCGTCGCCATCGACGCCATCATCAACCAGAAGGGAACCGGCGTCACCTGCGTGTACGTCGCCGTCGGCCAGCGCCGCGCCCAGGTGGCCCAGGTCGCCGCCACCCTGCAGCAGCACGGTGCGCTGGACCACACCATCATCGTGGCCGCCACTGCCAGCGACCCCGCGGCGCTCCAGTTCATCGCGCCGTTCGCCGGCTGCGCCATGGCGGAGTACTTCATGCAGAAGGGCGAGAACGCGCTGATCGTCTACGACGACCTCAGCAAGCACGCCCAGGCCTATCGCCAGCTCTCGCTGCTCCTGCGCCGGCCGCCGTCGCGCGAGGCCTACCCCGGCGACGTCTTCTACCTGCACAGCCGCCTGCTGGAGCGCGCCGCCCGCATGGCCGACGATCAGGGCGGCGGCACGCTGACGGCGCTGCCCATCATCGAGACCCAGGCGGGCGACGTCTCCGGGTACATCCCCACCAACGTCATCTCCATCACCGACGGCCAGATCTTCCTCGAGACCGACCTCTTCAACGCCGGTCAGCGCCCCGCCATCAACGTCGGCATCTCCGTCTCGCGCGTTGGTGGCGACGCCCAGATCAAGGCCATGCGCCAGGTGGCCGGGCGGCTCAAGCTCGACCTCGCCCAGTACCGCGAGCTGGCCGCCTTCGCCCAGTTCGCCAGCGACCTCGACAAGTCCACCCGCGCCACCCTCGAGCGCGGCCAGCGCATGACCGAGCTGCTCAAGCAGCCGCAGTACTCGGCGTTGTCGGTGGGCACGCAGGTCGTCTCCTTCTTCGCCGGAGCCAACGGCTATCTCGACGACGTGGCCATCGAGCGCATCGGCGAGTTCGAGCGCCAGCTCCACCGCTTCATGGAGCAGAGCCATCCCGAGGTGGTCAAGGCCATCGAGGAGAAGAAGGTCATCGACGACGAGGTCGAGAAGCCGCTACGCGCCGCCATCGAGGAGTTCAAGAAGGGCTTCTCCGGCTGAGCCGGGATCACTGATGGCAAGCCTTCGCGACATCCGGCGCCGGATCAAGAGCGTCCAGAACACGCGCAAGATCACCAAGGCGCAGGAGCTGGTGGCCGCGGCCAAGATGCGGCGTGCCCAGGAGCGCGTCCAGGCGGCGCGGCCCTACAGCGACGAGATCACCAATGTGATGGCGGCGCTGATGCAGCGCGACCCGGAGTACAAGCACCCCTACCTGGAGCGGCGCGAGGTCCACCGGCGCGTGGTCATCCTGATCACCGCCGACCGCGGTCTCTGCGGCGCACTCAACGGCAACAACACCCGGCTGGCGCTGCGCGAGATCCGGCGGTCCGAGACGCCGGCCGGCCTGGTCACCATCGGCCGCAAGGGCCGGGACGTGATGCGCCGCCTGCGCCAGGAGCTCATCGGCGACGTCAGCCAGATCGGCGACCGGCCCACCATGGGGGACGTGCTCCCCGCCATTCGCGTGGCCATGGACCAGTACGAGAGCGGCGACGCCGACCAGGTGGACGTGGTCTTCGCCCGCTTCGTCAATGCCGGGCGCCAGGAGGCCACGCTGCGGCGGCTGCTCCCGGTCGAGCCCCCCGAGGACACCGCGCCGCTGGCCGCCGACTTCCTCTACGAGCCCGAGCCCAAGGTGGTGCTCGACGCCCTGTTGCCGCGCTATGTCGAGTCGCGCGTCTACTCGGCGGTGCTGGAGAACCTGGCCAGCGAGCAGGCGGCCCGCATGGTGGCCATGCGCGCCGCCACCGACAACGCCACCGACCTGATCGACGACCTGACGCTCTACGCCAACAAGGTACGTCAGTCGATCATCACGACCGAGCTGATGGAGATCGTCGCGGGCGCAGCCGCGCTCGAGGGCTGATGAAAGGGACACGGACAACCATGGCAACCGCAACTGAGGCGAGCACCGGCACGGTGGTCCAGATCATCGGCCCCGTCGTCGACGTGGAGTTCAGCGGTGACACCCTGCCCGACATCTTCACCGCGCTGGAGGTGGAGGACCGCAAGGAGGGCGACCGACTGGTCCTCGAGGTGGAGCAGAACCTCGGCAACGGCGTGGTCCGCTGCATCGGCATGCAGTCCACCGAGGGTCTGCAGCGCGGCGTCCGTGTCCGCGACACCGGCAAGCCGATCGAGGTGCCGGTGGGCCGGGGCACGCTGGGCCGCATGTTCAACGTCATCGGCGAGCCCATCGACGGCATGCCGCAGGTCAAGGACGCGACCTACTCGCCCATCCACCGCCAGCCCCCGGGCATCGACGAGCAGGAGACGCGGCCGCAGATCTTCGAGACCGGCATCAAGGTCATCGACCTCATCTGCACCTTCTCCAAGGGCTCCAAGATCGGCCTCTTCGGCGGCGCCGGCGTGGGCAAGACGGTCATCGTCACCGAGATGATCCGCAACATCGCCGCCGAGCACAGCGGCTTCTCGGTGTTCGCCGGCGTCGGTGAGCGCACCCGCGAGGGGCGCGACCTGTATCAGGAGATGCAGGACAGCAAGGTGCTGGACAAGACCTCGCTGGTCTTCGGCCAGATGAACGAGCCCCCTGGAGCGCGGGCGCGCATCGCGCTCACCGGCCTCACCATCGCCGAGCACTTCCGCGACGAGGAGGGCGCCGACGTCCTCCTCTTCATCGACAACATCTTCCGCTACACGCTGGCCGGCGCCGAGGTCTCGGCGCTGCTGGGGCGCATGCCCAGCGCGGTCGGCTACCAGCCCACCCTGGGCACCGAGATGGGTGACCTGCAGGAGCGCATCACCTCGACCCGCAAGGGCTCGATCACCTCGGTGCAGGCGGTCTACGTCCCCGCCGACGACTTCACCGACCCGGCGGTGGCAACCACCTTCGCCCACCTCGGCGCCACCGTCTCGCTGAGCCGCGCCATCAGCGAGCTGGGCATCTACCCGGCCGTGGATCCGCTCGACTCCTTCAGCAGCATCCTCCAGGCGGACATCGTCGGCGAGGAGCACTACCGTGTGGCCCAGGGGGTCAAGAAGACCCTGCAGCAATACAAGGACCTCCAGGACATCATCGCCATCCTCGGGCAGGAGGAGCTCAGCGAGGACCAGAAGCTGACCGTGGGCCGCGCCCGCCGCATCCAGCGCTTCCTCTCGCAGCCCTTCTTCGTCGCCGAGGTCTTCACCGGTCGCGATGGCAAGTACGTCAAGCTCGAGGACACCATCCGCGGCTTCGCCGAGATCCTCGACGGCAAGCATGACGACCTGCCCGAGTCGGCGTTCTACATGTGTGGCACCATCGAGGACGCCATCGAGAATGCCAGCAGGATGAACGAGTCCGAGGGGGCTTCGGACGCCAGGACCGCCACCAGGGCGGCGCCGGCGGCGGAGGCCAAGGCCGAGCCGGCCGCCGAGGCACCGACGGAGCCCGAGGCGGAGGCGACGGCCCAGCCCGAGGCTGAAGCCGATCTCGAGGCGGACGCGGAGCCGGAGTCCGACAAGGGCACCAAGAGCAGCTGATGGCCAAGATGCAGGTCGAGCTGGTCACCGCCGAGGACCGCAAGGTCAGCGGCGAGGCGGACTTCGTCCGGGCGCCGGGCATCGACGGCGAGCTCGGCATCCTGCCGCGTCACATCCCGCTGATGACCCCGCTGCGGGCCGGCGAGGTGCTGATCCGCAACGATGGACGCGAGGAGCTGCTGGCCGTGTCGGGTGGCTTCCTCCAGGTCCTGCCCGACAAGGTGGTGATCCTGGCGGACGCCGCGGAGCGCGCCGAGGAGATCGACGAGCAGCGCGCGGAGGAGGCCCGCAAGCGCGCCCAGGAGGCCATGCAGCGCAAGGACCTCGGCCCCGAGGAGCAGATCGCGGTGGCCCAGGCCCTGGAGCGCGCCATGCTGCGGCTGCGGGTGGCCGAACTGCGGCGGCGCCGCCGCACTCCTTGACCCCGTGACCCTGCTCCGCATCACCGGCGGGGAGCCGCTGCAGGGCTCCGTGATGGTGTCCGGCAGCAAGAATGCCGCGCTGCCCGCGATGGCGGCCGCCCTGCTCAGCGATCACCAGATCGACCTCAACAACGTACCCGCCATCGAGGACATCGAGACCATGGGCGCGATGCTGCGCCACGTCGGAGTGCGCGTCGAGCAGGCGGCGGAGCACCACTGGGTCCTGGACGGCGCCGGTGTCAACACCACCGCCGTCGGCGCCGACCTGACGCGCCGCATGCGCGGCAGCCTGTTGCTTCTGGGCGGCCTGGTGGGCAGGACCGGCGAGGCCTCGATCGCCAAGCCGGGCGGTGACGACATCGGCATGCGGCGGGTCGAACAGCACCTCGAGGGGCTGCGGCTGATGGGCGCCGAGGTCACCGAGACCGCGGACAGCTTCGTGGCCCGCGCCGGCCGGCTGCACGGCGCCGAGATCGTGCTCGACATGCCCACGGTGACCGGGACCGAGAATCTGATGATGGCGGCCGCGCTGGCCGACGGCATCACCGTCATCCAGAACGCGGCGCGGGAGCCGCACGTCGTCGATCTGGCCCGCTGCCTGGCGGGCATGGGGCTGCGCATCAGTGGCGCCGGCACCGAGACAGTCGTCGTCGTCGGCACCGCCGGCAGGCCGCTTCACGGCACCTCGCACAGCGTCACCACCGACTACATCGAGGCGGGGACGTGGATGGTCGCCGCCGCCGCCACCGGGGGTGACGTCCTCGTCGACCACATGCGCCCGACCGACGTGCGCTTCCTGATCAGCAAGCTGCGTTCAGCCGGCTGCGAGGTCATCGAGGGGGCCGGCCACGTCCGGGTGCGGCGGCGCGGGCCGCTCCACCCGGTCGACATGACCACCTGGCCGCATCCCGGCTTCGCCACCGACCTGCAGTCGCAGTACGTGGCGCTGATGACCCAGGCCGCGGGCCGCAGCATCGTCAGCGAGGCCGTCTTCGAGAAGCGCTTCCGGCACGTCGCCGAGCTCAACCGGCTGGGCGGCATCATCTCGCTCGACGGCCGCAGCGCCATCATCAGCGGTCCGGTCCGGCTCCAGGGAGGCCGCGCCACCATCCCCGACATCCGCAGCGGCGCGGCTCTGGTCATCGCCGGCCTGTGTGCGGAGGGGGTCACCGAGCTCGACGGTGTCTATCACCTCGACCGCGGCTACGAGGCGCTGGAGACCAAGCTGAGCGAGCTCGGCGCCACCCTGGAGCGCGTCGAGACCGACGGCGAGGCCGCCACCGCCACCCGCGACTTCAGCGGAGTGGTGGGCGACTAGGTGACCTAGGAGACCGTGCCCATGCTGGGGAAGAAGATCGGGATCGACCTCGGCACCACGGCCGCCCGCCTCCACGTCCGCGGCGACGCGACGGTGAGCTCGGACCCCTCGGCCGTGGCCGTCGATGCCTCCAACCGGGTGGTGGCCACGGGGATGGCGGCACAGCGCCTCGCCGACCGGCCCGGCGTGACCCTGCACGCGCCGCTCCGCGACGGCGAGATCAGCGATCACCTCGCCGCCGAGGCCCTGCTGGTGACGCTCATCGGTCGTGCCTGCGGCCGGCAGCGCATCTTCCGCCCCGACGTGATGGTGAGCGTGCCGCCGCGGCTGGGGGGCGCCGATCGACGCTTCCTGCTCGAGGTCTGCGCCCGCGCCGGCGCGCGAACCATGTACCTCATCGACTCGCCGCTGGCGGCGGCCCTGGGCGCGGGGCTGGCGGTCTCCACCGGCATCGGCCGCCTGGTGGTCGACGTCGGGGCCGGGACCGTGGACGCCGCGGTCATCGCCGCCGAGGGCATGGTCAGCGCGGCCTCCTCGACGCGCGGTGCCGCCCGGCTCACCGCCGACGTGGCGGCGTACCTGGGCGGCCTGCTCGACGTCGACATCGCCATGAGCGACGCCGAGGAGGTCAAGCGCGAGATCGGCAGTGCCGTGGTCCCCGCCGAGGAGCGGACCCTGCGCCTCTGCGGTCGCCGCCACGGGGCCGAGGTCGAGGTGGTGGTCAGCAGCACGGCGGTGCACGTGCCGGTGCGAAGCTGGGTCACCGAGATCACCGCCCTGGTCCAGTCGGTGATCGACGACTGTCCCCGCCGCCTGGTCCGCGATGTGCGCGAGCGCACCGGGCTGACCCTCTGTGGCGGCGGCGCCCAGCTCCATGGGCTGGAGCGCCACCTCGCCGCCGCGCTGCGCCTGCCGGTCAGCCTGGCGGGCGAGCCCGGCTCGGCCGCCGCTCGGGGCGCCGGCGCGGCGCTGGAGAACCTCGACGTGCTGCGCCGCACCTTTCTCTACGTCCGCTGACCGGGGCCGCGGGCACCGCCTACAGGCTCGACTCGATGCGTGCCAGGACATCGTCGACGCGCAGCCGCAGCGTGCTGGCCACGGGGGAGCGGCCGGCCACCGCCTGCACGACGTGCTGGTCGGGGCCGTAGGGGCCACGCCGGCGCCCGTCGGTGGGCCCGAAGATGCCGAGGGAGGGGGTGGTCAGGGCCGCCGCCATGTGCAGCACCGGCGTGTCGCCGGCCACGGCGAGGTCGCAGCGAGCCACCGCCGCCGCCGCTTCGAGCGGGGTGAGCTGCCCCACCAGGTCGAGCGGGTCGGTCTGGAGGTCGAGGAGCAGCTCGTCGGTGAGGGCGCGGTCCTCGGGGCCGCCGAGCAGGACGATGCCGGCCCCGTGCCGGGTGGTGAGCTGGTTGGCGAGGTGCGCACTCCGCTCCACGTCCCAGCGCAGGTCGGAGGGGGAGAAGCCTTCGGCGCCGTCGCCGTAGCCGGCGCCCGGGGCCATGGCGATGAGCATGCGGCCGTCCTCGAAGCCGCCGCCGAGCAACAGCGCCTCGGCCCGCTGCCGCTCCGCCGCCGGGGGCTGGAACGCGGGCGCGGCCCCGTCAGCCCGGACTCCGAGCTCGGCAGCCATCCGCAGCCAGAGCCGGGCGCGATTCTCGCCGACGTCGACTGTGACCCGCGAGGTGAGCAGGAGGTCCAGCGCCCCCGCCGTGGGTCCGACGCGTCGGGAGCAGCCGGCGACGTAGACGAGGACACGGTCCCGATGGCGGGACGAGCACAGCAGGGCGGCGTCGACGCGCAGGCGCCGCAGGGCGAGGATGGCGCCGGGCAGGCGCGCGCCGCCGCGGTCGGCCAGCCCGGGAATGGAGACCACGACCTCGACACCGGTCAGCCCCTCGGCGACGACCGCGCCCTGGGGGGACGTGGCCACGACCACGGTCTCGCCGGCCGCCACCAGGGCGCCGAGGAGCGGAGTGGCCTGCAGGATCTCCGTCAGCCCACCGGCGACGACGACGGCGACGATCACGAGTTCGGCAGTGTAGGGGCAGCGTAATCGGACCCCACCTATACTCGGGTCACCTGATGCTCGGACGCGATCTGCTCTCCATCGCCGATCTCGACGCCGCCGACATCATCTCGATCCTCGATCTCGCCACGGCCGTCAAGGCGGGGGCATCCGTCGGCCGCCCGCTCGAGGGGCGGTCCCTGGCCCTGGTCTTCCAGAGGCCCTCGAACCGGACGCGGGTCAGCTTCGAGGTGGCGGTGCGTCGGCTGGGCGGACACGCCATCTCGCTGCAGAACCGCGAGATCCAGATCGGCGAGCGCGAGTCGGTGGCCGATGTGGCGCGCATCCTCGACCGCTACGTGGACGGCATCGTGGCGCGACTGGCCTCGCACCGCGACCTGAGCCGGATGGCCGAGGCGTCGCGCGGGCCGGTGATCAACGCCATGACCGACCGCGAGCACCCCTGCCAGGTGCTGGCCGACCTGCTCACCGTGCGCGAGCAGGTGGGCCGCCTCGAGGGCGTCCGGGTCGCCTACGTGGGCGACGGCAACAACGTCTGCACCTCGTGGCTCTACGGCGCCGCCCTCACCGGGGTGCACTTCAGCATGGTCTGCCCGCCCGGCTACGAGCCGCCGCCCGACGTGCTGGAACGCGCGGCGCTGCTGCGGCACACCGAGGGCGGGTTCACCCTGACCCACGCGGCCGACATCGCCCTGGGCGGCGCCGACGTCATCTACACGGACGTCTGGACCTCGATGGGCCAGGAGCACGAGCAGCAGCGGCGGCGCGAGGACTTCGCCGAGCTGCAGGTCAATGACGCGCTGGTGGCACTGGCGGCGCCGGGGGCGCGGGTGATGCACTGCCTGCCCGCCCATCGCGGCGAGGAGATCACCGACTCGGTCATCGACGGCCCGCAGTCCAGCGTCTTCGACCAGGCCGAGAACCGCATGTGGGTCCAGCTGGCGCTGCTGGCGCTCATCTTCGGCAGCGAGGGCGCGCCTCCCGAAGCCACGGGCGACGCCGCCACGGTGCTGACCCGGTGAGCCAGTTCGTCACCAACGCGCACATCTTCCTCGCCTCCCTGGGCTGGCGCGACATCGTCGATGTCGCCGTCGTGACGCTCACCGTCTACCAGCTGCTCAAGCTGATCCGCGGTACTCAGGCGGCCCAGCTGCTGGTGGGGCTGGTGATCCTGGCGGCCATCGGCTTCATCGCCGAGCAGCTCCACCTGCGGCTGCTGCAGTTCATCTTCAGCAACGGCGGCCAGGTCATCCTGGTGGCCGTGATCGTGCTCTTCCAGCCGGAGCTGCGGCGGGCGCTGGACCAGGTCGGCCGTCTCAACCCGGTGCGCACCGTCCTCTTCCCCCATCAGACCGCAGGCGTGGTCCGCGTGGTCGACGAGGTCATCCGGGCCGCCGGCTCGCTGAGCGAGCGCCGCACCGGCGCGCTCATCGTCTTCCAGCGGGAGACCGGCCTGGACAACGTCGCCGCCACCGGGGTGCGCATCAACGGCGAGATCACCGCCGAGTTTCTGGCCACGATCTTCTACACCGGCTCCCCGCTCCACGACGGGGCGGTGATCATCGGTGATCAGCGCGTCGTCGCCGCCGGCTGCGTCCTGCCGCTCGCCGACACGCTGCCGGGGGTCGGACGCATGGGCACACGGCATCGCGCTGCGCTCGGGCTCACCCTGCAGGGCGACGCGGTGGTGCTCATCGTCAGCGAGGAGACCGGCCTCATCAGCCTCGCCCACGGCGGTCGGATCTACCGCGGGCTGGACACCAATCAGCTGCGCGACATGCTGGTGGCGCTGCTCGGCGGTGTCTCCAGCGGCGGCCCTCGCCAGGTCATCGCCCGGCCCTTCCTGCGCAGCGCCGGAGCGGGCGTGCGCGCGCTGCGGCGGAGGTAGGCGGGGATGACGAGCCCTGGAGAACGACTGCGCCGGCGGCTGCCCGCGCGGCTGGTGCGCAACTTCCGGCTCAAGGCGCTGGCCACGCTGCTGGCGCTGGTCTGCTGGACGGTCGTCGTCTATGCCAGCGATCCACCCGACACGCGCACCTTCAACGTCGATGTGCCCACCGCCAACAAGCCCAGCCAGTTCGTGCTCGACCCGCCTCCCGGCCAGCTCACCATCCGGGTCCGCGGCACTCGCGCCCACCTCGACAATTTCAAGCTCCCGAGCCTCACCGTCACCGCCGCCTTCGACCGGATCACCGGGCGCGGCGTCCAGTCCATCCCGGTGACGGTGACCAACTCGGATCCGGATGTCGAGCTCGACTCGCCGCCGACGTCGCTGACCGTGACCGTCGACTCGCTGGACAGCCGGACCATCCCGGTGACGGTGACCATCACCGACCCGCCGCCGGCGGGCTACTCGTACAACCCTGCACAGATCACGGTGTCGCCGAGCACGGTGACGGCGTTCGGTCCCTCACAGCGCCTGGTGGACCTGCACGCCTTCGTCGACGTCAGCCTCAACGGCGTCAAGACCACGTTCGAGAGCAACCCCAAGGTCTTCCTCAACCAGGGCATGAACCCGAGCAATCGCGTCAGCAGCCTCTCGCTGGACCGCACCAGCGTCACCGTGGACGTGCCGGTGACCTCCAACACCGTCTCCCGGGCGAGCGCGGTGGTGCCCAACCTGTCCGGGACCGTGGGCATCGGACGGGTGGTGTCGGCGATCTCGGTGTCGCCGCCGTTCGTGGTTCTCAACGGCCAGCAGGAGCTGCTGGGCTCGCTGGACAAGGTCAACACCGATCCGATCAAGCTCAACGGGCTCTTCAACACCATCAAGGAGGTGGTGCACGTCATCGTGCCGCCGGGGGTCAGCGTCGACCCCGGCCAGGTGACGGTGACCATCACCATCACCTTCCTGCTGCCGAGCCCGACGCCCACGCCCACGGCCACGCCGGTCCCGCCGACGCCGACACCCACGCCGACGCCCACCCCGACGCCGACTCCCATTCCACCACGGCCGACGCCGTGACCGCCGGCCGGCGTAACCGGCTCACGACGCCCGCCGTTCCCGGCTGACATGTGCGGAATCATCGGCTACACCGGGCCGCGTGCAGCCACGCCCCTGCTGCTCGAGTCGTTGCGGCGGCTGGAGTACCGGGGCTACGACTCCGCCGGCGTCGCCGTCCTCGACGCCATGACCACCTCGGTGACGGTGGTCAAGAGCGAGCGCAAGGTCGATGAGCTTGCCCGCAAGCTCGATGAGGTGGGGATGCCGGCCGGGCACGTCGGCATCGGCCACACCCGCTGGGCCACCCACGGCCGTCCCACGGTGCTCAACGCCCACCCCCACATGGACTGCACCGGTCGGATCCATCTGATCCACAACGGCATCATCGAGAACTACCGCGAGCTGCGCGCCCAGCTGGAGGCGAAAGGCCACGAGCTCCCCAGCGAGACCGACACCGAGGTGGTGCCCCATCTCATCGAGGACTGCTACCGGGGCAATCTGGAGTCCGCCGTCCGCCACGCCCTGAGCCGCGTCGACGGCGCCTACGCGCTGGTGGTGATCCACGCCGACGAGCCCGACACCGTGGTGGCAGCGCGACTCAACGCCCCGCTGGTCCTCGGCCTGGGCAACGCCGAGACCTTTATCAGCAGCGACATCACGGCGCTGATCCCATATACCAAACGGGTCATGGTGCTCGGCGAGGGCGAGGTGGCCGAGGCGCGAGCCGGCGTGGTGACGGTGCGCAGCCTGGACGGCACCGTCGTGGAGCCGCGGATCATCACCGTGGACTGGGACGCCGAGCAGGCGCAGCGCGGCGGCTACCCCCACTTCATGCTCAAGGAGATCCACGAGCAGCCCCAGGCGCTGCGGCAGACGCTGCGCGACCGGGTGGACCCCGACACCGGGCTGGTCCGGCTCGCCGGCCTGGAGATCGACGACGGGGTGCTGGCGGGCGTGCGCGAGGTCCACGTCGTGGCCTGCGGGACGGCCTACTACGCGGGCATGGCCACCGCCCACGCCATCGAGACGCTGGCCCGGATCCCGGCCCGGGTGAGCGCCGCCAGCGAGTTCCGCTATGCCGACCCGCTGGTGGACGCCACCACGCTGGTGGTGGCCATCAGCCAGTCGGGGGAGACGGCGGACACGCTGGCGGCTGTCCGCGAGGCGCGGCGGCGTGGCGCCCCGGTCCTGGCCGTGACCAACGTGGTGGGCAGCGCCATCAATCACGAGGCCGACGGTGTCATCCTCATGCAGGCGGGCCCGGAGATCGCCGTGGCCAGCACCAAGTGCTTTCTGGCCCAGCTGGTCTGCGGTGTCCTGCTGGCGCTGTACCTCGCCGAGCTGCGCTCCGCCCTGCCCGTCGAGGAGCTCCGCGCCCTGGCTGCGGAGACGCTGGAGCTGCCCGACAAGGTGGAGGGGGCGCTGCAGCTCGAGCCCCAGGTGGCGGAGCTCGCCCAGCGCCTGGCCCATCTCCGCAACGCCATGTACATCGGCCGTGGAGCCAACGTGGTGACCGCATTCGAGGGCGCCCTCAAGCTCAAGGAGGTCTCCTATGTCCACGCCGAGGGCTACGCGGCGGGGGAGCTCAAGCATGGGCCGATCGCGCTCCTCGATCCCGACACCCCGGTGGTGGCGGTGGCCACGCGCTCGGCGACGCTGGCCAAGACGGTGAGCAACGTCCAGGAGGTCAACGCCCGCATGGCCCCGGTGGTGGCGGTGGTGACGGCGGGGGAGAACCCCTTCGACGACATGGCGGCCGACATCCTCGAGGTGCCTGCGGTCCGTGAGCTGCTCTCGCCGGTGGTCAACGTGGTCCCGCTTCAGCTGCTCGCGTACCACATCGCCGTGCAGCGCGGCTGCGACGTGGACCAGCCACGCAACCTGGCCAAGTCCGTCACCGTCGAGTAGTCGTCACCTACGCTGGCCGGTGACATGAGCGAGGCCCACCCCGGAGCCGACGTGGGCATCGACGTCGCCTCCATCCGGCGCGTCGCCGCCGCCGTCGATCGCTCCCCCCGGCTGCGCGACCGCGTCTTCACCGCCGCCGAGCAGGCGGACTGCGCCGGGCACCCGGAGCGCTGGGCGACGCGCTGGGCGGCCAAGGAGGCGGTCCGCAAGCTCGCCGCAGGTGGCGCCGGGCCGCTGCCCTCTTGGCGCGACATCGAGGTCCGGCGCCGCGCCGACGGCCGGCCCAGCCTGCGCTACCTCGGCGAGGAGACCGCCGTGGCCGTCTCCCTGAGCCACGAGGGGGATATCGCGGTCGCCGTCGCCAGCGGCGCCCTGACGCCGCCGGAGGACCGGCCCGCAGGCCGGCCGAGCGTCGCGCCACCGCCGGGGATGCGCCTCCCCGAGCGTCCTCCGGACGGCAACAAGGGGACCTTCGGGACGGTGGTGGTGGTGGCGGGATCCCACGCGCTCAGCGGCGCCGCCTACCTCAGCGCCATGGGCGCCGCCCGCGCCGGCGCCGGCCGCGTCCGGCTCTGCGTCCCCGCCGAGCTGCACTCGGTCATGGCGGTGAAGTGCGTCGAGGTGATGCCCCATCCTCTCCCCGACGGTGGCCGGGGAGTGCTCGGCCGCGACGCCGTCAGTGCGGTGCGCGAGCTGCACCTGCCGCACGCCCAGGCCCTCGTCACCGGCCCCGGCATCGGGCTCGACGGCGACACCGAGGCGGCGCTCACCGAGCTCCTGCGCGACCTGCCCTGCGCGGTCGTGGTCGACGCTGACGGGCTCACGCTGGGAGCGCGAAGCGGGCTCGACTGGCGCGCGGCGGGGCGCCCCGTGGTGCTGACGCCCCACCCCGGCGAGATGAGCCGGCTCTGCGGGCTGCCGACCGCCGAGGTCCAGGCCGACCGCCGCGGTGTGGCCGCGACCTATGCGCGCCAGCGGGGCGCCACCGTGGTCCTCAAGGGTGCCGGCACCGTCGTCGCCGACCCCGACGGGCGCGTGCTGGAGGCGCCCTTCCGCCTGCCCGCACTGGCCACCGGCGGCACCGGCGACGTCCTCAGCGGCGTCATCGGGGCGATGCTGGCGGCGGGGCTAGGCGCTTTCGATGCCGCCGTGGCAGCGGTCTGGATCCATGGCGAGGCCGGCGCCGCGCTGCAGGCGGCCAGCGGACGGGCCGGCACGCTGGCGAGTGATCTCCTCCCGCTGCTGCCCGCGGCCCAGGAGCGGTGGCGCCGCGCCCTGGAGCGGACATGAGCCCGCCCTACCTGCCCGACGGCGTCGACGACGAGGAGCTGACCCGGCAGCTCGAGCATCTCGATGCCCTGGAGAAGCGCGAGTCGGAGCGCCGCACGCTGCCGGGCCACGACCTGCTCCGCTCCATGAACGCACTTCCCCGGCAGCCGCGCTGGCCGGCGGGGATCTCGCCGGCGCCCGGTCCGGCCGCAGGCAGCACCTCGCTGACACCACTGATCAACTGGCTGGAATTCGCCTGCAGCGTCCTCGAGGCCCGCGTCGAGATGAACTCGGGCGAGCTGGAGCGGCTGCATTCCCAGTGGGTCCACGTCCTGGCCAACCTGCAGCGCCTGCGGCCCGAGGAGCTCGACGGCATCGTCGAGAGCCAGGCCCAGGTGCGCGAGGCTCTCGCCAACGACGCCGCCCTGCACGACGTGCTGCGCTCGGAGCACCGCCGCCTCATCGCCTGGGCGTCGGTGATGGCCTCGCCTGTTCTGGCCGATCCGGCACTGGTCCGCCGCCTGCTCGACGACGTGACCTCGGAACGGATCCGGGTGGCCGGCGAGGTGGCGGCGCTGGCGGTCGACCTGCTGGGCCGGGTGTCCCTCGAGGTGGAGGTGGTGCGGCGGACGCTGGCCCGTGACCCCGGACTGGCGACCCGGGTGCTGGAGGAACTCCAGGACCGCGTCACCCGGACCGCGGAGCGCCTTCGCGACCAGTCCACCCTGAGTGCGCCGGCGATGCAGCAGGACGAGCCGCTGGTCTCGTGGCTGCGCCGCGTCGCGCAGCGGCACGCCGGACGGATCCGGTGCACGGTGCGCTGGGAGGGCGCCGATATCGGCGACGCGGGCATCGCCGCGGCCGTGCGCGGGATTGTCGAGGAGTGCGTGGCCCAGGTGGCCGCCGAGCCGGGGTCGGCCTGCGAGATCCATGTCATGGCCCCGCCGGTGTCGCCGCTGACGGTGTGCATCAGCACCACCGGACCCGCGCTCTCGGGCGGCGGCCTGCCCGGGTGGCTGGTCCGAGCCCGTGCGCGGGCGGCCCTCGACGGCGGCCAGCTGAGCTCCGGGCCGGCCGGCAGCGGCAGCATCCTCGAGGTCCGCTTCCCCGGCTGAGTGGCTCCCCGGGGCGCAGGCGTAGAATTCCAGGGCAGATCCCTGGGGGAGCGCGACGCTGAGAGGCCGCCATCGGGCGGCGACCCCGAGGACCATGCCGGTAATGCGGCATGGCAACGGGACCCCGCCCCGGGGTGGCGTCGCACCTTTTCGGGTCGCCCCCCATGACCGAGCCCATCACCCCGATTCCGCCCGACGGAGCCCCACAGGCTCTGCGCCGGCGCCTCGACGCCGTCCGGCTGTACGTGGTCACCGACGCCGATGCCGGGGCGGCCCGCACTCTCGCGGTGGTCGCGGCGGTGGTGGCCGGCGGCGCCGACGCCGTCCAGCTCCGGCGCAAGGGCGATGACTCTCTCGACCAGCTCCGCCTCGCCGAGCGCTGCCGCGAGATCTGCCGCCGCGCCGGGGTCCTGTTCATCGTCAACGACCGCCTCGACATCGCCGTGGCGGTCGACGCCGACGGCGTCCACCTCGGCCAGGGAGACCTCCCGGTGGCGGTGGCGCGGCGGCTGTGGCCGCACCGCATCGTGGGTCGGTCCACCCACGCGCCCGCGCAGGCCCGGGCCGCCATCGCCGACGGCGCCGACTACCTGGGCATCGGCCCCGTCCACGCCACGCCGACCAAGCCCGGACGCCCCGCCGTCGGCCTCGACTACGTGGCCTGGGCGGCGCTCAACGTGAGCGTGCCCTGGGTCGCCATCGGCGGGATCGACGAGCACACCGCCGCAGCCGTGGTCGACGCCGGGGCGCGCGCCATCGCCGTGGTCCGGGCCGTCGGCGACGCCGCCGACCCGGCGGCCGTGGCCCGCTCCCTCCGCGCCCGGGTCCGCGCCGCGGGGGTGCCGGCATGACCGCCCCCTCGCCGGAGGATGAGGTGGCCATCATGGTCAACGGCGAGGTCGCTCGCGTCCCGGCCGGCCAACCCCTGGCGGAGCTGCTCCGCGGCCTGGCCGTTGATCGTGGCCGCGTGGTGGTGGAGCACAACCGGTGCGTCCTCCGCGGCGGCCAGCTCGACAGCGCCGTCCTGGCCGCCGGCGACGAGGTCGAGATCGTCCGGCTCGTCGGCGGCGGCTGACCATCCGCACCAACGAGGAATCCATGACCGTCGCCACCGCGCCTGCCGAGCTGGAGCCCCTGCGCATCGGCTCCGTGACCCTGACCAACCGCCTGATCCACGGCACCGGCCGGTTTCCCTCGGACGCGGTGCTCCGGGCCTGCCTCGAGGCTTCCCGGCCGTCGATGGTCACCCTGGCCATCCGCCGCCTCGCCCTGGGCAGCGCCGGCGTCAGTGGCGAGGCCTCTCGCAACGAGCTCGACGGCGTCGACCTGGCCCGCTACGCGCTGCTGCCCAACACCGCCGGAGCCACCACCGCCGACCAGGCGGTGCGGCTGGCCCACCTGGCCCGCGCCGCCGCCCTCACCGACCTGATCAAGGTGGAGGTCATCGGCGACGACCAGACCCTGCTCCCGGACCCGGCGGGGACCCTGGAGGCCACCCGGCGGCTGGTGGCCGACGGCTTCACCGTCCTGGCCTACACCAGCGACGACGTCGTCCAGGCGCTGCGCCTGGAGGAGGCGGGGGCCGCCGCCGTGATGCCGGGCGCAGCTCCGATCGGCACCACGCTGGGCATCCAGAACGAGTTCAACCTGCATCTCATCATCGACCGGCTGAGCGTGCCGGTGATCGTTGACGCCGGCCTGGGTGTCCCCAGCGAGGCGGCGCGCTGCCTGGAGTGGGGCGCCGCCGCGGTGCTGGTCAACACCGCCATCGCCCGCGCCCAGGACCCGGTGGGCATGGCGCTGGCCTTCAGCGAGGCGGTGCGGGCCGGCCGCCGCGCCCGTCTGGCCGGCCGCGCCACGCTGAGCCTGGCCGCCGCGGCCAGCAGCCCGGTGGCCGGGGTGCCGGCGGAGCGGGGCACCTCGAGCTGAGCGGCGGGCTGGCGCCGCTGCTGCGGCGGCGCTTCGACGAGCCGGGCCCCACCCTGGCGGAGATCGGCGAGGGCGGCCTGCTGGAGCGCCTCGCCGCCCAGGCGGCCCCGGTGCGTGGCCGTCCCCAGCCGGCGGTGGTGGTGGGCGCGGGCGACGACGCCGCGGCGCTGCTCGTCCCTGCCGGGACCTGCGTGGTCACCACCCAGGACGCCCTGGTGGAGGGCGTCGACTTCCGGCGGTCATGGTCGACCCCGGCGGCGGTCGGCTCCAAGGCCCTGGCGCTGTCGCTCAGCGACCTGGCCGCCATGGGCGCGGTGCCGCTGGGCTGCACCGCCACCGTGTGCGCGCCGGGGGGCAGCCGGGCGGACGACCTGCTGGCCATTCAGGCGGGGATGCTGCTGCGGGCGCGCAAGGCGGCCTGCCCGCTGGTCGGCGGCGATCTCAGCGCCATCGCCGGCCCGCTGGTCATCGACGTCTGCGCCCTGGGCACCGCCCGACCCGGGCGGCTGCTCCGGCGCGACGCGGGCCGGCCGGGCGACACCCTGGTGGTCACCGGCTGCCTGGGGCGGGCGGCCGCCGGTCTGGAGCTCCTCGAGGGCCGGCTGACGGCGGAGTCGCGTGACCAGGGTTGGGCCGGGCGCGCTCGAGCGCTCCAGACCCATGGCCGGGCCCGACTCCGCGAGGGCGTCGCTCTCGCCACTGCCGGGGTGCGCTGCGCCGGTGACCTCAGCGACGGGCTGTGGATCGACGCGGGGCGCACGGCCGCGGCCAGCGGGTGCGCCGCCGAGCTGTGGGCCAGCGCACTGCCGGTGGATCCGGAGCTGCGGCGGCTGGCGGGCGCGGACTGGCTGGCGCTCGCGGCCGGGGGCGGGGAGGACTTCGAGCTCCTCGCCGCGGTCGCGCCCGAGGCACTGGACCGCCTGCTGGCCGGCTGGAAGCGGCCACTGGCGCCGCTGCGGGTGGTCGGCCGGCTGATCGAGGGGGGAGGGGTACGCCTCCTCACCGGCCCGGAGGGCGGCGAGCTGGAGCCGCCGCGTCTCCACAGCCGCCACTTCGCGGCGCCGTGACCGCCATCCGGGGGCGGCTGAAGGGCGAGGCGGCGACCCTGGCGCTGGGGCGGGCGCTTGGTGCCGCCCTGGAGCGGGGCGACCTGCTGGCCCTGGACGGCGACCTGGGCACCGGCAAGACCACCCTGGTGCGCGGCATGGCGGCGGGCCTGGGCGCCGACCCCACCCTGGTGCGTAGCCCGACGTTCGTCCTCGCCCACCTCTACCGCGGTGGCCGGCTGACGCTCCATCACCTCGACGTCTACCGCCTCGGCCCCGGTGCCGACATCGCCTCGCTGGCCCTCGACGACCTCCTCGACGACGGCGCCGTGGCCCTGGAGTGGGCCCAGTGGGCCCGGCTGGACGGGCCGGCGGCGGCCCGTGTCCTGCTCGAAACCTCCTCTCCGGAGCACCGCACCGTGAGCCTGGCGCCCGGCGCTCCGGAGCGGCTGCGGGCCGCCTTCGCCGCGGGGCTGGCGGCCGCCGCCGGAGAGCCATGATGCGCGTGCTGCTCCTCGATACCTCGACCCGGGGCCGGCTCCTGTGGGCCGAGGTGGACGGCGCCGGCGAGGGGTGGAGGGTGGCTGCCGCCGGCATCGACGATGCGCCTGTCGACACCGGGCTGCCCCACCGTCTCGCGTCCGTCGATCTGGCGGTGGTGGACCTGGTGGCGGTCACCCTGGGGCCGGGGTCCTACACGGGGGTGCGTGCGGGCGTGGCGGCGGCGCTCGGAATCGGAGCCGCACTCGGCATCCCCGTCCACGGCTGCAGCGCGCTCGAGCTGCTGGGCGCCGGGGCGCCATCCGGGGTGACCGCCGTCCACGCCGCCGTGGATGCGGGCCGGGGGGGCGTGTATGTGGCCCGCGTCCGGCTCGACCCCGTCTCGGGCCTGCCATGCAGCGTGTCCGTCCCCTGGCGGGTCGAGGCCCCGGCGATGCCGGTGGGCGAGCCGGTCGTGACCCTGGACTCCATCGACCTGGAGCGCGCCGTGGTCGGAGCCGTGCGGGTGGCGGTGGGGCGCCCGCCGCTGGACCCGGCCCTGGTGGATCCGGTCACGGTGACGCATTGAGGCGGGCGCGATCGCGGTCGGCCCGGGGAGGCGCGGGTATGATCCGGCGAGGTTCGGACCACCGGTACGCAGGTTGTTGAGCGAGGTTCATGCAGGTCGTCCCGCGCGCCGCCGTCGATCGTATGCGCGAGGCGGACATCCCCCTGGTGCAGGCGATCGAACGCGACATCTTCCTGACCCCATGGCCGCGCAACGCCTACCACCGTGAGCTGAGCCAGAATCGCCAGGCCAGTTACATCGTGCTCCGCCGCGACGACGACGTGGTGGGCTACGGCGGCCTCTGGAAGGTCGGGGACGAGGCCCACGTCACCACCGTCGGCGTCCGACGCCAGGACCAGGGCACCGGCTGTGGCCGGGCCCTGTTCGCCGCGCTGATCCTGCGCAGTTTCAGCCTGGGAGCGCGCTGGATCACGCTGGAGGTGCGGGTCAGCAACGAGCACGCCGTCCGCCTCTACGAGGCCTTCGGCTTCAAGTGCATCGGCCGCCGCCGCGGCTACTACAGCGACGACGGCGAGGACGCCGTGATCATGTGGAGCGACAGCATCCACGCCCCCCGATTCAAGACCAACCTGCATCGCATGATCGAGAGCCTCGACCACGTCGCCGGGCTCGGCGACGAGCCCCCCGGCGAGTACCCCGACAGGTAGCGGTGCTGCTCCTCGCCATCGAGACCTCGTGTGACGAGACCGCCGCCGCCGTGCTCCGCGACGGGCGCACGGTGGTCAGCAGCGTGGTCGCCTCGCAGATCGCGCTCCATGCCCCGTTCGGCGGTGTCGTGCCCGATCTGGCCGCCCGCAGCCATCTGCGGGCCATCGGGCCGGTCGTGGCCGCGGCGCTCGAGCCGGTCGAGGGCGGCTGGGACGCCGTCGACGCGGTGGCGGTGACCCGGGGGCCGGGGCTGACGGCGTGCCTGGTTGTGGGCACCTCCTTCGCGCAGGCGGCGGCGCTCGCGCGCGGGCTGCCCATGGTGGGCGTCTCCCACATCGCCGGCCACGTCTGGAGCGCAGTCCTCGCCGACGCCGAGTTCGAGCCGCCCTTCCTCGCCCTGGTGGTCAGCGGCGGCCACACCGAGTGCCTGCTGATCGACGCGGCGGGTCGCTTCACCGAGGTGGCGGCGACGCGGGACGACGCTGCCGGCGAGGCCTTCGACAAGGTGGCGCGCCTGCTCGGGCTGGGCTACCCGGGGGGCCCGGCGGTGCAGCGGGTGGCCACCACCGGCGATCCCTCCCGGTTCCGGCTGCCGGCCACGCGCGTCCCCGGCGCCTTCAGCTTCAGCGGACTCAAGACCGCGGTCAAGTACGCCGTCCGTGACCTGCCCGCGGGCGAGCTGACGGCCGCCGGCGCCCCGGCCGACCCGCAGACCGTCGCCGACCTCGCCGCCGCCTTCCAGGCGCGCGCCGTCGAGCAGCTCGTGGAGGGCGCCGCCGCGGCGGTGGAGCGGAGCGGGGTCGAGCGGATCACGGTGGTGGGTGGGGTGGCGGCCAACGCCGCCCTGCGCCAGGCGGTGCGCCGGCGCTTCGAGGGTCTCCACCTCGTGGTGCCGCCACTGGAGCTGTGCACCGACAACGCGGCCATGATCGGTGCCGCCGGCCACGTCAGGCTGGAGCGGCACGGCCCCGACCCCGCCGGGCTCCTGGTCGACGCCGGTCTGCGGGACCACGGCTGAGCCGGCCGGACCAGCCAATATGCGGCGGGCCGACGCAAGCACCTTCGGGTACCCTAATATCCCGCCCCGACTCAGTCGAAGGGGCGGTCCGCAGGCCGCCGAGCACGGGGAATGGAGATGAGTTTCGCCGGGACCGCCGCGCTGGGAGCCGTGGCGGGGTTCACCATCTTCCTGGGCCTGCCGATCGCCCGGTTCGGCCGGCCGTCCGCCCGCCTCATGTCCTTCCTCAACGCCGCCTCCGTCGGCGTCCTGCTCTTCCTCCTCTACGACGTCATCAGCAAGGCCAATGCCACCGTCGAGGCCAAGCTCAGTGACGACCATCTGACCGGCGCCGGCTACGGGCTGCTGCTCGCCGTCGGGATCGGCGTCGGCCTGCTCGGCCTGGTGGTCTTCGAGAAGCTGGTGATCAAGCGCAAGCCCCGGCAGGGCGTCCCCGCCCAGGGGCCGGGCGCCATGGCCGCCACCGCTTCGCCCGGCCTCCGCGCCGAGGCGGTCGACGAGGGCATCCCTGCCGCTCCTGCGGCCGTCCGCCGCCCGCTCTCGGCGGCGGCCCGGGTCTCGCTCTTCATCTCCATCGGCATCGGATTGCACAACTTCTCCGAGGGTCTGGCCATCGGCCAGTCCGCCCGGCTGGGTCTCGATGAGCTCTTCGGCGTGCTGGTGATCGGCTTTGGCCTGCACAACATCACCGAGGGCTTCGGGATCAGCGGGCCGCTGGTCGGCTCCGGGGAGCGTCCCAGCTGGGCGTTCCTGGGCCTGCTCGGCCTCATCGGCGGCGGCCCCACCTTCGCCGGCACGCTGATCGGCTACCAGACCACCAGCGCCGCGCTGAGCGTGCTCTTCCTCTCCCTGGCGGCGGGCGCGATCATCTATGTGGTCGGAGAGCTGCAGAACGCCGGCCGCCGGATCGGCGCCCACGACATCGCCATGATCGGCATCCTGGTCGGGTTCCTCGCCGGATACGGCACCGACAAGCTGCTCTTCGTGGCCGGCGGCTGAGCTCCGCCCGATGTCGGGTTGCCGTTCTGGCACTCGACCGCTAGAATCGCTAGCAGTCACCCGCTGCGAGTGCTAAAGAAGTGGAGGCCCGTCCTGTGGCAGTCAACCTGCGTCCCCTCGCCGATCGCGTCGTCGTCAAGCCCCTCGAGCGCGAGGAGAAGACCAAGAGCGGCATCGTCCTTCCGGACACCGCCAAGGAGAAGCCCCAGGAGGGCACCGTCGAGGCAGTCGGCGGCGGCCGCTTCAACGAGCAGTCCGGAGTCCGCGTCCCGCTCGACGTCAAGGTCGGCGACCGGGTCATCTACGCGAAGTACGCCGGCAGCGAGGTCAAGATCGAGGAGGAGGACTACCTCATCCTCAGCGAGAAGGACATTCTCGCCGTGGTCGCCGGGGTGCCCGTCGGCGCCGCCTGACCCTCGTGCCCTGCGCGGCGGCGGCGTGGCCCCTCCGGGACGCGCCGCCGGCGGCGTCTCTTCACCCGTTTTCCTGAGGTCGAACTTTCATGCCCGCCAAGCAGCTCCGCTTCGACGCCGAGGCGCGTGACGCGCTGCGGCGTGGCGTCGACACCCTCGCCAACGCCGTCAGCGTCACCCTGGGCCCCCGGGGCCGCAACGTCGCCATCGACAAGAAGTTCGGGGCGCCGGCGATCACCAACGACGGCGTGACCATCGCCCGCGACATCGAGCTGGACGACAACTACGAGAACATGGGCGCCCAGCTGGTCAAGGAGGTGGCCACCAAGACCAACGACACCGCCGGCGACGGGACCACCACGGCCACCGTGCTGGCGCAGTCGATGATCCACGAGGGGCTGCGCAACCTCACCGCCGGCGCCTCGCCGATGGCCCTGCGGACCGGCATCATCGCCGCCGTCGAGGCCGCGGAGAAGGCCATCGACGCCGCCTCGATCCCGCTCGAGGGCCGCGAGGACGTGCGCCGCATCGCCTCCATCAGCGCCTCCGATCCCGAGATCGGCGACCTGATCGCCGAGGCCTTCGACAAGGTGGGCCGCGACGGTGTCATCACCATCGAGGAAGGCAAGAGCATCGGCAACGAGCTCGAGGTCACCGAGGGGATGCGCTTCGATCGCGGCTTCAGCTCGCCGCACTTCGTCACCGACCAGAACGCGCAGGAGGCCGTCCTGGAGAAGCCGCTGGTCCTGGTCACCGATCGCAAGATCAGCGCGGTCAAGGACATCCTCCCCTACCTCGAGGTCGCCATCGAGAAGCGGCAGCCGCTGATCATCATCGCCGAGGAGGTCGACGGTGAGGCGCTGGCCACGCTGGTGGTCAACAAGCTGCGCGGCACCCTGGACGTGCTCGCGGTCAAGGCGCCCGGCTTCGGCGAGCGCCGCGACCAGATGCTCGAGGACCTGGCCGTGCTCACCGGCGCGACCGTGGTCAGCGAGAAGCGCGGCATGCGCATCGACAGCGGCGACCCCGCCCATCTGGGTGGCGTCCGCCGCGTCGTCGCCACCAAGGAGCACACCACCCTGGTCGAGGGTGCCGGTGACAAGAAGGCCATCCAGGCCCGGGTCGAGGAGATCCGCGGCCACATCGAGGACACCGACTCCGACTGGGACCGCGAGAAGCTCCAGGAGCGGGTCGCGCGACTGGCCGGGGGTGTCGCCGTGGTCCGCATCGGTGCCGCCACCGAGGTGGAGTTGAAGGAGCGCAAGGCGCGCATCGAGGACGCCCTCGCCGCCACCCGCGCGGCCATCGAGGAGGGCATCGTCCCCGGCGGCGGCATCAGCCTGCTCAACGCCCAGAAGGCGGTCTCGGAGCTGGACTTCAAGGGTGACGAGCTCACCGGCGTCCGCATCGTGCACCGCGCCCTCGAGGAGCCGCTGCGGGTCATCGCCCGCAACTCCGGCCGGGAGAGCTCGGTCGTGGTCCACGAGATCCGCCGCGCCGGCAAGAAGCACTACGGCTTCGACGCCCTGGCAGGTGACTATGGAAACCTGGTCAAGCGCGGCGTCGTCGATCCCGCCAAGGTGGTCAAGTCGGCGCTCCGCAACGCGGCCTCGATCACGGCCATCCTGCTGACCACCGAGGTCCTCATCGCCGACGTGCAGGAGCCCGCCCACACCCACGACCACGCCGGCGGCGGTGGCCATGGCCACTCGCACGGCGGCCTGGGGATGGACGAGATGCGCGGCATGGGCGGCATGCCCGGCGACATGAGCGACATGGACGACATGGACTACTGAGGGACCAATCCTCAGGGCGACGGCCGCCTCACCGGTACCACCGGCGGGGCGGCCGCTCGCATTCCCGGGCACCTCGGACGGGCTATACTCCTCGCGTGCGTGGCATGGCAGGCAGCAGCCGTCTGGCGCTCGCGTCCATCCTCCTCAGCGCTGCCCTTGGCCTCGCCGGTGTCAACTCCGTCGCAGCGGGGACGCCGGCCCCGGTGGCGGCGACCGCACCCCTGCTGTGGCCCGGTGGTGGTCGCATGCTCAGCTCGCCGCTGGTGATCGGGGGCACCGTCCTGGGGGCCGGCAGCCTGGAGATGGTGGGCGGTCAGATCACGTCTGCCACCGCGAATTTCGACCAGGCGCCGCCCGAGTTGTCGCTGCGCCTGTTCACCATGGTGCCGAACACTGACGGCGGCCTGACTGCCATCCTGCGCTTCCGAGTCCCTGTCGTCCTGCTCCACTCGTGGCGTGGCCACGCCGTCCGGGAGACCATGACCGTGGTGGTCACCCCGCCATCGGGGAAGGCGCTGGCGGTGCAACTGCAGCCGGACGGCACTGTGATGAGCGGCGCGTATGGCTCCGGCCACGTCACGGCGGCCGGTGCCGGTCGGGCCGTGATCAACGGCGACGTCGCCGTGTTCGGAATCCCTGCGTCCTTCCGAACCGCACCCACGTGGACGGTGCAGGCCATGGTCACGGTGCAGGCGAACGAGCCGCTGCACCCGAATCGGCCGGCAACCGGCTACGCCGCAGGGACCTCGATCGTGCCGGTCGGCCTGCTCACGGGATCTGATCCGGCACCGCCGCAGACCGGGATCGCGGATGCGACCACAGCCCTGACAAGCCCGGCAGCGGCGCCGTCCGGAGTGGCCGGTCTGCGGCCGGCTGGAATGCGCGTCGAGGGCTCGGGGACGGATCAGCTCATCGTCGTGAGCCTCGACGGGCCGCCGTCGCTGGTGGGCTCGATCGATCACCCGCACCTGGACCTGGACGTCGCCGTGCCAGGGTTCGCCACCCTGGACCACCCCGTGCGGCTCACGTGGTTGCCGAATGGATCGGACCCGGTGACGTCCGCCCAGGTGTTCGTCGACACCACCCCGGTGGGCGACCTGCCGGTGGCCGTCTCGGGCAACGAGGTTCGCTTCGCGACCGGACGGTTCGTGGCCCGCACGCCGCCGCCCTCCTTGTCCACGCCGCCGCTGAACACGATGCAGTACCGCGCCGTGGTGCCGATCGGCAGGGACGAGGCGGTCAACTCCGCCGATGGCATGTCGGATGCCGCGCGGAGCACCGACACGGCCGAGCTCGTCGTCGATGGGCCCACGGTCACGATCACGCCGCCGGCGCCCGGCGTGCCGGCGCGGGGTGCCGTCGACGCCGCCGGCAGGTTCACCGCGATCACCACCAACGCGTGCTTCACGGGCAGTGTCGACGCTGTGGGCAACGTCGTCATCTACCGCACCGCCCTCACCGGCGCCGGCGTTCCTACCGGCCATGCGTCGGCGCCGAGCCGGCGCCTCAGGGCGGAGCTGACCGACGGCGGCGACATCACCATTGCCGATCCGGGGCCGATCTATCCCGAGAGGCGCGACCTGACGATCTTCAAGGCGGACTCGAGGTTTCCGGCTCCCCACTGGAAGTTCCGGACGTCCTTCCGCGACGGCAGCCTGATGGAGGTCATCCCCGACCGTTCCGTGCAAATGGAGTTGGTCTTCGACGGCCTGGGTGGCGCACCGATGCAGCCCGGCGGTGCCCAGGGGGGCAACCCCGACTGGCCGAACGCGCCCACCACCGGCACCACCACCGCGGGGACGAGCGTCGCCGCCTTCGCGGTCCGAGCGTCCGGGGGTACGGTGCCGGCCGGTCGACCGAACGACGCCGGCACCCCGTGGGTCCTGCCCGCGATCGTCGCCGCGACCGCAGGCAGCCCGCAACCGGCCGCCGGCGGCGCCTCGCCATCCGGTGGAACCCCCGGCCCCGTCGTCGCCATCGTCGGAGTGATTGCGCTGACCGCGGTTCTCACAGGCGGTGTCCTGCTGCGCCGTCGCAGCCAGGGGTAGCGAAGCGATCGGTGGCGGCGCGCTCCGCCGCCACCGATCTGTCGCTCAGGCGCGCACGCCGTGGTGGTCGGCGTGCGGGCAATGGACATTCGCCGAGCCGGGCGCCGACGCCCTGGACGTGTCGGTCAGGCCGGCGCCGCGCTCTCGGCCGGGCTTGCGATCACCTCGTGCATCGGCTCGACACGGGGCTGCCCCGGGTCGATGCCCAGTTCACCGAGGATGGGCATGAGCGTGGCCCCGAATGCCTCGAAGCTCTGCGGCGACTCCCAGACGTCCATGACCTCGAGCCGGTCACCGGTGCCAAAGGCGATGTGGTGTGTGCGACCAGGCGGCGCCGCCGCACCGGCCGACTCCAGGCGGCGCAAAACCTCGTCCAGCTGTGCGCCGGTCATCGAGCGCGGCGTGAAGTGGACCGCGATAGCCATGCCAGGTCCTCCCAAGAGCATCTGCTTGCGAACCCCCCGAGCCGGTCAGGGCCCGGGGAAATAGGCTTTGAAACGCTGCGCCAGGTTGACATCGCCGGTGACGCGCAGCGAATGATGGGTCGCTTCGATGCGTCCCATTGCGAAGAGCATTACTGCGGAGTCGCTGCCCGAGACCTCTGCCGAGGGCGCGCGGTGGTCACCCTGGGTGAGCCGCCATTCGCCGCCCTCGGCGACGTAGGCCAGCGACACGGTGTCACCGCGCAGGCTGTAGTGCGTGCCGTCCACCGGGCGCGCCTCGGAGCGCTGTGCGAGCAGGGGAAGGGCCGCGCCCATGGCCGCCGCGGCGGCGCGGATGACATCCGGGGCCAGTGGCGCCTCATCACCGAGTGCCCAGCGCAGGTCGTTGCCGTGGATGCCGTGCTCGAAGGTGACGATCTGGAGTGCCACCACCCCCGGCAGGAGGCCGAAGGGAAGGGGGCAGGAGCCGTCGAGATCGGTGGGATTCAGTGCCTCGACCGCGCTGGCCAGGTGGGCGACACCCGCGTCCAGGTCGTCGAGGATGCGGCCACGCGGAGCGTCGGCAAGCTCGGGGCGGCCGATTGACGGCGACTCGTCTCCACCCTGACGCATGCGCTCGAGCGAGGTGGCCTGCGCATCGCTCGCGCCGGCGAGGTGAATGGCGAGGTCACGCACCGTCCAGCCGGCACATCGGGTGGGTCGTCGCCAGGACACGTCGTCCACCCCTCGCAGCCGCGCTGCGTACTCATGCGCCTCGCGCAGAACGGCGCCGCGCGCCGTCTCCAGGTCCACCATTGCCGCCTCCCGGAGCTATAGTCCGCTGAGGACTATGCCGGATCGTGGCACCGCCGTCAAGACGCACCCGCTGACGACCACGTCGTACGCGATTCTTGGCCTGCTTTCCCTGCGGTCCTGGACCGCGTACGAGCTCGCCCGGCAGATGGAACGCAGCCTGGCCTTCTACTGGCCTAAGGCGCGAAGCCATCTCTACACGGAGCCCAAGAACCTGGTCCTCCATGGGCTCGCCACCTCCGAGAACACCTTCACGGGGCGGCGCCCACGCAGCGTCTACGCGATCACAGCGGCCGGGCGGCGAGCGCTCGCGCGCTGGCTCGCCGCGGTGCCGGCCGACCTTGCACCCATGCTGGAGTTCGAGGCGATGGTCCGGGTGAGCTTCGCCGACCACGGTGACCTCGACGACCTGCGCCGCGTCCTCGATCAGCTCTGCCTCATGACCGATGGGTGGGACGAATACAACCGTGGTCGCTCGCGAGAGTACCTCGAGCAGGGCGGACCCTTCCCGCATCGCCTGGCGCTCATCGCCCTCGTCTCGCAGTTCGTGTACGAATATCGCGGCGCCATCCGCAGCTGGGCACGGTGGGCCCAGGCGGAGATCGCGTCATGGGAGAGCATCGAACGGCCTGATCCGACTCTTCCGGAGCGGGTGTTCCGCTCGCATCTGGAGGACAGGATGGTTCCGCCGGCGCAGCGGAGGCAGAATGCCGGCGGCGGCCGGCCGCCGATGCGTGCATGAGTTGGCGACCGAGGACACGATCCTCGCGGCGTCGCATTCCCTGGCACCATGTGCACAGGATCCTGGCGCGAGAAAGGGAGACCGTGACCACACTGGCGAACCGGCCCAACACAGCACTCCTGGTCGTCGACGTCCAGAGGGGCGTGGTCGAGGAGGCTTTTCAGCGCGACGCGGTGGTCGTCAACGTCGGCAGCCTGGTCGACCGGGCGCGGCAGGAACGCATCCCTGTCGTGTGGGTCCGGCACGCCGACGAGGAGCTGGCGACGGGGAGCGACAAATGGCAGATCGTCCCGGAGCTGACCCCAGCCGACGCCGAGCCGCTCGTGGAGAAGCACTTCGGCGACGCCTTCGAGGACACCACCCTGGAGACCGTGCTGTCGGGCCTCCGGATCGGGCGGCTGGTTGTCGTCGGTGCCGAGACCGATGCCTGCATCCGCTCGACAATCCACGGTGCGCTCGCCAGAGGGTATGACACCACTCTGGTCAGCGACGCCCACACGACAGGGGACCGCACGCCCTGGGGGGCGCCCCCGCCCGACCAGGTCATCGCGCACACCAATCTGTACTGGAAGTACCAGACGGCGCCGGGCCGGACGGCGGGGACGGTCACCACCGGGGATGTCGACTTCGGCCCGGCGTAGCCTCCCTGGTAGGCTCAAAGGCATGAGCGTGACCCCTGGGCGACCCCTGCGCACCGCGGTCGCCGCGTCGAAGCCCTGACCGTCCAGCCCGGACTGCCGGGCCTCAGCCCCGAGGCGCTGGTCGAGGGCCTCAACCCGGCCCAGCGGCAGGCCGTGGAGGCGCCCGACGGCCCGCTCCTGATCTTCGCCGGCGCCGGCAGCGGCAAGACCCGCGTCCTGACCCACCGCATCGCCTACGTCATTGCGACCGGCCGGGCACGCCCCGACCAGATCTGCGCCGTGACCTTCACCAACAAGGCGGCGCGCGAGATGCGCAGCCGCATCGAGGCGCTGCTCGGCGGGCGCGAGCAGGACGCGGCGGCGACGCGGCGGCCGGCCGGCTCCGGGAGTGCTGTCGGCGGCATGTGGCTGGGCACGTTCCATGCCCTGGGCGTGCGCATGCTGCGGCGTGACGGGGAAGCCATCGGCATCCCCCGCGACTTCACCATCTACGACGAGGCGGACCGGCAGGAGGCCGCCCGACGCGCCATGGCATCCGTGGGCGTCGACGAGAAGAAGTGGCCGGCGCGTGCCATCGTCCACGCCATCTCGACGGCCAAGAACGAGCTCCTCGACGCCGCCGACTTCCTGGCGTCGCCGGCCGCCCAGACCTTCAGCGGCGCGCCCGTGGCTCAGGTCTTCCCCGCCTACGAGCGCGAGCTCAACCGCGCCGGCGCGCTCGACTTCGACGACCTGCTGGTGCGCACCGTGGCCCTGCTGCGCGACGCCCCACCGGTGCGCGAGCACTACCAGCACCGATTCCGCTACCTCTTCGTCGACGAGTACCAGGACACCAACCTGGCCCAGTACCGCCTCGTCACCCTGCTCGCCGAAGCCCACCGCAACCTCACCGTCGTGGGGGACGACGACCAGTCGATCTACGGCTGGCGCGGGGCCGACGTTCGCAACATCCTCAACTTCGAGCGTGACTATCCCGACGCGGTTCGCGTCGTGCTCGACCAGAACTACCGGAGCACGCAGCCGATCCTCGACGCCGCCCATGCGGTCATCCGGCTCAACGAGGACCGCGCGGCCAAGAAGCTCTGGACCGACCGTGGCGGCGGCGACCGGGTGCGGCTGCTGAGCGTCTACGACGAGCGCGAGGAGGCGCAGACGGTCTGCGCCGAGATCGAGCGGCTGGTCGGCCGGGACGAGGCGTCCCTGCGCGACTGCGCCGTGCTCTACCGCACCAACGCCCAGAGCCGCGCCTTCGAGGACGCCATGCTGCGGCGCGGCATCCCCTACCGGCTGGTGGGTGGCGTTCGCTTCTACGAGCGGCGCGAGATCAAGGACGTGCTCGCCTACCTGCGGCTGCTCGCCAACCCGCGCGACGCGGTGGCCTTCACCCGGGTCGTCAACGTGCCCCGGCGCAAGATCGGCGACAAGACGGTGCAGGCCATCGAGCGCCTGGCCAGGCGGCGGGGGATATCGCCCTTCGAGGCCCTCGAGCGTCTCGACGCCGAGACCACCGCCGACGTCAGCGGGGGGGCGGCGAAAGCCCTGGAGGGCTTCCGCGAGCTCATCGACCGCCTCCGCGCCGAGGTGGAGACGCGGCCACTGCCCGACCTCGTCCAGCTGGTCCTGGAGGAGTCCGGTTACGAGCACCACATCCGCGACCGCACGCCCGAGGGCGAGGACCGCTGGGCGAACATCCAGGAGCTGGCCGGCCTGGCGGGCGAGTACGCCGACCTCGAGCCCGGCGAGGGACTGGGCCGCTTCCTGGAGAACGTCGCCCTGGTGGCCGACGTCGACTCCCTGGACGACAACGCCCAGGGGGTCACGCTGATCACCCTCCACCAGGTCAAGGGGCTGGAGTTCCCGGTGGTCTTCATCGCCGGGATGGAGGAGGGGCTGCTCCCGCACGTCCGCGCGCTCGAGGAGGGCGACAGCGGCATCGCCGAGGAGCGCCGCCTCACCTACGTGGGCATCACCCGCGCCCGGAGCCGGCTCTACCTGCTGCACGCCCATCAGCGCCACCTCTACGGCAAGACCCACGCCACCACCGCGTCGCGCTTCCTCGGCGACCTGCCCGAGGAGCTGCTGGAGCTGGCGCGACGGCCGGGCCAGGTGGGCCCTCCGGTCCATCCGAGGACCCCCGGCGCGGGACGGGCGGCCATCCACGCCCGCGCCGTGGAGCCCAACCCGGTGGAGGTGGCGCCGCAGCGGTTCGGCACCGGGATGCGGGTCCGGCACGGCCGCTATGGTCCGGGCACCATCCTGAAGAGCACCATGACGCGCGCCGGTGAGGAGGTCGTGATCAAGTTCGACGAGGCGGGCATGAAGATCTTCGCCGTCGGCGACGCCCGCCTCGACATCATCGCCTAGGAAAGCGGATGTCGGAAAGCGCCGCCGTTCCCGCCGAGGTCGTGGCCCGGGCCGAGGAGCTGCGCCGCCTGCTGGACTTCCACGCGCATCGGTACCACGTCCTCGACGACCCGGAGATCACCGACGCCGAGTACGACCGCCTCTTCCGCGAGCTGGTCGACCTGGAGACCGCGCATCCCGAGCTGCAGACCTCGGATTCGCCCAGCCAGCGCGTCGGCGGGGCGCCGGCGGCCGGATTCACCAAGGTCCGGCACCGGGCGACCATGCTCTCGCTGGGCAACGCCTTCTCGGCCGCCGAGGTCGAGGAGTTCGTCCGACGGGTGGAGCGCCTCATCGGTGACGTCGACGGCTGGGTATGCGAGCTCAAGATCGACGGGCTGGCCATCAGCGTGCTCTACGAGGACGGGCGCATGGTCCGCGGCGCCACCCGCGGCAACGGGCTCGAGGGCGAGGACGTGACCGCCCAGCTGCGCACCGTGCGCAGCATCCCCATGAGCCTGCGCGACACCGGTCCCGACGCGCCGCAGACCGTCGAGGTGCGTGGCGAGTGCTACTTGCCCAAAGCCGGCTTCGCGCGCATCAACGCCGAGCTCGACGAGGCCGGCAAGCCCCGCTACGCCAACCCGCGCAACGCCGCCGCCGGGGCCGTCCGCCAGCTGGATCCGCGCATCACAGCCCGCCGGGGCCTGCAGACCTTCATGTACCAGATCGACCCGGCCGAGCCCGCCACCTCCCAGGACGGCGTCCTCGACCGGCTGGGGGTGCTCGGGTTCCGCGTCAACCCGCACCGGCGCCGCATCCCGGGCGCCGAGGGAGTGGCCGGCATCCTCGAGTACCTGGAGGAGTGGTCGACCAAGCGCCACGACCTCGACTACCAGACCGACGGGGTGGTCATCAAGGTGGCGTCGCTGGCGCAGCAGCAGGACGCCGGCGCCGTGTCCCGATCCCCGCGCTGGGCCATCGCCTACAAGTTCCCGCCCGAGGAGGTGGAGACGGTGGTCGAGGAGATCCACGTCTACATCGGCCGCACCGGGACGGCGACGCCGGTGGCCTGGCTGCGCGCCGTCCAGGTGGCCGGCACCACGGTGCGCCGGGCCACCCTCCACAACGAGGACGAGGTGGCCCGCAAGGACGTGCGCGTGGGCGACACCGTGGTGCTCCACAAGGCGGGTGACGTGATCCCCGAGGTGGTCCGGGTCCTCCTCGACCGCCGCCCCGCGGACTCGCAGCCGTGGGCGGTGCCATCCACCTGCCCGGCCTGTGGCAGCGAGCTGGTGCGCGAGGAGGGCGAGGCGGCGCGCCGCTGCGTCAACCCGCTCTGCCCGGCACAACGGCTGGAGCGGCTCGGCCACTTCGCCTCACGCGCCGGAGTCAACATCGAGGGCCTGGGGCCGGCGATCATGGAGCAGCTGGTGGAGCGTGGCTTCGTGAACGACGCCGCCGACATCTACCGGGTCACCCGCGAGCAGCTGCTGCAGCTCGACGGCTTCGCCGACAAGTCGGCCGACAACCTGGTGCGCAGCATCGACCGGCATCGCGCCGTTCCCTTCGGGCACCTCATCAACGCCCTCGGTGTCCGGCACGTGGGCGGCCACACCGCCGTCGCCCTGGCAGCGCGGTTCGGCACCCTCGACGCCCTCGCCAACGCCTCCGAGGAGGAGCTGCTGACCACCGAGGGGATCGGCCCGGCGGTGGCCCGGCAGGTCGCCGAGTGGTTCGCCTCGCAGCCGGCCCGCGCGCTGCTCGCCCGGCTCCGCGAGGTCGGCGTCCGCGAGGAGCCGGAGGCCGGCACCGTGTCGGGGGGTCCCTGGCAGGGTCAGACCTGGGTGGTCACCGGCACCCTGGATGGGATGTCGCGGGCGCAGGCGGAGGCGCGGATCCGCGGGCTCGGCGGCAACCCGGGTTCGAGCGTCAGTGGCAAGACCCACACCGTCGTGGCCGGGGCGTCGGCGGGGAGCAAGCTGGACAAGGCGCGACGGCTCGACGTCCGCGTCCTCGAGGAGGCTGCCTTCCTCGCCGAGCTGGCCGCCGCCGAGGCGGAAGCGGCGGCCAGATGAGCAGGACCACGCCGCTGCGCTCCGAGGCGCCGCTGCCGCCGCCGTCGGACAGCGGACCGGGCCATCGTCGCCATGCCCGGCTGATCGACAACGAGGAGCTGCTCAGGACGCGCCTCAAGGAGGCCCCGGACGGCCCCGGGGTGTACCTGATGCGTGACCTCGACGCCCGCGTCGCCTACGTGGGCAAGGCGCAGAGTCTGCGCAACCGGTTGCGCAGCTACTTCTCCGGGATCGAGTCGCACGCCCACCGGACCCGGCAGCTGGTGGAACGCATCTTCGACTTCGAGGTGATCATCTGCGCCAGCCCGCGGGAGGCGCTGATCCTGGAGAACACGCTGATCAAGCGCTATCGGCCGCGCTTCAACGTTCGCCTCAAGGATGACAAGAACTACCTCTATCTGAAGATCCCACGGCCGGGCCAGGCCGATGCCATGGCCCCGGGCACGGCGCGCGAGGAGCCGCGGCAGGCCAGGGGAACTGCGGACCAGAAGGCGCGGGCCGCCCTCTTCCCCCGGCCCTACTACTCGCGCCGCATCCATCGCGACGGCGCCCGCTACTACGGGCCCTACACCTCGGCGCAATCGCTGCGCACCACGGTGAAGTCGCTGCGCACCATCTTTCCCTTCCGCACCTGTGGCGACGAGGTCTTCAAGCGCGGCCGTGTCTGCCTCGACTACCACATCAAGCGCTGCAGCGGCCCCTGCGAGTCCCACATCGACCCCGAGGGCTACGCCGGGCTGCTCGAGCAGGTCGAGCTCTTCATGCAGGGGAGATCGTCGTCGCTGACGGCCCAGCTGCGCACCCAGATGGCCGACGCGGCCACCCGGCTGGACTACGAGGGCGCGGCCCGCTACCGCGACCGGCTGCGCGCCATCGACCGGCTTCGCGAGCGCCAGACCATGGTCCACCGCGCCCGCGACGACCGCGACGCGCTGGGCATCGCGCTCGAGGGCAACCGGGGGATGGTGGCGGTCCTGTCGGTGCGCGAGGGCAAGGTCTCGAACATGGCCACGCATCCGCTCGAGGGCGTCAACGAGCTCTCCCCGCAGGAGTGCCTGGAGGCCTTCATCGGGCAGTTCTACGCCGACACCACCAGCGTGCCGCGCACCATCCTGGTGTCCCACGACCTTCCCGGCCGCGACGTGCTGCAGGAGTTCCTGACCGAGCAGCGCAGCGGCCCGGTGGAGGTGCGCGCCCCGCAGCGCGGCGCGCTCCGCGACCTGGTGGCGCAGTCCTCGCGGACCGCGGAGACGGCGCTGCGCCAGGCGGGCATCGAGGCCGACTTCGACAGCGAGCGGACGGAGGCGTTGCTGACCGACCTCGCCGAACGCCTCGACCTCGACGGTCCGCCGGCGCGGATCGAGTGCTACGACATCTCCAACACCATGGGGACCAACTCGGTCGGCTCCATGGTCGTTTTCGCAGACGGCCGGCCGCGCCCGGCGCACTACCGCCATTTCGCCATCAAGACGGTCGAGGGGGCCAACGACTTCGCCTCCATGCAGGAGACGCTGCGACGGCGCTTCGGCCGTCACCTCCGGGCCCAGGCAGAGGTGGCCGGCGATGACGTTGAGGCGGCCGCCGACGAGGTGCCGGTGGAGGACCCGTCGGGCAGCAACGGCCGGTCCGCCGGCCCGGCGGGGGACGCGGCCGAGACCGAGGGCGTCGCCGACGTGTCCGACGGAGCTCCCGCCACGCGCGCGCCACGAGGTGCCCGTCGGCGCTCGACGACAGCCATCGACGACAGCTTCCTGACCCTGCCCGACCTGGTCATCATCGACGGGGGCAAGGGCCAGCTCGGGGCCGCCATCGAGGTGATGCGCGAGCTGGGCCTGGGCCAGGTCCCGGTGGTGGGCCTGGCCAAGCAGAACGAGGAGCTCTTCCAACCCGGCATCGCCGAGCCGGTGATCATCCCCAGGGACAGCCCGACCCTCTTTCTGGTGCAGCGGATTCGAGACGAGGCCCACCGCTTCGCCATCACCCGGCACCGGGCCCGGCGGGGGCGCGAGGCGCTGCGCTCGCGGCTGGATGTGGTCGGCGGCCTGGGGCCGGCGCGCAAGCGGGCGCTGCTTCGCCACTTCGGCAGCGTCGACGCCATCCGCGAGGCCAGCGCCGAGGAGATCGCCGCAGTGCCGGGGGTGCCGCGCAGCGTGGCGCTGCGCATCAAGGAGCTGCTGTGACGGCGGCCGCCATCCTGCCCGCGGTTCCTACACTCGCCGACGATGGATGACCTGACGGCCTCCGGCGCCACCCCGGAGCTCTGGCTGCTCACCGGGATGAGTGGGGCCGGCCGGACCACCGCGCTCGACGCCCTGCGTCGGGCCGGCGTCGCCTGTACCGACGACCTGCCCCCTGCGCTCCTCCCCGCCTTCGCGGCGACGCCGCGGACGGAGCCGGCGGTGGTGGCGATCGACGCCCGGCGCGGGGCGGAGGTGTCCCGACTGACGCCACCGCCGGGCACCCACGTCCTCTTCCTCGATGCCGACGACCGCACCCTGGTGCGTCGCCTGGCCGACAGCACCACGCCCCACCCCTGCGCCGTCGCCGGCACCGGCCGGCCGGCGGTGATCGCCGAGCGCGAGCTGCTGGGAGGACTGCGCGGCCAGGCGGAGGTGGTGCTCGAGACCACCGATCTGCAGGCCGCCGACCTCGGCCGCCGGGTGGTCGACATCATCCGGCCGCTCGGCCGGCCGGCGCGGCAGCTGGTGCTGACCGTCTCCTCGTTCGGCTTCAAGTTCGGGCCGCCGGTCGACGCCGACTGGGTGGCCGACGTCCGCTTCCTGCCCAACCCGTTCTGGGTGCCGGAGCTGCGGCCCCTGACCGGGCTCGACGGCCGGGTGGCCGCGCACGTGCTGGGGACCGCCGCCGGCCCGGAGCTGGTCCGGCGCCTGGCCGAGCTGATGGACTGGGTGGCCGGGCTCGCCGAGCAGCATGGCCGCCGGCGGCTGAACCTGGCCGTCGGCTGCACCGGTGGTCGCCACCGCTCGGTGGCCATCGCCTGCGCCGTCGCCGCCCGGCTCAATGGCGGCGGCCGCGAGGTGGCGGTGCGGCACCGGGACGTCGAACGGTCCGACCCCAGGTAGGGCGTGGTCAGGGCGGCGCCGCCGTCGCGGCGCGTCTCCTCCTTCACCGAGGCGGTGGTGGCCGAGCTGGCGCCGCATGTGCCGCCGCTGCGGTGCTGCCGCGCCGCCCTGCTGAGCGGAGTGCGCATGGCGGGGAGCGGGCCGCCCGACGGCGACACGTCCGCGCCGGCCGGCGGACTGCTGGTGCTGACCACCAGATCGCCGACTGCGCGGCTGGCCCTGGCCACCCTCCACACCGACGGCGTCCCCGCGCACATCCGCCGGATCCGGGCGGCCGGCCGGACCCGGTGGGAGATCAGTGCCGTCGGCGATCCTGGCGCCCCCTGGCCGCCGTCGGGTGGCAGGCCGGCGGCGCACTGCGACCAGGCGCTGCTGCGCGGGGCGTTCCTGCAGGCCGGCTGGGCAGGACGGCCCGATGCCCCGCCCCATCTGGAGATCGGCACTGTCGACGAGAGGGCCGCAGCATGGATCGCCGCCGCCTTCGAACGCCAGCAGGTGGCCGCGGTGGTGACTCGGCGGCGTGGCCGGGCGGTGATTCTGGTGCGCACCAGTGACGGCGTGGCCGCCGCTCTGAGTCTCATCGGCGCCTCCGGCGGCCGCCTGCGCTTCGAGGAGGGCCGGGTGGTCCGCGAGGTTCGCGCCGGCGTCAACCGGATGCTCAACAGTGAGACGGCCAACCTGCGGCGCACCGTCGATGCCGCCCACCGCCAGGTCGGTGCCGCCCGCCGGCTGGAGGCTGACGGCGATCGCTGGCGCGCCCTGCCCGCGGCCGTCCGCGACGCCGCCTCGCTGCGGTTGGTGCACCCGGTGGAGTCGCTCCGCCGCCTCGCCGACCGCGCCGGGGTGAGCCGCTCGGCGATGGCGGACCGGCTGCGGCGCCTGGAGGTGATCGACAGGGCCGCAGGCGGAGACGCTGGGTAGAACTGCAGTGTTAGATTTGCCGCCCGGCCACTTGCTGGCGCGCGCGGCGTTGGGACGCCGGATCCTCATTCGGCTGCGTCCGTGACAGCGATCGAGGTGCCGGATTGGACGCCGGGTGCTGCCCCAGCTGGTCGCGGACCGCGAGCGGCTAGGAGGAGAGGACCATGGGCGTCAAGGTCGGGATCAACGGCTTCGGCCGTATCGGGCGCAACGTCTACCGCGCCATCCGCAAGAGCGGTGCGGACGTGGACGTGGTGGCCGTCAACGACATCACCAGCCCCGCCACCCTGCGCCATCTCCTCAAGTACGACACCATCCTGGGGGCATACCCGGGGTCGGTGGAGGTGGACGGCGACTTCCTGGTCGTGGACGGCCAGCGCATTCAGGTTCTGGCCGAGCGCGATCCGCAGCGGCTGCCGTGGGGTGACCTCGGCGTCGAGATCGTCATCGAGTCCACCGGCTTCTTCACCGACGCCAAGGCCGCCCGCGCCCACATCGATGCCGGCGCCCGCAAGGTGGTCATCACCGCGCCCGCCAAGAACGAGGACGCCACCTTCGTGATGGGCGTCAACCACCAGACCTACGACCCCTCCCAGCACCACGTGGTGAGCAACGCCTCGTGCACCACCAACTGCCTGGCGCCGGTGGCCAAGGTGCTCAACGACCGCTTCGGCATCGAGAGTGGGCTGATGACCACGGTGCACGCCTACACCAACGACCAGAAGATCCTCGACGCGCCGCACAGCGACCTGCGCCGTGCGCGTGCCGCCGGCCAGGCCATCATCCCCACCACCACCGGCGCGGCCAAGGCGGTCTCGCTGGTGCTGCCCGAGCTCAAGGGCAAGTTCCACGGCATGGCGCTGCGGGTGCCCGTGCCCGATGTCAGCCTGGTCGACCTGACCGTCAACCTGGGAACCACCGTCACCGCCGACGAGGTCAACGACGAGTTCCGCGAGGCGGCCGACGGGGCCATGACCGGGATCCTCTCGATCACCGATGAGGAACTGGTCTCCGCCGACTTCATGCACAACAGCCATTCCTCGATCGTCGACGCGCTCTCCACCATGGTCATCGCCGACCGGACCGTCAAGGTGCTCAGCTGGTACGACAACGAGTGGGGCTACTCCTGCCGGGTCGTCGACCTGGTGTCCTACATGGCGGGGAGGATGTGACCGACGCCCCGGCGGTCACCGATCCCGAGACCTCCATCGGCGCCATGACCCGCCCGCGGCAGACCATCGAGGACGTCGATGTCAAGGGCCGGCGGGTTCTGGTCCGGGTGGACTTCAACGTCCCCATGGACGGGACACGGATCACCGACGACCGCCGCATCCGGGCCGCCGTGCCCACCATCGAACGGCTCCGCGAGCTCAACGCGCGCATCGTGGTCGTCACCCACCTCGGCCGTCCCAACGGCACCGTGGTCGAGGCACTCCGCGTGCGTCCACTCGCCGAGCGCCTCAGCGACCTGCTCGGCATCGGCGTGCGTCAGGCCTCGGACGTGGCCGGCGAGGACGCGCTTCGCGTCGCCAACTCGCTCGACGACGGCGACGTGGCCATGGTCGAGAACGTCCGCTTCGAGCCCGGCGAGGAGAAGGACGACCCCGAGCTGGCCGGCCGGCTGGCGGGGCTCGCCGACGTCTTCGTCAACGACGCCTTCGGGACGGCGCACCGCGCGCATGCGTCAACCCACGGCGTGGCCGAGCGGCTGCCCGCGGTGGCCGGGCTGCTGATGGCGCGGGAGCTGGAGTTCCTCGGCTCGGTGCTGACCGAGCCGCGGCGCCCGCTGGTGGCGATCATCGGCGGCTCCAAGATCAGCTCCAAGATCGGCGTCATCCGGTCGCTGCTGCAGCGTGTCGACACGCTGTGGATCGGCGGCGCCATGGCCTGCACCTTCTATCGCGCCGCCGGCCACGAGACCGGCACCTCTCTGGTCGAGCCGGATCAGGTGAGCGTCGCCGAGGGACTGATCGCACTGGCGCGGGAGTCCGGGTCCGCGCTGCGGCTGCCCATCGACTGTGTGGTGACGCCCAGGCCGGCCGCCGGCCAGCCCACCGCGGTGGTGGCCGCCGACGGCATCCCGGCCGACCAGGCCATGGTCGACGTCGGCCCCGAGACGGTCGCCGCCATCCGCTCCGACGTCATGGATGCGGCCACGGTTGTCTGGAACGGCCCACTCGGCATCTACGAGATCGATGCCTTCGCCCAGGGCACACGCGGCGTCGCCGTGGCGCTGGCCGAATCCACGGCCACCTCGGTGATCGGCGGCGGCGATCTGGCCGCCGCGCTCGATGCGGCCGGCGTGGCCGACCGCATCACCCATGTGAGCACCGGTGGTGGCGCCACCCTCGAGTTCCTCGAGGGACGCCTGCTCCCCGGGGTCGCCGTCCTCCGCCACCGCGACGCCTAGGCCGGGGCCGCTGATGGCGTGGCAGGCCGGACGCATCCCGCTGGTGGCGGGCAACTGGAAGATGAACACCACCGTCACCGAGGGGGTCGCGCTGACGCGCCAGGTGCTCGACCAGGGGCTCCCCGGTGACATCGAGGTGGCCATCCTGCCCCCCTTCACCCACCTGGTCCCAGTGCGCGACGTCATTGCCGGCGGCGCCGTCCTCCTGGGCGCGCAGGACTGCTTCTGGGAGGCAGCAGGCGCCTACACCGGCGAGATCTCCCCGCGGACGCTGGCCGAGATCTGCGAGCTGGTGCTGGTCGGCCACTCCGAGCGGCGCCGCCTCCTCGACGAATCGGAGGAGGCCGTCGGCCGCAAGCTGAGAGCGGCACTGGCCGAGGGCCTGCGGGTCATCGTGGCGGTGGGGGAGACCCTCGAGGAGCGCGAGGCGGGTGATGCCGAGACTGTTGTCCATGCCCACCTGGCCGCGGCTTTCGAGGGCGTCGATGCCGGCGGCGCGGCCCGGTGTGTGGTCGCCTATGAGCCGGTGTGGGCGATCGGCACCGGCCGCACCGCCAGCGCCCGTGACGCCCAGTCCATGTGCGCGGCCATCCGCGGGTACATGAGCTCCCTGGCGGGCGCCGACGTCGCCGCCGGGATGCGCATCCTCTACGGCGGCTCGATGACCGCCGACAATGCCGCCGAGCTGCTCGCCGAGGCGGACATCGATGGGGGCCTGATCGGCGGTGCCAGCCTCAAACCGGCCCAGTTCGCCGCCATCGCCGCCGCCGCCTCCGCCGCCCGGTCCACCCAGGGGTCGTGATGACCGCGGGGCGGCCATTCGTGCTGGTCGTCATCGATGGCTGGGGGGAGAGCTCCGATCCCTACGGCAACGCCATCGCGCGAGCCCACACGCCGACGTGGGATGCGCTGCGCGCCCGCTGGCCCTGGACCACGGTGGCCGCCTCGGGAGAGGCCGTCGGCCTGCCGCCGGGCCAGCAGGGCAACTCCGAGGTGGGCCATCTGACCATCGGCACCGGCCGCGTGATCTTCCAGGACCTGCCCCGCATCAGCCGGGCCATCGAGGAGGGCGCCTTCTTCGTGAACGACGTCCTGGTCGGCGCCGTCGACCGCGCCCTCGGCAACGGCGGAACCCTGCACGTCATGGGGCTGGTGTCGCCCGGGGGCGTCCACAGCCTGACCGACCACGGGCTGGCCGTGGTCGAGCTGGCGCGGCGGCGTGGTCTCTCCCGCGTGGCCTTCCACGTCTTCTGCGACGGGCGCGACGAGCCGCCGACCAGCGCCGCCGGCTTCGTAAGCGACTTCTGTCAGCGGCTGCGCGGCATCGGCGTCGGCAGCATCGCCTCGGTGTCCGGCCGCTACTACGCCATGGACCGCGACAAGCGATGGGAGCGCACCCAGCGGGCCTACTCGGTGGTCACCGGCGGCCCGGCCGAGACCGTGGCGGACGCGGTCGAGTACATCGAGCGTGCCTACGCCCGGGGGGTCACCGACGAGTTCCTCGAGCCGGTGGCGGTGGTCGTCCCGGGTGCGCAGCGGCAGGCGATCGCGGCAGGCGACACGGTGGTGTTCTTCAACTTCCGCCCCGACCGGGCCCGGCAGCTGAGCCACGCCCTCCTCGACGAGGTCTTCACCGCGTTCGACCGCGGCGAGCGACCGGCAGACCTGCGGCTGGTGAGCTTCACCGACTACGAGGCGGGGCTGACGCGCTACGTCGCCTTCCCCAAGCCGGAGGTGGCAAGCACCCTTGCCGAGGTGGTGGCCGCGGCCGGGTGGCGGCAGCTCCATGTCGCCGAGACCGAGAAGTACGCGCACGTCACCTATTTCCTGAACGGCGGCCGCGAGCAGCCCTTCGAGGGTGAGAGCCGGCTGCTGATCCCCTCTCCCAGGGTGGCCACATACGATCTCGAGCCCGCCATGAGCGCGGTGGCGGTGACCGACGCCGTGCTGGCCGCACTGGCGGGGGGCGACGCCGACCTGATTGCGGTCAACTACGCCAACCCCGACATGGTGGGCCATACCGGCGTCCTCGACGCCACCGTCAGCGCGGTCGAGGTGGTGGATCGTTGCCTGGCACGGCTGGCCGACGCCGTGCTCGCCGCCGGCGGCTCCATGCTGATCACCGCAGACCACGGCAACGCCGAGCACAAGATCGATCCACGCGACGGTTCGCCGCTGACCGCGCACACCACCAGCCCGGTCCCGGTGGTACTGGTGGGCGCCGGCCACGGCGCGCTGCGCGGCGGCGGCGGCCTCGCCGACGTGGCCCCGACGGTCCTGGGGGTGATCGGGATCCCCCAGCCCGACGCCATGACCGGACGCGATCTCCGGGCCGGCGTACCGGCCACCCGCTGAAGCGCGGTGGCGGGCGGGGCGGCGATGGCCGCGGCGAGTCCCTGGTCCACCGACCTGGCGCCCGGCCCGCTCGGCGGGGTACGGGTGCTCGATCTCTCGCGGGTGCTGGCGGGCCCCCTCTGCACGTGCGTGCTCGGCGACCTGGGCGCCGACGTCATCAAGGTGGAGCGCCCCGGGGGCGACGAGACGCGCCGTTGGGGACCACCCTGGCACGGCCAGGACGCCGCCTACTTCCTGGCCGTCAACCGCAACCGGCGCTCGGTCGAACTCGACCTGGCAGGCCCCACGGGGCAGGCCGCCACCGCGCGCCTGGCGGAGAGCGCTGATGTCGTGGTGGAGAACTTCCTGCCCGCCCAGTTGCGCTCGCTGGGGCTCTCGGAGCTGGCGCGGGGAGACCGCCTGGTCTGGGTCTCGATCCGCGCCGCCGGGTCGGACGGCCCCGATGCCGACATGCCGGGCTACGACGCCATGGCTCAGGCGCGCAGCGGGCTGATGTCCGTGACCGGCGACCCGGCGACCGGACCGACTCGGGTCGGCGTGGCGGTCGACGACGTTGTCACCGGCCTCTATGCCGCCATCGCGGCGGTCTCGGCGCTGTACCACCGCCGGCTGACCGGTCATGGCCAGCGCGTCGAGGTCCCGCTGCTGGAGTGCGCTGTGTCGGTGATGATCAACCAGGCGCTCAACCACCTCGTGGGTGGCGACATCCCCGAGCCGGCGGGTCGCCGGCATCCCAACCTGGCGCCCTACGGCGACTACGCCTGCGCCGGCGGCCGCCGCGTCGCCATCGCGGGCGGCACCGAGCCCCAGTTCCAACGGCTGTGCGCGGTCCTCGGACTCGACTCGCTGGCGCGGGACGCGCGATTCGCCGACAACGCCTCGCGCGTCGCCCATCGTGAGGCGCTCGATGCCGCCATCGAGGCCCGGTTGCTCGAGCAGCCCATCGAGCCGTGGCTGAGTGCGCTGCAGGCGGCAGGCGTGCCCTGCGCCCCCGTGAACACCCTGGACCAGGTGTTCAGCGATGCCCACCTCCGTGCCGTGGAGATGGTGCAGACGATGGCCCACCCGGCGGGACCGCTGGCCCAGCTGCGCAGCCCGCTGCGCTTCGAGCGGACCCCGGCCACGCTGCGCCGGCCGCCGCCGCTGCTCGGCGAGCACACCGCCGAGGTGCTCGGTGCCCTGGGCATGTCGCCGCCCGGGTCGGTGCCCTCCGCCTGAGCCCGTCACGCCGCCTCCGCGTCGCCGGGGGCCGAGCCCCAAAGGCCGCCGTCGGCGGCGGATGCCCAATCCGAGTCGGCGGCCTGTGTGAAGACCGCGGCCACCGCGGGCGCGTCCTCGAGCACCAGGTCGAGCTCGTGGTTGCGGCTGAATCCACCGCTGCTCCAGTTGGCGCTGCCCGCGACCACAGTCCGTCCGTCGGCCACCATCGTCTTGGCGTGCAGCAGCTCGCCGTGCCCGCGATACAGGCGCACCGGCACGCCGTGGGCGCGCAGTTCGGCCGCCGCGGCGTCGCTGGGCCGTTCAGTGGGGTCAAGCAGGACGCGCAGACGGACCCCGCGGGACGCTGCCCGCTCCAGCGCATGGACGAGCCCGAGGTCGGTGAGCACGTAGAGCTGCAGGTCGAGCCGCGAGACCGCGGCGTCGATGATGGCGCGGACGAGCGGGCGAATGGCAGGCGCCGGAAGGGTCGAGACGACGCGCACCGCCGTGTCCGGCACCTCGGTCGGGACCAGCGCCGGGCGGGCGGCCGTCACCAGGTCGCGCAGGAAGACACGCTCCAGGTTTGCCGCCGCGGGCCCGCGCACCAGCAGGTCGACGTCGTGGTGCCTCGCCGACGCCGCCCCCCAGTTGATGCCGCCGGCGACGGCGACGCTCCCGTCAACCACCACCAGCTTGACGTGATCGATCATCAGGCGCCGGACCGGGTAGAGCACCACCTCCACCCCGGTGGACCGGAGCCGCGCGGCGCTGACCATCGAGGCATCGACGCTGGGGTCGGTGATGACACGCACAGCCAGCCCGCGCCGGGCGGCGCTGATCAGGTCGGCCACCAGGTCCGGTCGCTGTACCTCGTACATCTCGACGTCGACCCGGTGGACCGCCGTCAGGAGCAGCCGGTGGATCTCGGGGAAGGCGACGAGGCCGCGGTAGAGGACGGTGACGGAGTCGGGCCCGACGTCGAACGGGCCCGCCGACGAGGGGTAGGGCGGCGCCACGCCGGCCGCTGTGGCGCTGCCATCCGGGGCACCGCACGCTGCCAGCAGCAGGGGGAGGACCAGGGCACAGAGCCGGCGGCTGGCGAGCGAACGCATGTGCGCATCATGACGCAGTCCAGTTGTAGTGTCAACGCAGGCTCACAATTCAGCGTAGAATGGCGCCCGGGCCCGATGCGGCCGTCAGGGCGATCCGCCGGTGCGGGCTATACTCGACCGGTTTTGATGTCGACGGGAGGTCCGGTTGCGTGAAGAGTTTCCTCCACGTCGCCCAGGTGGTCCTGGCGGTGCTGGCGATGCTTGGCATCTTGCTCCAGACGCCGAAGGCCAGCGGTCTGGGCGGCACCATCGGGGGAGGCGGGGACATCGGTGGCGGCTACCGCCGGCGCCGGGGTCTGGAGAAGCGCCTGCTGCAGGCGAGCGTGGTCGTGATCACGTTGTTCGTGCTGGTGTCGGGGCTCGCCGTCCGCTACGGCTAGCGCGCTTCCGTCACCGCGCCGTCCAGGCGCTGGTGGTCCTGGCACTGGCCGGGGTTGCGGTCGCGACCGGGCTGTTCGCCCGTGCCGGGTCGGTGGGGAGCGGCTTCGGGGCCACGGCGCCCGATTATCGCGAGGCGGTGGTCGCGCTGCACCGCCCGCTGACCCTCGACCCGCTGCTGGGCCGGGGCGACCCCGCGTCGAGGGACCTCACTGGACTGCTCTATCGTGGCCTGCTCAAGCTCGACCGAGCGGCATCGCCGGTCGCCGACCTGGCCACCAGCTGGGGGGTCACCGGGGACGGGCTCGTGTACCACTTCCCCTTTCCCCCGGGGCTCCGCTGGTCGGACGGATCCACCCTCACCGCCCAGGATGTGCTGGCGACCGTCGCGCTGGTGCAGTCCCCGGGCTTCCCCGACGCGGGACTTGCCGCGGCGTGGAAGGGGATCGCCGTCGCCGTGGACCCTGCGGGCGCAGTCACGATGACCCTCCCCGGTCCCCGGGCCTCGTTCGCGGCCACGGTTGCCGACCTGCCGGTGATCCCGCGGGCGGTGGCGACGCGGCCCCTGGGGGAGCTGGCGGCCTCGGCCGCTGCCCCCCTGCCCTCCAGCGGTGCCTACCGGGTGCGCGACAGCGACGAACGCCGGGTGCTCATCGAGATCAACCCCTTCTCCTCGGAGCGGCCCGCGCTTCGCGTCCTGGAGATGATTCTCGAGCCCAGCTTCGAGAAGGCGGCCAACGACCTCGCGGACGGCAGAGTCGATGCGCTGGCGGCGGTGTCCCCGGGAGAGCGCACCCTCCTGGCCGGCCTGCCCGGGATCCATGTGCAGGACACCGTCACCTACCGCTTCGTCGACCTCCTCCTCAACGCGCGCCGTCCCGGTCTGGGCGACGTGGCGGTGCGGCGCGCCCTGGCCTCGGCGATCGATCGCGGGCGGCTGATCGACTCCGCGCTGCAGGCCGCCGCCCGACCCCAGGTGAACGCCGAGCCGGTCGGCATCGCCTGGCTGGGTCAGCAGCCGCAGGAGCAGCCGCAGCCCGAGCTGGCGGCCAGGGCACTCGACGCGGCCGGGTGGACGGCGGCCTCGCCCGGGGCGGTTCGCGCCCGCGGAGGACAGCGCCTCAGCTTCACCCTTCGGGTGCCGGATGCCCAGCCGTTGCCGCAGGTGGCGGCGGAGGTGGCGCGGCAGCTGCGCGCCATCGGCGTCGCTGTGACAGTCGAGCCTGTCGATCCGGCCACGGTGGCAAGCTCGGTGCTGACGCCGTCCGCCTTCGACATGGCGCTCATCGACTGGGACAGCGGCCCCGACCCCGACCTGACCAGCTTCTGGCGTTCCAACGCCACGCCACCATCCGGCTTCAACGTCAGCGGGACCGGTGTCGACCTGTTCCTCGACCGCGCCCTGGACGACCTGGCGACCGAGAACGACCCGCAGCTCCGGATCGCCGCCGCCCAGCGCGTCGAACAGCGTCTGGCCGACAACGCGCCGGCGGTGTTCCTCTATGCCCCGGTCACCTCTCTGGCCACGCGGTCCTCGCTCGCCGGGGTGGTGGTGCCGGCGGTCGGCACCCCGGCGGATCGGTATGACCTGATCGTCGGCTGGCACAGGGGATAGCCCTTGCTGCCCTTCGCCGGCATGGTTGCCATCCGCTAGGATTCTGGGCCTCACTCCGTGCCGGGGTGGTGGAACTGGTAGACACGCAGCGTTCAGGGCGCTGTGCTCGTAAGGGCGTAAGGGTTCGATTCCCTTTCCCGGCACCACCACGCGCAGCCCGGCCGGGCTCGTCGGCTGATCAGGCGATGAACCCCCGGGCGTGCCTGGAATCCCGGCGGCGATCTGCCCCCGTTCATCCACGGGCGCCCCCTTGCTGCCGATCGGAATAATCCCGGTCCCATGGAACTTGCAGAGCTCGACGCGCGCGTTCGCCGGCTGGGCTGGCATCACCGCATCGACCTCGGCGGCGGCCTGGTGACCCCCGGGGCCTCGCCGCGCTCACCGCAGTTGGAGGCCTCGCTGCCCGACATGCAGGGGCGGTCGGTGCTCGACATCGGCGCCTGGGACGGCCTCTACTCCTTCCTCGCCGAGAAGCGGGGGGCGCGACGTGTCGTCGCTCTCGACCACTACGTGTGGGGCGTCGACTTCTTCGAGCGCGACCGGTACTGGGCACGGTGCGCCGCCGAGGGCACGCTCCCCGACCATGGGCGGGACGAGACCGACTTCTGGCGGCCCGACCTCCCCGGGCGGCGCAGCTTCGAGCTCGCCCGCGAGGCGTTGGGGAGCGCTGTCGAGCCGGTCCTCGCCGACTTCATGACCACCGATCTCGACGCTCTCGGGGTGTTCGACGTCGTGCTGTACCTCGGCGTCCTCTACCACGTCAAGGAGCCGCTGGTCGCGCTCGAGCGGGTGCGCCGGGCCACCGGCGAGGTCGCGGTGATCGAGACCGAGAGCGTCGTCCTCCCGGGCGCCGGCGGGGACGCGCTCCTTCGCTTCCTGCCCGGAGGCGACCTCGCGGGCGACTTCGGCAACTGGTACGTCCCGACCGAGGCCGCACTCCACGCCATGTGCCGCGCCGCCGGCTTCCGCAGCGTGGAGACGGCTCCGGGGTCGCCCGTCCCGACCGGGCTCACGGGTGCCGTGCGATCGGCGGCGCGCCGCCTGCGGGACCGGTCACGCAGCCGCCCCTACCGCCTGGTCGTCCACGCCCGGGTCTAACGCTCGAGACCGGGGCCGACTGCCGGTCCCCCGACGGCGGCTCAATCCTTGGCGGCGCTCTTCTCCCAGAACCAGCGGCCATCGCGGCGACCGAGCTTGATGGCGACGAGCGCCAGCGCGGTCAGCATCGCCCCGCGCTTCATGCCCTTGCCGTACGACCGAGCCCGCTTTGCCGTACTGGTCACCTCGCCACTCATCGGACACGACGGTACCCGGCCCGGACGCGGCATGCAAGGGCGGCGGCGGCAGCCGCACGGGCCTCCGTCCAAACGGCTAGTGTCGCCGCCGTGCCTCCGCCTCCCCCCGCCTGCCCGAGATGGCCGGAACCGTGATGTCGAAGCAGCCGCGCGCGCCGCTGGGCCGCGCCGCCGTCCTCGCCGCCATCACCGGCGCCAGCGTGGCTGCGCTGGGCAGCGGACTCAGCGAACCGCCGTCCGTCGCAGCGCTTGCCGTCCCTGCTGCCACCGCCCTCACCGTGCCCACCGACCCGGCCCTCGCCGTGCCGGTGGCCGCCGCCACCACCGTCCCGGGTGTCGCGACCCTGGCGCCCGGACCGCCGCCGCAGTCGCCCGTCGCACCCACCCGCGCGGCGTCGACGCCGGCCGCCCCACCCGTGGTGGCCGCCCGCACCATTCCCCAGGGACCCTGGTTCGGCGTCCTCGACGCCGACGGCGGCCACGCCGCGGCGGAGCGCCGGGCCGGTGTCACTGTGGTCTCCATCGAGCTCCAGTGGCGTGCCTACCAACCGGCGCGGGGCAGCGTCGACCGCGACTACATCTCCCGCATGCGGAGCCGGCTCCAGGCACTCCGCTCCGCCGGCCTGGCGGTGATCCTCGACGCCGGCCTCCAGTACGCGCCCGACTGGGTCTTCGCGCTCGACGCCGGCACCCGTTTCGTCGACCAGTACGGCGATGTCTGGCACGGCGGCTTCTCCGAGGACGCCCCCAACGGCGTCTACGACCCCCGGGTCCGGCAGGCCGAGAGCGACTACATCGCCCGCATCGCGGCCGACTTCGGGGACAGCTTCTACGCCGTCCGGACCGGCGGCCTTCTCCAGGACGAACTCCGCTACCCCGACCCCAGCTACAACGGTCACCGCAACTGCTTCTGGGCCTTCGACGCCAACGCGATGGCGGCGTCCCCCGTGCCCGGGTGGAAGCCGGGTGACGCCGACATCGGCAAGGCGCGCGCCTTCATGGACCACTACCTGGCCGCGCTCACCGACTACGAGACCTTCCTGCTCGGCACCTATCGCTCCCACTTCAGCGGGTGGCTGCAGCTGATCCTCCCGTCCTGGGGCCTGCGGCCCGGCGACGTCGAGACGGCGGTGAGCCGGAACCTCGACGGCTCCACCCCGGCGGCCTCGTGGGGCTCCCTGCAGACCGGGCTCGACTGGGCCCGCCAGGTGAGCGCCATCCGCGACCCCCACGTCCAGCTGTACACCACCTGGATGGAGCGGGGCGATGACGGGGGAACAGCCACCACCTTGGGTCCGGGGCACTACCTCGTCAGCCTGGGCAGGCCGCGGGGTTTCCCCGTGGTGGGTGAGAACGCCGACCCCGGGGCCGATATGGCGTCGGTCGTGAGGCGGGCGCGCGCCTGGGGCCTGGCCGGGATGCTGTGGCTCGACGAGCGTGCTCTTGTCGACTCGGGAGCACTTCCGGCCTACGCCGCGCTGATCGGCTGAGCTCGAGCCGCCGGTCGCTCCCGGCGGAGGCGCCGCCCTATCCCTCGACCGTCCATGGTGGATGTCGTGATACTTTGACTATCAGGTGCCATCGCAGCGGGGGTTGCGCATGGCACCGGTGGAGTAGAGAAGTGCGAATCACGCTTGGCAGACGCGTGACCGGTGCGGTCGTGGCGGTCGGCCTCGTCTCGGTCGGGCTGACCTCGACGCGGGCCCTGGGCGCCCCGCCGTCGAAGGCTGGCCCGGGCCCGTTCGCGGCCCAGGTGCTGCCGAGCCTGGCCCTGCCGACCCTCCCCGTGCCGCTCCCCACCCTGCCGCCCGTCACCCTGCCGTCGCTGGCGCCCGTGGCTCCGCTGCCGACGCTCCCGCTCCCGGCCCCCGTCTCGCCGGTCCTCGGGACCACTCCCCCGGGCCCCCATGGAGGCATCCCGGCGGCCGCAGCAGCGCCGGTTGCAGCGACGCCGGTGGACGCAGGCAACGCGGCGCCCGCCGCCGCCTTGCCCGACGGCACCCTGGGCGCGCTGCTCGCCGCGTCGCCGGCGCTGGCCGCCTCCATCGACTCCATCCTGCGGCGGCCGGTGGTGCTCCCGGAGCCGGACCTCCGGCACTTCCGCCTGTCCGCCTCGGGCCCCGTCCCCGTCCAGTCGCCGTCGCAGGAGTCCGGGTCGGCGCCCTCCACGGTGCGTCGGGTGATCTCCGCGCCGGCCGTGCTCCTGGCGATCGCCATCGCGCTGTCGGTGGGCCTGCTCGCGGCTCTCCTGCAGTGCTCGCCCGCGCTCAGACGCCGCCTCCGCGCCATCGGCGCCGGTCCCCGGCTGCAGGCGCTTGCCGTCTCCCGAGTGGGCGCTCCCCTGCTTCGCGCCTGGAGGCGACCCTTGCGGGCCGGTCGCCTGGCGGTGCCGGTGGGCGCGGCCGCCGTCTGCCTGGTGGCGACCGGAACGGTGTTCGCGACGGCCATGGTGATCGCGGCCAGGCCGGGCGCGCCGGTCGTGACGGCGCCCGTGGCGCAGGCAGCGCCGATCGTGCGCACGGTGACGCTGCCGCCAGCACCGGTCGCGGCCGCACCATCCAGTCCGTCCGCCCCCGTCAACCCCCCAGACCAGGTGGCGCCGGCGACGGCCGCCGTCGCTGCCACCGCCCCGGCTCCGGCGCCGGCTCCGGCGGCTGTCGTCCCGGACGCCGCCCGGCAGAGTGCGGCGCTGCTGTGGACCCAGCTCACCACCGTCGAGCAGACGCTCGCCGCCGACGCCGATCGCCTCACTGCCGACCGGGCGGCGGTGGCCCAGCTGAGCGCGGTCCTGTCCGCCCCACTGCCCGACCTCGGACCCCGGGGGACCGTGCAGGCCGCCCGGACCGTGGTCATGCTCCGGGACACCGTGGCCGACAGCGAGCGGCTCGCCGCCGAGTACCGGCAGCTACTGCAGACCGAGGACCAGATCTACCGTCGGGCCGCGTCCGACAAGGATGTCGCCGGTGGTCTGCTGGCCAGGGCCCTGGCCTCCGGCCAGCCGGCGATCCGGGACAGCGTCACCTACGACCTGCAGATCGTCGAAACCCAGCTGGTCCAGGAGCAGAGCGTCTCGGCCGCGGAGGCTTCGGCACCGAATGCCACCCTGGTTCCGGGTGGAGATGGCACCTTCAACACGCCGATGCGCGGCGCCGTCACCCAGCGCTTCGGCCCGACCGACTTCACGCTTGAACCCGCGGTGACCTACGCCGGAATCTTCTACCCACACTTCCACACCGGGCTGGACCTGGCTGCCCCGTCCGGTACGCCGGTGACGAGTGCTGCCGACGGTGTCGTCATCCTCGCCGCCTCGAGCGTCGACGGCGCCGGCCACCTGGTCGGGTACGGCAACTACGTCGTGATCCGGCACGCCGGCGGCGACGAGACGCTGTACGGGCACCTGAGCCAGGTTCTGGTGCGCGCCGGCGACGTGGTCCGCCAGGGACAGCCGGTGGGCCTGGAGGGCTCAACCGGCTGGTCGACCGGACCCCACCTGCACTTCGAGATCCGGCACAACCGGATCCCGGTGGACCCGCTTCCCCGGCTGGCCGCCGGGGCCCCCTCGTCCGCCGCGCCGGCGCCCTGACCGCGTCAGCGCCGCTCCCGCCAGGGAGACAGCGCGCCCGGCCCGGGAACGCGCACGATCGAGGATCGTCCTGGGTCAGGGGGGCGTGGCGGACGGTGCCGGCGCAGAGAGGACCATGACACGGCGAGGAGCAGGACCAGGCTCGACCAGGCAACGCCCACCAGGTCCCCACCCAGGAGGTCGGAGGGCCAATGGACGGCCAGGACCAATCGGGAGACCTCCACCAGCACGCCAACGGCGAGCGCAACCGCCAGCCCCATCGAGCGCCATCGGCCGCCGCCGGCGATGCCGGCCAGCAGGGTGGGGACGAGGATGGCGCAGACGGTGTTGACGGCGTGGCCGCTGGGGTACGAGAAGCCGGCCGCGGCGATCAGGTCCGGATCCGGCAGCGATGGCCGCGGGCGCTGCACCATCGCCTTGATCACCTCGTCGGCCGCGTAGCCCCCGGGCAGGAGGGCGCTGCAGGCGACCGCCAGGGACCACTGCCGCCGGCTCGCCAGCAGGATGGTGACGAGGACGCAGTAGACGGCCAGGAGCTTCTCGGAGCCGACCAGGGTGATGGCGCCGAAGACGGCGCGGGTCGGCTCGTCCGCCCCGTTCGCCGCCACCGCGCGCTGGACACCGTCGAGCAGGCGGCTGTCAGCCGGACCCGCCACGCCGGTGGCGACCACCAGCCCCAGGGCGAGAGAGCCGGCGGCGGAGCAGGCCAGGATGAGGGCGAGGGGCCGCGGTCGCAGTACCTGGGGCCAGGGGCCGCCCGAGTTCGCCCCCGCGGGGGCGCCGGCCGGGGGCGTGCCGCCACGCAGACCGGGCCGAGCAGGCATGAGGCCATTCAAGCCCATGGGGGATGAACGGGCTGTGAACCGCGCCCGGCCGCGCCGCCGGGTCAGCGGCGGGCGAACATTCGGCTCACCACCGCGGCGGCAGGCTTGACCCGGCCGTCCTTGCGATACATGCCGAAGTCGCCGCCCGGCTGGAAGTCGTTGAGCATCCAGACCGCCGGCGGCTCCAGGCCCGCCCTCTCCGCGGCGACGTCGATGGCCGACCAGTAGTCGGCCTGCTGCGCCTCGGTCCCGGGCGGCACCGTCGAAAATCCGGTCTCGCCCACCAGCGTGGGCACCGGTGCGGTCACCGCCGTCAACTGGCCGAACACGCGCGGCGCCTGGGCGACGTCGCTGAAGTACGGATGGAACCCGTACACGTCCGGCTGGGAGCCCCCCAGCGCGCCCCGGAGGTACCCGAGCCAGTGCGGATCCTCGGTCCCGACGCTGACCGACACCGGGATGCCGTGCGCCATCGCCCGGACCGAGGGGATCATGTGCCGGGCCCACGCCACCTGCTGCGCGTCGTTCCAGTCCACCTCGTTGCGCACCTCGACCACGGCGATCCTGGGATCGGCGACGAAGGGGGACAGCACGCTGCTGGCCCAGGCATCGCTCCCCGCGAGGTCGGTCCAGGCGGTGAAGCCGGTGTCGAAGAGGTTGAGCCAGACGCGCAGCCCGTGGGTGGCAGCCGTGTCAACGAGGGTGCGCAGGTGCGCAATCTGGGTGGGGTCGACGGCCGGATAGCCGAATGCTGCCGGCATCACGAAGACGCGAACGGTGTTGGCGTTGAGCTGCCTGATCCTCGCCATGTCGCCGTCGAGCGCGCTGCGGGTGACGTCGTTCCAGGCCTTCCACATCATGGCAAAGGGCGCGTTGGCCGGGAAGTAGCTCACCACCTTGAGGCCGCGCACGGACCAGGGCGCGGTGTCGGCCAGCATCGGCGCCGGCGGGAGGGGTGGGCGCGTGGCCGGAGCCCGGAGGGACGGCCGGATGGCCGCAGGCGGTGCCGCGCCGGTCGCCGGCCCGGGCGTCGCCGGCGTCTCGGGGGGCGCGCCGGTCTGCACGGCGGAGGGGGAGGCCGGCCGGGACAGCGGGGACCTCGCGGCCGAGCCGCCGCCACCGCCGAGGCGGGCGGCGACAGGCCAGACGGCGACCGCACCGCCGACCAGGATGGCCAGCGCCACAACCATCGACCACCGGCGCAGCTCGGGGCGCCGGGTCACGCCGTCGTCCGCCCGGGGCGGCACGGAGCGCCGGGCGAATGCAAGGAGGCCCCGATGTTCATGGGTGGGGCCACGGTACACCGGGCGAAGCCGGCGACACCCGTCCCTCCGACGATCCCCGGGCTGAGGGTGTCACCGCCGGCGCCGGATGCCGAGTGTGGACGCCTGCGCCTCGTTCGAGGCCACATCCGCCCCCTAGGCCGCCGCCGGCAGGCGCGCCTCGGAGTTGGCCCGGGATCGATCTGCCAGCGCGTCCTGGCCGGCGCTGACGAGACCGGGCTCGCCGTGCCAGGCCTTGAGGGCGGGGTCCACCAGCGCGCGGCCGTAGGAGAACGAGAGCTGCCACGGATGGGCCCCCAGGGCGACCATGGCGCGCAGATGAGCGGTGGCCGCCTGCTCGCCCTGACCACCGGAGAGAAAAGCGATCCCCGGGACCGCCGCCGGCACCCCGCGCCGCAGCGTCCGCACCGTGGCGGCGGCGGCGGTGTCGACGTCCGGCTGGGTGGCGCAGCCCTTGCCCGCCAGCACCATGTTGGGCTTGAGGATGATGCCCTCGAGGGCAACGCGCTGCTCGGCGAGCTCGGCGAAGATCACGGAGAGCGTCTTCTGGGTGACCGCCTCGCAGCGCTCGATGTCGTGGTCGCCGTCCATCAGGACCTCGGGCTCGACGATCGGGACCAGCCCCGCCTCCTGAGCCAGGCATGCGTAGCGAGCCAGGGCGTGCGCGTTGGCACGGAGCGCGCGGTGTGTGGGCAAGCCGTCGCCGATGGTGATGACGGCCCGCCACTTGGTGAAGGCCGCTCCCAGGCCCGCGTACTCGGCGAGGCGGTCGCGCAGGCCGTCGAGGCCCTCGGTGACCAGCTCACCCGGAGCGCCGGCGAGCGGCTTGGCGCCCGTGTCCACCTTGACGCCGGCCAGGATCCCGGCGTCGCGGCAGGCCTGCGGGAAGGACCGGCCGTCGCTGAGCGTGGCGGTGAGGATGTCGTGCGAGAGGATGACACCGCTGATCCAGCCGGACAGCTCCGGCGTGGTCACCAGCATCTCCCGGTAGGCGGTTCGCATCTCGGCGGTGGGGGCCACGCCGACGCCGCCGAGGCGGGAGTTCATGGTGCCCACGCTCTCGTCGGCGGCGAGGATGCCCCGCACCCCGCCGACCAGAGTCATCGCTGTGTCGGAGAGTCCGCTCTGCATCGATTCGCCCTCATGCCATGTGGTTCCCGACAACGCTAGTGCCCGGCCCCGGACGGCGCTCCCCTCCCGGGGGGGATCGCCCCGGGGAGCCGCCGGTCCCATCGGCCGACGGGCCGTGGCGGCCGCCTGCCGCTCAGGCGCGCAGCAGCGGCGCGATGATGGACACGGTGGTGCCCCGCCCGGGCGCGGTCACCACGTCGATCCCGGCGCCGATCAGGGCGGCACGGGCCCGCAGGCCCACCAGGCCGTAGCCACCTCGCTCCGGTGCCGAGGCCAGCAGGTCGGGATCGAAGCCGCGGCCGTCGTCGCTGATGGTCAGCGTGCAGTGCGAGGCCTCGCTGCGCAGGGTCAGGGTGAGCAGATGGGCGTCGGCGTGCTTGAGGACGTTCTGGAGGACCTCCTGGGCCATGCGGTAGATGGCCACCTCGACATGGCCGTCCAGCTGGGTCAGGTCCTCGACGTCCACCTCGCGAGCGATGCCGGCCGGCAGCTCCGCCGCCAGCTTGCGCAGGCAGGCACCCAGGCCGAGATCGTCGAGGAGCGGCGGCCGCAGGCCGTTGACGGCCATGCGTGCCTCGTCCAGGGCGGCTGCCGCCAGGTGCCGGGCGGAGTCGATGAGCGCGACCACCGGGACGGGCAGGGACGGGTCGCTGTCCGCGGCGGCGCACAGAAAGTAGTTGAGGCTCACGATCCGCTGGCTGATCCCGTCGTGGATCTCGGCGGCAAGGCGCTGGCGCTCGGCCTCGTGGAGCTCGAGGGTGCGCTCGGCGAAGCGCTCCAGCTCGGCCTCCCGCTCGGCCAGCCGCGTGTGCAGGCGGGCGTTCTCGACGGCGTCCGCCATCAGGTTGGCCACGTCCGCAAGGATGCTGACGTCCTCCGGCCGGAAGTGGTGGGCATCCCGCGAGTGCACGTTGACGACGCCGACCACATGGCCGGCGCGGGTGATCATCGGCGCCGACGCCAGCGAGGCGTAGTCCTCGCCGCGCAGCTCGGGGATGTACTTGTAGCGGGGGTCGGTCCACTTGTCGTCGATGACCACCGCCTGCGCGTTCTGCGCCACCCACCCGGCCACGCCCTCGCCCCAGGCGAGCTCGATGTCGCCGGCGTAGACATCGAAGGGCGGCGTGGCGCCGCTCAGGACGATGCGGTTGCGATCGGGCTCGACCATGTGGACCAGGCAGAGCTCGCTGGCGGTGACCTCGGTGACCAGAGCGGCAAGGCGCTGCACCATCTCGGTCAGGTCGAGGCGGCCCGAGGCGGCCGCGATGATGCGCTGAAGACGCTCCGGCTCGATGCTCGCCGCCGCCCCGGGCGGCGGCGACGGCGGCGACGGCGGCGACGGCGGCGGTGTGCGGGTCGTCACCGGCGGCCGGTCAATGGAACACCCCCTCGCGGAGCGCCAGCGCGATGGCCTGCGCCCGGTCGGGGACGTCGAGCTTGCGGTAGACGGCGCTCACGTGGCTCTTGATCGTCTCCTCGCCGACCACCAGCCGCTGGGCCATGGCGCGGTTGCTGAGGCCGCCGACCATGAGGGAGAGGACCTCGCTCTCACGCTGGCTGAGGCCGAGGTGCGCTCCCGGCCAGAACTCACCGCTGTGGAGGCGGGCGGCCGACATGGCGACGCGCCCCGCGATCGAGGGATCGATGACGATCTCGCCGTCCATGACCCGCTCGAGCTGTTCGACGAGCTCGCGACCGTCGACCCGCTTGAGGAGGAAGCCGGAGGCACCCGCGCGTAGCGCCTGGTAGAGGTACTGCTCGTCGTCGTAGACGGTGAGGACGACCACCTTGGTGCCCGGCTTGCGGCGCACCAGCTCGGCGCAGAGGTCCAGCCCGCTCTCGCCGCGCAGGCGCACATCGACGACGGTGACGTCCGGATGCCACTCCTCGACCGCGGCGAGAGCCCCCGCGTGGGAGAAGTCGGTGGCGACCACGGTGACCCGTGTCGCGTAATTGGCCAGCATGGCACGCAGGCCGTCAATCACCATGGGGTGGTCGTCGACCAGCAGGATGCGGATGGGGGAGGGCGTCACCACGCCGCCGGTCGCGCCCCGATGTCCATGCTGTCGACGCACGGTACCGTGCCGGACGGCGCCATAAAACCAGCCGGCCGACCGGCGGAGAGCCTAGATCTGCCGGGACCGGAGGTACGCCGCCATGACCAGGGCGACGATGGCGGCGATGACGGCCAGGCCGCCGAGGCCGGCGACGACGACGCCGAGGACACGGCCGTTGAGCTCATCACCGGCCAGGATTGCGGAAGCCAGCATCTCAAACCCTCCACTCGCGTAGGCGGCGGTGCCGAGGTGAAACCCCGTGCAGCCGACCGTTGCGGCGAGAGCCTATCACCGACTCGTCGCATGTCAACGACCACTTTTCGTCGCGGGTCGCTCGCGGCCGTGCCGGCGGAGCGCGGCGGCGCCCTCAGCGTACGAGGGCTGCGGCCACGTCGAACCCCATGGCATGGCGCCGCACCTCGGGGTCGACACCGCACGCGCCCCACATGGCGAAGAGGGGCTTCTCGGCGGGATTGGGGGCGTGCTGCATGTGCCGGTTCAGGGCGGCCAGGTCGGCCAGGGTGAGCGGCCGGTCGGACCACCGCGCCTCGCCGATGAGCAGTGACTGCCCATCGTGAAGACCGAGTACGTCGATGAGAGACTCCTTGACCGCCGGCGACCACCAGCGGCCGACGACGAGGTCGGGAGGCAGTTCGCCCCGCGCGCGCAGGCTGGCGGTGTGGGCCCGTGCCACCTCCTGGAAGGTGTTGGCGACGTGCCGGTCCCAGGTGAAGCGCGCCCGGCGCAACGCCGCCGCGCCCTGGCCGGCGACCACCTCGGCCAGGCGCGGGTAGAGGACCCGGAACCAGAAGCCCAGGTAGGTGTCGGCGATCTCGTACTCGGCGGAGGCGCCCGACGGCGACGAGCCCACCGGCACCGAGCGCCGCACCAGGCCGGATCGGACCAGGACGTCGAGGGGGTGGTCGATGCGCTGGTCCGCGGCCAGCGCGATCTCCGAGTAGCGGGTCTGGTTACGCCCGATGGCCGCGAGGATGCGCATATACCCGCCGGTTTCGGGGAGGGCGTCGCGAACCAGCGCCTCGGCGTGGTCCATGAGGATGCCGCCGGTGGTGCCGGCGAGGCGGAGCAGGTTCTCGTCGAAGGTCTCCTCGGGCCGCCACTGACTCAGGTGCAGCGGGTACCCGCCGCAGGCCGCGTAGGCCTCGAGAAACGCGGGTGCCCGAAGCTCGGGGATGAAGGCGCGCGCCCGGGCGGCGTCGAGCGGCTCGAGGGGAAGGCGGATCGGGTCCCATCGGGGCGGGTCGCCGGCTCCGGGGCCAAGCAGCGCCTCGGCCCGGACCGACCCGATGAGAACGAGCATCAGGCGGGTGCCGGGGGGCAGTGACCGCCAGAAGCTGCGCACCGTGTCCACGAAGCCGGGACAGCCGCGGACCAGAGCCCCGAGATCGTCGATAACGACCAGCAGCGGGTTGCGCGCGGCGACCACGCCCAGGAAGCTCAGGGCCGAGTGCCAGCTGGCGAAGGCCTCCCCGGTGACGTGCTCGACACCCGGCCCGAGCTGAGTCCGGATGACCCGGGCGAGCCTGGCCAGCTCCACCGCGTCGGCCTCCTGACTGGCGCCGAACCAGATCAGCGGTTTGTCGGCCGCGAACCGGGAGACGAGGTGGGTCTTGCCGACGCGCCGGTTGCCCGCGATCGAGACCAGCTGGGCCTCACCGGCGGCCGATCGACGCCATGCCTCGTCGAGGCGCCACGTCTCCTTGTCTCTCCCCAGCACCCGTCCGCGGCCCACGGGCGGATCGTACTGCAAGGCCCTTGTGGTGCAAAGGGCTCGCGGCCGAACTGCGACGCCCGGGCCGCCGGCGCCCCTCGGCGGCCGCCCCCGGCGCCGATTCCCATCTTGCGATGGGGGCGCCGGCCGGTCCCGCCACCGCCGGATGGAGGGATCTGGCCGGCCCCACCCAAACCGGGGGTTGACACGCCCGATGGCCCTAACTAATCTCCGGCCCCGAGGTTGGGTACTACAAGGGAGTGAGCATGGCCGCCGCCAGTTTGGCAACTTTTGACGACCTGTCCGTCTTCAGTGTGTGGGTGACCGCCCTGTTGGGCAGCGCCATCGCCATCGTGGTGGTGGTCTGGCTGATCTTCGGGATCACCAAGAGCGTGCTGGTCATCGACGCCGACCTCGATACGGTGATCGGCGTCGGCAAGCGCATTCTCGACAACACGTCTCCGCTCTCCGAGCTGGCCACCACGGTCAAGCTCTGCGAGGCGGCCGGCGCGGTTGTCGGCGGCATCGAGACCGATGCCGGCGCCATCCTGCGGGCCGCCGGCAAGACGCCGGCCTCCGCCTGGACGGGACGCTGATGGCACCGATGCTCGCCGTCAGCGACACCGAGGTCTTCACCCTCTGGTGGATCAGCATCGGGGTCGCACTGGTCGTGGTCATCGTGGCCACCGGGCTGCTGCAGAACGTCCTCGTCGTGGTTCGCAACATCGACAGCAACGTGTCCGACATCTGGGGCGTGGCCCGGCGCATCGCCGGTCACACCGGCGAGCTGTGGATGCTCGGACGGGTCAACGCGCTGGTCGCCGACGTCCGCGCCTCGGCATACCGCATCAACGACGTGGCCGCCACCATCGCCGGGCACGCTGCCGAATGCCAGCACTGCCCGGCATGTGCCCGGCCCTATCACGGTGCCAGTGTCAGCTCCGCCGTCACCAATGGCGCGGTCGCCCCGGCGGCTCCGGCCGCCGCGTCGCTCCCGCGCTATGCGGCCGCCGCTGCCGATCCGGCCCCGGCGCCCCGGGCCGCTCCCCCAGCCCCACCCGCGGCTCCGGCCAGCGCCGAGCTTGCCGGGCGGTCGCAGCGTCCCCGCTATGCGAGGCCGCTCCCGGGGGACGCATGACAGCGCCGGTGCGGGACCCCTCGCTGATGTCCACTCGACTGGGAGACCCCACAGATGCCTGAGGCACTGCTGCTTGTCGCCACGATGGTGGCCGCAACGTTGCTGCTGCTGGTCGTGGCCCGTTACGTCATCGCCATCACCAAGCTGGTGAATCACTTCGGCGCCGCCAAGGACTCACAGCTGGCCCAGATTCATGCCGGCCTCAAGTCCATCGACCGGGACACATCCATCATCGGTGGCGGTGCCACCGAGCTGAACGCGCACCTGGAGGCGATCCGGGTCGGCCTGATCGCCGTCGACAAGTCGCTCGTCAAAGTCGTGACGTCGCAGGTCTGAGGCGTTGAAGATGATCGCTTTCACCCCCAGCAGCGGCTTCCTCTGGGCCTGGGCCCTGTTCCTTCTCTTCGTGGCGGTGGTGGTGGTGCCCATCGTGGCCCTCCTCCTCATCCGTCTGATCGTCGCCGTCAACACGCTCAACACCACCGCGCGTGCCGCGGACAAGGCTGCCCGGCCGGTGGGCGTCAACGTGAAGCCCATCCCCGAGCTGGCCCGGACGCTGCAGCTGATCAAGGAGGTCACCAAGGTGGCCCGCGTGGCGGATGAGCATGGAGTCCTGCTGGAGCAGGGTCTCACCCGCGAAATCCCGGCACCGAGGTACTGACGATGACCGCAGACATTCTCGATGCCACCACTCTCGGCTACCTCTCGGGCGTTCTCGGCCTGGTGATCGCGCTGGCCCTGGTGGTCTCGCTCACCATCGTCAACGCGCTGCTGGCCAATGTCGGAGGCAACGGCCGCGGACACGTTCAGGCGGTCGCGGGCAGCCTCAGCGCCGTCGCCGACAGCACCGCACCGGTGCCGCCGGTTCTGACCGGCATCAACAAGGAACTGGGCGAGCTCGCCGGCGTGCTCATCTCCGTGCAAGGTCACATGAACGTGGCGCGGAGCGTGTTCGAAGCCAACGGCGCCGCCAGGTAACCGGGTTCACTGAAAAAGAAGAGGAAGAGAAGAGCGCATGTCGTCCACCACCTACCGCCCATACTCGCTGAGTCCGCGCACCTACACGCTGTGGCTGTTCGGCCTGGTCGGCGTCATCGTCGGCGTGGTCGCCGTCGTCATCCTGCTGACGCGCGTCCTGGTCGCGGCCAACAGCATCAACGACAAGGCCGCCCACATCCGCGACGTCGGCGGCAGCATCAATGAGAGCACCGCCGCTGTCCTGGAGCTGACCAAGACCAACCAGGTCGCCGCGGCCATCCTGGCCGACGCCCAGCCGTTGAGCGCGCAGCTCACCACCACCGTCAACACCGCCCAGAGCATCTCCGGGCTGGCCACCTCGATCAACGGCTCCGCCGGGGCCATCGACGGCGTCGCGGGCCAGATCCAGACCACCGCCGCCGGCATCGACAACGACGCCATCTCCATCGACCACTCCGGCGCCACCATCGACTCGCTCGTCGCCAGCGTCAACCAGAAGCTGACGGGCGTGCTCGGCGTGGCTGCCGGCATCAAGACCGACAGTGGCAACATCCGGACCACCGCCGGCTCCATCCAGCACAACGCCAAGACCATTGACTGCCGGGTCTCCTCCGTCCCGTCCGGTGCGCCCAGCGCGTGCGCCGAGGGGTGAGATCGTGACCCGATCGGTACTCACGTTTCTCTCACTGGCCGCCTTCGGTGTGCTCACCGTGGCCGTCCTCCTCTGTGTGGGCCTGACCGGCGGGGCCCTGGTCCATGCCAATGACAGCCTCGCCGTCATCGACACCGAGCTCACCTCGGTGGGATCCAACGCCGATCCGCTCACCGCTCAGGTGCACCAGGTCAACGGCTCCCTCACCTCCATCGAGGCCGCTCTCAACCCCCTGCACGGGCAGGCGGACACCCTCAACGGCGTTCTCACCGGGGCCAACCAGACGCTCACCTCGGTGGACGGCTCGGTGAAGTCCATCCTCGCCAAGGCCCCGTCCATCGAGACCAGCCTGGCGGACGCCGACAGCCACCTCGCCAGCGAGGCACAGGAGGTGGGGAGCGCACGGGCCACGGCCCGGGTGGGCGTCCTCAGCGACCAGGTCACCAGCCTCTCGGGAATCCTCTCGCCGGTGGAGGCTGACCTCTCCAACATCGAGGGCAACCTGAGGCTGACCGATGACCACCTGCACTCCACCTGCCAGCACCTGGCCGTCCTCAACCTGCTCGCGCTCACCACACCGTCGGGGGCCTGCTGAGCCATGGACGCTTCGCGCAGCTCCGGACGTTACGCCACCCAGGCTCGGCCGCTGATCCTGTCGTACTGGATCATGCCGCTGGTCGCAGGTCTCGCCGTCATCCTGGTGGCGGCGGCGATGCTCACCGAGGTGGTGATCCTCGCCAACCGAATTGACAGCAACGTCACCCCGATCAGGCAGTCCACCCTGTCGATCTCGACCCACGCCGACGGCATCGCCGTCCTCAACCAGGTCGACACCACGGCCAAGGCCATCCAGGCGGCGGCGGCTCCGCTGACCGGACAGGCCGGGACCATCCTCGACACCGTCGGCACCATCCAGGGCACCGTGGGCCAGATCGACACGGCCACCGGAAGCATCCTCGGTCACGCCAACGCCATCTCCGCCCAGGTCGACTCGATCACACCGCACGTGCGGCTCATCGCCGAGCCGGTGGAGCGGATCGTGGCCAAGTTGCAGACCACCAACTCGGACCTGACCCAGGCGCTCGCGGTCGTCTCGGGCGCGCGCTCCGACCTCGCCTCGGTGGCCGGCGCGGGCCTGCTGCCCACCGTCAATGACCACGCCCGCAGCATCGACTGTCATCTCGGCGCTCTGACCGGCCCACTGGGCGCCCCGTCCACCGCCTGTGGGAATCCGTAGCCATGCTTGCATCGCAGAAACGCATCGTCCATTCCGCATACGTCTTCGAGGTCTTCGGATTCGTCATCGCCCTGGCCGTGTTCCTGGTGATCATCGTCGGCATCCTCAACCGGATCGACGACAACCTGGGCGCGGTGGATCGTCAGGCCTCCTCCATCGACCGCAGCGCCACCAGCCTGCCGGGGCTGGTGTCGACCATCACCGCATCGCTCACCGCCATCGAGAAGGACGTCAAGCCGATCTCGGGGCAGCTCGACCAGATCAATGCCGGTCTGTCGGGAGCCAAGGACGGCCTGGGCACCGCGGACTCCAACCTGTCCGGCACCAACGGGGCGCTGGCCCACACCGAGGGCGGCCTTGTCGCCGCGCTCGGCTTCGCGGATCGGGTCAAGGTCGGCAGCATCAATGCCATCAACCAGCTGACACCGGCCAATGACTCGGTCGCGCAGGCGTCCAGCCTGGTCAACGCGGTCAAGGGAGACGCCGGCAACATCTCGGGGCAGGCGACCATGATCGACGGCCATCTGGCCAGCATTGCCAACGAGGCCTCGCGGATTCCTCAGCTGCCCAGGCTCTGAGGCAGGAACCATTCAGACACTCCGGTTCGGCGGCGGCGACGGCGGCGTGGTGACACGCAGCCGCGCCGCCGTCGTGGCGCTTCTGGGAGCCGCTCTGCTGGCGGTGCACGGTGTGTCCTCGGCGGGTGGCGTGTCAGGAGCCGTGGTCGTCGGCGCCCACACCACCCCGGCATCGGCCACGGCGCTGGGCTGGCTCCAGCACACCGACCGGGCCACAGGCTTCGTCATCGCCTACCCCGACTCGTGGAACGTCTACCAGTCCAAGGACGCCGCGGTGCAGTTCCTCGCCGGCCCCGACGAGAGCGACTTCGTGGAGGTGCGCGTCATCTCCAACCTCCCCGCCGACTTTCCCTCGACCAACTCGCAGGTGACGCGCCGGCTGGTCGACGGCCTGCTCGCCAACCCGGCCATCACCATCGTCAGCACCACCGAGGTGAGGTATTCGGGGTTGCCCGGCTGGCAGTACGCATACAAGTTCACCGACGCCAGGCTGGGCGTCGGCGTCCACATCCACGTCTTCCTCTTCCAGGGCAACCGCCTGCACACCCTCGTCTTCCAGGCGCTTCCCCAGACGAATCTCAAGGCCCTGGCACCCACCTTCGACGCCATCCTCGGGCGCTACCGCGCACTCCCGCTCCCATCCGGCACGACGCCGCGCGCGTCACCCGCGGGCACCCCACCGCCGGCGCCCACAGCCACCCCCTAGCGCCGCAGACGCCCACCCGGGCCCACGGCGCGCGCTACTCTGACCCCATGCTGACTCAGGGTCCCCCGCGGATCGTCGCCATCGTGCTGCTCGTCATGGCGGGCGTGTTCGGGGCCACCGTCGCGCTCTTCGCGGCCCTGCTCATCGTGGCCTACGGCTATCAGGACTACGGCATCGGCGTGCTGGCATTCATCCTGGTCTGGGCGCTGGCGATCGGGCTCATGGTGGTGATGGGAATGCGCATGTGGAAGCGGCTGCCCAGCCGCTGAGGTGAGCGCGCGGCGATGCGACATGGCGGCGCGTCGTCGCCCGGCACACCACCCGGTGCCCTGGCATGATGGGCGCCCGTGATCTCCACCGCCGCGTCGATCGACCTCAACATCGATCCCGTCCTGCACGTGGGCGGGCTGGGCATCAGCTGGTATGGGATCTTCTTCGCACTGGCGCTGGCTGCGGCCATCTACGCCGGGGCTCTCCCGCACCTGCGCCGGCGCGGCCTCGACGTTGAGACGGTGGAGCGATACGCGGTCATCAGCACCGTCGCCGGGCTGATCGGGGCGCGGCTGGCCTACATGGTGCAGAACTCGCCGCCGCCGGGCGGCTCGTGGCTCTCGCACCCGCAGGAGATCATCGCGGTCTGGCACGGCGGCCTCGATCTGGCCGGCGCGCTGCTGGCGGCGCCGCTGGCACTCGCCCTCCTGGCTCGCCACGAGAAGCGCAACTGGTGGCTGCTGGCCGACGCCGCCGCCATCGCCGCGCTCATCGGCCAGCCCATCGGCCGTCTCGGCAATGTCATCAACGGCGACGTCCTGGGGGGCGACAGCGGGTTGCCGTGGGCGGTCGCCTACAGCCATCCGGATGCGGGGCTGCCCGCCGGGTTCCTCAACTGCTCGCTGAGCCGGCAGTTCAACGAGTCCTGCCACACCTACCAGCCGGCGGCGCTCTACGAGGCGCTGGCGGCACTCCTCATTCTTGCCGCCCTCCTGGTGGTGCGCGCCCGCTGGAGTCCGCGCCCCGGAGCACTCTGGCTGGGGTTCCTCGGCCTCTTCGCGGTCACCGAGTTCGTGGTCGGGTTCGCCCGGGCGAGCGATCCGGTGGTGGCGCTGCGCCTCAACGAGGCGCAGTGGGTGGCCATCGTGGTCGGTGTCGCGGCCCTCCCGCTGCTGGTGGACCTCTGGAGGCGCGGCTACCTTGACTGGTCGGCGGCGGTGCCTGGCCCCGCCCTGGAACCCGCGGGGCCTGTGGCCGGCCCCGCGCCGCCTCCGACCAGTGTGGCGCCGGCCGCCCACAGCGCCGGCGTGACGGCGGCTTCTGCGCGAGGGGCACGACCCGCCGCACCCGCGGCGGCGCCGGCCCGGAGATCGTCCACGAGCCTGGGATCACGGGGCGCCCACCCCGCCGGGGCGGCACCGGCATCGCCCGCCTCCCGCCGCCGCGTCGCTCCCGCCGCGGGGACGACCGAGGTGCCCACCGGCGCCCCCCCAGCGCCGCGTCCGACGGCTCCGCGCCGGGCGGCGGCACCGGGTTCCGGAGCGGGCGCCCCGCCGGCGCGCAGGCGGCCGCCGGCCACGACGGCGGCCCCGGCCACCGGCTCGGTTGACGCCCCGCCGGCTGACGGCGCCCCGCCGGCGCCACCGGCCGCGGTCCCGGTGCGGCGTCGACGGTCGTCATCGCCGCCCGCTCAGGCGGACCCTCCGGCCACCCCCAGCCCGGACCCCACCACCCGCGAACGTCCGGCACCCCGCTCCGGAGACGGTTGACCGCGTCCCCGACAGCCGGCATGGGTCCGGTGGCGTACCGACGCGCGGAGGCCGCCGGCAGCAGACTCGGGGCCTGCGCCGCGCCGCGGCGCCCTGCGAGGCTAGCGACACAGGCAGCGGGACGCGCGACATCGCCGTCGGGAGGTTCGACCATGGTGCACCTGTATTGCCGATGTGGCATTGACTGGCTGCCCACGGTCAACGCCTCGGTCAGCGAGGCGGGAGACACCTGGTCTGGTCGTTGTGAGGTGTGCAAGCTCGACTTCCGGGCCTGGGCTGTCGCCGGACCACGCCAGGTCCAGGTGCGCACCCACGGCTTCTATCCCCATGTCCCCAAGCCCCAGGACTAGCTGAGGTGGCGACGCGCGACGCGCTCACCCCGGGGGACACCGCCACCGCCGGCCTCGGTCACCGTGAGCCGCAGCGTGGCCTGCCGCGTCCCCAGACGGCGCGGACCAGCCTCGCCACCACGGCGCTGTCGGCGGCCGAGCGCGCCACGCTCACCGCCACCGCGGCACCGATCGCCGTCGAGCTGCTCCGGGTCGAACGTGTCCACGCCTCCCCGGTCCTGCAGCTCAACAGCGGCGTGTCGGGCACCTTCGCCGCCCTCGAGGTCGATCGCGTGCGTCGCGCCGCGCGGGTGGCGCTGACGGGGGCCGCGCCCGACCCGGTGTGACCGCCGGCGGTCGGTCTACCCCTTCTCCCGACGCGGCGCCCGGGCCACACGCTGCTCGGCGGCGACGAGGACGTCCTCGACGGCCGCCTGCGTCACCCTGAGGTAGGCGAGGGTCGGCTGCGACGGTGAGGCCATCGCCAGGCTGCTGGCCGCGCCGATGGCCACCGACAGCGAGGCGCGCAGCCGCAGGTCGCGCTGCTCGTTGACCGGCGGAACCGTGGTCCCGAGGATGAGGGTGCGAAGCTCGGTCAGGTCGAGCTCGAGCCGCGTCCGCTCGCGCGAATGTCCGGCGGGGATCTCGTCCGACGCCGACCCGCGCGCCACCGTCGCCTCCTCCTCGGCGGCCTGCAGCCGATCGGCCAGGTTCTCGACGATCGACTGGGCGCGATGACCGTACGCCGCACCCACCCAACCCTTGGACTGGGGCGGAGAGTCCGGCGACCGCCGGCGGCCGAGGAAGCGGGAGATGCTCACGACTGCACTGCCCTCAGGCGCTCCGCGCGAGAAGCTGGGATGCGCGCCCGGGGCGGACTGCTGTGGAGGTCCCGATGACCGGCTCCTCGTTGTGAGCGCACGTGTGGTGGCGCGCTTCCCCAGCATGCTGTCATGTCCGGACCCCGGCCGTCGGTACGCTGCAACGCCGATTGAGTCCGCAGCGTGCCCTCCAGCAGGGCCGCCGCGTGCGGCGGGCCCGGTTGGCGACTGGCGTATGGTGACCTCACTATCCGCATCGCCTTCATCTCGTCCTATGTGCCGCGTCGATGCGGGATCGCGACCTTCACGTCCGATCTTCTGGTCGCCGCCCGCGCCGCCGACCCGACCACGACCGGACGCATTGTGGCCATCGACGAGCCCAGCAACCTGCGCGCCTACCCGTCCGAGGTGCGCTGGAGGATACGCCAGGGAGCACCCGAGACATACGTGGCCGCCGCCCGCTGGATCAACGAGTCGAATGCCGACGTCGTCAACGTCCAGCATGAGTTCGGCCTCTACGGCACCTGGACCGAGCCCGCCTTCGTCCACGGGCGGTGGACAGAGGCGGGGTACGAGGACCACCTGCGCCCCATGCTCGAGGTGCTGCGCAAGCCGGTCGTGACCACGCTGCACACCGTGCTGCCGGCTCCCACCACGAGCATCCGTGAGGCGGTGCGCGGCATCGCCGAGCTGAGCGACGAGGTCATCGTCATGGCCACCACGGCGGTGGGCATCCTCAGCGACGCCTACGGCGTCACCAAGCCGCTGCGGGTGATCCCGCACGGGATGCCGAGCATCGAACGGGGAGGCAGGCACCGGCTCAAGGCCAAGCTGGGCGTCCAGGAGCGCACCATCATCGCCACCTTCGGCCTGCTCGACCCCGGCAAGGGAGTCGAGTACATGATCGAGGCCATGCCCGCCGTGGTGGCGGCGCATCCCAGCGCGCTCTACCTCATCGCCGGGCAGACCCACCCCGAGCTGCTGCGCACCCAGGGCGAGGCGTACCGCAAGGGGCTGGTCGCGCGTGCCGGGGCGCTCGGCATGCAGGAACACGTCGGCTTCATCGACGAGTACATGTCGCAGCACGACATCATCGAGCTGCTGCTGGCGACGGATGTCTACGTGACCCCGTATCTGGAGCCCAATCAGATCACCAGCGGCACCCTGTCGTATGCGCTCGGAGCGGGCAAGGCGATCGTCTCCACGGGCTACCTGCATGCGGTCGAGGCGCTCGCCGGCGGCCGCGGCGTTCTGGTCGACTTCCGTGCCTCCGACCAGCTGGCGCGGGCTGTGATCGGCATCCTCGACGACCCGCAGACCAAGGAGTCGCTCGAGCAGGCCGCCTTCGCCTACGCGCGCGAGGCCACCTGGCCCCGCTCAGGCGCGGCCTTCCTGACGGTGGCCGGCGAGGCGAGGTGTCGCCGGGCCACGGCGTCGCGGCCGACCCCGGGGGCGGCGGCGGCGCGGCTGCCCGACCTGGCGCGCCGGCTCCCGGAGAACCCGCTCCTCTCTCCGGCCGACGTGCCGCCCTCGCTGCCCGGCCTCGAGGTGGTCTCGGTCTTCAACGCCGCCGCGGCGCAGGTCGACGGCGAGACCATCCTCCTGCTGCGGGTCGGGGAGCGTCCCCGAAGCGACCTCGCACCCGGGCCGGACGCGGTGACGCTGGAGATGTCGGGCAACGAGCCCACGCTCAAGCCGCTGGGCGGCAGCTATCGGGCGGAGGACGTCATCGGCATCGCCTTCCTCGACACCGAGCGCGTCCCCCCGGCGGTGGTCCCGGTGCTGCTGCCACGCGACCTCCCCGGGCTCGATCTCAGCGACCCGCGGCGGATCGGCTACCAGAACCCCACCGGCGGCTTCACCGCCGCGGCCGATGACGTCAGTGACTTCCTGACCCAGATGTCGCATCTTCGCGTGGCCCGCAGCCGTGACGGGGTCCACTTCGACGTCGCCCCCACACCGGCGGTGATGCCCGCCAACCGCTTCGAGGAGTACGGCTGCGAGGACCCCCGCGCCACCCTCATCGACGGGGTCTGGCACATCACCTACGTGTCCGTGGGCCGCCTCGGCATCACCACCTCGCTGGTCACCACCACCGACTTCTGTGACTTCGAGCGGCACGGCATCCTCTTCCTGCCCGATCACAAGGACGTGGTCCTGTTCCCCGGCCGGCCGGGCGGCCGCTATGCGGCGCTGACCCGGCCGATGCCGCAGTCGTTCGGCCGCGTCCTCGGCATCTGGATCGCCTTCTCCGATGATCTCCTCACCTGGGGTGGCCACAGGCCGCTGGCCCTGCCCCGCTGGGGCATGTGGGACGAGCTGCGCACCGGCGCCAGCGCCGTCCCCTTCCGGGTCGACGAGGGCTGGCTGGAGATCTACCACGGGGTCGACCGGAAGACCACCTACGCCATGGGTGGGCTGCTCCTCGACGCCGACGATCCCAGCCGGGTGATCGCCCGCTCGCCGGTGCCCATCATGGTGCCCACCGCGCCCTACGAGCGCACCGGCCTGTTCAACGACACCGTGTTCTCCTGTGGGCACGTCGCGCTGGACGCCGCCGGCGACAGCATCCGCGTCTACTACGGCGCCGCGGACACCTGCACGGCGGCGGCAGATTTTGACGTGCGCGACATCATCGCCCAGATGGAACCGTGCTGAGGCAGATCGCCCGGCTGGCGCGCCGCGTGCCCTCCATGGGTCCGCGCGCCATCGCGGTGTCGGTCTACGCCGACGGCGCCGGGGACCTCGTCCCCGCCCGGGAGGCGGGGTTCGAGGGAGTGGCCTGCGTCGATGACGCGGCGCGCGCGCTGGAGGTCTACTGCGCCGTGTGGCAGGCGGTTACGGAGCCGTGGGTCCAGGCCTGGTGCGACGGCCTGATCGACTTCCTGCTCGCCATGCAGGATGAGGACGGCCGGTTCGTCAACTTCATCCGCGGCTGGGACGGGGATCGCAACCGCGAGGGGCGCACCTCGCTGGCCGGCGGTGCCTTCTGGCAGGCGCGCGCTCTGCTGGCGCTGGCGGGGGCGTCGCGTCATTTCGACGACGGCCGCATCGACGTGGCGCTGCGTCGCGGCATCCCCCATGTCGAGGCCGAGGGCGCACCGCCCGATGTGCGCGTGCTCCACGTCCTCACCGCGCTGCAGCTGGGCGGCCACGCGGAGCACGGCCGGCTGCTCAGCCTGCTGCCGGGGTGGCTGGACGAGATCGCGGCCTGCCGGATCGACGGCGTGCTCATGAACTCCGACCAGGAGCGCGGGCGTCCGCACCTGTGGGGCCACCTGCAGGAGGGGGTTCTCGCCGAGGCGGGGGCGCTGGTGGGCAGGGACGACCTGGTGGAGGTGGCGCGGCACAGCGCCGATCTGCTCCTCACCGACGTGGTCGAGTCCGGCTTTCGCATGTCGCGCGTGCAGCCGTATGACGTGTGGTCCTGCATCGACGGACTGAGCCGCCTCGAACGGGTCACCGGCGACCCCGCGTACGCCGCGCTTGCCGACACCGCGCGCGCCTGGTTCGACGGCCGCAATCCGGCGTGCCTACCGGTGTACGACCGCCTGCTGGGGCGCGTCGGCGACGGCATCGACGATGGCCGTGTGAGCGCGGGCTCGGGGGCGGAGTCGAACATCGTCGCCGCGCAGGCGCTGCCGGGCGATGCGGTCGCGCTGGCCCGAACCGCTGCCACCGAGGAGATGGCCGCGCCCCGGCTCGCCTGAACCACTGGCCGTCAGGGCCAGCCCTGGGCGACGCGCAACCGGCGCGTCACCGGTCCAGCAGTCGCCTGTGACGCACGGCCACCGGATCGCCGGCGGCGCTCGGGGACACTGGTGCCGATGCCCCCCTTCCGGTTCCGCCGGGACGACACGCCGCCCGCCATCCCGCTCGCTGCGGACCCCGTGCCGGCGGCGGAGCCGGAGGCCGTGGCGGCGCCGCGCGGCACCCTTCCCTGCACCCGGTCGGGATGCGCCAGCGTGAGCGGTGTCAGCTGCGCCTACACCGACCGCAAGGGGCAGAGCTGCGCCTCCGCGTGGTGCCCGGAGCACGGGCAGCGGATCGACGGCGGTCTGGTCATGTGCCGCCGGCACGCCAACGTTGTCCGGGCGCTCCAGGGCTCGAGGACCGTGGACCCCGAGTACCGTCCGCTGGTCGACGACCGGTCCGCCTCCCTGGTCGAATGGGTCGCCGCCGACCTCGCCGGCACCGTCCGCCTGCTGCTGGAGGCGGCTGCCGCCGGGCACCCCGATGTCCAGCTGATCTCCAGCGAGCTCACCGTCAACTGGATCGGCGTCCGCGCTCGCGTCCGGACCTGGGAGCGTGCCTGGAAGCTGACCGCGCATACCGGGGTGGTGCGGCGAGTCGCCCTGCGGGTCGAGGAGTCGTCCCCCGACGTCATTCATGTCCTGGTCGACAGCCTCACCGTGTTCCTCGACGTGCCGCCCTGGATCACGGCACGCCGCCTCGGCGGTGCCTGGACCGGGGAGGCGGATCAGGAGCTGCGCCGCACCTTCCACGATGCCGTCGCCGCGGCGGTCGCCGAGGGTCTGGCCGTCGCCGCCCAGCGCGAGACCGGGCTCACTCTCCGCACCGGCATTCCCTGAGGCACGCGCGCGGCGCTACCCTCGGAGCGGAGTGCGGTGCAGTGAGGCGCGATCGTGATCGCCGTCGCCGGCGAGGCCCTCGTCGACCTCGTCGGTTCGGACACGTGGGCGTTCCGCGCGCATGCCGGCGGCGGCCCCCTCAACACGGCCGTCGCCCTGGCCCGGCTCGCGGTGCCGGTGGCCTTCGTCGGCGCCGTGTCCAGCGACCCGCTGGGCGCACTGCTGCGGGCCCACATCGACGGCAGCGGCGTGGACGCGCGCCACCTCCGCGTGGTCGACCGTCCCAGCAGCCTCGCCCTGGCCATGCTGACCCCGGCCGGCGAGGCGCGCTACGTCCTCCATCTCGCCGGCACCAGCGGTTTCGCCATCGACTCCGCCAGCCTTCCGGTGTTCGGCGCCGAGGTGGTGGCGCTCCACGTCGCCTCGCTGGCACTGGTGGTCGAGCCCTTCGCCTCGGCGGCGGCGGCGCTGCTGGAGCGCGAGGCCGGGCGCCGCCTGGTGTCGCTCGACCCCAACATCCGCCCTGCCGTGGCCGGGGATCCGGTGCGGTTTCGCCCTCGGTTCGAGATCTGGGCGGGCTACTGCGACGTGGTGACGATGAGCCAGGACGACGCCGCCTGGCTGTACCCGGACGACCCGCCGGAGCGGGTGGCCCAACGCCTGCTCGACCTGGGCTGCGCTCTGGGGGTGGTCACCCTGGGTGCCGGCGGTGTGCTGGCCCGAAGCCGCCGGGCACAGGTGACCGTCGCCGCCGCTGCGGTCACCGTGGTCGACACCATCGGCGCCGGCGATGCGGCCTGCGCCGGTCTCCTCGCCGGCCTGCGCCGCTGCGGCGCGCTGGCCCGGGGAGCGCTGGAGGCGCTCGACGAGATCGACCTGCGAGCCGTCCTGGCCTTCAGCGTCCGCGTCGCGTCGCTGACCTGCGCCCGCCGCGGCGCCGACCCGCCGTGGCTTGCCGAGGTCCTGGCCGCCGGGGTCTGACTAGTCGCGTCCGCCGCCCGCAGGGTCCAGTTGCTCCAGCGCGCCGATGAGGTTGCGCTCCTCGCCCAGTGTCCCCAGGCGGACGTCGGGGAGGGGGGCGATGCGGCGGGCGGCGGCGAGCGAGCGCAGCATCGGCTCCCAGAGGCGGTTCGCCGCGGCCATGACGCCGCCTCCGAGGACGACGACGTCCGGGCTGCGGACCGCACAGAGCGAGGCGATCCCCAGGCCGAGCCAGCTGCCGACGTCCTCCCAGACCGCGGGATCGTCCACCGCCTCCGCCGGCCGGCCGGTGCGCCGCCGGATGGCCGTTCCGGACACCAACGCCTCCAGGCAGCCATGGCCGCCGCAGGCGCACGCAGGGCCTCCGAGGCGCTCGGGCCAGATCACGATGTGGCCCGGCTCGGCGTCGCCGAGGAGGTCGGTGGGCGCCCCGTCGAGCACGAAGGCGCCCCCGACCCCGGTCGACACCGTGAGGAAGAGCACGGTGCGCGCCCCCATGCCGGCCCCGCGACGAGCCTCGGCGACGGCGCCGCAGAGCGAGTCGCTGCGCAGGCCGACCGGGCAGCCCTGGAGGCGGCCGAGCTGCCCCGCCAGGTCGAGGTGTTGCCAGGCCGCGGAGAGGTTCGGCGGCGCCGCCATCACGCCCTTGACGTGGTCGAGCGGGCCCGGCACGGCCACGGCCACATGGGAGAGGGCGACGCCTCCGGCGACCTCGGTCAGCAGCCGGTCGAGACCGGCCACGGGGTCCTGCTGCGGCGTGGGCACGCGCAGCGCCGGCAGGCGCAGGGCGCCGTCGACGCTGATGGCCACCAGGGTCTTGGTGCCGCCGACGTCCACGACGCCGACGGGCGGGGGCCGGGGCGTCACGCGCCCACCAGGTCCCGCCTGGAGACGGCAACGAGCGCGACCGCGATCCCGATGCCGCCGACGGCCAGCAGGCCGGCCGCCCCCGCCCAGTCGGGGCCGACGGCAGGCACCGGGGCCACATGGTGGAGGAGGGAGGTGTCGAGGACGGCACCATCGACCCCGACGACGGAACCGACCAGCTCGACCAGGAACGACCAGGCCAGGATCGAGTAGACGGCCACCGCCGTCAGCCGCGGCACCAGGGCGTGAGCGAGGACCCCCAGGCCGAGGAGGGCCAGCCCCGGCGGGACGGTGTTGATCCCGGCCTCCAGCACGGGCCAGAGGTCGAGCCGGGTCCCCGCCAGGGCGGTCCCCGACCAGGCCGCCAGCCCCGCCACCACCCCACAGACCACGGCGACGCCGATGGCGGCCGCACAGCGCCAGGCGAGCCACCGCCACCGGGCCAGCGGGCGGACCACCAGGTGGTCGAGCCGGCCGGTGGCCTCCTCCTCCCGGGCCGCGATCACCTGGCCGGCGACCGCCACCCCGACAATGAGCACGCCGAAGAGGAACGACACCCCCAGGTAGGACTCGGCGTCCAGCCGGGGCGCCCCCAGCTTCCCGAGCAGCTGCCGCGCCTGGTCGGAGCCGGCGGTGGCGTCCACCGCCGAGGTGGCGACCAGTCCGATGACCAGCCCGTATCCGGCCGCAGCCGCCGTCCATCCGAGCGCCACCGGGAGGACCAGGCGCAGTGTGAGCCCCGCCGGGCCGCCCAGCAGTCGGGTGTGAGGTCTCGCCGTGTCGCGGCCCGGGAGAAGTCCCGACCCGGCGTCACGGGCCGCGGCCAGGCGGATGGTGAGCGCGGACAGCGTCGCGCACAGCAGAGCGATGGGCACCAACTCCAGGGGCTGGGGGTCGCTCATGGGGTGTAGGTCCTCGACCCAGCCGAGCGGCGAGAGCCGGCGCAGCCAGTCCAGCCGGGGGCTCGAGTCGGCGGCCATGCGGAGCACCAGGACGGCGCCGAAGGCCGCCCCCGCCAGGCCGGCCGCCTGCCGCCGCGTCGATGCCACCTGGGACGCGAGGGCGCCGATGACCAGGAACATGGCGGCCGATGCGGTGACTGCGAGAGACAGGAAGAGCACGGCGTCGAGGCTGAACGGCGGGTCCACCCGCCGCCCTGCGGCCGTGGCGATCGCCGCCGTGACCAGCAGCAGGGCGGCCCAGCCCGCCCCGAGGCCGGCGAGCGCCATGGCTGTGGCGCGGCGCGCTGTCGTCTGGCCGGCCAGCACGAGGTCCCAGCGACCGGTCTCCTCCTCGCCGCGGAGCAGCCGGGTGCCGGCGAGCAGCCCCCAGACGGCGCCGGCCATGCCGAGCACGCCGAGTGAGCGCCAGGCAGTGAATCCGGCCACCGTGTCGATCCGGTGCGCCTGGCCCAGCAGGGCCGCCAGCCCGGGGTTCGAGCCCAGCGACGAGGCCAGCTGACGACGCGATGCCTCGCTCGGGTAGGCGCCCGCGTAGCCGAGCGCCGATGCGGCGACGTAGACGCCGAAGATGCCGCCCCACAACGCGCCCGACCGGCCGGCGCGGCGACCCGTCATCCACGCTGCGACGGCCGTGGGGGAGGGGAGCCGTGGGGGGCGGCGGGCCGTGGCCGGCTCAGTGGACATCGGCCGCGCCGGCGCTCGCCTCGGGCCCGTAATGCGCCAGGAACAGCTCCTCGAGGGAGGGCTCGCGGCAGATGAGGTGGCGGACCCGCGAGGTGGCGAGGAGGGCCAGGAGGGGCTCGATCGCGCCCCGGGCGCGGCAGCGCAGGACGCCCCCCTCGATCACGATCGACTCCACCCCGGGGACGCCGGACAGGTCGGGTGGCCTTCCCTCGAAGGTGGCCTCGACGATCAGCGCGGACAAGTGGCGCATCTGCGCCAGCGTGCCCAGTTCGACCAGCCGCCCCGCCCGGAGGATGGCGACGCGGTCACACAACGCCTCCACCTCGCTGAGGATGTGGGAGGAGAGAAAGACCGTCTGGCCGCGCCCCGCGGCCTCGCGGACGCACTCCCGGAAAGCCTGCTCCATGAGCGGGTCGAGGCCGCTGGTGGGCTCGTCGAGGATCAGCAGGTCGGCGCGGGTCATGAAGGCGGCGACGAGGAGAACCTTCTGCCGGTTGCCCTTGGAGTAGGCGCGGACCTTCCTGGTGGTGTCGAGGTGGAAGCGGTCGACCAGTTCGTTCCGGTAGGCGGTGTCCACCAATCCCTGCACGGAGCCGAGCAGGTGCAGCGTCTCGGCACCGGTGAGCGCGGGCCACAGGCTGGCCTCGCCGGGCACGTAGGCAAGGCGGCGATGCGCGGCCACGGCCTCACGGCGGCAGTCGAGGCCGAAGATCTCCGCCTGCCCGGCGGTGGGGCGCGCCAGGGCCAGGAGCAGGCGGATGGTCGTGGTCTTGCCGGCTCCGTTGGGGCCGAGGCAGCCGATCACCTCGCCCGTCTTCACCTCGAGGGTCAGGTCGGTGAGGGCGTCGACGCTGCCGTAGCGCTTGCCAAGCCCCTGGGTCCTGATCGCTACTGCGGGAGCTACCTGTCCTACCTCCTACGCCCTGCCCGGCTCCTGCCGGCGACGGCGGGAACCCCGTCGAAATGGGCCGGGGCCGCCGCTAGACTGCGACCATGAGTGTGACCTCCGACTACACAAAGGGCGGCGCCATCGGGGACGTCCCGGTCAGCGACGCGCCCCATGAGTTCGCCACCGTGGGCGACCTCGAGCCCATCGCCCTGCTGGAGGGCCTGCGGGTACGGGCCGTGAACGGCGAGCGGATCACGCTGGCGGTGGTGGAGATGGCGCCCGGCCTGGTCATGCCCGAGCACCGGCACGCCAACGAGCAGGTTGGCGTCGTGGTGCGGGGTGAGTTCACGTTCACCATCGGCGGGGAGAGCCGGGTGCGCCGCGCCGGCGACATGTGGGTGATTCCCCCGGGCGTGCCGCACACCGTGGCCGGGGCCGGCCCCGAGGGCTGCACCGTCGCCGAGGTGTTCTCGCCGCCGCGCGAGGACTGGAGCACCATGGAGCGCGAGGTGCCGTCGCCCGGGCGCTGGCCCTGAGGCGCTCCCGGCTGGGCCGTCCTTGACCGCATGGCTGCGGCACCCGCCTCCGGCACGCTAGCGTTGGAGGGGTGGACGCGATCATGTCCTTCCCTGGAGGCCAGGTCGAGGAGATCCTGGCGGGGCGCAAGACCGCAGAGGTACGCAAGCGCCGCCCTGGCTTCCTGCCTGGAACGCGGGTGTGGATGTACCAGCTGGAGCCGCGCGGGGATGTGGTGGGCTGGTTCGTGGCCGGCGAGGCCGTGGAGTTCGACCTTGCCGACCCACCCGGTCCGCTGATGGAGCGGGCCATGGTCGAGCCCGACGACCTCGACGAATTCGCTTCCGACGCAGCCACTGCCTGGGCCATCCCCATCCTGGAGTCGGGGACGGTCGAGCCCGGCGTGCCGCTGGACCGCGGTCCGGCGGCCTACCGTTACCTGCGACCCGAGGAGTCCGCCGAGGACAGGCGCCTGCTGCGCGCCTTCCACAAGGCGTCGGCACTCTCGCCGCAGGCCCAGCCGTGACGTCGCAGGAACCGACATGGACCTGACCCCCGCCGCCGCCGACGGTGGGCTGCCGGTGCTCAGGGACCGCTGAGGGTCGGCGCCGGAGCCGGGAGCAGCAGCGCCCGCCGTGCCCTGCGCATGACCACGTCCATGACCGCGACCCGCTTGGTCGAGGTGAGAAAGCCGGCGTGCGGTGCCTGGTACGTGCCCGACATCGGGGCCACGTCGGAGTAGTCGCGCCCCACGGCCACGGTGAGGTAGGTCATGCCGGTGGCCCGGTCGTGGGTGGGGTCGAGCGCCAGCACCTCGGCGGCGCGTCCGCGGGGCAGCAGCACCTCCACCCAGGCGTGCGATCCGCCGTCACCGAGCAGCTGGCCGGACACGTATCGGGTGGGCATTCCGAGCAACCGGCAGACCGCCACCATGATGTGGGCGGAGTCCTGGCACACCCCGCGGCCCATGGCCAGGGCCTCGGCGGCGGTGGTGCCGACGGTGGTGACGTCATGGGCGTAGGACAGCAGCGAGTGCACGCGCGAGCAGGCAGCCCGGGCCAGGGGGGCGCCGGTCAGCCCGGACGCCCGCAGCTCGGCTGCAACCTCGCGCAGGGCGGCGTCCGGCCGGGTCAGCGGGCTGGGGTCGAGAAGGCGCCGGTCGCCCAGCTGGGAGGCCTCGACCAGGTGCGGCGACCGCGAGCGGTGACGCTCCACCACGCTCCAGGAGACGAACCCGACCAGCGCCTCGACCCTGGGCACGACAACCTCGATGACGTCGTTGTCAAAGCTGTCGCGCCCGCGCTCGATCCGCCGTGCCGCGGCGCCGTGCACCTCGAGCCGGTGGACCACCCGGCGCTGGTCGCCATGGTGCTCGCGCGGCTGGATGACCAGCCGCTGGCGGAGGCGCCGGACCGGGCCCTCGTAGGTGTAGGTGATTCGCTGGTGGATCAGGAAGGCGGTGCTCCGCACCCGCTGCCAGTCCAGCGCCGTGTGATCGACGAGGTCGAGCGCGCCGATCGAGGTCTCACCGAGACCATCCGGGTCCGATCCGTAGGGAAGCCTCACCGGCCGGCGCCGGCGAAGGACCCGAGCACCGGTGGGTCGGCGCTCGACCAGGGCGTGGCCGCAGCCTCCTCGGCGGCCACGCGCAGGGCGGTCACCCTGGCGGAGCCGTAGCTGGTGAGCATGGCCACGTCGAGGGCGTCCCGACCCCGCCCGATGAGCACCCGGCCTGCCCTGCGCACGTTGTTGCGCGGGTCGAAGGTATACCAGCGGTCCCCGAGGTAGGCCTCCAGCCAGGCGGCGAAGTCCATGGGTTCGGCGGCCGCCGGGATGTCCAGGTCGGGCAGGTAGCCGAAGCAGTAGCGAGCCGGGATGTTGAGCGCGCGCAGGAAGGTGATGGCCAGATGGGTGAAATCGCGGCAGACGCCCTCGCGCTGCAGGTAGACCTCCGTCGCCGAGGTCGAGGTGCCGCTGCTGCCCGGCAGGAACAGCAGATGGTCGTGGACCCAGTCGCAGACCGCCTGGACCCGCTTCCAGCCGGGCTCGCTGTCGCCGAAGAGCCGCCACGCCGTGTTGCCGAGGACGTCGGTCTGGCAGTAGCGGCTGGCCAGCGTGAACTGGAGGACATCGTCCGGAAGCCTGCTGACGCTGCATTGCCCGGCGGCCGGCTCGAGATCGTCGAGGGCACCCGAGACCTCGGCGGCAGCCTCGAAGCGGATCCGGGTCTGCCCGGGCCCGAGGTCGAGGCGGCGGCAGACATTGCCGAAGCCATCCACATAGTGCCGGGCCTGCGCCTCCGGGCTGACCGTCAGGGTCGGCTCGCCCACGCCGACGTCGCCGTCCGGTCGAGGCTCCACCTGGAGGACGGCGTGGACGGGCCACCCGAGGTCGAGCAGGAACTCGCACCCGATCCGCAGCCGTCGACGGGCCGGCACGCCCCCCGGATCCACCGCACCAGTCTATGGCGCCGCGGCACCGCCGGCCGTACAACGCCGCGCCCACCATGAGGCGGCCCGTGGCCGTGCGCGGCGCCCAGAGGTCGCGACCGGCGTGCACAATCGACGCCGGCGGGGGAGCGTCAGGGATCTGCGCCGCGGGGACCCCGACGCCTGGAGTGGAGGACGGTGGACTGCTGTGCGGAGGCTGACGGAGCCGCGGATCGTTGCCGGCCGGCCCGCCGCGTTGGCGGTCACGGGCCTGCTCGTGGTCCCCCTGGCCGCCCTCGTCTCGCGGCGCCGGCGCAACGCCGCCGCGCGGGAGCGGGACGCGGCCATCCTCGCGGGCGAGCAGCAGCGCCACGAGCGCCGCCAGCGGGAGCACGAGCTCGCCCTGCTCGAGGAGGCGGCGCGCATCCTCGCCTCCACCCTCGACGTCGCCGAGATCGAGCGCCAGGTCGCCAGGTCCGCCGCCCTGATCTGGTCCGCGCCCGACCAGCCGGGCTGGCGCGCCTCCTACCTGACCCACGAGGCGGGTGTGCTCCGCCCCACTGCGGAGTACGACGAGCCCGGTCTGGGAATCGGCCTGGGCCACGTCTACACCCTCGACGACAGCCCGTGGTTCCGCACCGTGGTGGTCGACCAGCAGCCGGTGCACAGCCGGGTCGACCGCGTGGCGATGAGCCGGTTCAGCGAGTCGGTGACCACGGACGCCGGCCTTCGCGCCATGGCGATGGCACCCGTGGTCGTCGACGGCAGCACCGTCGGCATCCTGGCCATGTCGAGTCGCGACGCCGTCGACGTCGACCCGGGACAGCTCGACCGGCTCATGGCGGTGGCGCACCTCGCCGAGCTGGCGCTGGCCAACGCCCGGCGCTTCCAGGTGGAACGGGACCACGCACGCCGGGCGCAGTCGCTCGAGGAGGCCAAGTCGCGCTTCCTCAACCTTGCCTCCCACGAGATGCGTGGACCGCTGACCGTGCTCGGGGGCTACCTGGCGATGGCGCGCGAGGGCGACTTCGGCCGCCTCGACCCCGTCTTCACCAGGGTCCTCGGCCTGGTGACGGGCAAGATCGACGAGCTGGCGCGCCTTGTCGACCAGATGCTCGAGACGGCGCGGCTC
>JRHI01000051.1_pt2 | contig 105006 bp, 102 predicted proteins | sample 215371 | NCBI WGS metagenome assembly JRHI01 (sample SAMN02929681, study PRJNA255918) | sediment metagenome | biome: cave system; feature: Ice Cave; material: Sediment; isolation source: sediment from deep within a dark volcanic ice cave with no known source of... ...
TTTCCCAGTCGTGTGTCCGCTTTAACCGTGCGTTCAACTCGACTTCGGTTCGTGGACATCTCGAAGTGAGAGAAAGAGGTCTTGCCCGTCCGGCACCCGTCCGGGCGTGGAAGGAGGAACCATGTCCCGACTCCCTGCCCGCATGCTCGGCGCCGCTGGCACGGTTGGTCTGGTCGCCGGCGTGCTCAGCGTCGCCTCGCCGGTGTTCGCCACCGGCCCCGATCACACGATGTCCGCCGACCACGTGTTGCTGCTATCGGTGGATGGCCTGCACCAGACCGATCTCGAGTGGTACGTCATGCACCACCCGGATTCGGCCCTGGCCAAGCTCGTCGCCGGCGGCGTGGAGTTCACCCATGCCCAGACGCGAGTCCCGTCCGATTCCTTCCCCGGTCTCGTCGCTCAAGTCACCGGAGGTAACCCGTCGAGCACGGGAGTCTTTTATGACGACTCGTACAACCATGCCCTCCTGCCGGCCGGGACAACCACGTGCGCCGGCGTCGCTCCCGGTGTCGAGGTGACGTACTTCGAGCAAGCCGATAAGAACATGCACGCGCTCGACGCGGGCCAGGGACTGAGCGGCCTGCCGGGGACCATTCTCCAGATGACCAGCAACCCCGCGACCGTGCTCGACCCCGCCCAACTGCCGGTCGATCCCACCAGCTGCCAGCCGGTATACCCCCACTCCTACCTGAGGGTCAACACCATCTTCGAGGTGGCGCGCGCCGCCGGCCTGCGGACGGCGTGGTCAGACAAGCACGCTTCCTACGAGATCCTCAACGGTCCCTCCGGCACCGGCGTCCAGGACCTCTTCACCCCGGAGATTAACAGTGACGCTCCGACGCTCGGTTCCACCGTCGACTGGACGGCGGTGAACTCCCTCACTCAGCAGTACGACAGCTACAAGGTGCAGGCCGTGATCAATGAGATCAACGGGTTCGACCACAGTGGCACCACCAAGGTCGGCACCCCGGCCATCTTCGGGATGAACTTCCAGACGATCTCGACCGCCCAGAAGTTGCTCACCTCGGATGGTCTGCCGGGTGGATATCTCGCTGACGGTGCAACGCCCGGTCCGCTGTTGAGCAAGGCTCTGGACTACATCAACACCAAAGTGGCGGCCCTGGTCGTCGCCATCCAGGCCCGCCACCTCGAGCAGAGCACGGTCATCATCTTGTCGGCCAAGCACGGCCAGTCGCCCGAGACACCTTCAGCGCTGAATCGCATCGCCGACAAACCGATCATCGCCGCGCTCGACGCCGCATGGCTAGCGGCCCATCCCACCGCCACCACCCCGCTCGTTGCCTTCTCCTCGACGACGACGGCATGCTCATGTGGCTGAATGACCGCTCCCCGGAGGCCAGCGAGTTCGCCAAGAACTTCCTGCTTCACAACTCCGGGACCGGCATTGACATCACCGGGGCGGCAAAGCCGTACACCCAGTCCGGTCTGGCCACGGTGTTTGCAAGGAAGGCAGTAGCCGACTACTTCGGCATGCAGCCGGGTGATCCTCGTCTCCCCGGGGTGTTCGGCATCTCGCAGTACGGCACCGTGTTCACCGGCGGCACCAAGATCGCCGAACATGGCGGGGCCAATCCCCAGGACCGAGATGTGCCTCTCGTGGTCTCGGGCGATCCAGTCGGCCACCACGACGTGGCCACGGGCACCGTTGAAACCACCCAAATCGCTCCCACCATCCTCAAGCTCCTCGGTCTGCGCCCGAGTGATCTCCAGGCGGTGCGGCTGGAGCACACGGCGGTCCTGCCCCTGGGCTAGCCCGACCCGGCCGTTCTCGACGAAGCCGAAGCCGAAACCCCCCGCTCAGTGGCGCGAAGCTGGGCGGGGGTTCGGCCAACGGGGTACTCAGTGCACAGCCGCCTCGCAGGGGGTATGACTGTGGCCATGAGATTTCGTCTTGGCTTGATCCTGGGCTTCGGCGCAGGGTTCTACCTGGGGTCCGCCGCCGGTCGGGCGCCCCATGAGCAGATCAATCGGACGATTGCCAAGCTCCGCGGTTCGAATACCTTCGAGTTGGCGACAGACAAGGCCAAGGCGGTGGTCGACTTGGGCGTCGAACGGGCCCGTGACATCGTCGAGAGCCACCTGCCCGACAACGCCAACGGCTCGCCGAGCTACTCCTCGTCCAGATAGTCCCGCAGCCGTGAGCTGCGCATGGGATGGCGCAGCTTGGCGAGCGTTTTCGACTCGATCTGGCGGATGCGCTCGCGGGTGACGCCGAACTCGCGACCGACCTCTTCGAGGGTCCGCATCTGTCCGTCGTCAAGACCAAAGCGAAGCCGGACGACCTTCTGCTCCCGTTCGGAGAGTTCCGAAAGCGCCTGCTTGACCGCTTCGTTCAACAGAGCGCGCGCCGCCGCGTCGGCGGGCACAACCGCCCCCTGGTCCTCGATGACATCGGAGAGGCTGAAGTCCTCCTCGTCACCCATCGGCTCGTTGAGCGACACCGTGTCCTGATTGATCCTCAGGATCTCCCGGACCCTCACCGTCGTCATTTCGGTGCGGTCGGCCAACTCCTCGAGGGCGGGCTCGCGGCCAAGCTCCTGCAGGAGCTGGCGCTGGACGCGAACCACCTTGTTGATGGTTTCGACCATGTGCACCGGGATGCGGATGGTGCGGGCCTGGTCGGCGATGGCCCGGGTGATGGCCTGGCGGATCCACCAGGTGGCGTAAGTCGAGAACTTGAAGCCCTTGGTGTAGTCGAACTTGTCAACGGCCCGCATCAGGCCGAGGTTCCCCTCCTGGATGAGATCGAGGAAAGCCATGCCCCGGTTGCGGTAGCGCTTGGCGATCGACACGACCAGACGGAGGTTGGCCTCGATGAGGACCTCTTTGGCTTCGAGCCCATCCGTCACCTGGCGCTCGAGCGGCCGGCGCTCCGTCCGGGGGACGCTCTCGGTGTAGCGATCCTCGAGCGCCACCAACTGCGCGGCGGCCTCCAAGCCCGCTTCGATTTTGCGGGCGTGGGTGACCTCCTGGTCGGCGGTGAGCAGGGGGACCTTGCCGATCTCCTTCAGGTACATGCGGACGGGATCTGACCCAGGTCCGCTGACCCGCCCGTCATCATCACTGCGCAGATCGATGGCGACGTTCCGGACGGGCACGCGCATCTGCATGATGGGGGCGGGCGTCGCCACAACAGCCGGCGCCGGCAATACCGGCACGGCCGGGACGGCGGGGTCGTCGCCGTTGTCGGCGTTGTCGGCGTTGTCGTCCTGCCATTCGATGCCCTCGGCTCTGACCCGGCCGATGACGGCGTCGATGAGCTGCGGACTGAGTTCAACCGACTGGAGGATGTCCATCAGGTCGTCGGGTCCGAGGTTGCCCCGTTCGCGCCCCTTGAAGAGGAGCGCGGCGAAGTCATCGGTTGGGACTCCTTCCGGGGTAAAGGGCGTTGGCACCCCCTCCGTCATCCATCCTCCTCGGCTTCTGCCACCAGCCAGGGTACCAATCGCTCCAGCCCGTCGATACGAGAAGCCGTATCAGACAGCTCCTCGACGCTCCGCTTGAGCCATCCGACGTCCAGGGCGGCCCCCCGGACCCGGGCGTCCGCCTCAATCCGGGCGAGCGCCCGCTGGCCAGCCGCCTTTACCAGGAGGCAGAGGACGTCGGTCGCTTCGGCGTCGGTTTCCTCGAGGGCCAGGCGGTGCAGGAGGGCGGCCACATCCGGATCGCTCTCGGCGATGGCCTGATGGAGGGTCGTCGCCGACAAAAGCGCCAAAAACGCCGCCCGGTGCACCGTCTCGGCGAAGAGCACCTCGGCCAGTCGCTCCGGCGGGGCCTCCGGCAGATGCTGGGCAAACTCCGGAGCCCGGTGCACCGCCAGGCGAAGCGCCTCCATTTCGGCTCGACCCGTATCGGAGCCAGGCGGGCGCCGCCGCACCGGCGCGACGGACGGCTGATCGGTAGCCAGTGCCCCTCGCCACTCCCCCGCTCTCAGCCGCTCCGGGTCCACGCGGCACCGGCTGGCGACCTCCATCAGATACTGATCGCGAACCAGCGGATTGGGATGCTCAGCTATCGCGGTCATGGCCGCACCGGCGGCGCGCGCCCGCCCCTCCGGCGACCGCAGATCGGCGGCGTCGAACAGCCGGTCGAGCCGAAAGGCCAGGAACGGCCGAGCCTCCTCGACTGCCTTGCGCAGCAGCGCCGGATCCTGCCGGGCCAGATCCCCGGGGTCGGCTCCTGCCGGCAGGGCGGCCACGGCGATGTCGATATCGAAACGCTGCTCCCATTGGTAGAAGCGCTCGGCCGCCGACTGCCCGGCGGCGTCCGCGTCGTAGGCGAGGACCACGCGGCGGGCGAAGTTCTTGAGGAGCGCGAAGTGGCCTTCGGCCAAGGCGGTGCCGCACGTGGCGACGGCGCGCTTCACTCCCGCCTGGTGAAATCCGATCACGTCGGTGTATCCCTCGCACACGACCACTTCCGACGCTTCCACCACTGCCGACTTCGACCAATTCAGGGCGTAGAGAACTTTGGACTTGTGGTAGATCGGCGTCTCGTTGGAGTTGCGGTACTTGGGCGGTTCGCCACCCGGAAGTATCCGGCCGCCGAACGCCACCGCTTTGCCGCCGGCGTCGAAGATGGGGAACATGACCCGGCCGCGGAACGCGTCGATCTGGCGTCCCGGCCGGGGCACGGATCCGAGACCGCTGTCCCGGAGCACGTCGTCCGATAGCCGCAGGGCCCGGCACAACGCGTCCCACTCGGCCGGTGCCCAGCCGAGCTTGAAGCCGCGCACCTCTTCGCTGCCGTAGCCGCGGGAGCGCAGATAACCGCGCGCCCCGGCGGCGTCCTTCGAGTCCAGCAACCGGACGTGGTACCACTCGACGGCGCGGGCCATTGCATCGAAGAGGGCAGCCCGGCGCTGCTGGTCCCGGCCTCCCTGGACGTCGTCGTAGCGGAGTTGGATTCCCGCTTTGGCGGCCAGGCGCTCGACGGCACCCACGAAATCAAGGTGCTCGAGCTCGCGGACAAAGGTGATCACATCGCCGGAGGCCTGGCACCCGAAGCAGTGATACAGGCCCAATTCGGGGTTGATGGAAAACGACGGGGACTTCTCGGCATGGAACGGGCACAGGCCGACCCAGCGCCGCCCGACCCGTTTGAGGGCGAGGTGTTCGCCGGCCAGCGCCACGAAGTCGGTGGCGTCCCTGACCCGTGCCACGTCCTCCTCGACGATCCCCACACACCGACCGTACCCGCGCCACCGGCGCTTCGTGAGCGACTACCGAAGGTGGCGGTCGAACCATTCCACGATGAGCTCGGCCCGCTGGACGCGATGCCTCGGGGCACCGGATCGAGACAACTCGTGGCTCTCGCCCGGGAACCGCACGAACTCGACTTCCCGGTGGAGGAGGCGCAAGGCCACGAACAGCTCCTCCGCCTGACTGATCGGGCAGCGCAGATCGGACTCAGAGTGCAGGATCAGCAGCGGTGTGGTCATCGCCTTGACGTAGATGATCGGCGAATGGCGCAGATAGGCATCGGGGTCGTCGACGTGCAACACCCCCACGTAGTCGACGAACGCTCCGGCGATATCACTGGTCGCCTCGAGGCCGAGCAGGTTGTTGGCGGCGCGTTCTGAGCAGGCCGCCTTGAACCGGTCGGTGTGACCGATGATCCACGACGTCATGTAGCCGCCATAGGAACCACCGAGCACGCCCAGCCGGTCAGGGTCGATGAACGGGAAACGGCGAATCGCCTCGTCCACCACCGCCATCAGATCGTCGTAGTCGCAGCCACCCCAGCCCGTGCCCGGATCGACCACCGCGCCCGGCCAGCGGACGGCGCGCCCCCACGCCTCGGAGTATCCCGACGAGCCCCTCGGATTGCAGTACAGCACCGCATAGCCGGCATGAGCCTGAATCTGGAATTCGTCGAACAGCGTGTAGCCGTACTGACTGAACGGACCGCCGTGAATATTGAGCAGCGTCGGGTACTTTTGCCCGTCGACGCAGCCGGCCGGGCGCATGACCCACGCCTCCACGTCCACGTCCGTCTTCCCGGTCGAAAGGGCGATGAACCGCTCCGGAAACACACTTTCCACCACCGCCGAGAGTCGCGTTCCGGCCGACGTCATCCGAGTTGGACTCCGCGGCCCGCCGTCGGTGCGGTCGACAAAGAGCTCGGCTTGGTCGGTGGCATTACCCGCGCAATAGGCCAGGGTGCCGCTTACGGCATCGAAGCCCTTGACTTGCAGCGGCCCACCCACCATCAGCCGGGGTTTGCCGGCGATGCCCACCGCGTAGAGGTGTGCGCCGCCCGCATCCTCGGCGGAGAAGAGGACCTCCTCGTCCACCCACACCGGAGCGCGTGACGCACCGAAGGGTTCGCAGTTGCGATCGAGCGACTCGGTCAAGGTCGTGAGCTCGCCGGTGCCGAGATCGAGCATCCCCACCTGGGCATGCGATGGACCGATCCTCGGATCCGCGACCGTGAACGCCAAACGGGACCCGTCGGGGGACCACGAGGGCAACGCGTAGGCGAGGCCGGTCTCGGTCAACTGGACCGGATCGGCGGCCCCACCGACCGCGGCCGCGACCGCGGCCGGGATCGTCCACAGGTCGACGGCTCGATCGAGATCCCAGGTTTCGTGCCGGGCGCTGGCGAAGGCCAGGCTGTCTCCGGCGGGGGACCAGGTCAGGCCGGACACTTCCCAGCTCCCGGTGGTCAACGCCACCGGCTCGGTGGACCCGTCGGCCGGCACGACAAAGAGCTGACGGGGTCGGTCCACCACCCATCCGACGTTGTCGAGCCGCGAGAACAGACGGGTGACGCGCACTGGAGGCCGGAAGCGGTCCCGGTCGGGGCCGTAACGTTCCTCGTTTCGCAGCCTGGCGGTGAACGCCAGCCGGGTGCCATCCGGCGACCAGGCCAGGTCCTCGATCTCCTCCGGCCACGCCGCCACCCGACGCGTTTCTCCCGGGCCGGCCATGGGCAGCACGTACAGCTCGCAGCCATGCTGGTCGGGATCGCCCGCCGAGACGCGATGGGAGACAAACGCCAGTGTCCTCCCGTCGGGCGACCATCGGGGCCGGCCATCCCGGAACTCGCCGGTCGTCACCCCGCGGGCCGGTTGGCCATCCACGCACAGCCAGACTGTGCTGCGGTAGCCGTTGGCGTCAAGGTCAACGGCGGTCACCGTGCACGCCACCGCCGATCCGTCCGGGGACACCACCGGCTCGGAAGCCCACGACAGCCGGCCGATGTCGTCTGGCCGCATTCCCTGTCGTCTACCCAGGCCCGGCGAACCTGCGCCCGGCCGATCCGCGAGCGGGCCAGCCGCGTTCCGCGATGCGTTCACTCGATACCCCTTTCCCCAGTCCCTACCGAGTGTCAGAGGTGGAGCCGGCCCGCGAGGCCAGCACCGCTTGCGCCGCCGCCAACCGCGCGATCGGCACCCGGAAGGGAGAACAGCTCACGTAATCAAGTCCGGCGCGGTAAAACAGGTCGATCGACTCCGGGTCGCCGCCATGTTCGCCGCACACCCCGAGTTTGAGATCCGCCTTCACCGCTCGTCCCCGCGCCACCGCGAGGAAGACCAACTCCCCCACCGCCGGCTGATCGATGGTCTCGAACGGGTTGCTCTTGAGCAGACCTTGTTCGAGATAGACCGGCATCATGCGTCCTTCCACATCGTCGCGGCTGAAGCCGAAGGTCATCTGGGTGAGGTCGTTGGTGCCGAAGCTGAAGAAGTCGGCCTCCTCCGCGATTTCGTCCGCCCGCAGCGCAGCCCGCGGCGTTTCGATCATGGTGCCGATCGTCGCGTTCAGCTTCTTGCGGGCCCCGGCCGTTGCCGCCGTGATGGATTGTACGACCCAGCTGCGGGCCAGGGCCATCTCCTCCCGGGAAACGGTCAGCGGGATCATGATCTCGATGACGGGCTTACCCTTCGCCGCCACCCGTTCGGCCGCCGCCTCCATGAGCGCGCGTACCTGCATGGCGTACAGCCCGGGCTTCAGAACGCCGAGGCGCACGCCCCGGATGCCGAGCATCGGGTTAAACTCCTGCCACTGCTTGGCCGCTTCGTAGAGCCGCGTCTCCTCCGCGTCGAGACCGGTCGTGGCCTCCTTGATGGCCAGTTCCTCGATGGACGGCAGGAACTCGTGCAGCGGCGGATCGAGCAGACGCACGGTGACGGGCAGGCCGTCCATCGCCTCGAGGATGGAGAGGAAGTCGGCCTTCTGCGCGACTCGAAGCTCCTCGAGGGCGGCGCTTTCCTCCTCGGCCGTGGAGGCGAGGATCATGCGCCGGACGATCGGCAGCCGGCCGTCGCCGAGGAACATGTGCTCCGTCCGGCACAAGCCGATGCCTTCGGCTCCGAACTGGCGGGCGTTGGCGGCGTCGGCCCCGGTGTCGGCGTTGGCCCGCACCTTCAGGTGGCCCTTGCGGATCTGGTCGGCCCACGTGAGGATCGTCTGGAACTCGGGCGGCGGCTCGGCCGCGGACAGCTTGACCTCACCCAGGACAACGTCGCCGGTGGTGCCGTCGATGGAGATCACGTCGCCCTCGTTGACGGTGACGTCCCCGGCTGCGAACGAGTGATCGGTGATGCGGACACTCTCGGCGCCGACCACAGCCGGCTTGCCCCATCCCCGCGCCACCACCGCGGCGTGACTCACCAGCCCACCGCGCGAGGTGAGGATCCCCTCGGCCACGATCATGCCGTGGACATCTTCTGGACTGGTCTCACTGCGCACCAGGATCACGTGCTCGCCGCGATCGGCGGCGTCGGCGGCGTCATTCGCGGTGAAGTACACGCGGCCCACCGCCGCGCCCGGCGAGGCGGCCAGGCCTCTGGCGATGACTTTGAGACTCTTGGAGGCGAACTGCGGATGGAGGACCTGGTCGAGGTGCTCCGCGGTCACCCGTTGTACGGCTTCCTCGCGGCTGATCTTCCAGCTGCGGCCCTTGGTCATGGCGACGGCCATGCGTAGCGCGGCCATACCCGTGCGCTTGCCGACGCGCGTTTGGAGCATCCACAGCTTGCCCTGCTCGATGGTGAACTCGGTATCGCACATGTCGCGGTAGTGCTTCTCGAGCCGGGCGAAGATGTCGAGCAGCTCCTTGTGGACCTTCGGAAAGAGATCCTCCAGGGCAGCCAGCGGGAGGGTGTTGCGGATCCCAGCCACCACGTCCTCGCCCTGCGCGTTCACGAGGAAGTCGCCGTACTCGCCCTGCGCGCCGGTCGCCGGATCGCGGGTGAAGCCGACGCCGGTACCGGAGTTGTCATCCCGGTTGCCGAACACCATGGTCTGGACGTTCACGGCCGTCCCGAGATCGTGTGAGATCCGCTCCCGAACCCGGTAGGCGATAGCGCGCGCCCCGTTCCAAGACCGAAACACCGCCTCGATGGCGCCGCGCAGCTGGTCGTACGGATCCTGCGGGAACGGCACGCCCGTGTGCCGTAGGACGATGGTCTTGTACTGCTCGACCAACTCGGCCAGCGCGCTGGCCGGGATGGTGGCGTCGCTGGTCGAATGCGTGCGTTCCTTGGCCTCCTCGAACGGTCGATCGAATTCCGCCGCCGGGATGTCAAGCACGATGCGGCCGTACATGGAGACGAAGCGGCGGTACGAGTCGAGGGCGAAACGCTCGTCGCTGGTCTGCTTGGCCAACCCCTCGACCGACTCGTCGTTGAGCCCCAGGTTGAGGACGGTGTCCATCATTCCCGGCATCGAGAACTTGGCACCGGAACGGACGCTGACGAGCAGCGGGTCGGTGGGATCACCCAATCCCTTGCCCATCGCCTTCTCCAGCTTCTTGACGTGCTTGGCCAGCTGGCCGGAGAGATCCTCGGGCCACCCACCGTCCATGTAGGCCCGGCAGGCGTCGGTGGAGATGGTGAAGCCCGGCGGGACAGGCAATTTCAGCACCGAAGTCATCTCCGCCAGGTTGGCGCCCTTGCCACCGAGGAGGTCTTTCAGCTCCATGGGCGGGCGAGGGTGCTTGTGGTCAAACGCGAAGGCGTACTTCATTCGAGCTCCTGAGGGGTCCAACCGTGGACCCCCTAGCCTAGTGCTCTTGGTTAGAAGCCGAGCTTGCCCCGAATCGTCTCCAGGACGCCTTCGATCGGCACCCGGACTTGCTCGGTCGAGTCGCGCTCCCTCACCGTGACGGCGCGATCCTCGAGCGTCTCGAAGTCCACGGTCACCGCCAGCGGGGTGCCGATCTCGTCCTGACGACGGTAACGGCGGCCGATGGCCTGCGTCTCGTCGTACTCGCACAGGTAATGAACGCGTAGCTGGCTGGCGATCTCGCGAGCCACCGGCGTCAACGTGTCCTTCTTGGACAGCGGCAGCACGGCCACCTGGTACGGCGCCAGCCGGGGATGAAGGCGCAACACCGTCCGTGATTCACCCGCCACCGTGTCCTCATCGTAGGCGGCGAGGAGAAAGCTCATCATGGCCCGAGTGGCACCGGCCGCCGGCTCGACGGTGTACGGCACGTAGCGCTCACCGGTGGCCTGGTCGAAGTACTCCAGCTTCTGGCCGCTGTGGCGCGCGTGCTGGCGCAGGTCGTAGTCCGTTCGCTGCGCAATGCCTTCCAGCTCGCCCCAACCCCAAGGGAAGAGGAACTCGACGTCGGCGGTGCCCGCCGAATAGTGCGACAGCTCGTCGGCGTCATGCTGACGCAGGCGGAGCTTGTCCGCCGGGATCCCGAGCTCGGTGTACCAGCGCATGCGCTCCTCGCACCAGTACTCGAACCACTTCGGGCCGTCGGGCGGAGGCACGAAGTACTCCATCTCCATCTGTTCGAACTCGCGGGTCCGGAAGACAAAGTTGCCGGGCGTGATCTCGTTGCGGAACGACTTGCCGATCTGGGCGATGCCGAACGGAGGCTTGCGTCGCGACGTCTGCAGCACGTTGAGGAAGTTGACGAAGATGCCCTGCGCCGTCTCCGGCCGCAGATACGCGACCGACCCTTCGTCGGCGACCGGGCCGACGTTGGTCTGGAACATCAGGTTGAAGGCGCGCGCCGGAGTGAGATCGGTGGAGCCGCAGTTCGGGCAGGCACCCTCGATCTGATCCTCCCGCCACCGCTCTTTGCATTTGCGGCAGTCAACCAGCGGATCGGTGAAGTTGGAGACGTGGCCCGAGGCCTCCCATATCTTGGGGCTCATCAGGATGGCCGAGTCCAACCCCACAACATCGTCACGGAGCTGGATCATCGTGCGCCACCAGGCGTCCTTCAGATTGCGAAGCATCAGCACGCCGAGAGGCCCGTAGTCGTACGTGGACCGAAAACCGCCGTAGATCTCCGACGACGGGAACACGAAGCCCCGCCGCTTGCACAGATTGACCACCTTGTCCATCAAGTCCTCGACCGGCATGAGCGGCAAGGGTACTTGGGGGAAAGGGCCTTCTGGCCGGGATTGGGCGGGTCTCTTACCTGTCCAGGACGTGGATGCTGCGCAGGCGGCGCTCCAGATGCTGCTCCATGCTCCTCGTGGCCAGGGCGGCTACCTCGGTCGTGACCGGTGATGCCGGCTCGCTCAGCGCGCCGGTCAAGCCGCCTTCGAGGATGCGCCGAATGACCAGGATCGCCTCCGGGCTGACGGGCACGCCCCGCCGGCAGGCCCGGCACAGCACGCCGCCCTCGACCATGTCGAAGGCGACCAGGTCATCGGTGGCGCCGCAACCCGCGCACTGTTCCAGGAGCGGGTGCGCTCCCTCCAGGCTGAGAAGCTTCCAGAAGAAGGCGGCGACGAGCAGCGGGGCGGGGCGGTCGGCGAGAGAACGCAAGGCGCCGACGAGCATCTGGTAGAGGCGCGGGTTGGCCTCATCTTGTTGCGCAACCTGGTCCACCGCCTCCAGGAGGCCCATCGCCGAGCTCATCCGATCCAGGTCCTCCCGGATGGCACGGAAGTGGTCGATGCTCTCGGCCTGGCTGATGACATCGAGATCGCGACCGTCGTAGACGAGCAGGCTGGCGTGGGAGAGAGGTTCGAGCCTGGCTCCGAACCGGCTCTTGGTTTTGCGGACGCCTTTGGCCACGGCCCGGACCTTGCCGTGACCGGCGGTGATGAGGGTGATGATGCGATCGGATTCGCCGAGCTTGATGGTGCGCAGCACTACTCCCTGGTCGCGGTAGAGGCCCACGACTACTCGCCCTCTCCGATTGCACCGAAGCGGCGGTCGCGCTGCTGATAGGTCCGCACCGCCTTGAACAGCTCCTGCCGGTCGAAGTCCGGCCAGAGCGTGTCGGTGAAGACCAGCTCGCTGTAGGCCAGCTCCCACAGCAGGAAGTTGGAGATCCGGTATTCCCCCGACGTGCGGATCACCAGGTCGAGCTCGGGCATGTCCGGCCAGTACAGGTGTTGGCGGATCGCTTTCTCGTCGATCTTCGACGCCGGCACGTGCTCATTCACCAGGGCGCGCACCGCATCGACGATCTCGGCTCGCCCGCCGTAGTTGAAGGCGATGGTGAAGGTCATGCGCCGGTTGTTCTTGGTCAGCTCACAGGAGTCATCCATCCGCTTCAACACCCGCTTGGGAACTCTCCAGTCCCGGCGTCCAGCGATGCGGATGCGCACGTCGCGCTCGTGGAGCTCGTGGCGCCGCCGCATCAGAACCGAGTCACTGATCACGTTGAGAAGGAACTTCACCTCTTCCGCCGGGCGTCGCCAGTTTTCGGTCGAGAACGCGTACACCGTGAGCCAGGGGATGCCGAGCGCGAGCGCGCCCTCGACCACATCGAACAGCGCCTCCTCCCCCGCCCGGTGCCCCTCCGTGCGAGGCAGTCCGCGTTTGGTAGCCCACCGGCCGTTGCCGTCCATGACCACACCGACGTGGACGGGTATGCGCTCAGGGTCGATGCCATCCAGCGCGGCGGGGTCCACGAGGGGAGGGTATCCCCCCTAGTGGAACTGCGGCAGCACCCGAGATCCGATCAACCGGATGTGATCCAGATCGGCGAGATCGAGGACCTGCAGATAGACACGCTCCGCCCCCGCCTCCTGGAACTGCCCTATCCGCTCGACCACCTGCTCGGGCGTGCCGCAGGTCTGGTAGGACTGGAGCTTGTCGACGTCCTGGCCGATCGCCTGCGCCCGCCTGGCCACCTCGGCCTCATCGGCGCCGCAACACACCGTCGTGGCCGCCGACAGAACCACCGTGGCCGGGTCCCGCCCGGCCTTTTCGCACGCCTGGCGGACCAGGTCGAACCGAGCCCCGGCATCCTTGGGCTGGCCGAACGGCACGTTGTATTCGTCGGCGTACTCGGCCACCAGGCGAGGCGTGCGGGCCTGACCCCATCCGCCCATAACGATCGGCGGATGCGGCTGCTGCGCCGGCTTGGGCAGGGCCGGGCTGTCCACCAGCTGGTAGTGCTGGCCCTCGTAGGAGAAGTGGCCTTTCGCCGTCCAGAGGCCGTGGATCACGGCCAGCTGTTCTTCGAGCATGGCGAAGCGGACTCCGGTGGGCGGGAACGGTATGCCGTAGGACCGGTGCTCCGTGTCATTCCACCCGGCGCCCAGGCCGAGCTCGACCCGGCCCCCGCTCATCACGTCGACCTGGGCGACGGAGATGGCGAGCGGTCCCGGCAGGCGGAACGTGGCCGGGCTGACGAGGGTCCCCAGGCGGATCCGGCTTGTCTCCCTCGCCAAGCCGGCCAGCGTGATCCACGCGTCAGTTGGACCCGGTAGCCCAGTCCCCGCGTCGAAGGTCTGATAATGGTCGGAACGGAAGAAGGCGTCGAAGCCTTCCTCCTCCGTGACTTTGGCCACGGCCAACAGCGTCTCGTACGAGGCACCWTGCTGCGGCTCGGTGAAGATGCGAAGTTTCATCGGTCRGCCCGCCCTTATCCGTCCATCGGCATGACCATGGCCGGAGCCGGCACCGATGCAGCGGGATCGACCTGGCGCACCGAGGTGCCAAGGGCCAGGAACTCGATGGCGTGCTCACCCCAGATGAAGTTCTCCTCGGTGACGCGCACCCCGACCACTCCGGTGGCCCCATCACGTTCCGCTTCGGCCTGCATGCGGGCCATGGCAATCTCCCTGGCGTCGTACGTCGCCTGCGTGAAGTTGGGCATCTCGGCGTTGCGCCCCATCGTCTTCCACGCCTGCCGGAAGCTCTGATGGGCGACGTGGTACACGCACACGCCGAGCACGAATGACACCGGCTGGTAGCCGGTCCGGCTCAGCGCCCAAAAGTCCTGGCCTGAGAGATCCGACGTAAACGGCTTGCCTGTTGGCGTCCGCCATTGTCCGCCCCCGGCCTTGAACCGCACGGCGGTGCCGACCGCCACGAACTCGATCAGCTCGTCTCCCCACGGGTAGAACTTGTATTCGAGCCGGACGCCCACCACGCCGTCGGCCCCCACCGCGTCCGCTTCCGCCTCCATCCGAGCCATCGCGTACTCGCGAGCGGTGTACATGGCCTGCGTCAGCACGGACAACTCGGTCGACTGCCCCCAGGTCTGGAGCTGGATCCCGATGTGGTAGATCGAGCTACCCATCACCAGGCCGAGCGGCTCGAAGCCCATCTCCTGGACCAGCACGAACTCATTGACCGACAGGTCGCTGGTGAAGAGGGTCCGCTCGCCCGGACCGCGCCCCCCTCGCAGGCGGGCCAGGGCGCTCTGAGGCAGGATCGCTTCCGGTTGGGGGGTCATGATCAGGATCCCTTCTCTAACGCCAGGAGGCTTTCGCGTACCTGGGCATTCTTGCCTGCGTACTCCGCCAGGTGGGCGGCCAGGGCGGCCAGCCACTCGTCGGGCTCCATCGGTTCTCGCTTGAGCACCACCCCTCGCACCATGTGGACGGAGGTCGCCTGGCCGCCCGTCAGCTCGTATTGCCAGTCCTCGACGGTGATCGTCAGCGGATCGTCGGCGGCGGACACGCGGGCTCCGAACGCGTCCCGGAGGCTCGGGCCGAGCCGGCCGTCAGCCCGGATCCGCTGCAACCGGCCGTAGAGGGCCAGGGCATCGAGCTCCTCGGCCGCCCACGGGGCCGGCGCGCCCGGCGGCACCCCGGCCATCTTGCAATAGCGGCACGCCCCCGTGAGGTCGGGCCTCCACGGGGCGCCGCAATGCTGGCACTGGGCGGTCACGGTCGGGTCATCGTAATTGGGGAGTACCCTCGCTCGCTGTGCTCCGCCGGCATCCACGGGCTACGGACATGTCATGGCCCGTATGAGAGCAAAATCTGGTCTGTTCAAGCCCGCCTGCCGCCGCCACCATCGATGCCGGGAGCCCGTGGCGTCTGCCGGGGTCGCAGGGTTGGGGGAGTCATGCACCGAAGCATCCGCCGCACGCTCATCGCCGTCGGCAGTGCCGCCCTGGTGGTGGCGCTGGCGCCGCTGGCTTCCGCTGTCACCAGGGGCAACGAGGTTGCCTCGAGCAGCCGGGTACCCTCGCCTCAGGCCTCCGTTATCGCCGCCCGCCAGCAGCAAATCGATTTACAGCGGGGCGTGGGCCCGGTCTTGGCCTCCAACCCGAGACTGGCGGCTCTCGGCCAGCTACGAAGCCAGCAAGCGGCCCAGACCGTCGTGCAGTCCTCGTGGAGCCCGCTCGGCCCGGCCCCCATCCCTAACGGGCAGATCAACGGTGTCCCTGCCGCCGTCGCCGGGCGGGTAACTGCTATCGCCGTGCACCCGACCAACCCCAACATCATTTACGTGGGGACGGCTCAGGGCGGCGTGTGGCGCAGCCTGGACGGAGGGGCGCACTGGGTGCCGCTGATGGACGCGGCCTTGTCGCTGGCCATCGGCTCCATCGCCATCGCCCCTTCGGACCCCTCGACCGTCTATGTGGGCACCGGCGAGGGCAACCAGTCCCTCGACAGCTTCGACGGGGTGGGCCTGTACCGCATCGACAACGCCGATACCACCGCCACCCTGGTGGGCCCCATCGACCCGGTCACGTTGTTCGATATCGCCGGTGTCGGTACGTCGTTGAACGCCTTTGGGAGCATGAGCATCGACGCGCTGGCCGTCGACCCGACCAACCCGGCCGTCGTGTTCGCCGGCACCACCTTCGGCTTGACCGGGGCGAGCGGCGATGTTCCCAAGGGCGGGACGATTCCCCCGTTGCCCCAGGCCGGGCTGTTCCGCACCACCAATGGGACGGCTGCCGCCGGGTCGGTCACCTTCACCCACCTGGTCGTGCGGCCCGAGGACGCTTCGTCGAGCTTCACGGTCGGGACGATGGTCACCAGCCTGGAGCTGGAGCCGGGCAACCACAACAATCTTCTCGTCGGGACCTCGGACTTCAATAACAATCCCGACAACGGCATCTGGCGCTCGACCACGGCCCAGGCGGCCGCGCCCACCTTCACCCGAACCCTCTCGACCGGCCTGGCCGGAGACCAGATCGCCCTGGCCATCAACAAGGTCGGGACGACCGTCACCGTGGTGGAGGAGGACGGCGGCTACGCCTCGACCGGCACGGTGCGCAAGTCGACCGATGGAGGGGCCACCTGGAGCGCTCCGCTCAGCCTGAGCCCGTTTACCGGCATATGCGGAGGGCAGTGCTGGTACGACGTAGCCATAGCCCTGGACCCGGCCGACGCCAACGTCATCCTGGTGGGCGGTACATCCAACCTCGGCTACCCGAACGTGATCAAGTCGGTCAACGGAGGCTCGTCCTGGACTCAGGTGAACACCGGCCTGCACTCGGACACCCACGTCTTGGCCTATTCCGCCTCGGCCCATCTGACCGTGTTCACCGGCAACGACGGCGGCATCTGGTCATCCGTCGACGGCGGCTCCACCTGGACCAACCGCAACAGCGGCGGACTGTCCGCCACCCAGTTCGAGAGCATGTCCTCCCACCCGACTGACCCCAACGTGGCCCTGGGCGGGACGCAGGACAACGGCACCAACCGGCGGGACGGCACGGGAGCGTGGCTGCAGGTGGAGGGGGGAGACGGCGGCTTCACCGCCATCGACACCAACTCCACCACCCCAGCCAGCACCACCATGTACCACACCTTCTCGGGCCGCAACGCCAGGGTCTCGACCAACGGCGGCACCACCTGGGGCACGGCCTTCGGCGACGCCGCTGGTGACGGCGGCCTCTTCTACCCCCCTGTCGCGCTCGGACCGGGGTCGCCTGCGAACACCCTCTACCTGGGGTCGACCAAGCTGCGCCGATCGACCAACAAGGGCTCCACCGACGGCATCGTCTCCCAGGACTTCGGGACCGTGGACGCCATCAGCGCCGTTGGCATAGCCCACCTGAGCGACAACGTCCGCCTCGTCGGCCTGACCAACGGACACGTCTTCCTCACCACCAGCGGGGCCACCACCCTCACCGACGTTACCGGCGGCTGGGTTCGCAACTATGTGGCCCGGGCCGTCGTCGACCCGAGGAGCTCCACCACCGCTTACATCACGCTGGACGGCTTCAACGGCGGCACCGGCCCAAGCCAGAGCCACGTGTGGAAGACGACCAATCTCTCCACGTCCGGAACTACATGGACATCGGCCGGCAGCGGGATCCCCGATGTCCCCGTGAACGCCTTTGTCGTCGACCCGGCCAACTCCAGCAACCTGTTCGCCGGAACGGACATCGGCGTCTACTACTCGACCGACGGCGGTGCCACCTGGAGTCCGCTCGGAACGGGCCTGCCCCGAGTGGCCGTGTTCGATATGTCCATCGCTCAGCCCAACACGACGAACGAGGTCTTGCGCGTGGGCACGCACGGCCGGGGCGCCTGGCAGACCATCCTGGCCACTGCCACGGGGGTCACCATCACCACCCCGACCACTCTAACCGGAGCCGCCACGGCCACCTTCAGCAGCCCCGTCACGAACGTGAACCTAAACAACTTCGTGCTCCGCACGGACCGCACCGGAACAAACGTCCTCGTCACCCAGACTTGCAAGAACGCCGGTGCCGTGGTCGTGAACTGCGGCACCGGGGCGGTGACCACGGCCACGCTGAGCCTGGCCAGCGGGCAGCTGGTGCCGGGCGAGCACTACACGGCCTACGTCAACCCCGTCTCGGCCACCTCTTCGATCCGCAACGTGACGGGCGGTCAAACCGTGCGCAGCGAGGCTGCGTCGTTCCGGGCCGCAACCGCCGTCGACGACCGTACCCCGCCCGTGACCGACCTGTGGCCCACGGTGATCGACGCGGCCGCCACAGGAGGTTCCTACACCACCGACCATCTGGCCACGGCGAACGGATCATTCGCCTTCTCGGGAACGGCCGTCACCTGGATCACCCTGACCGGGCCCAACCAGGGGATCGCCAACGTGAAAATCGACGGCGTCGACCACGGACCCGTCGACCTGTTCTCGGCGTCGACCGTGCACGGGGTGGCCAAGCCGTTCAGCGGCCTGGCCGCCGGGAACCACATCATCACCATCAACGTCACCGGGACCAAGAACGCCTCGTCCACGGGCACGTTCGTGGCCATGGACGCCTTCATGGTGGGTGCCACGACCTTCGCCACCCCCACGGTGACCTACAGCTGGCAAGTCGTCACCGACGCCAGTGCCTTCGGCGGCTCCTTCACCAACAGCGACCTGTCCGGGTCCTCGGCTTCCCTCACCTTCCGGGGCACGGGGGTGACCTGGCGGATGAAAGCCGGGCCCGACCGGGGAATGGAGACGGTGGTGGTGGACGGGGTCACCATGGGATCGCCTCACGACGATTACCAGACCACGGCGGCGTTCATCACCAACGTCGTGAGCGGTCTCAGCGACAGCGTCCACACCGTGAGCATCCTTCCTACGGGGACCAAGAACGCGGCGTCGTCGGGTACCAACGTCGGTCTGGACGAATTCATCATCTCCTAACCGCCGGCTTGGCGGCGGCAGCGGCGGGCAGCGGCGGTACGCGCTGTACGGTCCCTGTCGTGGGCACACCGGTAGGCGAGGCGATCGCGCAGGTGCGAGCGGCGCTGCCCGGCGGCGGAGAAGAACGCCCGGGCCAGGTGCACATGGCCGACGCCGTGGCCAAGGCCATCGGAGAGAGCCGCCATCTGGTGGTGCAGGCCGGCACGGGAACGGGGAAGAGCCTCGCCTACCTGATACCCGCGCTCCTCTCCGGCCAGAAAGTGGTGGTGGCCACTGCGACCAAGGCCCTCCAGGACCAGCTGGCCGGCAAGGACCTGCCGTTCGTGGCCAGCCACCTGGGCAAGCCCGTGACCTTCGCGGTGCTGAAGGGCCGCTCCAATTACCTATGCCGCCAGCGGGCGGCCGAGGTGATGGGCGGCGGAGACCAGCTCGTGCTGGACGACGACCCAACGTCGGGCGGTGAGTCAGCCATGGCCAGCGGGCCGTTCGGGCGCGAGGTCCGCCGGCTGGTGGCGTGGGGTCAGACCGCCGAGACCGGTGATCGGGCCGAGCTCGACGTGGAGCCGAGCCCGCGAGCCTGGTCGATGCTCAGCGTCACGGCCATGGAATGCCCGGGGGCGGCGAACTGTCCGTCGGGCGCCACCTGTTTCGCCGAGCAGGCCCGCCAGCGGGCCCTGGAGGCCGACGTCGTGGTCGTCAACACCCATCTCTACGGGGCCCACCTGGCCAGCGACGGTCATCTGCTCCCGCCGCACGATGTTGTCGTGTTCGACGAGGCCCACGAAGTCGAGGACGTGTTCTCGTCCAGCCTGGGGCTCGAGCTCGGCGCCGGCCGGTTCCGCGCCCTGGCCCGCAACGGTCGGCCGGCGGCGGCCTCAGCCGAACACTTCGACGCTTTGGCCGACAGCGGCGAACGCTTCGAACGCGCCCTCGAGCCGTGGCGCGGCCGGCGCCTGCCGCCCGGGCTCGGCGACGGGCTGGCCGCGGTCGTGGCCGTGGCCAGCCAGCGGGTCAGCCAGGCCATGAGCTCATTGCGGGCCGGCCGCAAAGACGACGACGAACTGGCCGGCCGTCGCAGTCGGGCCCTCCAGGCGGGCGGGCATCTGGCCGGCGACCTGGCTCTGGTGGCCGACCTGCCGGCCACCCACGTGGCCTGGGTGGAGGGGCCGGCCCACACGCCGGTCCTGCGGATCGCGCCCGTCGACGTGGGCGGCGCGCTTACTGACGCGCTCTGGTCAGCGGGTGAGGTGAGCGCCATCTTGACCAGCGCCACCATTCCTCCTCATCTGGTGGAGCGGCTCGGCATCCCGGTCGACAAGGTCGACGAGCTGAACACCGGGAGCCCGTTCGCCTTCGAGGAGCAGGCCATGCTGTACTGCGCCGCCCACCTCCCCGATCCGCGCCAACCCGGGTATATGGCGGCCATGCACGCCGACCTCGATGCGCTAATCCGAGCCGCGGGCGGCCGCACGCTGGCCCTGTTCACCAGTTGGCGGGCTATGGAGGCGGCCGTCGAGGCGCTGCGCCCGTCGCTGCCCTTCCGGGTGCTGACCCAGTCCGAGTTGCCGAAGCCGGCGCTGGTGGCCGCGTTCTCGGCCGACGAATCGTCCTGCCTCTTCGCCACCATGGGGTTTTGGCAGGGGCTCGACGTTCCCGGGCCAGCGTTGTCGCTCGTCACGATCGACCGCATCCCTTTTCCCCGACCAGACGAACCGCTCCTTCAAGCCCGCCGGGACCGGCTTGGCCCCGAAGCCTTCCGCCTCGTCGACCTGCCACGGGCCGCCACCCTGCTGGCCCAGGGCGCTGGGCGCCTCATCCGATCGGCCACCGACCGGGGGGTGGTGGCGGTGCTCGACCCCCGCCTGGCCAGTGCCGGATACCGGTGGGACCTGGTCCGGGCCCTGCCTCCCATGCGCCGCACCCGGCAGCGCGCCGAGGCGGAGACGTTTCTGCGGTCCCTTCATGCCGACTCGGCCGGTCCAGGGGCGGCATGACCCGAGTCGCCCTGCTGGCCGGGGGGTGCGTGATCGGGGCGTACCTGCTGGGCTCCATACCGTTCGGGTTCCTCTGGTCGAGGGGCCAGTTGCGCCGGGACCTCCGCCGSATGAACACGGTGCGGGGCAGTCTGGAATTGCAGCTCCGCTTGCTCCTGGCCGGAGTGGCCGGCGACCCCGACCGGCCACGGCGCGCCGACCCGGCCGGCGGCGCCACCGACATCCTCGCCGCCGTTCTCGATACAGCGAAGGTGCTGGCCGCCGCCACCATCGCCTGGCACCTCGTCGAGCGGTTCTCGCCCGGGCACGGCCACGTCCGCCACTTCAGCCTCGGGGCGGTCGCGTTTACGAGCAACCAGGTGCTGCTCGGTCACCAGTCAGCCGGGCTCTGGGCCGGGCTGAGCGCGGCGGCCGCTCACCTGGCCCCACCCTGGCTCGGGTTCCGTGGCGGCCAGGGCCAGGCGCCGGTGTTGGCTCTCGTGCTCGCCTATTGCCCGTTCGGTTTCTCCGTCGGCGTGTTGGCGTTCTTCGTGGCGCTGGCCATCACCCGCGACGTGCCGAGGTCGGCGCTCCTCAGCCTGCCGCCGTTCGTCGGCTTCGTGTGGCTGGCCTGGGCCTTCGATTGGCGCCACAGCTGGGGCGTGTCGAACGGCCCGGAGTTGACGTTATGGGCGGCCGCCCTCGCCGCCCTCGTCGCCGTCCGCATGTGGCCTAATCCCGCTCCACCAGAGACGGGCTGAACTGCGCCTCAGCTCGCCGGTCAGCTGCTGCGCGCGCGACCGTGTGCGGGTTCTAAACATCCCCGCGCGCGCAACTTTGACGACCGCCGCCACCGCCGCCACCGCCGGCCCCGCCGCCCCAGGGCGTCACGACCCGCCCGCCACCTCGGCCAACGTGTCCTTCAGGCGGCCGAGCACGTCGTCGATGAGCTCGTCGGGGATGTTCAGCGCCGGCTCGATGCGTACGGCGCGGGCGTTGGCGGTCGTTCCGGCTACGAGTACGCCGCGGCGGAACAGCCCAGTGGCCACCGCATAGCCGATGTCGTTGCTGGAGAAGTGCATGGCCAGCAGCAGGCCTTGTCCGGTCACCTGGTGGAGCACCGACGGATACCGCTCAGCGAGTGACGCCACCTCATGGGCGATGCGCTGGCCCTTCTTGGCCGCCTGCGCCGGGAGATCGTCGCGAACCGTGACATGGATCGCGGCGATGCCGGCTGCGCACGCCAGCGGGTTACCGCCGAAGGTGTTGGAGTGGATGAACGGATCCGCCTCCCACACTCGCCACAGCTCCGGCGTGGAGATCACGGCCCCCACTGGAAGGACACCACCGCCGAGCGACTTTCCGAGCGTCACGATGTCCGGCACGACCTCGGCGTGGTCGACGGCAAACATGGCGCCGGTCCGGCCAAGGCAGGTTTGCACCTCGTCGGCGATGAACAGCACCCCCATCGAGTTGCACAGGCGGCGGACTTCGGCCAGGTACCCGTCCGGTGGAACGATGGCGCCCGCCTCGCCCTGCACCGGCTCCAGCACGACGGCGGCGGGCAGATCGCCTTCCGCCTCCATCGCCGCAAGGACCTCAGCCAGGGCGCCGGCGTCGCCGAACGGCACCCGCGTGCACCGAATCAGCGCCGGCTCGAACGGAGCCCGGAAACGCTCCTTGCCCATCAGCGACAGCGCGCCGAGCGTCTTGCCGTGGAACGCGTTGTCGGCGGCGACAAAGTGATGGCGGCCCGTGACCCACATGGCCAGCTTCATGGCCGCCTCGACCGCCTCGGTCCCGGAGTTGCAGAAAAAGGCCCGCGTCAGCCCACACGGCGCGATGGCCGCCAGACAGGAGGCGAACAGCGCCCGCAGTGGATCGAGCAGCTCCTGGGAGTGGAGCGGCGACCGGTGCAACTGGGCTTCCACCGCCGCCACCACGTCGGGTTGGCGGATGCCGAGGTTGTAAATCCCATAGCCGCCGAGCAGGTCGATGAACGTCCGGCCGGTGGCGTCCCGCAGGAGCGACCCCTCGCCCTCCCACTCGACGGCGGCCTCGTCCCCCGCTTCGGTCACCGATTTGCGGGCCTCGAGGAAGCCGGGGTTGAGGTGCTCACCAAACAGCGAGACGATGAGGTCGACGAACGCACGGTGATCGGACGGGGCGCTACTCCCCAGCACGATCGCCAGAGCATCGTTGGTCTGACGAAGCGCATTGCTTTGCATACAAAGATGCTACCGGCCGGCTGCGCCCCAGCGAGACGGCGAGACGGGCGAGACGGGCGAGACGGGCGAGAAGCCGCTGACCGGCAAGACAGCTAACCTGACCGTTCGGTCAAGTTCCCGAGAACGCGAGGTGCGGTTGCATGGGCGAGCAGGTCTCCCTGGAGGCGTTCGAGGAGGAAGCGCTCGAGTTCCTTCACACTCATTCCGAGCTCCGGGTGGAGGAGAAGCGGGCGTGGGGGGGAGGGATCGGATCGGGCCAGCCTCTTCGCCGAGAAGTCGCGGGAGGAGGAGCGGGCCGAGCTCGACACGGCCAAGGCGTGGCGGCAGAAGGTCTTCGATGCCGGCTTCGGATGGATCACGGGCCCGGCCCGCTATGGCGGGCGCGAGCTGCCGGTCACCTACGAGCGACGCTGGCACGCGCTCGAGTCGCAGTACCGCACTCCCCCGGGCACGCCGTTTGGCATCGGTCTCGGCATGGTGGCGCCGACCATCCTGGCCCATGCCACCGAACCGGTACGGGAGCGGTACCTCCGCAGTCTCTACCGGGGCGACATCATCGCCTGCCAGCTCTTCAGCGAGCCGGGGGCCGGCTCCGACCTCGCCGGGCTCCAGACCAAAGCCGACCGGGACGGCGACGAGTGGGTGGTGACCGGGCAGAAGGTCTGGACCTCCGGGGCGCAGTACAGCGACATCGGCGAGATCATCTGCCGCACAGATCCCAACGCCCCCAAGCACAAGGGACTCACCGGTTTCGTCGTCGATATGCATGCGCCCGGCGTCGAGGTTCGACCGTTGCGACAGATGACGGGCGGCGCCTCGTTCAATGAGGTCTTCTTCACCGAGGTTCGGGTTCCCGATGACCATCGCCTCGGGGATGTGAACGAAGGATGGACCGTGGCCCTCACCACGCTGATGAACGAGCGGGCGTCGATCGGCGGAGGCGGCGGCTCGGCCATGGGCGGTACGCAACGCCTCATCGACATGGTGCGCCACTTCGGCAAGGATCAGGACCCGCTGACCCGCCAGGCGCTGGCCGACATCTACATCCACGGCGAGGTGGCCAAGCTGAACAACCAGCGCGTCATGGACTCGCTCAAGGCCGGTCAGCTGCCGCCCCCGGTGATGTCGACCGCCAAGCTGTCGATGACCATGAACATGCAGCGACTGTCTGAGTTCGTGGCCAACGTCCTCGGACCGCGCATCACGGCCGACAACGGCGAATGGGGCACCTTCACGTGGTCGGAATTCGTCTGCGGGGTGCCGGGCATGCGGGTGGCCGGTGGCACCGACGAGGTGATGCGCAACATCATCGGCGAGCGGGTGCTCGGCCTGCCGAAGGAGCCCCCCGTGGAAGCCCGATAGGGGAAAGGGCATCGCCGCAGCGAACGTGGAAGAATCCTCATCCATGCGATCGATGACTTGGCGGACGGGAGCCGTGCTCCTGGTGGTGTTGGCGGCAGGGTGCGGAAGTAGCAAGGCCAAGGTGAGCAGTGCGCTGCCGACCACCGCTCCCCCTGGGACGAGCGCGGGATCCACCACGACTGCCGCGGCCGGCTCGGGGTCCATCGCGGCGGCGCAGCAGGACGCGGCCGCTATTGCGCAGCTCCCTGCGGCCATCAAGTCGAAGGGCTCCCTGACCGTCGCCCTTGATGCCTCCTACGCCCCTGACGAGTTCATAGACACCGACGGGAAAACGGTCATCGGCATGGATGCCGACATGATCACCGCCATCGGCCAGGTGCTCGGTCTGTCGGTGAGCCTGGGCAATGTCAAGTTCGATGCCATCATCCCCGGCTTGGCGTCGGGCAAGTACGACGTCGGCGCCTCCTCGTTCACTCCGACCTTGGACCGTCAGAAGACGGTCGACTTCGTCACCTACTTCCAAGCCGGCGAGGGCTACTACATCTCCGCCAACAGCACAAAGACGTACAACGGCCTTGACTCCCTGTGCGGGGCCAAGGTGGCGGTGGAGAAGACCACCACCGAAGAGTCGGACGCCCAGGCCCAGACCAAAAAGTGCACAGCCGCGGGTAAAGGGGCCATCGACGTCCAGTCCTACGACGACCAGAACGCCGCCAATCTGGCCGTCTCCAGCGGACGCGCGGACGTCGGCTTCCTGGACTCGCAAGTGGCCGCCTACGTCGTTGCCCAGTCCAAGGAGCAGTTCAAGCAGGTCGGTACGCCGTTCTCGACCGCCCCCTACGGCATGGCCGTCCCCAAGGGTGGTGGGATGGCTCAGCCCATGCTGGCCGCCGTCAAGGACCTCATCGCCAGCGGCATCTACGCCAAGATCCTCGACAAGTGGGCCCTCAAAGACGGCGCCATCACCAGCCCGGTGATCAACGGGGCGACGAGCTAAGGGCCCGCGGGCACCCCCGGGACTCGCGGTGACCCCATCGGACGAACCAGGCGACGGGATCGCTGACCGCCCGCCAGCGGAGACGGTGCGGGCCGTGCCGGTGCGTCATCCCGGCCGGTGGGTGGCGGCGGCTTTCGTCGCGGTGTTGGCGGCCATGTTTGTGCACACCGTGACCGTCTCGAAGGTCACGCGAGGCACGGTCCGCCAGAACCGGTACGAATGGCACGTCATATGGCACTACTTCACGTCCCAGAACGTACTGAACGGGCTGAAGGTCACCATCGAGCTGACCATCATCGCCATGGCCCTGGGGATTGCCCTCGGCATCGGGCTGGCCGTTCTCCGCCTGTCCCCCAACCCACTCCTCTCCGGAGCCAGCTGGCTGTACATCTGGTTCTTCCGTGGCACCCCGGTTCTGGTGCAGCTGCTGTTCTGGTTCTTCGTGGCTTACAGCTATCCCCACCTGACCCTCGGCGTGCCCTTCGGTCCGGCCATCCTCCATCTCAACGCCAACACTCTGATCACGCCCTTCCGCGCCGGCATCATCGCGCTGGGCCTGAACGAGGGGGCGTACATGGCCGAGATCGTGCGAGCCGGGATCATCTCCGTGGACGAGGGCCAGACGGAAGCGTCCCACGCCCTGGGGATGAGCCGGCTGCAGACCATGCGGCGCATCGTGCTCCCTCAGGCCATGCGGGTCATCGTCCCACCGACGGGCAACGAGACCATCTCCATGCTCAAGACGTCGTCGCTCGCCAGCGTCATCAGCGTCAACGAGCTGCTGTTCTCGGTGCAGCAGGTCTACGGCCGGACGTTCCAGACGATCCCCCTGCTGATGGTGGCCAGCATCTGGTACCTCATCGTCACCTCCGTTCTCACCGTGGGCCAGTACTACGTCGAGCGTCGCTTCGCCCGGGGCGCCAGCCGCGCCTTGCCCCCGACACCATTGCAACGCATGCGCACCCAACTGGGACGGGTCACCGCCTCGAGGCGCGAGCTTCCGATCGCCGACCGGTGGATACGGTGACCGGACGATGACCGCCGTGATGGTGAAGGCCGAGGGGGTACGCAAGTGGTACGGCCACCTCGACGCGCTTCGCGGCATCGACATGGAGGTCGCCACCGGTGAGGTTCTGTGCCTCATCGGGCCGTCCGGATCGGGCAAGAGCACGTTTCTGCGCTGTATCAACCACCTCGAGAAGATCGATGCCGGCCGCCTCACGGTCGACGGGGAGCTCGTCGGCTACCGCGAGCAGGGCGGCCGCTTGCACGAGCTGCGCGATCGCGAGGTGTGCGCCAAGCGGGCCGAGATCGGCATGGTCTTTCAGCGCTTCAACCTGTTCCCACACATGAGCGCACTGGAGAACGTGATGCTCGCGCCGGTGATCGTGAAGCGCGAGCCGAAGACCATGGCCTCCGACTTCGCCCGCGCCCTGCTGGACCGGGTGGGTCTGGCCGACAAGATGGCCGCCTACCCCAACCAGCTCTCCGGCGGCCAGCAGCAGCGGGTGGCCATCGCCCGGGCCCTGGCCATGCAGCCCAAGCTGATGCTGTTCGACGAGCCCACGTCGGCGCTCGATCCCGAGCTGGTCGGCGACGTCCTCGACGTCATGCGAGGGCTGGCGGAGGATGGCATGACCATGGTGGTGGTGACCCATGAGATGGGATTCGCCCGCGAGGTGGGCGACACCATGGTCTTCATGGATGCTGGGGCGGTAGTGGAAGTGGGCACGCCGAGAGAAGTGCTGGCCAACCCGAAGTCAGAAAGGACTCGGGCCTTCCTCGCCAAGGTCCTCTGAGGCGTCTCCGAAGAGCTGGCCCTGATCGGGATCATGGGGGACGCGCGTGCGAGGGATCCCCCAAACCAGATGGTCCATGAACACCCATGACCGGCGATGGATCGCCGTCGGACCCCAAGCCTGGAGCGCCATCTTGTGGCGAGGACACGGATAGCCCTTGTTCAGATCGAAGTCGTAGCCGGGATAGTGGATCGCTTCCGCTCGCATCAGCCGATCCCGCGTGACTTTGGCGAGGATGGAGGCGGCGGAGATCGACAAGCACGTGGCGTCACCCCGGATGATGCGGCGGGTGCAGCCGAGTCCGACGAAGTCCCAGTTGCCATCGATGAGCACATGGTCTGGCGTGACGCCGAGCCCCTCGATGGCGCGTTTGGCGGCCAGCTTCTGGGCCGCCGACATCCCCAGCGTGTCGCACTCCACCTGGCTGGCCCCGCCGACCGCCCATGCGGTGCACCAGGCCGCCACCCGATCGAAGATCCGCTCCCGGGCCAACTCGGTCAGCATCTTGGAGTCGCGTACCCGGTACACCCGCCGATCCTGGGGCAGCACCGCCGCGCCGACCATGATCGGACCGGCCCACGAGCCTCTCCCCACCTCATCGACGCCGACGACGACCTTATGGCCCTCAGCCCACAGCGCCCGCTCGATGGTCAACGTGGGCGGCACAGACCGCTTGGAGAGGCGGGTCACCATCGCGCCGAACCCTAGCGGTCAAACCAACTCGACCGACGCCACGCCCTCCACCACCTCGCCGACCGCCACGAATCCGGCGGACGCCAGGGCGGCGACGTGTTCGGCTTCCACCGCCGCCAGCAGCCCGCCCGAGGTCTGCGGGTCGTAGCACAGCGCCTCCATCGATGCGGAAACTCCCTCGCCTACCACCACCCGCCTCTCCAGATGAGCCCGGTTGCGGGCGTCCCCGCCGGTCCGTGTCCCACCGTCGGCGGCCGCCCGCGCCCCCGCGTACAACGGCAGGCGGCCCACGTCGAACCGCAGACGCACCGCCGAGCGCTCCGCCATCTCCCAGCCATGCCCGCAAACACCGAAGCCGGTCACGTCGGTCACCGCGTGTGGTCCCGTGTCGGGAAGGGCGGAAAGGGCCTCCGCCGCCGTCCGGTTGAGCTCGCGCATCCGGGCGATCGCCGCAGCTTTGTCTGCCTCATTCCCGCCGGCCAGGACAATGCCGGTGCCGATCGGCTTGGACAACACGAGCACGTCGCCCGCCTGGGCCCCGGCCTTGGTCCATATCCGGTCGGGATGGACCAGTCCCTGGACGGCCAGCCCGAAGATGGGCTCCTCGGAGCGGATGGTATGCCCGCCGGCGACCATCCCTCCGGCCTCGGCCACGACGCGTGCCGCTGCTGAGAGGATGGCGGCGATGGCCTCGACCGGCATCCGCTCCGGGAAAGCCGCCACGTTCAGGGCCAGGATGACGCGGCCACCCATGGCGAAGACGTCCGAGCAGGCATTCGCGGCGGCAATGGCGCCGAAATCCGATGGATCGTCCACCAGCGGCGGAAAGAAGTCGGTGGTGGAGACGATCGCCTGGTCATCGGTGATCCGGTAGACGGCGGCGTCGTCGAACGGGGCCAGTCCGACCAAGAGTGACGGGTCGGCACCCGCCACGAGGTCCCGGACCAGGGCATTTAGGGGCGCGGCGCCCCACTTGGCGGCGCATCCGCCGCACGCCGTCCATTCGGTCAGGCGGATGTCCGTTAGGTCGGTCACGAGAAGATCGTAACCCGGCTGTAACCGCAAACCCCTTGCCCACTAGATACATGCGGACCACACTGGACCTTGGTCGGACCCCGTAGAACACGGGAGGAGCAATAATGAGTGAGATGCTCGCTGGATTTCCGATCACCGAGTACAAGCCTGGGACGCGGGTTGAAGTGCGCAGACGCTTCGACCAGTCGTGGACGCGCGGCTTCGAGATAGCCGAGGCGCTGACCGCGTCGTACCGGATCCGCCGGCTTTCGGACGGATCTGTCCTTCCCTCCGAGTTCGACGCGGAAGAGTTGCGTCAGGAGCGGAAGAAGCAAGGCTTGTGGTGGTATTAGTCCTCGCGTAGCGCGGTTAAAAAGTCCTCCACAGGAATGGCCGTCATTGTCAGTGTTTTGAGTGTGCCGCGCGCGCCCAGGTACAGCGCCACTCTGGCCATGGTCAGCTCGTCCGGTGCTTGCAAAATGTTGCAGAAGTCATAGGGTCCGAGCAGCGCGTACTGCTGGATGACGCGTACGCCCATGCGTTCCACCTCGGCGCTGACTTCCCGCAGCCGGTCGGGATGCTCGCGCAATGTCGCCGCGCCTTCCGGGCCAAGTGTCGAAAGCATGATGTAGGTCGGCATAGATCGGCAACCTAACGCGCCGCGTATGGCCGCTACGGCAAACCGGCGATGAGGCCCCGGTCCGATTCGTCGAAGGCGGTCATGAGGAACGCGTCCAGCATCTCCTTGGCGACCGGTGGTGACGTCAAGCGCAGGCCGAGGGCGAGAACATTGGCATCATTCCATCGGCGGGCGCCGCGCGCCGTCTCGGCGTCGGTGCAGAGGGCCGCACGTACGCCGTTGACCTTGTTGGCGGCGATGGACACGCCGGTCCCCGTCCAGCAGCAGACCACGCCCCGGTCGACGTCGCCGGCCGCGACCGCTTCGCCGACCAGGCGTCCTACTTCGGTCCACGGAGCACCTTCCCCAACGACGACCACGTCGTGACCAAGCTCGGTCAGCTCGGCGCGCACGGCTTCGCTGACCTCGGTGGTCTCGTCCGTTCCTAATGCAACCCGCATCGGGCGCATTCTACGGGACCGCCGTCCAGCCCTCTAGGGCAGGGTTAGGACCGAGCTGGAGGCGATCAGCTCGGCTTCGAACGTGTCGGCGGTGAGCGGGCGGTAGAAGAGATAGCCCTGCGCCCTGTGGCAGCCCAGGCGCCGAAGAGTCTTCGCTTGCAATTGGGTCTCGACCCCTTCGGCGATGACGGCCAGGTTGAGCGAACTGGCGATGGCCAGCACGGCCTGTACCAGCGCCATGTCATAGGCGTCACCGGGGAGACCGGCCACAAACGATTGATCGATCTTCAGGACGTCGACCGGGAACTTGTTCAGGTACGACAGCGAGGAGTAGCCGGTACCGAAGTCGTCGATCGAGATGGTGGCCCCCGCCTTGCGCAAGGCGGTGAGCGTGTCGACCGAGAGCTCCACATCGTCCATGAGGACACCCTCGGTGATCTCAAGAGCGAGGTGCGACGGATCCACCCCCGAGGCGGCGATGGCGTCACGGACTATCTCGTCGAGAATGCCGCCGGTGAGTTGCCGGGCGGAGATGTTGAGCGACATGGACAGTTCCGGCAGGAGCTTCTGCCAGCCGGCGAAGCGCCGGCAGGTCTCCTCGATGACCCATCGTCCTATCGGCTCAATGAGGCCCGTTTCCTCGGCGACCGCGATGAACTCATGAGGGCTCAGCGTTCCCCGCCGAGGGTGCTCCCACCGAATGAGGGCCTCGGAACCGACGATGCATCCGTCCGCGAGCGACACGACCGGCTGGAACCGAAGGGAGAACTCACCGCGTTCGACGGCTCGATGCAGGTCTGCAACGATCGCCAGCCGTTTCCTGGAGGTGGCCCGGAGCGCGTCGGTGAAGAACTCGGTGCGGTGTCGGCCGTTGGCTTTCGCCTGCAGTAGCGCCATGTCGGCCCCGCGTAGCAGGGTCCCAGGACGGTCGCCGAACTGTCCAACCGCAACACCCATGCTGACCGTGATCTCCACCTGCTCATCGCCGACGCGGCACGGAGCGGCCATCGCGGCGCGCACGCGTTCAGCGAGTTTCTCGGCGAAGAAGCCGGCACCCTCGGACACGACGACGAACTCGTCGCCCCCGAACCGGGCCACGGTGTCGCGCTCACGAACGCAATTCGACAGGCGACCGGCGATCTCGATCAGCAGTTCGTCGCCGCCGCCGTGGCCGTGCGCTGCGTTCACATCCTTGAATCCGTCGACATCGACGAACACCACGGCGACGCCCGGCGCACCTCGCTTGGGCCGCCCTAGAGCCAGCTCAAGGCGGTCGACGAGGAGCAGCCGATTCGGGAGTCCCGTAAGCGGGTCATGGACCGCTTGGAATGCCAGTTCGTCCTCGAACCCCTTCCGTTCGGTCAAGTCGAGGATCATCCCCAGCTGGCCCGCGTAGTGGCTCGCCGCGTCGAGGAGGGGACTCTGGTTGAGAAGGACCGGAACCCTGGTCCCGTCCTTACGGCGAAGCGTCGTCTCCCGCTCGCACCTCAGTCCCCTCTCTGTCCATTGCATCGCCTCTGCCCTGGAGGACGCGGCTCCGTCCGGCTCGGCGAATTCGCAGATACTGTGGCCGACCAGTTCATCTTGGCAGTAGCCGAGCATGTCCGCGGCTCGCTGGTTCACTGCCGATATGGCCATGTCCGTATCGACGGTGAAAATCCCCTCCTTGGCCGCCTCGACGATCTGGCGATAGCGAGCACCGCTCTCCCTGGTATCCGCGAGAGGCCCTTGCCGGACATCGATCACGACGCTTCGGAGCCGCAGCACCAGACGAAGCATGAATCCCCAGGCGACGAACGCCACGATCAACGACCCCGACCCGAGCCAGCTCAGACTGTTCTCCCGACCGACGACTCCGGCGCCCAGACTCAGCGCCGTCAGTCCCGCTGCGGCCCATGCCATGATGGTGACGACTCGGATGGGACTTCCGTGTGGCATAGCGCGTCCACCTGACGTTCGGCGCAGCCAAGGTCCGGAGTCGTCGCCGTGTTGGGGGTCAACCGTACCACTGTAAGCACTGGCCTAATCCCCGCACGTGCTGGTCAGTAAGTCAGTCACACTCAGCGCGTGGATATCACACCTTAAGTGAAGTGAGGGCGGAATCGACCCGCCGCCATGCCTCCCGCGCCCACTGATCGTCATCCTCCGCATCGGTGGCCAGCTCGGCCTCGAGCTCGGCCAACCCGGGTCGATGCTCGGGACGCAGCGCCGAGAAGCGCTCCCACGCCACCGGCTGGCCGAGCGACCGCCCGACGAAGAGCGGAACGAACAATGACGAACAGGTCGAGCCGGCACTGGCGTACACGACGGGTCGCCGGTCCAGCCTGGCCACTATGGCCGCGGTCGTCGTCTCCACGCTGGGGACATGCATGCACACGCTGTAGCCGTCTTCACCCACGTGGCTGCGCAAGTGCGTCTGCAACCCGTCCACCGTGACCGAGCCGGCGGCCAGCAAAGCGCGCCCGGCCCGCAGGCGGGGATCGACGAGCCGTGCGACGGGCTGGCGGGGATGCCGGTGCTCGGCATCAAAGCCAGGAAGACTGGTGCGGTTGGACATCGCCCAACTGGTCTCGACGCGCTCGGCGGCGTAGGCGCGGCCCGACGTTTCCACTACCCATGCCTCGCGGGAATCGGCGATCAGGAACGACGACCAGTAGGGCCGCGTCGCAGCGTGGTGGCCCGACCCTCCCTGGCCGTGACGCTCGAGCAGATCCATTACAACTTTCACGCCTGCCGAGGCTGTCTCGCCTCGCTCGAGGGCGAGTCGGACCAGGTCCATCCCGATCAAGGCGGGCGGGGCCAGGCGAGGGTCGAGGGTGGTGTAGATCGTGGCGTTCCCCGCCGCTACGCCGGCGATGTTCACGCCATGCTCGATCCCCCAGCACCACCACGGGCGTGAACCCAACCAACCGATCGTCTCGCTACGGCTGGGAGCCACATCGATGTACGTGGCCCGCACGGCGCCGCGGTCACGACGAGGCCAATGCCATTCCAACCGCTGCGCTTCATCAGGCGGGCGGTCCGACGCCTTCGCGTAAAGCGCCGGCCCGGCCGAGACCGGGGGCAACGCCACCAGGCAGTCACACATCACCGGGTCCCCAGTGGATGTTGCCGCCGTGCGCGTTGCAGGTGGCCAGGAGACGATCCCGACCACCCGGCCATGCCGTGAGACTCACTTCGAATCGACGATTGGCCGGCTCCATGCGCAGCCAGTAGACCGGCGCATCCACCGATGCGGCTACGCCCGCCTCGCCGAGGCGGGCCACGCAGTCGTCGCGGCCGGCATCCGTCAGGTACTGCCAGAACACGGAGTGGAAGACGACGGTGGCCATACCCGGCACGCGCTCCGTCAACCGCTCCCCCAGCCACTCGGAAGCATCGGCCCGGTCCACTTTGGCGGGCATGACGGCCGCGACAACGAGGGCGGCCCGCAACCGGGCCATACGGTCATGCTGATCCGGCCAGACAAAGCACTGGAGTCGCAGACGACCCTCATCGGTGGTGGTGTCAACCGGAGCGGCGTCGCAGCCTCGACGGTCGGCCACGACGGCGTCCGCGTCGTCGGGCACTCGGCCGGCAAAGTGGCCATCGAGATGCAGACGCGACGCCGGATCGCCCCATGCCCAGTCGCCGTTGGTGTAGCGGTAGCTGTCCCACCGGAGATTGAGTCCGCCGCTGGCGCCGAGCTCGAGAACGCGCAGCGGCAGGCCGCTCTCCCGTGCGACGGTCAGGAAGCCACCCAACAGCGCCGCGCTCCGCCCTACCTCGTTGGTCTGTACCCCCTGGAGGAGGAGCGGCTGCAGGGCCTCGAAGTGTTCGCGTACCGCCTCGAGCACCGCCTCCGCGGCGCGGACCGTATCGCCATCGCCTCCCGTCGAAGGGAAGTGAGCGGCGAGTCCGGGCGCCCGGCCGTCGAGCGCCAGGCGGTGGAGTCCGCCGAACAGGCGAAGCGCCAACGCGGACGGGCCGGGATCCGCTTCGTGGCCCTCGAGCAATGCCCGGATCACGCCGCCGGCTTCGACATCGAGGGCGGCCCGTTCCATGAGCTGTGCGTAGAAGGGCGAACCCAGGTCTGCGCACGCCCGGGCCTGGGTCCGCAATCGGCGGGCCAGCACGGCTTGCCCGGCGGATGTCACGAGAACGACCGCGTCGGCACGGGCGACAACAACGCCTCACCCGACGGTGCATCCGTCGACCAGGTCGGATCGAGGCCAGGGGTCCGCAGCTGCACCGGCTCCACGGCGGGGTGTGGCTCCAGCTCCCACAGCAACGCGGGCCGTTCGCCGTGCCACCGCACCGCGAACGAGATCCGCCCGTGCGCGGTAGGCGCATCGTGCACCTCGACGCCTTGGCCCAACCAGGCATCCGGCACCATCGTGCAGAGCGCCAGTGCCGGCGGCGCGGGGTCGGCCCCGACGGGACGCAGTTCCCGAACGAGCAGGTTGCGAACGAGGATCAAGAACTCCGCCGTCGCCAACCCCTGCGGGCCCATAGCCTCCGGCCAGGAGAAGGTGGGCGAGGCGGCCTCGACCATCCCCTCCACGCGGTCGAGCGCTCGGCGGTCGCCGGCCTCCGCCGCCGCATCTGGTCCGAGGAGGTCGTAGGGATCCGGACGCCGTCGTCCTGGATACGACCGCAGCACTTCGGCGGCGTCGTCGTGAAAGCCGTAGCGCTCGAGCGCGGCGAGAAGAAGCGCGGCGTCGGCGAACCGGCAACGGTCGGACGTGTGTAGCTCGGAGCGGACATCGTCGCCCGTGTGAAAGAGCAGCAGGGCGCGGCGGTTGGCCTCGACGGTGTCCGCCAGGCGCCCAGGAGGTAGCACGAGCCTCATGCCCCGTCGGGTCTGTGCCTGCCACGAGCGCGCCACGTCTTCGCCTGAGGGCAGGACGGCAGGAAGTTCGGGCCGGGCGGCCGCGCCGCCCAGCGGGAGGACCACGGAGATACTGGTCCCGTGGGGAAGCGGGAAGACGAACGCGGCCTGGGCCAGTCCCGCTTTGCATCGCAACGACGCCGGCAAGCTGGACCCGGCGCGGCCACCGGTCACCGTCCATGCCGAGTCGCCATCGGCCAGGGTGGAGCCAGCCATGACCGTCGGCCGCTTGGCGAACAGCAGGGCGGGCCGCCCATCGACGGTGACGGTCGTGTCGCGGATGGCAATGCGCTCGACGACGGCCAGACCTTGCGGATTTGCCGGTCGCACCGCCAGTGCCAGAGCGACGGGCACGGGACTGTGGTTGGCAACCTCGACCACCACCAGGTCCTCCTGGGCCCGGATAGCGTACACGTGCTGGATAGCATCGCCGCCGGGTATCCGCATGGCCGTCTCGATGACGGGAGTTCCCGCCACCAGCCGTTGCCTGATACCAGATTCCCGCGACGGAAGATGCCAGCGGTCGTCGCCGCCGATCCACCAGTCCAGGGACCAGCCGGCGGCCCACGGCGTGACCAGTCCGCACGGATCGACGACGGCCCGGTGAGGCGAGCCCACATTGCCGACCGCGGTGGTCCAAGGGCGTGGCCACTGGGGCCACAGCCAGTCGTCGGCGAGCTGCGCCGCGGCTCGGGCGCGCGCCGCTCGGGTACGAACGCCCATCGCTAGCGGGGTGCCTGCGAACTTGACGCCGGAAACTCGATTGCCTTGTTATGGGTCCGAGCGCCTTCTTGGTAGCGAGTTTTCGGCGTCAAGTTTCTGGTCACCCCGCTACGGAGAAGGCGTTGACGGCCGCACGATGCCGTGAAGCTCCGGTTTGGCTTCTCGCTGCATCAATGCCGAGATTACGTCCACGGCCCGCTTACCGCCGTAGAGGACGGCCACGACCTGGTCTGCAATCGGCATCTCGACACCGACGCGTGTGGCCAGATCGACGACGGCACGCGACGTCTTCACTCCTTCCGCCACCATGTTCATCTCCGCCACGATGTCGTCAAGGCCGCGCCCTTTCCCCAACTCCTCCCCCACATAACGGTTGCGGCTCTGCCGGCTGATGCACGTGGCCACCAGATCGCCCATGCCGGCGAGGCCGCCGAAGGTCAGAGGCTTGCCGCCGAGGGCGATGCCGAGCCGGGCCATCTCCGCCAGCCCACGCGTCATGAGGGCCGCTTTGGTGTTGTCGCCGAAGCCCATGCCGTCAGCCATCCCGGCGGCGATGGCCATCACGTTCTTCAGGGCGCCCGCCACCTCGCAGCCCACCACGTCCACGTTGGTGTAGACGCGGAATGCGTCCGTCACGAACAGTCGCTGCAGCTCAACCGCCAGTGATTCGTCTTTCATGGCGACCACACTGGCGGCGGGGTAGCCGGCCAGCACCTCCTTGGCCAGGTTGGGTCCGGTGAGCACACCGGCCGGATTGTCGGGAAGCACCTCGGCGATGATCTCGGTCATTCGGCTGAGCGTTCCCTGCTCGACCCCTTTCGTGAGGCTCACGATCGGGACTCCTTCGTCCACCGCCGATCGCCCCTCGTCCAGGACGTCGCGAAAGCCATGCGAAGGCACGGCCATCACGACCACGTCGGCCCCGTGGAGCGCCTCGGCCAGTTTCGACGTCGCGCCCAGATTGGACGGGAGGGTGATGTCGGCGAGGTAGCGGGAGTTGGTGTGCATGGTGGCGATCTCGTCGGCCACCTGCGGCGACCGCGCCCACAACACGGTGGGGGCATTTCGGACCGACAGGCAGGCCACCGCCGTTCCCCAGGAGCCGGCGCCGATGACGGCAACCTTCGTAGACATGGGCGTCACCCTAGACTCCGTCGCCGTGGAGCTCTCCGACCGTGGGCCGGTCGCCGTTCTCATCCCGGTGAAATCGTTCGCGCACGCGAAGATCCGGTTGGCGCCGGCCCTGGACGCGGCGCAGCGCACGCACCTGGCCCGCACCATGGCCGAGCGCGTGCTGGCGGCCGCCCACCCCCTCTTTGTGGCGGTCGTCTGTGATGACGTCGAGGTCGCCCGCTGGGCAGCCGAGCAGGGGGCGCGGGTGATCTCCGAGCCGGGTCGGGGGCTCAACGGCGCCGTCGACGCCGGGGTCGACGCGTTGGCGCTCGCCGGCTTTAGCCGGGTGATCGTGGCTCATGCTGATCTGCCCCTTGCCACCGAGCTCGGTTGGGTCGGTTCCTGGGCCGGGGTCACGCTGGTCCCTGACCGCCACGACGACGGCACCAACGTGGCGTGCGTGCCGGTCCGATCAGGGTTCAAGTTCTCCTACGGCCCGGGTTCGTTCGGCCGTCATCACGCCGAGGCCGAACGTCTTCACCTGCCGTTGCGCGTGGTCCGCGAACCCGCCCTCGGGTGGGATGTCGATGTTCCCTCGGACCTGGCCGACCTGCCCGGCCCGCCGGTTGTCACCCGCCAATGACGGTCAGCCTCGATCTGCCTGTACCGCGGCGCGCCCTGGCCATCGGCGCGCATCCCGATGACATCGAGTTCGGCGCGGGAGCCACCTTGGCGAAGTGGGCCGCGGCCGGTTGCCGGATCGCTCATCTGGTGTGCACCGATGGTTCCAGAGGTTCCTGGGATCCGGCTGAGGACACCCAGCGGCTGATCGCCATCCGTCAAGAAGAGCAGCGCGTCGCGTCGCGTGCCCTCGGTGGTGATGGGGACGTCGTGTTCCTCGGATGGCCCGACGGCGAGCTGGAGCCCGGGCTGCGGCAGCGGTGGGAGGTGTGCTACTGGATCCGCAAGCTACGACCGAATGTGGTGCTCGGCCATGACCCGTGGCGACGGTATCGCCTGCATCCCGACCATCGCCACGCCGGATTCCTCACCACTGACGGCATCGTGGCGGCGCGTGACCCGCACTTCTTTCCCGAACAGAGCGAGCCGGCGCATCGCCCCGACACGTTGCTGCTCTGGGAGGCGGAGGACGCCGATCACGTCGAGTCGGCGACGGAGCCTTTCATCGCCGCCAAGCTCGATGCGCTCCTCGCCCATCGCAGCCAGTTCCGCTCCACCATGAAGATCGACGATCCCACCGCCTCAGAGGAGATCGAGCGATTTCGCACCCGCGTCACCGACCGGCTCGCCGAGCATGGCCAGCGGGCGGGTGTGGCCGCCGGCGAAGGGTTCAAGGTCATCCGCGAGCTGTAATGGGGTGACGCGGCGCGAAAAGGGGGCCCGAAGGCCCCCGATCCGCGAGGTAGACGGCGCTGGTACGTCGTTACTTCTTGACGGCCTTCCTTGCCGCCGTGGCCCGCTTGGCCGGAGCCCGCTTGGCGGGGGCCTTCTTGGCCGGTGCCCGCTTGGCGGGGGCCTTCTTGGCGGCGGTCTTCCGGGCCGGAGCCCGCTTGGCGGTGGCCCGCTTGGCCGGAGCCTTCTTGGCGGCGGTCTTCTTGGCCGGTGCCCGCTTGGCCGGGGCCTTCTTGGCGGCGGTCTTCCGGGCCGGAGCCCGCTTGGTGGTGGTCTTCTTGGCGGCGGTCTTCCGGGCCGGAGCCCGTTTGGCCGGGGCCTTCTTGGCCGTCGTCTTCTTGGCGGCGGTCTTCCTGGGTGCTGCCTTCTTGGCGGTGGATGCTCTCTTTAGCATTGGGAAGTTCTCCTCACTTCTTCTTAGCGGACTTGCCGGCCTTCTTGGCCGGTGCTGCTTTCTTGGCGGTACTGGCCTTCTTCGCCGGTGCGGCCTTCTTGGCTGCCCCGGCTTTCGTGTTCAGCGCAACTTTGAAAGCTGATGCTGGTGCGAAACGCACGCTCTTCGATGCTGCGATCTTCACAGGTGCGCCGGTCTGCGGATTGCGTCCGACGCGGGCGGCACGAGCCGTCGGGTTGAAGGTACCGAAACCGAACAACGACACTTTGTTGCCCGACCTCGTCTGCGCGATCACTGCCTCGATCACTGCCGTCACGGCCGCCTCGGCTTTGCTCTTTTCGAGAGCGACCTTTCTGGCCACTTCATCAACGAGCTCGGATTTGTTCACCGCCACCTCCTGGCGTTTGGGGAAGTTGCATCACAATCAAAGATGGTTTCAAGCCCTAGGTCAAGCATTCTCCCTTGAACGACAAGGGATTCGAATTTCGATTGGACGAGAAGTCCTTTATTTGTAAGGGTTTTTGGCGTGATACCACTCATCGACGGAACATACGCAGTTGTCGTTGTAGACGTCGCGGAGCAGCCCTGCCATGGCGTTGTGCAACTTGAGTTGGTCATTGCGACCGGCGCGTCGAAAGGCGAAGTGATCACCGTGAACGCGGCGCGACTGCAACGCGATGCCATCGAATTGCTCGGGTTGCCCGGCACGCTCACGGTCACCGACGGCGTCCCGCGCGTGATCATCGATGGATGACGCGCACGCGCGGTCACTGACTTGTTTTCGACTCGAATCGGGCTCGAGAAAAGACCGCGTGCAACAGATCGTTCGGATCTCGCGCGCGCGCGAGAGCCCGACGCGCGGTGACGTTCCAGCCCGCCGCCGAACCCGTGTGACGAATGCCACTCGGCGCGGTCAACCCCGGCCGTGCCGAAGCCGCACGAAGACCTCTACGCTGGTTTCGTGATATGCGCGGCGTGTGGCGCGGCAGCCCCCGAGATCGCCCGCTTCTGCCCGTCGTGCGGACGGCTGCTGCGGGCCCGGGCCGACGAACGCCGGGTGGTCACGGTCCTGTTTGCCGACATCGTCGGTTTTACCGGATTGGCCGAGTCGCGGGACCCTGAGCAGGTCAAGAACATCCTGGACCGATGTTTCGCCAGCTTGGCCGCCGATGTGACCGCCTACGGTGGGCGAGTCGACAAGATCATGGGCGACGCCATCATCGCCTTCTTCGGAGCGCCCACCGCCCACGAGGACGATGCCGAACGAGCCGTACGGGCTGCGCTCCAGATGCAGCGCAGCCTGGCCGATGAAACCGGACCCCTGTCATCCTCGACCATGACGGGCAGCGACGCGGAGGGGCCCGAGGTCGCCCTCCGGGTGGGACTCAACACCGGTGAGGTACTCGTGGGCACGGTGTGGGCCGGCGGCGACGCGACCGTCCTCGGTGACGTCGTCAATGTGGCCAGCCGCCTGCAGACGGCCGCCGCCCCCGGGCAGGTGGTCGTCGGCGAGGCGACATGGGCGGCGACGTCTCAGGTCATTCGTTACCGCTCGCTCGGTCCGGTGCAAGCGCGCGGCCGCGGCGAGTTGGTGGAGGCGTGGGTGGCGACCGGCGTATTGGCCCCGCCTGGGCATCGGCCAGCGCGCCCGGTGACACCCCTCGTCGGCCGCGACGAGGAGTTCGGAATTCTCTGCGGCGCACTGGCGACCGCCGCCCGACGCCGGCGCGCGCATCTGGTGCTTCTCCTCGGCGAGGCGGGCATCGGCAAGTCCAGGCTGGCGGAGGAACTTGCCCTGGAGGCGCGCCAAGAACACGGTGCGCTGATGTTGGAGGGGCGTTGCCTCCCCTATGGCGAGGCCAACGTGTGGTGGCCATTCGCGGAGGCGTTGCGCCAGGCCTGCAGCATCGAACCGAACGATTCGGGCGAGACGTCGGCAGCCAAGGTCCGCACCGCCGTGGCCAAGGCGACCAATCTTGACGAAGATCACGCCGAAACTCAACGTCTGGCCGACGGCATCCTCCACCTTCTCGGCGATGAGGACGCTCTACCCGACGTTGATCGCGGCCGAGCCCGGGAGGAAGCGAAACGAGCGGTACTCAGCTTCCTCGAGGCTCTGGCCAGACAGCGTCCTCTCGTCGTCGTCCTCTCCGAACTGCATTGGGCCGACGACCTCGTGCTCAAAGGCATCGATCTACTGCTCGAGCGCCTGCGCGCCCTGCCTTTCGTCCTCATTGCGACCGCCCGCCCCGAGCTCGAGCGCCGCTGGACACCGGCACCGGGACGGCACAACAGCGTGATACTGACGCTCGATCCTCTGGACGAGGTCGCCGCCGCCGCTCTGCTCACGTCGCTGTTCGGTTCGGACCCGCCGGACGAACTCCGCCACGTTCTCCTCGAACGCGGCGGCGGCAATCCGTTCTTCCTGGAGGAACTGGCGGCGCTGATCGGCCGCGGCAACACCGGACAGCCGGCATCCATCCTGCCCGAGGGCCTCCCGGCCACCCTGCGGGGCCTGGTCTCGGCCCGGTTGGACGCGCTTGGCCCCGGTGACCGAGCCGTACTGGAAGACGCCGGCGTGATCGGCCGGACCGGTCCATTGGAGACACTGGAAGCGCTCGGCCGGGCCCGCGGTGAGGACGACCCGTGCGGCGCCATCGACCGGCTCGTCTTCGCCGACCTAATGACGGTCGACGGCGACGACGAATGGGCGTTCCGATCCGAGCTCGTGCGGGAAGTCGCCTACGAGACCCTCACCAAGGCCGAGCGGGCCCGCCGTCATTCGACACTGGCCGACTTGCTCTCGCAACGGATGCGCCAGCTGGACAGAGAGGACGAGGAACTCGAGCAGCTGGCTCACCACTACGGAACGGCCGCCGCCCTGGCCGGTGAGCTGGGATCGGTCGAGGGTGTGCCGACGGATCTCGGTCGACGGGCCCTCGACACCGTGACGCGCGCCGCGGTCCGGGCCGAGGAGCGGGATCTGCACGACACCGCCGTCCGTCTGCTCGATCAAGCCGCCGATCTGGCCAGCCGTTGGGGCGATGCGGCCGAACGCCGGAAAGTCCTGCTCTCGCGGGCCAGTGTGCGCGCCACGCTGTACCGGCTCGACGAAGCCCGAGCGGACCTGGCCGAAGCTCAGGCCAGCGCCGAAGCTGACGGTGATCTCGTGAGCCTGGCCCGCGCGATGACGGTGCGTGGCTACACGCTCCACAAAGAGGGACATCTCGACACCGCCGTGGCCACGCTCGAGCAGGCCACCGACCTCTGGCGGCAATCTGGCGATCGCCTCGGCGAGGCTGAGGCACTGCGCATCATCGGCATGGCCCATCTCATGGCCGATGACGCCGACTCGGCAGAAGCGCCCATCTCGGCGTCGCTGGCCATTTCCCAAGATCTGCACGCTCGGCGGGGTGAGGCGTGGGCACTGCAGAATCTGGCGTGGATCGCGTTTCAGCGGGGCCAGATCAGCCTGGCCGAGGAGCGCATCAATGAGTCCCTGACCGCCTTCGCCGACGTTCGCGACTACGGCGGCGTCGGCTGGGCGCTTGGCTTGCTCGGCTGGATCCGGTTCTTCCAGGGCCGCCGCGACGAAGCCGAGTCCCTCGCCCAGCAGGTCATGGGCGAGCTCGAGGGAAGCGGCGACCACTGGGGCCGGGCCATGATGGCCGTCCTCCTCGCCAACGTGCGGCTCTGGAATGGCAGGACGGCCGAAGCCGTCATCCGCGCCAAGGAGGCGGAGATCGTCTTCAAGGCCCATGGTGACGTGCCCGGCCAGTTCCGCGCTCTCAGCCCGCTCGTGCGCGGTCTGGTAGCTCTCGGCCGCATCTCCGAGGGCATGGAGTGGCTCGACCACGCCTTGGAGGTGGCGGAGGGCTTGAAGACTGGTCAGGCCCCCGGGTTCGGCGAGCATCTCTATCTGAACGTTGCCGTGCAACTCGGAGACACGGCTCGAGGCGCGCGCCAGCTGGAACGACTGGCCGTCCGATTCGGCGGCGAGCTCAACGCGGATGCCTCCGAGCTCGGGTGGGCCGAGTTCGCCGGTCATGTGGCGCTCGCCGAACTACAACAGGGCAATCCCGATGAGGCCGTCCGTCACCTGGAGCGCGCCGTACGGATGGCGCAGGAGGATCCGTCGGGGTATCTGACCAGCGCGCTGGCGCTGGCGTACGCGACAGCCGGTCGTCCCGCCGACGCGCTGGCCGCGGCGAAGGTGAACGACAATGACGCCGGCCGCACCTATCTCGACGAAGCCACCGCATCGGCGGCACGCGGTTTCGCGTTCATCCAGCTCGGTGACCGGGCGGAGGGCGTCGTCGCTTTCGACTCGGCGGTGGCGCGAGTCGACACCACGGACGACGTGCTGGCGCAAGGTCTGTTCCGGATGGCGAGGGCACTCGGAACCGAGGACGTCGAGGAGCTGGAGGTCGCACGGGGCCGGCTGGCCCAGCTCGGCGTCGCCGCCGAAGGGTGGGCCACCGCCTTTGGTATCGCATCTCAGGCGGGGTGAATCCGACTACCGTTCGCGGAGTGGTGGCTGGCGGCGGCTCCCCGCCCCCTGCTGCTGCCGGTCACCACTGCAAGCCTCGGCGCTTGGCGCGCGTCAGGCCGGCGTGAGGCCGGCGTCAGGCCGGCGTGAGCTGCAGCGGCAACACCTCGCCGGCGAGCTCCGCCAGTTCCTCTTGCCAGCTGACCGGCTCCTCGGCCGGCAGCAGCACGAACTTGGAGAACCCGACGGCCACGAACTCCTCCAGCATGCGGCGCACAGCCGGCCAGCCGACGGGCACCATGCGAGCCGGGTCGAGATCCGGTCGACGCGCGCCGATGACGCTGAGGGGATCCCGATAGCTGGTCCACCGGCTATGCGAGTGCTGGTTGTTGTTGGTTGAGCCATGCCTGGATGAACTCGGTGGGGCTGAGCCAGCCGTGGGCGGAATGTGGCCTGTTCATGTTGTAGTCGATGCGCCAGTCCTCCAGAAGGATCCGGCCCTCGAGGAGGGTCTCGAAGAGTTGGCCATTGAGGTACTCGTCGCGTAGGCGCCCGTTGAAGCTCTCGATCCAGGCGTTCTGCCACGGCGATCCGGGGTCGATGAACACGGTGTCGGTGTTGTTGAAGCGACACCAGTCGGCCACGGCGTGGGCGATGAACTCGGGGCCGTGATCGAAACGGACATAGGCCGGCGCTCCTCGCTGGTCGGCGAGGCGTTGCAGGCAGCGCACGACGCCGTCGGCGTCGATGGAGCGGTCTACGTCGATGGCGAGGCACTCGCGGCTGTACTCGTCGATCACGTTCAACAGCTTCAGCATCCGCCCATCGGCGGTCTGGTCGAACTGGAAGTCCAGCGCCCACACCACGTTCGGCCGGATTGGACACATGGCCCCGACGGCCACGCCTATGCCGCGCAGCGGGCGTTTGCGCTTGCGATACGGCACCCGAAGGCCCTCAGCCCGCCACAGGCGGTGGATGCGCTTGTTGTTGACCTCCCAGCCGGCCTTGCGGGCCTCGGTGGCCGCTCGGCGCCACCCCCAGCGAGGCCGACGCCGGGAGAAGTCCCGAAGCCACGCCCGCAACGCCAGCTCGTCATCGGAGGGTGCCGGCGGGCGGAGCCGCTGCGTAGAGCGGGGCTGGTCGACTACCCGGCACGCCCGACGCTCCGAGACCCCGAACCGCTCCTGCAAGGCCACCGCGGCCCGCCGGCGGCGATCCGGGGTTAGAAGTTTCCCCGGTTCAACTCCTTCAACATGTCGATGTCCAGGGCCTGGTCGGCCACGATCCGCTTGAGACGCCCGTTCTCGCGCTCCAGTTCCTTCAGCCGCTTGGCGTCATCAGCTTTCATGCCGCCGTACTGGTTCCGCCACCGGTGCCAGGTCGACTCGGTGATCTCCAGATGACGGCACACCTCCTCCAAGTCCTTGCCCAGCCCTAGGAGCTTCTCGCCCTCGGCCAGCTTGCGGATCACCTGCTCGGGCGTGTTCCTACGTCGCTTCATCGTCGTGTAGTCCTCCTCCCCAATCATGGGGATCGGACTCGCACAACCGGTGGATCAGATCAAGGGGACCCGGTCAACAACAACTCGCCATACGCGGCCTCGGTTCGCGACAAGTCAAGCGACTGGTCTGCGAACGCCGGATGATGATGAATAGGCACGTAATGCACCTGCACGCCGATACCCGAGTCGCGCAGATCTGCGAACACACGTGAGCGATTCGCGACCCGGACCGGGTACAGATGCCGCGCGTGCCTTGTCTCCGGCGGACACGCCGCCGGCAGCCGGACGGGCAATCGGTTAAGAAGAAGGTCGTACCTTCGCGCGAGGTCCTCGCGTCGGGCGATGAACTTCTCGAGCTTCAACAATTGGCTGCGTCCCAAGGCGGAATGGATGTCGCTCAGCTTATAGTTGAATCCCATTTCATGGACTTCGTAGGTCCACGCGCCTCTTTGCGGTGTCCGTATCATGCCGTGGTTCCGAAAGCGTCGGAGCTTCTCGGCAAGTGATTCCGAGTTCGTGGTAACGGCTCCCCCCTCGGCGGTCGTTATTGACTTAACTGGGCCGAACGAGAATGCGCACATCTCCGAGTTCGCACAATTCCCTACGGGACCATCCGGTGTGACCGCGCCAAGGGCGTGTGCTGCGTCCTCGATCACGATGCGGGGACGATCTCGCAGTCGACGGAGGTCTACTGGCAAGCCAGCAAAATGGCACGCAATCAATGCAGCGATTCCACTGGGGACCCGAGTCAGATCGATGTTCAGAGTCTCATCGTCAATATCGACGAAGGTCACCCGCGCTCCCACGTATCGAGCACAATTTGCGGTCGCCACAAAGGAAAGAGCCGCTGTTGCAACGACGTCAGAACTACCAAGGCCGGCAGCGGCGGCAGCGGCGTGCAGGGCTGCCGTGCCGCTCGAGAAGGACACGGCAAATCGTGCGCCAACCTTGCCGGCGAGCTCCTCCTCAAAGGCGCCCACAGTCGGTCCCTGAGTGATCCAGTCTCCCCGCAGCGCCTCCGCACCGCGCTGACATCGTCTTCGTCAATTACGTGTCGAGAATAAGGAATCACGACGTGCTCGATAGACTCAGTGCGGCCTGAGACGGCGGGCGGTTCCGACCCGACGCCACGGAARTTGCGTAGGCCGAGTCAAAGCCGGGAGGCGTACTGTGATCATCTTGTTCAGCTACGGAGACAGCGATCGTCATTTATTGCTTCGCACGACCGTAGAGAATGCGGTCGCGCTCGAGCCGCTCGGCGATCGCTTGGGCGGCGAGGGTGACGTCGAAGGGCGCGACTGCGGCCGCCGCTTGTAGCGCTACTTCCTCTCGATCACATTTCAACAGGGTTTCCACGCCATCCGCAAGGCCTTCGAAATCGTCCGATTGCGCGACGCGGATAGTCTGACGGCCAGAATCTGACGCAGCCATTATCTCCAGGGCACTCGTCACGCCGGTCGATGCCACGACCGGCGTCCCGGCCGCCAAAGCTTCGTTTACCACCAGTCCCCAAGTCTCGCTGAATGACGGAACCAGTACGACGTCCGCAGCGCTGTACAGCAAGGGCAGATCGCCTTGGTTCACAAATCCAAGCGCCATGTCGTCCTTCGTCATCAACGACCTGACCCGCGGCTCTAATGGTCCCGCCCCAACGAACATTGAGCGCACCCGAAAACCGCGCCGCCTCAACCGGGAGGCTATCGCCAAGACATCGAGGGGCCGCTTCCGTGCGATGAACTTGCCCGCGAACAGAAGTACACGATCGCGGTCGCCCACACCTAGACGATGACGCGCGTCGCTGATTGCTGAGGGAGACGCACGATTGAACGCGGCGTTGTCGATGCCATACCGCGCAATCGTTAAACGATCGGGGCCTAGTCCAAGGTCCAGATAGAACTTCTCACTCTCGATCCCCAACGGGAAGGCACCCGACACTCGCGAGACTACCTGTCGATGCAGACGTCGACGGAAGCTCCCTCTTGACGAGCCGAGTCGCGCTCGAAAAGCATTGCTGACCGTTTCGCCTCGGAGGTAGGTCGGCAGATTCACCGAGCGCGCTGCCAGGATCGCTCGCACATACCCGGCCATCGCGTAGCCAGGGAGGATCAACGCATCAAAAGTCCGTGTCCGTAGAAATCGTCGAGAGGAAACAGCCACCCCTGTCCAGGGCGACCCCGCCGGGAATTTCCGGAGTTCCGGCGCGAACTGGCTGCTGTAGCCAGATAACAGTTCGGTATCCCACGCGAACGACACGCCAAACTCGGGATCGACACGGGTTGCGTATCCCTGCCGAGACAGGTAGAGCACCTCCAAGTCGACGCCAATGGCGACGAGCGCCCGCCACAGCGGCGTTTGGTACTGCGTAGGGTGAGACGCAATGGCGGCGACACGCATTTCGTTAGTGCCTTGCCAGCGCGAGTGCCATGTACGCCGCCACTGTCAACTACCAAATCCTTGAGCTTCCCGGTCACGGGGAGCCCTCGCGAACATGTCGGGTCCGTACGACACGTTAGAGGTCGAGATCAGTCGCCCCGAGCCATCGGGCCGGTACAGCGAATAACCCGACTTACGAAGCAGCTCTGCGACGTCCTCGCGGTCCGCGCCTACGGCTGTCGACGAACAACTATTCCACTCTAACTGCAACAGGCGGATCTGACGTCGCTGGAGAGTCCGTCGCGCCCCCGCCAGGACGTCGATCTCGAAGCCTTCGACGTCGACCTTCATGCCATCCACCTGTCGGTCACCGATAAGGTCGTCGAGCGTGACCACGTCGACCGTCACGTCCCCGTTTGGGTCTGCCCGGTTGGTGGTGCCCAAGTCACTTGTAAAGCGTGCAGTGCCGGGATGGGCACCGGCGGCTGCCTGGATGGCGTTGATGGGATATCCGTTGAGTGCGATATTTCCCTGCAACGCACGAAAGGTTGCAGGGATTGGCTCCAAGGCGATCACCTCGGCTCCTAGATCGGCTGCCCATATTGAGTAGCTCCCGACGTTTGCTCCGACGTCCACGAAAAGCGATCCGGGCTTGATGTGGTCCTTCCAAACCAGCATTTCGGGATGGTCGGGAGGATTGCCATAGACGGCCTTGGAAGCTCCGGTCATATGGATCTCCGCCAAAAGCCACGAGTGTGTCCCAATGCGGACCCGTGTCGCCTTACCCAAGAGTCGCCCCCTGGCCTGAAAGAGGGCAGCCCTACCAAGGGCGCGCAGTCTTCTTCCCTGGTTGGCGGGATGGGTCCACACGAACGTCTGCACGGCACGGGCTTCGCGGGCGGTTTCCCTAAGGCTCATGGAGAACAGTCCTCATCGTTGGCATCTTTAGCGTGGTCATTGGGGAGTCCTTATCGGCGAGGCGGCGGACTGAACGGAGAGGGAAGTCGCCTAAAGCGCCGCCCACCAGATCTACTCGCGGTGGGCAAATACGAGCCAGTTGGTGCCGTACCAATGGCCGAAGACCGGTATGCGCATAAGCTGCGGTAACCACGAGATCAGCCTGAACCTTCCGGCTCCAGGGAAACCGCCCATTCGCCGCGGCTTGTCCGCTGTCAACCCACCCAACTCGATGGCCGTGGTGATGCTCCGGGAAGTGAAGCCTCGGACGTGCGTTGGGTCATCCCATACCGCCCTGGGGATAGCACGAGGTACCTCGACGATCACCATGCCATCTTTTCGTACCACTCGGGCTACCTCCCGCAGAGCCACGATCGGCTCCGCGAGATGCTCGATAACGTCCTTTAGCAGTGCGCCACTAAATGTGCTGGAGCGGAATGGGAGACATAACCCGTCAGCGACTACGAACGGACGCACAGCCTTCGCTGGGGCAGTGTGGTCCACGTTGATGACCCGATCAGTGGCGACTCCTTGCCCCGCTCCGAAGTTCAAAATCAGCCCATTCGGAAGTCGTCGGATCAGATGCTCGTCAACGCCAGATGGCACTCCTGCCGTTGACATACGCACCGACGCGAGGGTAGCCGACGACACGTCCCTGACTCGACTATCACAGCGATGGCAATGGGTTGTTTGGTCGTGCAACAAGGCGCTGGAATGAACTCTCGGGCCCGGTAGCTCTGAGGCCATCGCCTAGACCGCCATCTGTGAGCGTTGGCGGTCTACGGGGGCAGGAGGTGCCACGCCGAGCCAACGGCCGCCGGCGGCGTCACGGAAGAATTGAATTATCCGTATGAGCACGATCAACAGCAGACCTCCTCGTAGCTCCAATGGATAGACGGACGGGGAACTCTCGTAGAACGCGATGGCGCTTACAAGACACACGCCCACGATTAGCCGTGCGGGAGTCGCCCGTTTCAGCCAGCGATCAGCGAGCCCAAAGACGGCGCCGAGGATCATGGCCAACGCCAGTAGCCAATGGCCGCCCTCGTATGCCTCCAAGGTCCCGAGCGTGGTCGGAAGGCGATTCGTTGGGGGCATCTGGAAGTGGGTCTCGATGGCGAACTCCTCGCTCCGCGTGGCGAGATCGGCGCTCAGCTTGTGATGCAGGACGATGGATGGGATAGCCAACCAGACATCGTTTGCAAGGGTTTGGAAACCCATAGCCGATTGTCCACCACTGCCGCTCTGGGAAACGACCCACGCGGCGAAGTTGTTGCCGTCAAGCCGTCGTGAGTACTGCTCGGCGAAGCCACCCGACACGTGGCCCGTCACGAGCGCCTTGATCCCAGTCGCCGCACCTGCGATCCGCGAAGAAGCGCCGCTTCCGTGTGCGAACTGTTGACGGCCGCCTGTCGCTCTCGCTCCAGAAATCACCAGCGCTGAAGCGGCACCAACGATGACGAGCACCGCGATCTGGCGTCGAGTTGTCCTCAGGCCCAGCCGGGTCAACGAATACAGCAACATCAAGCCAGCGGCGACGACTGTGAGTCGTTCGCCCAGGAGGATGAGAGCCAGCGACTGCGCGACGAGGACTTTCATTGCGATCCGTGGGCCGTACTGCGCAACAATCGCATACCCGAGCAGAACAACTCCGATCAGGAGGAACTGACTCACCAAGCCGGATTGCAGATAGTTCGCTGTCGTCAAGCCGCCGATCGAGCCGCTTAACCTACCTGTCAACGATACGAGGTACATCGGTGCGACGATGAGCGCGATGGTCTTCCATTGGAAGAAGGCCCGGGTGCGAGCGAGCCCCTCGGTGTCATCGCTAGCCTCGCAAAGCCGAGACCGGCCCAGCGTGCACAGATACGCAAGAGTGAACAACAGGATCGCGGGACCGACGATGAGCATCCAGTCGTCAAGAGCTTTGGCCGGCAGGAATTGTCGTTCAAGGCCGCCAGGTCCGACGCGGTTAGCGACCTCCGCGACCCCGTGGTACACCACCGCGGCCGTGACGAACATTGCACCCAGGTGGTGCCAATACCCGCGCCGCAAGGTGACGATAAGTAGGACCACCGCTGTGGCCTGCAGCAACAGCGAGAACAGGAGAGCGACGGTCACTAACCGCATCCCTCGGGTCCGAATGGCGTATATCCGGGGTTCATGTCGTAGCGGCCGCTTCGGTGAGCGCTGCTTCCGTCAAGGCTCGCCAACTCGGGGGCATATTTCTGTCGACCTCCACCGACGCCATCGGCACCGGGTGGCGTGGACCCTGGGCCTGCGCCCACTTGGCCATCCGCTCCAGGCCCTCGGGCAGTGTCACACTCGATTGCCGACCGAACACCTCATGGCAGCGGGCGTGGTCACTGACCGCGTGAGCTGGCTCCTGCCTCGCGGGAACGTACTCGATCCGACACGGCAGGTCGAGCGCGTCTGCTACGAGTTCGGCCAGCGTCGTTAGCGAATAGGGCTGCTCGGCGCCGATATTGAATATGTGATTCACGGCGGCAGGAACCGTCGGCGCACGAGCCATCAAGGGTGCAACATCGTCGACATGAGTGAACGCTCTGGTCTGGGACCCATCCCCGAAGATCGTCATAGGCAGACCGTTGAGAAGCTGGTTCATAAAGATGCCGATCACATTTCGATAAGGATCTCCGATGTTCTGGCCCTCGCCATACACGTTATGAGGGCGCAATATCACGGAATTCAGTCCAAAGAGTTTCGCCGCTGCAGCCAAGTCCAGTTCCACGGCGTACTTCGCGATCCCGTAAGGATCCTCAGGTCGTGGCGTCATCGCTTCCGACATCGGCACCTGGCCGGCCCCATAGACGGAGATCGATGAGGCGAAGACGAAGCAGTCAATTTCGGTGCGGATAGCCATGTTGATGAGATTCACGGACGCGATCAGGTTGTTTTCATAGTTAAAGCGACGAATGAAGTGGGATAGCCCAACGGCGGCGTAGGCGGCGAGATGATAGATATAGTCAAAACGTCCAAATCTTTGCTCGATGTCATCGACGACAGACGCATCGGCGATAGATCCCTCGATGAAGCGGACGCCTCGCGGAATATTGGCGATTGAGCCTCCCGAGAGGTTATCTAGGCCAGCCACTTCTAGTCCGAGTTCTAGGCATTGTTCGGCCACGTGTGAGCCAATGAAGCCGGCCACGCCGGTCACAAGTGCGGACGTCATACAATTATTCCTCTCGCTGAGGATCCAGCGGAGCGACGTGCAAGCGGCCGACACAACGCTAGAGAACGGCGACGACACCTTGGTGCACTCCGACACTCATGTTGGTATGACGAGTAAGGCCTCACAGGTCTTCCTTTCACGGCAGTTCTGCCCCTGTCATCTCCTCGGCCTTCAAGTCGGTGCACATCTCTTGCCACGCTTCGAACAGCGCGCGACGGAAACCTGACCGGCCGTCCAGCAACCCACCCGCGACGACATATACCTGGATGAAGCGGAGAGCGGGTCGAGCAGGCAGCCGATCCCAGACGTGCTGGCGGAGCCAGCGACGGCGAAGATATGGGCGTCGAAGCGCGTCACCGAGACGGGTCTTGGCGGCCATCCCAGATCGCACGTCGAGCCGGGCCCTTGCCTCCAGCGACGAGTACCGATTGTGCTTCTCGATGTGTTCGTACCACGAGGTCACGTCAGCATTGACGAGGTCGCCTCGAAGCCGGCCGATCGTCGCCGAAGGCTTGAGTGACAGGTGCTCGTTGATCCCGCGGGCTTCATACGTTCCCATGCCCGGCTTGAAGAGCCGGGGCAACCAGGTATTGGCGAACCCGCCCCAGCGGAGCGGGCGGCCGTCGAACTGCACGCGCAAGTGAAGCAAGTACGCATCGTCCACCAGTCGACCGTGTGACACCTGCGATCGCAGGTCAGTGGTTAACTCCGGGCTCAGCCATTCGTCGGCATCCAGCGCAAGCACGTACTCAGGTTCATACTGCTCGGCGATGTAGGTCAGGGCCCAGTTTCTCTGAGCCGAGAAACCTTCGAAGGGATGGACCATCACTCTTGCGCCCAGGTCGCGGGCGATCGAGCAGGTCGCGTCCGTGCTCTCCGAGTCGACGACGAGGACGGCGCTCGTCACTTCCTGGAGCGACGTGATGGCACGCCCGATGTTGTCGGCTTCGTTCAGCGTAAGGACATAGGCGACGAGCCTCGGCCGATCAGTCATTGGTGTCGCCTCGCCTGAGTGAGACGAGCAGCGTCGGCCGGAAGAGCGATCTGGCGCCGCTTGGCCCGAGCCGCACGGACGTGATGCGATCGACGATCAGTTCCGCATTTGCGGCCGCCGCTCTCCACGGCACCGCGTCTCCGTACGGACGCAGCGCCGCATAAGACTGATCGGCGAGCTGCCCGGACGCTCGTCGATTGGACCGGACCGACAAGACCCGACCCACGAGACGCTGGGCCGATCGGAACACCGATCGAGGGTTCGGCACGGTCAGGAGGACAACGCCGCCGGGCCGAACGAGGCGGCCGAGCTCCCTGAGGAGCCCGTCGGTATCGCTGACATATTCCACCACGGCGATGGCGAGCACGACATCGAAAGGGTGCCGGCCAGCAGCGAGGCACCGTTCGTCACCTACCACCCGGTGAATTCCGCATCGGCAATCGGAACCCGAAGGAGCAGCGGCCAGCATCTCTGCTGACCGGTCGACGCACACGATGAAGGACGCCCACTGAGACGCCACCGCGGAGAAGACACCAGTCCCTCCGCCAAAGTCGAGTACTCGGCCACCAGGAGCGTCCGCCAGGGCCGCCTCGATCACGCCACTAACGACCCGGAGACGTTCCTGGAATGAGGGCCGCTCTTGGTATCGCCTGTCCCACGACGCCGCTCGCTCCCGAAAGTGCGCGTCCTGTGCAACGGTCATCTCCAAGGGCACCGCGAGCGTCGGATAGCGCGTCATCGTGTCACCCGTCGACACATCGTGTGGACTGGCCGGTAAGGGCGGCGGCAGCTTCGGCGGTCGCGCGGTGCGCTGCCCATGGCTCGCAGACAGAGGAGCCGTCGAGCAACGCCTGGCGGAAGCGTCTGGCGGCGGCCTGATGTCCCTTGGGATCTGCCATCGCTTTGGCTGGTCCGCCGTCCAGACTTACGTGATGAAAGTCCGTAACGACGGCATGGCGGCCGTCGCCCAGGATCTCCACGCGCTCTTTCGCCAGCCTTAGCGGCCCTCCCGACGCGTACACGATCGAGGCCAGCGATCCGTCGGCGTACGCCAAGCTGAGAACGAATTCCTGGGCCAGAAGCGACTCGGCCCCGCTCCCCGAGAGGGCCGTAACGGCCTGTGCCGGAATTCCGACGATCGCTTCGCACGCGTCGACGAAATGGCATGCTTCGCCAAGAAGACGGCCGCCCTGTCGGCGATCGTTGTACCAATGGTTGGTCGGCACGCGGCCGGCGTTCACCCGGTAGGTGATGACGAGCGGCCCGGCGCGCTTCGCAAAATGCTGTTGCACCACTTGTATGGCTGGTGAGTAGCGGCGATTGAAGCCGACGAACAGGACTCCATCGTTGTCTCGCCATGTCTTCTCGACCTCATCGAGTTCAGTGAGGGAAAGGGCCAGAGGCTTCTCGCACCAGACATGCTTGCCGGCTCGCAGGGCCCGGATGGTCAGCTCGGCGTGGCTCTCGTGCGGAGTAGCGATGACGACGACATCTACGTCCGCGTCTTCGATGACCGCGTCCGCTCCGGAGACCGCTTTCTCGAACCCCGATCGCTCGGCCATCCGCCGCGCCGAGAGACCCGACGCAGAGGCCACTGACACGAAGCGGTCGAAGCCCGCGGCCTTGAAGGAGGGAACGAGATCGCCGCCCGCAAACGCGCCGGCGCCGATCAGGCCGATGCCCGGCGACGTCGACAGGCGCGCGGCCCGCAACCGGATTTGCTCTGACCGCTTCGGGCTTCCCCGGTAGGTCAAGGCCACGGCCAGATATGGCTCGGCGCGCGACTCGATGAGCTCGTACGCCTTGTGCGCGTTTTCGATGGGATACCGATGCGTTACGAGGTCTGCGACCCGGAGCCGGCCGGCAGCAAGCAGGTCGACTACCGCCTCGAGGTTGCGCCCTTCCGTCCACCGGACATACCCAGGTGGGTAGTCCACGCCCCACGCCTCGTAGGTCGCGTCGTAGCGGCCGGGACCGTAGGAGCGGGCGAAGCGCAAGGACAGCTCTCGTTCGTACAGAGGCGTCCGCTCGAGATCGAGTCCGACGTCACCTACCACCACCACGTTGGCTCGGTCCCGGCACAGTGCCGGGCTCCGCAGCACGGCGGCCGACGACGATCCGGCCGCAGTAAGGATCACCGCGTCGGCGCCGCGGCCCCTCGACCAGTCCAGGAGCGCGTCGGTCGTCGCCTGGCCGGCCTCGATGAGGGCCAACGCTCCCGCCGCCGACGCTCGCTCGACCGGGAACGGAGCCACGTCTATGCCCGCCACGTCGCAACCCGACGCGAGGGCCAGGCGGACACTGAGCTGACCGATGAGGCCGAGGCCGATGACGACGAGCTTTGAGCCTGGCCCGACCTCGGCCAGGCGGAGGGCGTGGAGCGCAACCGAAGCGACGGTGGCGAAGGAAGCGTCGTCTGCGGGAACATCATCGGGTACGCGGACACAGAGCAAGCCAGGAACCGCCTGAAACTCGGCGTGGTTCGCCCTTCCGGCTCCGCCGGTCGCCACTAACTGTCCCGGCCGGATGCCAGCAACCGCCTCGCCCACCTCGACGGCCAGTCCAGCGGCCGAGTAGCCCAATGGCAGTAGCTCATCGAGGCGGGCCCGCACCTTCCGGGTCGTCTGCGCCCACCCTTCGGTGCGCCCCCTTTGTATGACCTGGCGGACCAGATCGGGACGGGCCCGAGCCTTGGCCAGAAGGTTGGACTGGGCGAGCGCGGTCACCGCCCGTTCCGTGCCAGGCGAGATCACGCTGGCCACCGTCTGGACGAGAACCTCCGTCGCCCCGATCGTCGGACAGGGGACGTCGAGGATGCCAACGGGACCGCCGGAGATGGACTGCACGACCTGCTTCACAATGCTCCTCGCGCCACGTCGGCACGAGAAGGGTACGGTGAGGTAGCGCCGCTATTGCGGTATGGGCGAAGCCGTACGGCCATCCGGAGTGGGAGCCGGCCCACACTCCGGACCTCGAGGCAGGCCGCGGGAACCGTGCATCCGAAGTTGGTGGCGACGAGCCCCGCGTCGCCTTGGCCAGCGGGTACGAGCTCCCACGTGCCCTCGGCCACCTCGGCCTGCACAGCCCCGAGAATGAGCTCATGGTCGCCGGTCCTGCGAGTCCCGAGGATGTGAAAGCGAGTGACTGCACGGTGGCTCCCCCTACCGGCGAGCTCGTCGGTGACCTCCAGCGCGTCTGGGGTGAGCCGCCATGTGCGCCGGTGTATTGGCCTGCCTCGGAGCTGCCGGTAGCCGTCGTGGCTGGCCACGACGGTGACCTCGCCCTCCGACGCCTCGGCACGTTCCATGGTCGGCCGGGCTCGGCGCCCGGCGCGAAACGCCCCCCAGACCTCGGTGGAGTCGACCCCGTCGACCTCGAGCGTGTTATGAGCGGCCGTCGAGCGCTCGTAGCGGCGGCGAGGCCCCGAGCCGTACTCCGACGTTCCCGTGTCGACCAACACGGGCTCGCCGTCAAGGGACAGGGTGAAGCTCAACGTGTCGGCGTGGGCGTGCGCGGGCAACTCCGGTGGGCAGGGAGCACCGACGTCTCCGATGACGTGCCAGCCGCCGACTCGCGCCACGAAGTACCCCGTTTGCGGCAGGACGGTGAGCGGCTCGGACACCGGAATCTCTGGTGCGAGCGCGGCCAGTCGATCCGGCCCGACTGGCGTGGAGTCGTTGAGCAGTGGGACCTCGCCGTTCGGAAGGAGGATCACGCCGAGCCATCGCCGCATGGCCTCGATCGTGTCGAGCAGCCCGGCCACCGGCGGCCCGCCAGCAGCCACCAGCAGGCGTTCCATATCGAGGAGATCGCCGAGGACCTGACAGTGGTACGAGGGCGATCGTTCATAGTGACCGCCATCGGCCAGGATCTGGACCTGCAGCTGCCGGGCAAGCAGCTCGCAGCCCCGCTCGACCAGCTGCCCGTCGCGGAGGAATAAGCCGGCGCCGACCATCGCCTTGAGGTCCTTCACCAGATGGTTCCCGCCGACATCCCGCTCGAGGTTGGCCGCGACGAACCCGGCGTGGAGGGCGACGTCCCCCGCGAAAGCGAGCTCGTCGCCGGACCCGGCGACCAGGGTCTCATGAATGCCGCACAGCACCCACGTGCGAAGGGCGACGACGTATGGTGACCACTCGTCCCAGCGTCCGAAGACCGTCCCCGACTTCCAGGACGCCCACAGCCTGGCGAAGGCCGCTCGAGCCCACATCCGGTCTTCGGACGCGGTGAACGGCCACGCCCACTCCAGGTAATGCAGGTTGTATCGCCAGAGCTGCGCGGCTTCGAGCTGCTTCCAGTCCGGTGGGACGCCCAGCTGTCGGGACTCACCGAGGAAGCAGAACGCTCCGTCCGAGGTGTCCAGCGGGGCGGGTTGTTCGTGAGCCAGGCGCGCGTCAATCGGTACGAACCCCGCCGGCCATCCCCACGTCGCCGGGACCGATCGGCTGACATGGGGAGCGAGCACCCGGCCGCTGCTGGCGAGCAGGGCGCTCTGGGTCCGCAGCCGTATGCGATGAGCGACCTGGGCTGGTCCCAGTTGCGTCGCGGTGCGGGCGAACCGCCCGAGCTGTGTCATCCGGCCGGCAATCACGAGAGCATCGCCGCTTCCGCCCTGATGCCTTCGCTGAACGGGCGCGGGTCATAGCCCAGGTCCCGCACCGCATCGCTAATGTCGAATGCCTTGTCCTCAGCCAGCCGCTCGACCTGCTCGGCCTTGAGTCGAGGATGGCGAGTCAGCCGCTCATAGATGCGCAGCGCGCCGATCACCGGTCCGAGCGGCATCGACACGAGCCGAGGAGACCGCCCGACAGCATCAGCCGCCTCTTTCACAATGCGTCGAAACGGGAGCGGCTCGGGTCCCGCAATCGCGTAGATGCGGCACGACGCCGACGGGGAGGAAAGGGTAGCCACGACGGCGTCGGCCACATCCTCCACATGGACTGGCTGCTGGAGCTGCCCGCCACCGCCCGGCAACGGAAACACGGGCGAGCGGCGCAGCGCTGGCAGAAGGCGGGACATGTTCCGATCGCCGGGAGCGCCATAGATCATCGTCGGGCGCACGATTGTCCAGTCCATGCCGCTCGACTGCACTTGGCGTTCCGCGTCAAGACGCGTCCGCGTCGATGATGGGGCGAGCGACGTGAAGATCGCGGTGGTCGAGACAAAGACGGCTCGCTCGATACCGGCGTCTGCGGCGGCGGCGATGATCGCGGGCGCGTGCCCGAACCCAAGCGATGCCACGTTGGCAAGCGCTTCGGCCGCGGCCCAACGAAAGGCCTCGTCGAGCGATTCCGGGTCACCGAGGTCACCGACGATCGGCGTCACGCCAAGAGCGGCCAGACTCGTGGCTGCCGGCGTCGAGCGGGCGAGGGCAACGACGTCGTGGCCAGCGCGGACCAACCGGTCAACGACCCGTTGACCGGTGAAACCACTCCCCCCCGTGACGAACACCTTCACGGCGACAAACCGAGCGATGGGAGCAGAACCTCCTGCCGGTAGCGGTCGGCGAGCAGCCGCCGATCGAACTGCTCGCTAACGAACGCTCGGCCCCGACGACCCATCTCGGCCCGCCTCGCGGGGTCGTAGGCCAGATCCTCGATGGCGCAAACCATGGCGTCCACATCCTCCGGCGGTACCACGACCGCGCCGGCGCCGAGCAGTATCTCCGCCGACTCACCACACACCGCCCCCACAACGGCCTTGCCCGCGGCCAGATACTCGAACAGCTTCGAGGGGATAAAGGATCTGAACAGCGGTACGTCCCGCAAGGGGACAAGGCAGATGTCGGCCGCCGCCAACATGGACGGTACCTGGTCGCGCGGGACCCCCGGCCGCATGGTCACGTTGTCCATGTGCTCGACGTGGGCGGTGAGACGGCCCTTGTCCGCGCCCTCCCCCACGAAGGTCATGTGCACGCCGGCCTTTGCCGCCCGGGCCCCGGCATCAGCCACCGCGGTCAAACCATGGGAGATCCCGTGGGCGCCTATATACAGAGCCAGCACCTCATCATCGGCCGCGCCCAGCTGGCGCCGCACCGCGGGATTGGGGTCCGCGGGAGTGAAGCGGTCAAGGTCGACACCGTTGCGGATTGTCATCACCTTCGCGGCCGGCACCCCGCGGGTCAGGAGGTTGTCGCGGAAGCCGTCGCTGACGACGACCACTCGATCAGCGGCGCGGTACGCGGTCAACTCGAGAAACTCCAAGGTCCGGATTAGAGCCGCGTTTCTCAGCACTCCCAGCTCGACAAAGATCGCCGGCCACAGGTCACGGATCTCGACGACCAATGGGGCACGCTTGACCTTTGCGAGGATCCAAGCGGCGAAGATCGAGAAGAACGTCGGCGACGAGACAACGACAATGTCGGCCGGCCCTGATCGTCGCCACCCAAGCAGCACGCTCGTCACCATGAACGACAGATGGCCCAGCGTCTTCTTGACCACACCCTCGTTGGGGGTGGCGAACAACCAGGTTCGCACCACCCGGTAGCCGTCCACCCGCTCCTCGGCTCGTATCCGGCCGCGGTACTCTGGCGGCACCACGCCGGTCGGATGGTTGGGCATCCCAGTGAGCACGGTGACCTCGTCACCAGCCTCGGCCCACAAGCGAGCCAGTTCCGACAGCCGAGCCTGCGGCGCACCGATCTCGGGCGGGAAGTAATGGGTGACGATCAGCGTCCGCATCATGCGACCGCGCTGGCGATGCGACGCGACGTCAACCACGGCAAAGCCATGTAGGCGAGCACGACTGCGGCGATCAACGCCGCCAGACCCGTCTGGGTCACGACCGACTGGCCGCGAGCCGCAATGCCGAGGAGGGAGCAGACCGCCACGGCGCCACCGACCACCGCGGTCACCGCTGTGTGGGACCAACCGCCCTGCACAAGTCGCTGGTAGATATGGCTGCGGTGGGGCTGGCGCCACACCTCTCCCGCGACGATCCGGCGCGCGAGTGTCATCCCCGTGTCGGCGCTATACAGGGCGAGTGGTGCCACAGCGGCGACCGGCCCGAGGCGATAGCGGAGGGCGACCACCGCCAGGATTGCCAGCCAGGCCCCCAGCAAGTAGCTGCCCGCGTCACCCAGGAACATCCGCGCACGAGGGAAGTTGAACGGGAGAAAGCCAGCCGCGGCACCGGCGACGACCAGTCCTCCGTCGACAAGGATTGGGTAGCGACCACGGCCCAACCAGGCGTAGAAGAGGCCGGCGACAATCGCCTCGACGGCAGAGATCCCATTGACGCCATCCATGAAGTTGAACGCGTTGACGAAAGCGACCAACCAGGCAACGCCGACGACGGCAGCGACGCCGGCGGCAATCGGATCGAGGCCAGCTCCGGCCAGCAGCAGGGGGGCGGACAGCACGCCGATGGTCAAATGCAGGGTGAAGCGAGAACCGACCGGGATACCCCGAATGTCCTCGACGATGCCAACGACACACATCGCCGTGGCTGCCAACAGCAGGACGGCGCGCAGGTGCCATGCTCCTCGGCCCAACGCGCCGGCGCTCAGCGCGGCTATGGCTACGGCCGCTCCTCCCCCGCGTGGCGTGGGCTCGCTGTGCGAGGACCGAGCATCGGGGATGTCGACGACGTGGTGGCGCCTGAGTACCCGCAGGACGAGCGGACAAAGGGCGATCGCGCCCGCAAAGGCGGCGGCGGCGGGAAGATGGAAGGACATTCGCCTCCTTCCGTCCCCCTAAACTCGGTTACGGCGGCGAGCCAGGACGATCGTTGCCGTGCCCACCATCAGCAGGACAAGGGCGATGCCGATCGGACGGCGAATGTCGGTACCTGTACGGCGGAGGGTCGAAGGTGCGGCAACGCCAGGTCCTGTGACAGTGATCGTGGCGGACCTGGTGACACCACCAGCGGTGGCCGAGATGGTGTGGACACCTGGGGTGGCTCCGGTGGGAATGGTTAACGTCATCGTTGTCGTTCCAGAGGCGTCCGAGGTCGCCGTTCCCACCACAGTCGGGGCGGACTGAAATGTGAACGTGGTCAAGGTGTTGGGCGGAAGGCATGTGGCAGACGCCGTTATCGTTTGGCCAGGCGCAACGGTGGAACTGGATACCGCGAGGCCTCCACAGCCCGGCGGGTAGGGTGCGTTCTGGGCGAGGGCGGGACTGGCCAACATCAGGCCGAGTAGTCCAGACACAAATGCAGCCACTACGAGTTTTCTCACTGACTCTCCTTGGTTGAAAAACGAGCGAACGCCGCAACGCTCGGTCCTGGACGATCCGCGATCACCTGGCTTGTCGATCGGGTCACTGAGACAAGCTCCGAACTCGATCGGACGTCGGCCACGGCCTGGTCGGGCGAGTGGCACAGGTCGAGCAGAGCCGCCCGGCACCGCTCTGGTGATACCCGAGCGTCGAGGGCCCGGGCCAGAGCGGGGACGAGTGGAGGGACGTCAACATGAGAGATCAGGTCGTGGAACGGTCGCTCGTCCTTCTCGTCCGATGCAAGCAAAACCTCGTGAAGTTTTTCTCCAGGCCGGAGGCCCGTGTAGACGATGTCGACAGGGCGAGGAGACAGCGCCGCAAAGCGAGCGGCGACGTCGGCGATGCGCACGGGGTGGCCCATATCGAGCACCAGCACCTCGCCGCGACGCCCGATGGCCCCTGCCTGAATCACCAGCTGAACCGCTTCGCCGATGGTCATGAAATACCGAGTGACGTCCGGATGTGTCACGGTCAGCGAGCCACCAGCCGCGACCTGGGCCTGGAAGATGGTTAGTACCGACCCCCGGCTACCGAGCACGTTTCCGAATCGCACGGACAAGAAGATCCCGGCAGACTGTCCAGCGAAGTGCGCGGTGAGCCGCTCACCCACTCGTTTGCTGGCTCCGAGGACGCTCAACGGGTCGGCCGCCTTGTCCGTCGAGATGTTGACAAACTTGTGGACGCCGATCTCGGCTGCCGCCTCCAGCACGTTGAGTGTTCCCCACACGTTGTTCTCCACCGCCTCGCCCGGATAGCGCTCGAGAAGCGGCAAGTGCTTGTTGGCGGCGGCATGAAAGACGACCTGCGGGCGGCGGGAGCGGAAGAGGTCGAAGACTCCGTCGCGGTCGCCGATTCGGCGCAGGACGAGGTTGGGTGAGTCGAGCAGAGAGCGGCCCTCGATGGAAAGCTGAACCTCCTGCAGCGCTGACTCGTCTCGGTCAACCATGACCAACTCGCTGGGGCCGAAGCGAGCAATCTGCCGGCACAGCTCCGAGCCAATCGAGCCACCGGCTCCGGTCACCAGGACCCGCCGATCGGTTAGGTAACTAGCGATCGCCGCCACGTCGGTGTCGACTTTTCGGCGTCCGAGCAGATCCTCCTCGCGAATGTCTCGGATATCAAAGAGATCGACGCCAGTTCCGAACAATGCGGACACCCTCGGTAGCACCTTGACGGCTAGCCCGGCCGCTCTCCCCTGAATGGTGAGATCAGCGACCGTGTCGCGGTCGGCGCTGGGAATAGCGATGAGGAGGGCCTCGGCCTTGTGCCCGGCCGCCACGGCCTGTATCTCTGCTCGCCCCCCTTCGACGCGGACGTGCCGGATCCGGAGATGGCGCTTGGATGGCGCATCATCAAGCAGGGCAACAGGAATGTACGGGCTGTCATGGTCGCGCAGCATGGCGTCAATGACCTGCGTGCCACCCTCCCCGGCTCCGAACACGATCAGCCGAGTGGCCCTTGTCTCGGAGGGCCGGCGCAGCCGGTCGATCAAGCGACGGAGCACATATCGTGTTCCACCGATAAGCACGAGCGTGCAGAGCCCACCACCGACGACGGAGCTGGGCGGGACTGGGTGAGCGACGATGAGTCCGTCAGCCACGAACACGACGACGGTGACTGCACCAACGGTTGTGCTGATCTCGCGTGCCTCTTCGAGGCTGCCGACACGCCAGCCACCGGTGTAGAGCCCGAGCACGCCGCCCAGCGTCATCTGGAGGAACGCGGCGCCCAGGGCCACCGCCACCAAGCTCAGACCGTTGATCGGAGCAACGTGGAAGTCGTACCGCAGGAGCACGGAGATGGTCAGTCCGACCGCCCACGCCGCCCCGTCGCCGCTGAGCTTCGCGAGACCGCGCCACGTAACGTGGGCGCGCAACCGCGTCGGCGCCCCTCGCTGCGTAGCGATGCTCACCTAAACTCGTGTCGTTCGGAACGATGTCTCACGCGGAGCGTTTTCCCGCGCCGACTTCGGCCATGTTCTGCGAATTTCTAGCGTTGCCATCCCGCGCCCTCGCCTCTTCTCGACGTGCCGGTTGATGGAACGACCTTGCCGCTACCTGTCATCAGCTCATACGGCGATAGACACTGCGACTTGCCGTAACTCCGGGTAACTGTACCAGCACTATTCGTGGGCCCGAACGGATGTGCGTACAAGGGGTAACACTGCACGCACCAGACGTGAATATCTACGGTGATGTGCCGGGCCTCAGAGCACTATGCGCGGTGGGGTCGCCGCGACATGTAGCGTGCAGTCGGTAGAGTTATTCCAATTGCTGGAAGCGTCCGGCGCCGGCCACCCACAAGAGAGGTCACGCGGCGCCGCTGTACGACTTCCTCAACACCCGGTGATCGTCAAAGAGCGGTGATCCCTTTGGTTCCGAATGTTGATCCCGGCGACCTTGACATCCGGGACTACCTCAAGGTGTTACGGCGACGGAAGTTCGTTGTCGCCGTGACGGTGGCGATCGTCGTGGCCGTGGCGTTGAGTCTGAGCTATCGGCAGACGAAGGTCTATCGGGCGTCGGCGGAGCTGCTCATCCAGCCCCAGTCGTCGGACACGCTCTTCAACCCCAACACGGGGCAGGCGAATCCCAATCAGGTTCCGACCGACATTGAGATCGTCAAGAGTCAGCCGGTCCGTGACAAGGTACGCGCTGAACTCGGCTTTGCCTCGCCCATCGGTGTGAGCCAGGTCGGTCAAACCAACGTGATCAGCGTGTCGGCCGAGAGCACGATCCCGAGGCAGGCGGCGCGCGTGGCGGACGCGTATGCGACTGCCTATGTGGAGGTTCGACGCACGCAGGCCGTCGACTCTCTTCTGGCTGCCGCCAAACAGATTCAGGGCAAGATCGACGCCCTCAAGAAGCAGATCGACCAGCTGGATGCGCAGATCACCGCGGCTCCTGAGGCTCAGCGAGTGGCAGTCACGGCCAACATTGGCCCCCAGAGAGATAATTTGCTCACGCAGCAAGGCCTCTTCCGGCAGCGGATCGACCAGCTGCAAGTTGATTCGAACCTCCAATCGGGCGGCGCGCAGCTCGTTACCCCAGCGGCATTGCCAACAACTCCTATCAAGCCGACGCCCTTCCGAAGTGGAGTACTCGCCGCCTTCATCGGCCTCGTCTTCGGGATCGCCTTGGCCTTCGTCTTCGAGTACTTCGATGACTCGATCAAGACCAAAGAGGACTTGGAGCGCGCCGTCCACGGCTCCCTTCCCACGCTAGGTCTGATTCCTGCCGTTTCTACCTGGAAGAACCGCGTTGATTCCAAGGTGATCTCTCGGCTCGAGCCGAAATCGCCCGCCGCTGAGGCCTATAGGACGCTCCGCACCTCGATTCAATTCATGAGCCTCGACCGCCAGGTGCGCATACTTCAGTTCACCAGTCCCTCGGCGAGCGAAGGGAAGACAACTACCGTCGCCAATCTCGGGGTCGCTCTGGCGGGGGCTGGTCAACGAGTACTGGTTACCTGTTGCGATCTACGCCGGCCTCGGATTCACGAATTCTTTGGCATGTCAAACGCGGTCGGCTTCACGTCGGTGATTGTCAAAGACGTCGGTTTGACCGACGCAATCCAAGCAGTCCCTGGTGTCGAAGGGCTGTATGTCCTTGCATCGGGTCCCCTTCCTCCCAATCCATCGGAGCTGTTGAGTTCCGAACGCGCCGCCGAGGTCCTCAGCGCACTTGCGGCCAAGTTCGACATTGTTCTGCTTGACACACCGCCGGTGCTGCCAGTTACCGACGCCGCCGTGCTGAGTTCTCGAGTCGACGGCATTGTGGTTGTTGCCACCGCACGCACCACCAATCGTCGCGAGCTCAGCCGAGCTGTTGAGCTTCTCCATCAGATCGATGCACCGCTGGTTGGGACGGTGCTCAATGGCGTCACCGCCGATGGTGGCTACAACTCCTCGTACTACTACCGGGCCGACACCGCGGAAACGCGATCCCCTCGTACATCTGATCGCGTGGCCGTGCTACCAGGGTGGCATAGACAAGGGACTTTTCAAGAAGTCGCACGACCCGACCGTTCGACGCTGAGAGGCTGACGCATGGGTTCGACCGATCAGCTGGAGAGCCGTCGAACCCGCAAGGTGGTCGTCGTTGGCCAAGGGTATGTCGGTCTTCCGCTGGCCATGAGAGCGGCGGAAGTCGGCTACGACGTGGTGGGGTACGACACCGACGAGGCACGGATCAAACGGTTGGAGGTCGGCGAGTCATATGTGGAGGACGTTTCTCCCCAGCTGCTAGCAGAGGTCCTGGCGAGCGGACGGTACCAACCAACCTCTGAAAGTCGCGTCTGCGCCGGCTTCGACGTCGCCGTCATTACCGTGCCCACGCCACTCCGGGAGGGCAACCCCGATCTCTCATACATCGAGGGTGCGGCCAGCACACTGGCTCGGTTCCTTCGGCCCGGGGCAACGGTGATCCTCGAGTCCACGACGTATCCAGGAACCACAGAAGAGCTGATGGCCCCGATCCTTGAGGAGGGCTCCGGCTTGTCGGTCGGCGACTTTTTCCTGGGCTACAGCCCCGAGCGCATCGACCCCGGCAACGCCGTCTGGCGCTTCGTCAATACGCCCAAGATCGTGTCCGGAGTTGATGGTGCTTCGCTTGAACGGGTCCAAGCGTTCTACTCGTCGCTCGTCGACTCGACGGTTCCAGTCTCGAGTATCAAGGTTGCGGAGCTCACCAAACTGGTGGAAAACACCTTCCGTCATGTGAATGTCGCCCTGGTAAATGAGTTGGCGATGTTCGCTTCGGACCTCGGCATCGATATCTGGGACGCGATCGACGCGGCCGACACCAAACCATTCGGGTTCATGAAGTTCACCCCGGGTCCCGGTGTCGGAGGACACTGCCTCCCCATCGATCCGAGCTATCTGTCCTGGCGCGTTCGCCGGGCTCTTGGCCGGTCGTTCCGATTCGTCGAGCTCGCCAACGACGTCAACGATCACATGCCTGACTACGTTGTACGGCGCATCATGGTCGCTCTCAACCGCCGACACCAGACCGTCAATGGGAGCCGCATTCTGCTGCTCGGCCTCTCCTACAAGCGGAACACAGGCGATGCCCGTCAGTCGCCCGCGTTGGTCGTGGCCCAGCGTCTGCTGGAGTTGGGCGCCGAGGTTCGGGCTGCTGACCCCCATGTAGTCGAGCAGCACGTGGATACGCGCATCGTGCGGGTCGATGCCTCGCCCGAGGAACTGGCTGCCGCCGACGCCGTCGTTATCCTGACCGACCACGATGCCTTCGATCTGGAATCCGTGGTTCGCCACTCGGCGCTGGTGTTGGATACCCGACATCGCATCAGTGGCGACGCGGTGGAGCATCTTTAGTCGCGCCAAGCAGGATCAAGTGTTCTCAGCAGGTGCCATGACGCACGATAGATGGACTCTGAGCCGCTCGGAGAGCACGGCTCGGGAAGCTGACTGATGGGCTGGTGCCAGGACTTCGGCCCGGATTCAAGCCGGGTTGTGATCATTCAATGGTCGCTGGCGCACGTTCGTGCGTCTGTGGCGCGTGCGGCGTGATCTGCGAGGGCCGCTTCCCGGGTTGTCAGAAGGTGTGGGAGCGAGGATCGCGGCCGGTCGTGATTCGGCCTGCGGAATTCCATGAGCCGCCCAGCCCCGAGGAGAATACCGCGGACGACCCCCCGCCTGTGGTTGATCGTGATCCGGGCGAGGAGCGATTCGACGAGACATACAGCGACATGATCGAACCACTTCGGGTGGCGATATCTGCGATGGCTGATCATCTCGATGATCTCTCGCATCGATTGGACGTCTTGGAGTCAAGGCCGCCTGGACTCCAGAAGATCCTGCGCAGTCAGCTTTCCCGGTATCGGCACTCGCCGCGATAGCTCCGCCTCATCCGAGCAGGAAGACCGACCTCGTCAACAGTTCCTCAAGACAGTCAGCAGTCTCCTCATAATCTGCTCGGCCCTGTCCAATCGGATCGCTGATGTCGTCCGACGGGTCGTCGCCCAACAAATCCGCCCGCCGGCGGTCGCCGCGCACTGATACCAGCCACGTCGAAAACTCGGACCCGCCCCGTGGACCGACGGACATGCCCCGGCGGACAAATTCGCGCAGGGTGAACGTGAGGTTGAACGCCGCCGGATGATCGACGGCGATCATGCGCGCATGGCGGCGCTCCATCGTGAGGATCAGGTCTGCGGCTCCAACCAATTCGGTCGTCACGGCGCGACTCCGATGGTTGCTGAGATCCAGCTTGCGAGCCGCCATGACGGCCACCGCGTCGGAGGTGGCGGGCATGCCCTGGACTGCCTCCGTACCGGCCGACGCTACGACGATAGGGAGTCCGTCCTTAGAGGCCGTGTCGGCAAGTAGTACCCCTGCCATCGGCGAGCGGCACTGGTTGGCGGTGCAGACGAGAAGGATCGAGCGGGTTTCCACGTCACCCTCGGTCGGTCGGCCGGGCATGGTGGGCCAGTTCGTCGGCGTCAGTTAGGACGGCAGCGATCCGCTCCCCCGCTCGGCCATCCCACAGCGCCGGCCGGCGGGACGGTTGCCCGTTGCCGAGAACCTCTCGGCCCGCGGCGACGATCGTCGATGGGTCGGTGCCGACCACCCGGTTGGTTCCCTGCGCCACCGTGATCGGCCGCTCGGTCTCTTCGCGCAGCGTCAAACAGGCGACGCCGAGGGCGGTGGTCTCCTCCTGCACACCGCCCGAGTCGGTAAGGACCAGACGGGCCGAGGCCTCCAAAGCTATGAAGTCCAAGTAGCCAGCGGGCGGCAGCAATCGCAATCCCGGCGGCATGGTTCGCTGCCCGACCCGGGCGGCCGTGCGCGGATGAACAGGGAAGACGAGGGGAAGCTCACGGCTGAGCTCACCAAGCGCGCCCAGCAGGCGGTCGAACACCATCGGGTCGTCAACATTCGAGGGACGGTGCAGCGTGACCAAGCCGTACCCGCCGGGTTCGATCCCCAGGTCGGCCAGGGTCGAGCGAGACCGAGCCCGGTCGATATTGGCCAGCAACGTGTCGATCATGACATTGCCGACCAGGTGGATCTGATCCCTGCGGCAGCCCTCGGCGCGAAGGTTGTCAACAGCGTCCTCGGAGGGCGCGAACAAGTAGTCACTCACTCGGTCGGCGACCACCCGGTTGATTTCCTCCGGCATGGCCCAGTCCCCGCTGCGCAGCCCGGCTTCGACGTGGGCGACCAGACAGCCGGCCTTGGCCGCCACCAGAGCGCAGGCCATTGCGGAGTTGACGTCGCCGACAACGACGACGACATCCGGTGCCGCGTCGGAGACGACGGGTTCGAAGGACTCCAACAGGCGGGCCGTCTGCTGTCCGTGCGTTCCCGACCCAACGCCGAGGGACACGTCTGGAGAACGGATGCCGAGCTCGACGAAGAACACTTCACTCATGGCCTCGTCGTAGTGCTGCCCGGTGTGGACCAGCAGCACGTCGACGTCACTCGCCTCGAGGGCTTCCACGACGGGCTTGACCTTCATGAAGTTGGGCCGTGCCCCGGCGACGACAATGGCCCTCATGACATGAACGCTATCGTCGGTCGCTAGTTGACTCGACGTCCGTGCTGGGGCGGGGGGGTCGACCGGTGTGGCGGCATGATGAGCTTGTAGCGGGGCAGCGGGGTCGGATGCGAGGGCGGCCGCGCCCGGGGTGGGCGGATGGGAGCCGTCGGGCTGACGGGCTTCGCCACCGTGGTGGGCGGCGCGATCGATCGTTTTGCCGCTGCCGCTGGCGATGCACCCATCCCGATTGCGCTGGCCGCGACGGTGGCGATGACCAAGAGTCGTCGGATGTCGAGTTTCATGCTCATCCCTTCCCTTCGGGGTCCAGCCTGCTCGGTTGTCATTCACCCATGGTCTTTCCGTGCGTTCCGTCACAAAATCCAGACACAAGAGCCTCAGCGCAGGCCCAGACGGGCCGATATGTGACACAGCGAGGTCTGGATACAAGAACTGGTGTGATGTGGACGAAGACTCCGATGCTCGACTGCTGGTCGAGCAGGCCAGAAGTGGGGAGCAGGCCGCCTGGGCGAGTATCTACAGGCTGGCTTATCCCCGTCTGCTCGCCTTCGCCCAACGCCGCCTGGGCAGCCCAGATGCCGGTCGTGACGCCGTGAGCGAGACCATGACGCGCGCCGTCGCCGGCATAGACCGATACCGCCACAACGATGACGGCCTCACTCCCTGGCTGTTCGGCATCTGCCGCAACGTCGTGGCCGAAGCCCAACGCCAGCAAGGCCGCTTCGCCGGCGGGGAACCGCCCGAGCGGGCCGCAGATCTCCCCGAACCCTCTCACCGGCTTGTCGCCGAGCAGGATGCGGACCTCGTCCGGCGGGCCTTCTCCAGGCTCGACTCCCAGGAGCGCGACATTCTTGAGCTCCGGGTAATCGGAGAGCTCACCTCCGACCAGACGGCCGTGGCCCTGGGTATGAAGCCTGGCGCCGTGCGCATGGCCCAGATGCGGGCATTGGCACGGCTCCGCACCTTCGTGGAGGAGGGCCAGCGTGTCGGTTGACGACGTTCTCCATGATGACGAGCAACTTTTCGAGCGACTGTCCGTCGCCTTGCGCGTCGACCCGGCGCCCCCATCGGAGCCATCGGCCGGCGAGCTGGCCTTCCTCGCCGCGCTGGTTGCTGACCGCCAGACCGGCCGCCAACTGGCCGGTGACGTCTCGAGTGCGGACCGACCGACCGAGGCGGTCTTCATCCGCTTCGCCCGACGTCGGGTACAGCGCTACGGGTCGCGACTCGTTGCGGTCGTGGGGGCTGCCACCATCTTGGGCAGCGCGACCGCCGCGGCCGCCGCCAGTGGGAAAATCGACGCCCTGCGCCCGCTGCGCCAGGCCGAATACGACCTGGGGGTGCCCGGAGTCGAGTCACCCCGGCTCACCGACATCCGTAAGACACTCGACACGCTCGCCAGTGCCAGGAAGAACCATGACGTGGCGGCACAGTTGGCCGCCTCCACCAAGCTGGCCCAGCAGTATCACGGCCTTGACCGCGCCGAGCAGCAAGACCTCGTGCCCGTGGTCAAAGAACAGCAGGCGGCCGACCCGGGCATAGTCGAAGAGCTGCCCACCACGATCTTGGAGCCGGCAACCAACGCCGCTCCGCCGGTGAACGACACCACTCCGCCCCGGACGGCGCCCCCCGACACGGCACCCCCGGTCACCTCGCCGCCCGGCACTGCGCCCCCCCACACCGGACCCCCCCACACCGCACCCCCCGACACCGCACCCCCCGACACCGCGCCCCCCGTGACGTCTCCGCCCGATACCGCTCCCCCCGACACGGCACCGGCCGACACCACGCCGCCCGCTACGGACACGGTGCCGACCACCTCGCCTATGAACACCGCCAACTAGATCGGTCAGCCGGGCAGGGTAGGACAACCAAGGCTCCCGCCGGCCGACATGGTCAGCGGGAGCGCATTGGTCGTCGGTGAAGCGATCAGCCCATGGGCAGCGCTTCGTATACCTCGACACTCCCCCCGCCCGACAACACCGGGCACCCCTTCGCCTTGGTGGTGGCTTCGTGCAGGCTGTCGGCCGACACGATGGAGTAACCGGACAGCCCGGTGGTAGCCCCATCCTTGACCGAGCCGTCGGGCGCGATACTGGCGGACGGGCCGAACGGGGCCCCGCCGTCCACGACGGAGTCGCCGAGGGCGCCGAACCAGTTCATCCAGGTTTCCATCACCTTCTGCTGCTCGGCCGGGGAATCGGGCACACCGCCGCCGCCCGTGTAGACGAGTACGAACTTGGCCATTTTGGGTCTCCTCGTTTGTCGTGTTGGAGTGGTTGCTAGCTCCTACGACGATCGAGTCGCCCCGGATCGACAGCTGACCGCCAAATTTTCCTCGCGCTCTTCCCAATCAGCGGGTGAGGGCCGGCTCCCGCTCCCCGCCCGGATCCTTCGTGGTCAGCGGTCCGACGGGTACGGCGCCACCGTCGACGTTGAGCCGGGGGAGGATGCGCTGCAGCCAGCCAGGAAGCCACCAGTTCGCTTTACCGAGCAGTTCCATAGTGGCGGGGACGAGCACCATACGGACGACGGTGGCGTCGATGAGGATGGCCACACCCAGTCCGAGCCCGAACAGTTTGGCAATGGCGTCGGTCTGGAAGAGGAACGTGAAGAAGACGCTGACCATGATCGCGGCGGCAGCGGTGATGACCCTGGCTGTCGCGGCTAGGCCATCGGCGACGGCGAGCCCGTTGTCGTGGGTGCGGTCATGCTCCTCCTTGACCCGGGAGAGCAGGAACACCTCGTAGTCCATCGACAGCCCGAAGAGGATGGCGAACAGCATCATCGGGCTGAACGAGGCGATGGGTTGCTTGGCGACTCCGATGAGCGATGCCCCCCAGCCCCACTCGAACACGGCGACCAGGACGCCGAAGGCGGCCCCGATGCTGAGCAGGTTCATGATGGCGGCCTTGAGCGGAACCAGGATCGACCGGAACACCGCCATCAGCAGGAGGAAGCTGAGGGCGATGACCGCACCGAAGAACAGCGGCAGCCGGGACGCCATCTTCTTGGTGACATCGATGTTGAATGAGGAATTGCCGGTCGTCTTGGCGACAACGTCGGTACCGGCGACGACGGGCTTGATGACGTCGTTGCGGATGTGCCGCACCCACGTTCCTGTGGCGGAGTCCTGCGGCGCCGTCCTCGGTGTGACCATGATGATCGCGGCCGTCGGATTGGCTGGGGAGTTCGGCTGGGGCGGGGACACGCTGGCCGCGCCCGGGTCGGCCCGCAGGGCGGCGTCGAGGCGCCCCGCCACCGCCATATCTGACGGCTTCGGCAGACTGATGGCGACGACCAGTGGACCGTTGTAGCCCTTACCGAAGCCCCGAGCCAGGGTGTCGTAGGCGATGCGAGTGGTCGTGCCCTTGGGATCGTTGCCGGCGTCGGGGAACCCGAGCTTCAGGTGGGTGACCGGGAAGGCCAGGACCAGCAGAATGGCGAGTGCGCCGATGGCGAAGGGCCAGGGTCGCCTTTGGATCCTGCGGCTCCACGCGAACCAGAACCCTCTGCGGGCCTCAGCGGTCGATGCCGAGGAGTGCAGCCCGGGCACGTGGAATTTGTCGATGTTGCGACCGGCGAAGCCCAGCATGGCCGGCAGAAGCGTCACTGAAGCGGCCATGGTGATGAGCACGGCGAACGCGGCGCCGACGGCCAGGCCATTGACGAACGAGAGCCCCATAAGGAACATCCCCATCAGGGCGATCACGACCGTGCAACCGGCGAACAGCACCGCCCGCCCCGACGTGGCGAGGGCGGTAGCCACCGCGTCCTCAGGGCTGAGCCCGTCGCGAAGGCCCTGGCGGAATCGGGTGACGATGAACAGGGCGTAGTCGATCCCCACCCCGATCCCGATCATGGCGGTGATCAGGTTGGTGAAGGTGGCGATCTCCATCACGTTGGCCAGCAGGGCGATCAGCCCCAACCCGATGACGATGCTGAAGATGGCGATCATCAGCGGCATCGCCATGGCCAGCAGCGAGCCGAAGGCAATCATGAGGATGATCACGGCCGCCAGCAGGCCGACCGCCTCGGTGCCTCCGGGAGGTGTACGGGAGGTGAACAGGAAACCACCAAACGCCACCTGCAGGTCTGAGCCGGGCTTCGCCGCGTTCAGCACCGCCGTCTTGATGCCCGGTCCTGCGCTCTTGGGAAGGTCATTGGAACTGATGTCGAGATGAATCTCGGCGAACGCCACGTGGCGGTCGGTCGAAATCTGACGGCTTCCCTGCGGGTCGAACGGGCTCACGACCCCGCTGATATGCGGATTGGCATGAACGGTAGCGGCGACGGCCGCGTCAATCTGGGGCCGGACGCTGTCCACCCCGCCGGCGCCGGGAGCGGCGAACACGATGTCGGCGGTATCGCCCGACCGGGCCGGGAACTTGGCTTTCAGCAGATCGACGGCCTGCTGGGACTCGGTGCCGGGCAGCGAGAACTTGGTGGTGTCCTTTCCGCCGGCCGCCTTGGACAGGAAGCTGACAAGCAAAAAGGCGACGAGCCAAGCGATCAGGACGTACCTGCGGCGGCGATAGCAGAAGTGGGCGAGGCGGGGAAGCATGGCGTGGTCTCCAGGATTGGTGTCAGACAGCAAGAACGGGCTCTACCCCATCGGAAGAACCGGCGACGAAGCCATTCCCGGTAGAACGTCCACCGTCAACCCTACCGACCGGAAGCACCCTTGGGTCTCCGGTATGACGAAGGTCACAGCGCGAATTCATCGGTAGTTCTAACTTGGCGCGCCATAGATGCCACGCGTGTTGAGGAACGGGTGACCCACGTGTGGGACGCGGAGGTGGTCCCTGCGCTTTTCGACTTCATCCGGATCCCGAACGTGTCACCGTCGTTCGATTCTGATTGGGACGCCCACGGGCACATGGCACGAGCCGTCGACCTGGTGCGGAGCTGGATGGAGGCCAGACCGATCGAGGGCCTCACCGTCGAGGTCGCTACCCTTCCGGGGCACACACCGCTGATCGTCGCCGAGGTACCGGGGTCGACCGCCGAGACCGTCCTTCTCTACGGACATCTCGACAAGCAGCCGGAGATGACTGGATGGCGACCGGGATTGAGCCCGTGGGAGCCAGTGTTGGAAGACGGACGCCTTTACGGTCGCGGCGGCGCGGACGACGGTTACGCCGCGTTCGCCGCAATGACGGCCATCGAAGCGGTACAGGCGGCCGGTGGCCACCATGCCCGTTGCGTGGTGCTGATCGAAGCGAGCGAGGAATCCGGGAGCCCCGACCTGCCCGCCTACATCGATGCGCTCGCGGATCGCATCGGCGTACCGGATCTCGTCGTCTGCCTCGACTCCGGTATGGCGACGTGGGAAAGGGTATGGCTGACCACATCGCTCCGCGGACTACTGGCCGTCGATGTCACCGTACGGGTGCTCTCCGAAGGCGTGCACTCCGGCGTGGCCGGCGGGGTGGTGCCATCGACGTTCCGCATCCTCCGCCAGCTGCTCGCCCGCATCGAGGACCAGGACACCGGCGCCATCCTCGTGCCCGAGCTCCACGTCGACATCCCGTCCAACCGCGCCGCCGAATTGGAAGCCACGGCGAAGGAGGTCGGCCACCTCGTCGCCGACGAATTCCCGTTCAGCGCCGGCGTCGAGCCGCACGCACCCGGCGACCCCGTGACTCAACTCCGGGCGAAGACGTGGGAGCCGACGATGGAGCTGATCGGCATCGACGGCGTGCCTTCGGTCGCCGATGGCGGGAACGTGCTCCGTCCGCTAACGACGGCACGGCTCTCGTTCCGTCTCCCTCCAACGTGCGATCCGGAAGCGGCCCGCGTGGCGGTGGAGCGAGCCTTGACCGCGGATCCACCGTACGGCGCACACATCACCGTGTCGTCAACGATGGCTTCCGGATGGAACTCGCCCGAGATCGCGTCGTGGTTGCGCGACGCAGTCGACCATGGCTCAAATCTCGGCTTCGCCCAACCGGCGCGCCTGATCGGAGAAGGGGGCTCGATACCGTTCATGGCCATGCTCGGTGAACGCTTCTCCGACGCTCAGTTCATGGTCACCGGCGTGCTCGGCCCGAGCACCAACGCCCACGGTCCCAACGAGTTTCTCGACCTCGGTGTAGCTCGCGCCGTGACCATCGCCGTCGCCCATGTCCTCGACGCCCAGGCCCGTCGACCCGCGGCTCGTGGAAGGATCACTCCATGAAGATTGTCCGACAGATCGTCGTCCTCGACGCCGCCGACCTGACCGCCGAGAGCACATTCTGGGCCGGACTGCTGGGCGGTACGGTCGAAGCGGAGGACGATTGGCACAGTGTCTGTGTCGACGGCGTACCGCGTTTGGGCATTCAGCTGGCGCCCGACCATCGTCCGCCTGAGTGGCCCGATGGGACGGCGCAGCAGATCCACATCGACTTGTACGTCGACGACGCCAAGGCCGCCCACGACGAGGCCATGGCGTTGGGAGCCAGGCTGTTGAAGCCGGCCGAAAACGTCGAGTCGACCGAGGGCTACCAGGTCTACGCCGATCCCGCCGGGCATCCGTTCTGCCTCTGCTGGAGCTGACGCTCCCGCTCAGCTCACGGTGATGTGCTCTGTGACGATCGGCGCCGCGCCCGCGCCGGGGAAGGCAGATCCCACCCCGCTGAACATGACGAGCATCACCGTGTAGGTGCCCGCCTTCGCGTACGCGTGCTTGGCGTTGGGACCCGAGCCGAGTGAGCCGTCGCCGAACTGCCTGTGCACCGGCCCCCCTCGTGCGTCTCTTGACTAGATGGGTCAGCCGAACGGTAATGCTCCTCCCCCCGTCTGACGCAACGGCGTCAATGTCCAGAGGTGTCAGCCGGTGACGTAGCGGGCCGCCGGTGTGCCCGGCGGATTCATGGTGCCGGGCCGCGCATCGGGATTGGCGACGCAGACCTCACCCTCGAGGCCGTCCGGGTCCCGAAAGAAGACGGAGAGTATCGGGCCGAAGTCGGTGACGAACTCGTCGGCCGCGCCTCGTTCGATGAGCCGGAGGCGTATGTCCTCGAAGGCCTCAGGGAGGCCGCTTGAAGGGCAAGGTGGTCGATCCGTCCCCGCCCGAACATGGGCGTTTGGCGCTGCGCCTCGACGTTGCCTTGCACCTGAAACAAGTTGATCTCCGCCTGGCCGCCGATTTGGACGAAGGTGAGCTGACCGTGCCCGTCCATGTCCGTGGAGCCGGTCACTTCGGCGTCGAATACCTCGCGGTAGAACGCCACGAACCGGTCGGTGTCGTTGGTGAGGATGGCGACGTGGTTGAAGCCGTCCAAGAGCATTGTGGTCACTCCGTTGTGCGGTTCGAGAGAGGTGAATCTGCGAGGATCATGATATGGAGCCCCTTGCCGGACTGCACCATGTCGCTCTTACCGTGTCCGATCTGGAGAAGAGCGCGGCCTGGTACGCCGGGGTGCTCGGCATGGTTGAGCAGTTCCGGGAGGACTCCCCGACCCGCAAGGCGGCTGTCTTCCGCTTTTCGGGGGGAGCGTCTTCGGTGGCGCTGACCGAACACGGGGGCAGTCGGGCACCGCGATTCGATCCGACCGTGACCGGCCTCGACCATTTCGCATTCGCCGTCGGTTCCCAGGACGAGATGCGGCAGTGGGCGCGCCATCTCGACGCCCACGGTGTCGATCACAGCGGGCCCATTGCGGTCCCGCCGGGAGAGATCCTCAACTTCAAGGATCCTGACGGGATAGCGGTCGCCCTCTTCTGGGACAACCCCGCCTGATGAATACCTCCGGCGTCACGATTCCGAAGTGGGTTCGTCAGGCGTCGCGTCGGGCCAGCAGGATGGCTCCGATGGTCAGTGAGGCGGCGGCGTAGGCGCAGAACACCGCGAACCCGGCCCACAGAGAGAGGTCGCCGCTGGTCGGCGGGTGGGCTCGGAAGATGGCACTCCCGGCTTGCATGGGCAGGTACTTGGAGATGTCGCTGTTCCAGGGGGAAGGCAGGAAGTTGACCAGGATCGGCAAGATTAGCAACAGCGCCACGAGGGTCGCAATGGCGCCCGCCGTCCGACGCAAGATGGTGCCCAACCCGACGCCGAGTGCCCCGAGCACGGCCAGGTAGACCGCTCCGCCGACGACCGCCCGCACCACCCCCGGATCGCCGATCGAGGCCTGGTGGAATTTTTGGCTCAGGATCCCCTGCCCGATGAAGAACGCGGTGAAGCAAGCGACGAGGCCGACCACGAACACGACCGCCATGAACACGAGCACCTTGGCGGCGAGCACAAGGCGCCGCTGCGGGGTGGCGCCGAAGGTGGCGCGGATCTGCCCGGTGGCGTATTCGGAGGTGATGACGAGGACGCCCAGGACGCCGATCGCCAGCTGGGCCAGGAACAATCCATTGAGGCTGAAGCTGGTTGCGTCAAAGTTGAGTATGTCTCCAGGGTCCAGGTGATCGGCTCGGGCCACCCGGGCCGCGCAGAACAATGCGCCGAGACCGACGGTGATGATCACCGTGACCAGCAGCGACCACACCGTGGATCGCACCGAGCGCAGCTTGATCCACTCGGAGCGGAGCGYGACCGAGAAGATCTGCACCGGGCTGGGCGACGGCAAATTCCCGCCTCCGGCCACGGGCCCGGCTTCGGTGAGCGTTGTCATGGCTGGCTCGTTTCGGCGGCGTGGAAGTCTGCGCTGTCGCGGGTCATCTCCATGAACGCCTCCTCGAGCGAGGCGTCCTGGGGAGACAGTTCATAGAGGGTTAGCCCGCCTTGGGCGGCCAAGACTCCGACATTGCGGCACTCCAGCCCGGTGACGGTAAGTACGTCGGTGCCGTCGGCGCTCACCGAGCCGCCCGCCTCCTCGATCAGACGGCGCAACGCGTCGGCCTGGGGCGAGACCACCCGGACGTGGTTGGCTGAGCTGGCCGCGATCACCTCGCTGACGCTCGAGTCGGCCAGCAGACGGCCCCGGCCGATGACGATGAGCCGGTCGGCGGTCAGGGCCATCTCGCTCATGAGGTGGCTGGAGACGAACACCGTGCGCCCCTCGGCCGCCAACGAGCGCAACAGGTTGCGAACCCACAGGATCCCCTCGGGATCGAGCCCGTTGACCGGCTCGTCGAGAATCAGGACCTCCGGGTCGCCGAGTAGGGCCGCCGCGATGCCGAGCCGTTGGCCCATCCCCATCGAGAACCCGCCCGAGCGCTTGCGGGCCACGCTGGCCAGTCCCACCATCTCGAGCACTTCGTCGACGCGGCGTTGGTCGATGCGGTTCGACGCCGCCAGCCACCGCAGATGGTTGCGGGCGCTGCGGCCGGGGTGGATGGCCTTCGCCTCGAGGAGGGCCCCGATCTCCCGCAGCGGGAACCGCATGTGCCCGTAGGACCGCCCGTTGACCGTGACCCGGCCGGCGCTCGGCGCATCCAGTCCGATGATCATCCGCATCGTGGTCGATTTGCCGGCCCCGTTCGGTCCGAGGAACCCGGTCACGTGGCCCGACTCGACCGTGAACGTCAGATCGTCGACAGCAACCGTCGATCCATAGCGTTTTGTCACAGCCTCGGCCACGATCATGGCGATAGCCAACCACACGATCCTGAACGCACCCTGAGAAACCAAGGGCAGGTCGTCCACCGAAGGGGAGGCGACCGAGAAGCAGTACGAAGCCCTTAAGGGAAAAGGGTATATCCAAAGAACGCGCCGCCAAGATCGCCAACTCGCCGGGCGCGTCGAAGCGAGGCGGTCATGCCTCCGGGTCGGGAACCAGCCGTTCCGATTCGCCCCAGGGCGGCACGACCGCCCAGAAGCGGGAGGCGGGCCGCAAAGGTGGGAAGGCGACCGCCGCCAAGACGCACTCAGGTGGCGCAAGCGGGACCCGAGCGGATCGCTTCGGATCAACCCGGCCGACGCAGCCGCGCTCGGCATCGGGCCGGGTGAACGCATACGGGTCACCACGAAACGAGGCAGCGTCGAAGCCGCCGTCGAGGTCACGGACATTATGCAACGAGGGCACGTCTCACTCCCCAATGGCCTCGGTGTCGACTACCCCGGCGACGGCGTGACCGGCGCGGCACCCAACGAGCTCACCGCCAGCGAGGATCGCGACCCTTACGCGGGGACGCCATGGCACAAGCACGTGCCGGCGCGCCTCGAAGCGGTAGCGGTGGCGGTGAACTAGCCGAGTGCGGCGCACCCGATTCGACGACTGGCCCTGCCCTATTGCCCGTGTCACAGACCTCGTGGGCGATTGGTGGACTCCCTTGGTGATGCGGGAGGCCTTCTACGGCCGCACTCGCTTCGACGACTTCCAGCAGGCGCTGGGCTGCAGCCGGGCCGTCCTCGCCCAGCGGCTCAACCGGCTGGTCGATGAGGGCCTACTGGCGAAGGTGCCCTACGAGGAGCACCCCCCCAGGTACGACTACCGGTTGACGGACAAGGGCCGGGCGTTCTGGGACATCCTGGCCGCCATGTGGCGATGGGGCTCCGATTGGCTGTGGGACGATGCCCCACCACCTGTGGTTTTTGGTGGACAGCGACACCCGACAGGTGGTGCGCCCCGCGGTCGTGGACGAGCAAACCGGTGAGCCGATGGACGTTCGCCGACTCCGGGTCGCCCGCAATAGGGATGCGGGCGCGCGAGGTCGTACCGTCTGACCAGGGCGGGGGTAGGTCCCGTATGCTCCGAGCCATTGGGCCGGTGATGATCTGCCGGCCGGAGGGATGATCCAGTCGGTGGTCCAACTTCGTGACGTCGAGGTGCATGCGCTCGCCCTGACCTCTTCCGCCCCCTCATCGGCGACGAGCGCTACGGCCGACTCGAAGCGGCCGCCGATGCCGAATCGGTGTACGACCCAAGCGACGTCTGGGATCGCGGTTTTGAATCGCCTTCAGCTCGAACGGCGGCGTTCAAGAACCTCCGGATTGACGACGTTCGTGGGGGCGCCAGCTGCGTACGCATTGACCTGGCTGAAGTTGTCCGAGAACTGGATCTCCCACTCGTCGCGGGAGACATAGCCAATGTGCGGCGTGCAGATCACGTTGTCCATCTGGAGGAGAGCATGTTGGGTGTCGACCAGGGGCTCCGTCTCGTAGACATCGACGGCGGCCATGCCCGGCCTGCCGGACTGGAGCGCCTCGACCAGAGCGCCGGGTTCGACCAGGCCTGCTCTGCTGGTGTTGACGAGCAACGCCGTGGTCTTCATGCGACCCAGGTCCGCCGACGTGACGATGTCGCGTGTGGCATCGACGAGGCGCATATGCAGAGAGATGACATCGCACTGCTCGAAGAAGGCATCCCTACTCGCCGCGACCACGAGGCCGTCGGCCTCCGCTCGTGCCCGTGACGCCTCGCTCGCCCAGATGACCACGTTCATTCCGAACGCCTTGCCGTAACCGGCGACCACCTTCCCGATCCGCCCGTATCCGTAGACGCCCAGCGTCTTCGCCAACAGGGATCGCCCCACCCCCATCTGCCAGTGACCAGCCTTCATCGAGGCGACCTGTTGGGGGATCTGCCGCATCCCGGCCAGTACGAGAAACCAGGTCAACTCCGCTGTGGCATAGGACGGCGAACCCTGGTGAAGGTCCGATGAAACGATGATCCCGAGCCGAGTACACGCATCCACGTCGATGTGGGGATAGGCGCTCCGCTGACTGATCAACCTCAGATCGGGCAGCCGGTCCAGGAGCTGCGCCCGGATCTGGGTGCGTTCTCGTATCAGCACCAACGCCTCGCACCCCGACAGGCGCTCGGCGAGCTGATCCGGGTCCTGGACATGGTCGTTCCATACGGTCACGTCGTGATCCGCCAGAAGCGAAAAGCAGTCCAATGTGCGGAGCGTGTCCAGATAGTCGTCAAGTATCGAGACCCTCACGTCATCACCCTCACTTGTCTTGTACTTGTACCATATAGCCAAGATCCGGCCCATGAGCAAGCGAAGGTGGTGCAACCGCCGCACCGATGAGTCTTCCAGGTGCCCGGAGTCTGTGGTGAGGTAGTCACATCGTTCTCGCTGGAGGGAAGGCATGGCGACGGAGACTGATCTCAAGCTCGGCGACGGGCGCGTGCTCCATGTCTACGACGCCGGCACGGACGATTCAGACGCCGGCCTCCCTGTCTTTTGGCATCACGGCACGCCGAACACCGGTGCGCCTCCGGAGCCCCTACTCCCGACCGCAGCCCAGCTCGGCATGCGGTGGCTGTCACACGACCGGCCCGGATACGGCGGATCCACTCCTCACCCTGGCCGGGACGTGGCATCAGCGGCCGCTGACGTCTTGAGCATCGCCGACGCGCTTGGCATCGAAAGGTTCGCGGTGATGGGGCACTCCGGTGGAGCTCCGCACGCCCTGGCCTGCGCCGCCCTACTTCGTGGACGCGTCCTCGGCGCGGTCTGCGTGTCCGGACTAGCCCCGTTCCACGCCGAAGGGCTGGACTGGTACGCCGGCATGGCGGCGGCCGGTGAGGCCGAACTGCGCGCCGCGGATGGGGGACGCGCCGCGTTGGAGGACTACCTGGCGTCCAGCGAGTTCGACCCGGAACTGTTCACCCCGGCAGATCACGCCACCCTCTCCGGTGCGTGGTCCTGGATTGGCACGGTCGTCGCACAGGCGATCGCAGGGGGCATAGGCGGGATGGTGGATGACGACCTGGCCTATGTCACGCCGTGGGGGTTTGGCCCCGCGGACGTGGGCGTGCCGGTCCTGTTCGTGCACGGTTGTGAGGATCGCGTCGTGCCCAGTTCGCACAGCGACTGGCTGGCGCGCCACTGCCCTTCGGCGGACCTCTGGCTGCGCCCAGACGATGGGCATATCTCGATCCTCAACTCCGGCGTGGCCGCCATGCAATGGCTTCGAGAGCACGCCGACCTCGGTACGCACCCGCGTTAAACAACGCCCCTCGTCGGGCGATTGCGAAGTGCCTATCGTGTTGGCTAGCAAACGCTCCCAGAGGGTCGGTGGCGCACGGGATGCCTCGTCGGTATTTGTCGTTCGGCTCGCATCAATGAGGACCTCGGTGTCCGCGAAACCCCGGACCCGACGGCAATTCGGACAGTTGATACCCTTTCCCCGCCCGCTGATCCAGACCAGGGTGCGGGTCAGCGTCTTCCCTGGCGCGACAGGCCGCCGAGTGTGCGGCGTGAAGTGACCGTCGAGTTATCGAGGAGGATCGATGCAGCCTGCTCACGGCGCACCCGAGGACGGGACGGCGGTAACCCGCAGCTGCCCGATGCGACCGTGAACGGCGTCGAATCGTTCGCGGCGCGCTGGAAACGCCGCCGAGTGACGATCCCGGCGATGCTCGGCGCCACGGTCGCCGCCCTGCTCTTCTCCCCGCTGCTGTTAACAGGCGCGGTCATGTGGGACCTGATCAGGTTGCGCTGGCGGCTCCCGACGCTCCGTGTTTACGCGTTCGTCTGCCAGTACCTGCTCAACGACAGCGTCGAGATTCTCGCCGCCGGGCCTCTTTGGATCGCCGCCGGGTTCGGGACGCGCCTGCAGGGCCCCGCCTCACAGCGTCGACACCAGCAGCTGCAAGCCTGGTCGATCGGCCTACTGGCGCGACGCGCCGAGCAGCTCCTCGGCGTACGTCTCCACACCGACCCCTTCATCACCGCCGCGCTCGAACCCGGACCCGCCGTGGTGGTATGCAGACACGTCAGCCTGCTCGATGCCTCCCTCCCGGCGTTGCTCTACCTCCGCGCCGGATACCACACCCGCGGGGTGATCATGGCCGAGCTCCTCGCCGATCCCGGCTTCGACCTGCTCTACCAGCGAGCCGGATCGGTCTTCATCCCGCGCGACAACAGCCCCGACGCCCGACGGCTCGTCGCCACCGTCGGCGCGCAGCTCCCGGAACGCAGCGTCGCCGTCATCTTCCCGGAGGGCCGCCTGTTCCGCCCCGACCTACTCACCAGCTACCTCGCCAAGCTCGCCGACCGGGACCCGCCCCGTGCCGCACGCCTCGCCGGGCTCCGCCACCTCCTGCCGCCACGCCCGGGCGGTGTCAGCGTGCTCCTCGACGCCTTACCCGACGCCGATCTGGTCGTCATCAACCACGCCGGGCTCGACCCCTACCCGACGTTCGCGAAGCTCGCCCGCCAGGTACCGCTCAGCCAACCCGTCCGTGTCACCGTACGCCGGGTCGCCCGCGCCGACATTCCCGACGAGCTCACCCGCCGCACCGAGTGGCTCGACAACCTTTGGATCGACATGGATCGCTGGGTCCACGCCGAGCTGAGCTGATGGGCCAGCCCGGTCGTGTCAAGCACGTGCCGCCCTTCGCTCTGCCTCGGCCCGGATCCGGTCGAAGGATCCCGCACCGTGGCCACCCACTTCTTGGCTACTGCGGCTCCCCAGGCGGCGCCCGCGGCCAAAAAGTCGGTGCCCACCTCGCCGGTGTACTCGAGCCGGGTCGAACCGGCGTCGGCCACGAGGTCGAACCGTTCCACCACATGGGGAACGCTCCCCCGCACCAGCCGGAATGACCGCGCGGGGCCGGTCGAAGCGGACCGTCTCGACCGTGGTCGCCACCATGCCGACAGCCGGTGGGTTTGGGCCGAGGCGACCGGTGAGCTCAGATCGGATCTTCGGTGACGATCGCGAGGGTGAGGAGGAACTCCAGGTACTCCCTACATAACGGTCACCGAGCCGGCGGTCGAGGACACCCTTTTCGGCAACAAACGTCGAGAATTTTATACAGGACCATGGCCGTCAAGCGAGGGTCGGCCCAACGGCCCTCGCCGCTGGTGTTTCGCCGAGGACCGAGCCTCTTCCTGACCGCCCAGACGTGACGGTGCGCCCATGTGAGAGAACGCCCTCCGGGGCCTCCCGGGATGCCATCCTGGGATCATGGAAACGGTGTATGAGGCCGCGGGTGGCGCCGACGCCCTGGTGAGGTTGGCCGCCGCATGGCATGCCCGGGTGATGGCGGACGAGCTCGTAAGCCACGCCTTCAGCCATGGATACCACCCTTCGCACACAGAACGGCTGGCCGCGTACTGGGCCGAAGCATTGGGTGGTCCGACCGTGTATTCGGAGGCATATGGCGACGAGACCTCAGTCGTGCGGATACACAGCGGCAACGGCCCGCACGAAGAGATGGACCGTCGGGCGATCGCCTGCTTCGACGAGGCGCTGGTCGATGTCGGCCTTGCCGAGGACGAGCGCCTCCGACAAGTGCTACGCGACTACTTCGCATGGGCAACCACGACCACGATGTCCCGTTACCACCGATCCGCCGACGAGGTGCCGGACGATCTGGCCATCCCCCACTGGTCGTGGGACGGACTCGTGCCCGGAACCGGTCCTCAAGACATCTGAGTTGCCTTCCCCTCGCGCTCACTCCAGGAGGCGGCCCTCGCGGATCTCCCTCTCGACCTCAGCGGCGGGCGGACGAAGGCCAACATGCGCTCGAGCGCTGCACGTTGCCGACGGCCACGATCTGATCCGCGTGCACGGAGCGCGCGAGAACAACCTCAAAGACGTCAGTGTCGAGATCCCGAAGCGCCGGCTTACGGTGTGTTCACCGGCGTCTCCGGCTCGGGCAAGAGCTCTCTGGTGTTCGACACGATCGCGGCGGAGTCGCAGCGGATGATCAACGAGACCTACAGCGCTTTCGTGCAGGGCTTCATGCCGACGCTGGCGCGGCCGAGGTCGACATACACGACGGGCTGACGACCGCGATCATCGTCGACCAGCAGCGGATGGGTGCCGACGCCCGCTCCACGATCGGCACCGCCACCGAAATACGCAACTAAGGGTTGCGCGTCCCAGGGACATGTGCAATGATTGGTTGCACGTCCCGGGAACAGCCCGGCAGCTCGAACAAGGAGAGATCATGACCACACGTTCGCCTTCCACCCCTCCGGTCACGGCAGCTTCGGACGACTACACCTACGGCATGCAGGTGGATGTTCCGCTGCCGCAGATCCTCGCGGCCCTGACCGACGACGCCGTAATCAGCGGTTGGTGGACTGCTGCGACACGGTCCGAGCGTCACAGCGACGACGTGCGGCTCTTCACGGGTGACGACGCTCCCTTCGTCGATTTCACGATCGAGCACACTCCGGGAACAGGCGAAGTCGCATGGGCCGTCACCGCATGCGTTGAACCGGACTGGGTCGGCACGAAGCCCTCGTTCTCGGTGCGGCCGAACGACGACGGAACGTACGCCGTAGCGTTCCGCCACGTCGGGCTGCGACCCGCGCTTCCGTGCTTCGACCAGTGCCGTGCCGGCTGGGACCACTTCATGCCCAGCCTGCACCAGTTCCTCGAGACGGGGGAAGGCCGGCCGAACGAGCCGCGCGACACGTCGGCGTGATTTTGACGAACCTCCGTACCCGCCTTGCGTCGGGTTCAGCGTCGATGGGCGAACGAACATCGCCATGCGGCGCTGAACCCGACCGCTGCAGGAGACTGAGCCGATGAACTCCTACACGATCGAACGCGACATCGAGATCGAGGTCCCGGTGGAGGTCGTGTGGCGCACGATTACCGAACCGAAACTGATCCGCACGTGGTTCAGCGATGCGGCGGACGTCGAAGCGCGACCCGGCGCGGTTGGCTCGCTCACGTTCCGGGCAGACACGGACGCCCCCAACATCGTCGGCATCACGGTCGTCGCCGCCGATCGTCCGCACCGTTTCTCGTATCGTTGGGTATATCCGCCCGGCGAGCGCGCGACGGAAGCCAACTCGACGCTCGTCACCTTCACACTCGTCGCGGACGGCGACGAACGGACCCGACTGCGCGTGGTCGAAACCGGCCTCGATCAAATGGACATGGCCGACGACGAGAAGCAGAAGTTCCTCGAACAGCACCGTCACGGTTGGCAGGTCCAGGGAGACCGCTTGCGCGACCTCTTTGCCTCGGGACATGCATCGTCACCATGAGCCACTCATCCGACGACGACGACCTCTGGGAAGCGATGGCGGATCCGACGCGCCGCAAGCTGCTCGATCTCCTTGTGGCCCAGGGTCACGCCACGGCGACAACCCTCACCGCGGAGATGCCCGTCAGTCGACAAGCGATCTCCAAACATCTCTCGCTCCTGCAGCGAGTCGGACTGATAGACGGACACCGACAAGGCCGCGAGGTCCGTTACGAAGTCCGCGAGCAGCGCCTCGCCGAAGCAACCTGGGCGCTGTCCGAGGTCGCCAACCGTTGGGACCGCCGACTTCGAGCAATCAAGCAACTCGCCGAACAGGCTCACGCCGCCGATCGTTCGACGAGCCTCGGCAGAGGCGGAGGTCACAGTCCACAGATGATCTGACACGCGTGTGGACTCGGATTGTTAGGGATGGCGTTAGGGACAAGGTTGGAAGAAACAGCAGAGCCGGTGCTTGCGCACCGGCTCTGAACTGCACTTACGTTGGTGATGGGGCAGGATTCCGTAGGACACCGACCCGACCCGTCCTCGCAAAGGCGGGCGGGTGTCGTCGAAGTCCCCGTGGAAGAACAGCGCACGCCCATGATCGGACGCGGTCGTGCCCTTCGATGGGGCGACCGGCAGACCTCCAGATGGCGGCTGGACGAGGCATGATGGCTGACAGCCGGGTCTTCGGCGCGAAGTGACTGTCGAGTTGTCGAGGAGAATCGATGCAGCCTGCTGACGGCGCACCCGAGGCGGGGACCGTGCTCACCCGCCAACAGGAGGAGATGTGTGAGCACAGCACGTTCGATTTCACAGACGTGCGTGTACTGTTCATCAATTGCACGCTGAAGCGGTCGCCCGAGGTGTCGCACACTCAGGGCCTAGCCGACATCTCGATCGCGATCATGCGGCGCTTGGGCGTGACGGTCGACGTCGTGCGAGCCGTCGACCATGAGATAGCAACAGGTGTTTGGCCCGACATGACCGGGCACGGCTGGGAACGAGACGACTGGCCGGCGATCTTCGAGCAAGTGTTGGCGGCCGACATCTTGGTCTTGTGTAGCGCCATCTGGCTCGGGGAGAAGACGTCCGTTTGCACCCAGGGGATCGAGCGGCTCTACGGCAACTCGCACCTGCTCAACGATGCCGGGCAGTACCGCTACTACGGCAGGGTCGCCGGCTGTCTCATCACCGGCAATGAGGACGGGGTGAAGCACTGCGCGATGAACATTCTCTACTCGCTCCAGCATCTTGGCTACGTGATCCCACCGCAGGCCGACGCCGGCTGGATCGGTGAAGCCGGCCCCGGCCCTTCCTATCTCGACCAGGGCTCGGGGGGCCCGGAGAACGACTTCACCAACCGCAACACCACATTCATGACCTGGAACCTGCTCCACGTCGCCCGCATGCTCAAGGACGCGGGCGGGATCCCGGCCCACGGCAATCAACGCTCGGCATGGGACGCCGGCTGCCGCTCCGACTTCCCGAACCCCGACTACCGCTGATGGATCGAGCGGAGAGGGTCGGGCCATTCCCCTCGACAGAGGTCCCGTCTCTGCCGGACGGCGACTACCTGTGGCACAAGGCGCTCGATCTCGATGAGCTGGCTGAGGGCCGCGTCAAGACGGTGACGGTGGGGAGGCGGTCGTACGCGCTGACCCGCAGTCAAGGTTGCTACGGGGCGTTGGACAATCGCTGTCCTCATCAGGGTGGGCCGTTGGGCGAAGGGTCGATCGAGCGGGGATGGTTGCGCTGCCCGTGGCACGGCTACGACTACTCGCCGTGCAACGGCCAGCCGCCACCCGGGTTCAAGGACGCTCCGGCCGGCTATCGCGCCGAGGTCCGGGCGGATGGCGTGTATATCGCTGTGCCCGCGGAGGTCCCCCGGGCGCGCACGGTGTCGGATCTGATCATCGAGACGATGGTCAACTGGGGCGTCACCCATGTTTTCGGGATGGTCGGCCACTCCAACCTCGGGATCGCTGATGCCATGCGGGCCGCCGAGGAGAGGGGCGAGCTGACCTTCGTCGGCATCAGGCACGAGGGAGCGGCCTCGTTCGCGGCGAGCGCGTTCGGCAAGCTCACTGGGCGCCTAGCGGGATGCCTGGGCATTGCCGGGCCCGGGTCGACGAACCTGCTGACCGGGCTCTACGACGCCAAGGCCGACCGGGCGCCGGTGCTGGCGCTGTCGGGGCAGGTGCCGTCGCAGGTGCTCGGCCGAGGGGCATTCCAGGATGTCGACCTCAACGCTGCCTTCGCCGCCGTCGCTCGCTACAGCCACACGGTCCTGGCCGACTCCGACCACGCCGAACTGGTGAACATCGCCTGCAAGACGGCATTGGTGGAGCGCGACGTCGCCCACCTGGTCCTGCCCGACGAGGTGCAGAACTTGCCGGCCGGGACGGCGCGAGCTGGAGGGCCGCTCGGCCGGGTGGCCGACCGAGAGGTGGCGCCGCCGGCCGAGCCACTCCGGGCAGCGGTCGAGAGGATTGCAGCCTCGCGGCGACCGATGATCATCGTCGGCAACGGCGCCCGCCACGAGATGGCGGCCGTTATCGCGCTGGCGGAGCTGATCGGTGCTCCCGTCGCCACGACGTTCAAGGCCAAGGGCCAGATCTCCGATCGTCACCCGCTCGGGTGCGGAGTCCTCGGTCGAAGCGGCACCCCGATCGCGTCCTGGTTCATGAACGAGGCCGATGTCGTCGTCGCGTTCGACGCTTCGTTCTCGAACCACACCGGCATCGCTGCGTACAAGCCGATCGTTCAAGTGGATTTCGACCCTATGGCCCTCGGACGCTTCCACCCTGTCGAGGTACCAGTGCTCGGCGCCGTCGGCGCGACGGCCCGGCTCTTGGCCACCTCCCTGCCGGCGCGGAGGTCGTGCACCGATCAGCGCCCCGAGATTGCCGGGCGGTGGGCGATCTGGCGGGAGGAGAAGGCGCGCCGTCGGTCCGACGATTTCGGGCGGGGCGTGAACTCGGCCGCGGTGTTCGACACCATGAGTACCCTCGTGCCAGACGAAGCAGTGCTGTGCGTCGACGTGGGTAACAACGCCTACTCGTTCGGTCGGTACTTCGAGGTTTCGGGTTGCCAAGATGTGCTGATGTCTGGCTACCTCGGGTCGATCGGCTTCGCCCTCCCCGCCGCCATGGGCGCATGGGCCGCGGTCGGCGCGAGCCGGCCCGTCGTGAGTTTGTCCGGCGACGGCGGGTTCGGGCAATACGCCATGGAGCTCACCACCGCGGTCAAGTACGGGATGAACCTCACCCCATGTCCTGCTCAACAATGGTGAGCTCGGCAAGATCAGCAAAGAGCAGCGATCCGGCGAATGGGAGGTGTGGCAAACCCGCCTACATAACCCGGACTTCGCCGAGTTTGCCCGCCTCTGCGGCGCAGCCGGCCATCGGGTAACGACTGCGGCTCAACTCCCCGCCGCCCTCACGGCCGCCCTTGCCCATCCTGGCCCAGCGCTGGTAGATGTCATCGCAGACCCGGCGCTCGTCTAGCAAGGGACGAATCGTTAGAGCGCCGGGACGGCGTTCATCTCGGCCGCACCGACACTTCGGTGAGCTTCGACAGGCGCCGCGCAAACGCATCACCAGAGACCAGCCACGGATGACCGGCGTGGACCTCGAGTTCCCCTGCACTCCTCCACCATGCGACCTGTACGAGGGCGCGGAGATATACAACGCCCTGGTGCCAGCGCAGCGAGTCGCGGTGCATGGCTACCGCAGTGGTCGCGGTAGCAGCGGCGGAACCGCCGTGCCAGCAACCGGCCCGCGCCTCGAACCAGCGGGCGCGCCAGGCCGGACACAGCGAGGAGTGGTTCGGCGAGCATGAGCGAGTTGAAGGCGGCGTCGTAGCGACGTCGGGCATCACTGCTTGTGTCGAGGCGTGGCGCGCGGGAGCGATTCGACGTGTTGGTGGGCCTTGTGAAGCCGTCTCCGCCACGTGCGCGAGCGGGAGGTTGGAATGGCAGCCCACTCACGGAACCGTCGGCGGCCACGCCGGCTCACTTGCCGGTCCCTCTCGTGGGCGTCCGTAGGCGGACGGTGGCATGGGATCTGATGACAAATCTGATGACAAGAGCGCCGCCCGCCCGCGTGACGCTCCGCCGTCAGCCGGCGGTGCGTTTTCCTGTGCGCCCACGATCGACGATCAGCGCCGTCCCACCGCCGTCGTCCTGCGTGAGCGCGAACCCTTTTGGGCGGTTCGCCGCGACCGCTGGTTTCATGGCAGCAGCTCGACGTAGCCGTCCGTGCCGTGGACGCGGATCCGTTGCCCGTCCCGGATCAGCCGCGTCGCGTCCTGCACCCCGACGACCGCGGGCAGGCCATACTCCCGGGCGATCACTGCCCCGTGGGTCATCAGGCCGCCGACCTCGGTCACCAGACCGGTGATCGTGAGGAACGTGGGCGTCCAGCTCGGATCCGTGTAGGCGGTGACCAGGACGTCGCCCGGTCCCAGCTCCGCCTGCGCCATGTCCGAAACGACGCGTGCCGTTCCCTCGACCGTCCCGGCGGAGACCGGGAGGCCGACGAGTACGCCGGCTGGCACATCGTCGCGCCGATACGCGCCGGTAACGACCTCGCCATCCGAGGTGAGCACCCGGGGCGGCGTGAGCGCTTGATACGACGCGAAGGCGTCCTTGCGGCGGCGGATGAGCTCGTCGTCCACCACGTTGGTGCGCACCACCTCATGGAGCTCGTGGAACGTGAGGAAGAAGATGTCCTCATCGTCTCGGAGCACTCCGGCCTGCACGAGCCGCTCGGCCTCCTGCAGCAAAGCCTGCTTGTACACGAGGTACCGGCACACCATGCCGTACTTCGGGTACTCGCGGTACCCGGCAAACGTGCGGACGCGGTCGATCATCCGCTTGGTCTCGTCGGCCTTCTGATCACCTTCGGGCAGCGCGCGCAGGCGTGCCAACAGCTCCTGCTCCTTCCGTGCCGCCTCCTGTCGCCCTTGCTCGAAACGCCGCTCGCCAGCGCCCGGTTCGACGTGCTCGACGTTGCCCAGGATTGTGGGGACGAGGGCGCCGGGTCGCTCGCTCCAACGCGGGCGGGTGATGTCGATCTCGCCGACGCACCGCACGCCGTACCTATCGAGGAAGCCGCGGATCGCTTGCGCTGATACGAGCCCGCCGTCGACTTTCGCCAGCCGGTCGAGGAAGTCGTCGTCCTCGATGTCGTGCAGAAGCGCCACCACCTCGGCCCGCGGGCGGATCACGTCGGCGACGTCGAGGAGCTCCAAGGCCATCTCCGCCGTGACGTTGTGGGGAACCGACCGCATCAGGATGTCGGCCACGTTCTTCTCGCCGAGCCACGCCTGTAGCTGGTCGTTGAGCGACCACGCGGCCTCCATCCCGGCCATGATCACTTGATGGCTCTTGGGATCGAACAGGAGCCGCTTCAACTCCTGAAGGTCGGCCAGGATGAAGTCGAACAGCGGCGAGCCGGTTTTCGTCCGGATGTCTCGTCGCAGGGCGGTCACCGACGCCTGGGTGCGTTCGATCAGCTTCTCGACGATCGCCGGATCGGTCTCGATCGCCGGACGGCCTGCCGGCGGGCCGCCGGGACGGGTGTCCGGGCGCGGACGGACAAAGTCGCCGCGATCGAGGATCGTCTGCAGCGCGTCCCCGATGAGCGGATCGGATCGCCCCATGACCTCCAACAGGCCGGCGCGGGTCGCCGGTGACGCCAACTCGTCGGTGACGTCGACGAACAGCCGGCCGCCGGCCGCGTGCATCGGCCGGGGCGTCGTGAGCTGCCAGACCGAGAGCCCGAGCGGCTTCATGGCGTCCGTCATCATCTGCCCATGACCGACGGAGACGTAGACGTGGTTCTCGCCGTCGTCGGCCGTCGGAATGGGGAACAGCGTGGTGACCGGCCGGCTCTGCACGATCTGGAAGTCGTCGTCGACGAGGCACCACTGGATGTCTTGGGGACAGCCGGCATGGGATTCGATCCGCCGGCCGATGTCCACGAGCTTCACGACCTGGGCGCCGGTCAGCACCGGCTGGTCCTGCCGCTCGCGGTCGATGGCCTGCTCCCGCGTGCCGCCTTCCGGCGAGGCGAGGATGGCGACCTTCTTGGTGGCTATCGACGTGGCAACTACGTCGCGGTCGCGCACCTTGTAGACGTCGGCGTTCACCAGACCGGAGACCAGCGCCTCGCCGAGGCCGAAGCTGGCCTCTACGGAGGCGACCTTCCGGTTCGACGTGACAGGGTCGGCCGTGAACAGGACGCCTGCCGCTTCCGCGGCGACCAGGTGCTGCACGACCACGGCCATGTCCACCTTGCGGTGATCGATGCCGTTCCGCACGCGGTAGGTGACACCCCGCTCGGTGAACAACGAGGCCCAGCACCGGCCGACCTGCTGGAGCACCGATACGGGACCCAGCGCGTTCAGGTACGTGTCGTGCTGCCCGGCGAACGAGGCCGTCGGCAGGTCCTCCGCCGTGGCGCTCGATCGGACCGCGTAGCCCACGTGCTCACCGAAGAGGGCGAGCGCGCCACTGATCGCCGCCGCCGCCTCGTCGGCGATCGATAACCCTTCGATCGTTCGGCGGATATCCGCGCTGAGCGTGCGGATCGCGTCGCGGTCGTCCGGACCCACACGCGACAACCCGTCGAGCAGACCATCGATCGCCGGCGCGTCGGCCATGGCCCGGCGAAACGCCTCCGTGGTCACGCAGAAGCCGTCGGGTACGCAGATGCCATCGATCCGAGAAAGCTCGCCGAGCTGCGCGCCCTTGCCCCCGACCAGCGTGACCTGCGTCCGGTCGACCTCTCGCAATCCCACCACGAAGCTGCTCACGCGCTCACCCTCTGTCCCGCCATCGGCCACGAGCCATCTCGTCGCCCGGCTCACATCGGAGATTGTCAGCACAATCGAGGTCCTTGCGGCAAACCCCCAACCCCGCGATACTTCTGGACTGGCGGGAGAACGCGAGACGGGGTTGCGACGCCGCCGGGCTGCGGCACGGCACCCGCGAGCACAACGACCACGGCATCCTTAACGGTCAGGCCGAACCATCGCGGCTCTCACGTCCTGAACCTGAGGAGGTCAAGCGGCCTCTGCGTCACGAACGCGAGCTAACGAGCGACCGGTGCTCACCCTGGTAGGCGGAGCTTCGCTGCACGTTTCACCGCCCACGCGTGTGCCCCAGCCCTCGTCGGCGGTCGCCGCGGTGATCGAAGTGATGACGTCGTGATGACAAACGGTCATCCTCGACCGCCGCCTACGACGCTGTGACCAGCGCTTTCGGGCATCGCTCACCTTCGGGTTGTCGGCCCAACGCAAGAGGCCTCTCCGGCGAACCGAAAAGGGCCTCTGACTTGCTGCTTTAGTGGCGGGGGCGTGATACTCGACTCAGCTGCAACCGCCGTGCGCCTCGACACGTGGTTGATCCTGTGAACGTGGCGTCGCATTTCAATCAAATCCGAGCAGGAGCAGGCTATCGTCGCCAGGCTCATCGGCGACGGGGACTTACTGCGAGCTCGCTAACGCCATTGCGGCGGAGGATTCCGAGATCGCCGACCAGTAAGGGCGAGGCCTACGTCGTGCTTGTCGTTGATGACGCCCTGCTGTTCGTCTTAGCGGGAACGGCCGACGAGAATCTGCGGTCCATCGCCGACCAGCAGTACGAGTTGTTCACGACGCGTTCGTGGTATTGGAGACTGAGCCGGCATTGCACAATCCGACACCAATGGGGGCGCTCACTCGCGCCAATGGACGGTCTCACTCCAGACCAGCAAGCGAGGGTCGTCGCCTCGGTCGAATGCCTGCCGGAGGAGGTAGGGCTTTCGGCCTCCGGGAACTCGTCCTGGTCATGACCGCTCTCTAGGTCGGGCGTCGCCTCACCTGCTGACCACGGACGCGTTGTGGCGGCGGTCTCCTCGACACCAGCATCGTGGTGACTATCTACTCCGGACTCCTCAGTGATGTGCGCGCAGCTTGGCGTCGACTTGCGCCCCAGCGTGTGAACGCGGGAATCGTCTCTGATCGATGCCTGTCCGCGGTCTGGGCGGTCCAACTGAAGCCGGCGCGCTCTTTGTACGGACATACTGATATACGTGCTTCTTTTGGCGAAGGGCTACGTCGAGGTCCACAAGCACACCAGGCAGCACACCCGCTTTTCGAACATCTTCGCCCTTGGCGACGCCGGAAGCACCCCGAGCTCCAAGACAGGTGTGGCGATCCGCAAATAGGCACCGGTCACGGTCGCCAACCTGTGAGCGGTCATGGCGAACAAGGCCCCCACCGCCGAATGCGACGGCTACGCCTCATGCCCACTCACCACCCGCCCGCAACAAGATGCTGCTAGCCGAGTTCGATTACACCATGAAGCCGCACCCGACGATCCCGCTGATCAATGCTCAGAAGGAGCGCTACGACATGTGGCTGCTCAAGCGCTACGGGCTGCCGTTCCTATACTGGACCCTGATGCTGAAAGGCCGAGCCTGACCCGTAGAGCAACCCGAGCTGTGCTCCGATGGTGAGCGGTTCAGCGCCCCACGGCTGCTGACAACAACCACAGATTGGGTGTCGCGGGTGATCCGACCGTCGATCGAGAACATCCGTCGTCGTGGACTTCGGCGCGCCGGCCTAGCCGGGCTCGTTGCCGTCGCCGCTGAGCTCCCTCATGGCATCCAAGACATCAACCATCGGTTCCTAAGAGGCGAAGGGCTCAGCCCCGCCGAGGGCTACGCAGCCGTCGTCGTGCTCGCCGCCGCCGGCGCCGCTCTCGCTTCGGCCGCCATCCTCGGCCATCGCTGGTCAGCACGGCCCCTTCTGGCGCTCGCCGTGTTGTGGGCGGTCGGGTCGGTCGCCGATCATCCCGACGCCTTCGGGCACCCGGGATCGTTCCGGACCGGGATGATGTCGGCGATTGCCGTGTGGGCGTTGCTTGGCGCCAACCTTGCGGTCATCGGCTGGGCTGCCGCACCCTCGGCCCCTCGACACCTCGACGAGCTCAAAGCCGACCCGGGCGGCGTCGGCGCGTCGGACGTGACGGTGTTGGACGTGCGCGCCCGCTGGGAGCGACGCCGCCATCCCTTGGCTGGCGCCCTACCTGCGAATCTGCGCCACCCGGAGCGAGCCCTGCCCGGCGACGCAGCCGGGGTGCTGGTCGTGTGCTCACACGGTGGACGCAGCCTCGTGGCGACCCGCCGTCTCCGCCGCCTGGGCGTCCGGGCACGATCGGTCGCCGGCGGCGAGCGGATGCTGCGAAGCCGATGATCGCCGCCGCCATATTGCTGAGCGCTGCGGTCTTCTACGCAGTCGCGCTCGGCGGCGGCGGGGTCACCTTCGACGTGACCCCGCTGTTCATCGGGCTCGCAGCCCTGACCGCGGGTCTGCTCGGGCGGGCCCGCCATCTCCTGCCACCCGGGGCGGTCCTGTGCGGATGGGGGGCGGCGGTGCTGTTGATCCGCCACGGGCCGCTCCCCGCAGATCGCGAGGCGCCCGGGTTCCTCGTCGGGGTCGGCGTGGGCTTCATCGCCGCTCACCTGCTCGCCCGCCGCACCCGCGCGTCGACGCTCGGCGCGGCGATGACCGCCACCGCCGGCGGGTTGGCGTTCTACGCCGCCTACGACATCTCCGCGCTCGGTCGCTGGCCGGTGTGGGCCGGGTCGCTTGGCGCGTGGGCGATCTGGGAAGCCGTCATCCATCCCCGTATCGAAAGGCCCGCAGCCCGTGGCTGAAACCGTCATCATCGGAGCCGGCCACAACGGTCTCGTCGCCGCGTGCTACCTGGCAATGGGCGGCCGCCAGGTGACCGTGCTCGAAGCCCTCCCCCGCCCTGGCGGTGGGTCACGGACGGAGGAAAGGCCGGGCCTCGCGGGTTACCGGTTCGATCTTCACTCGGCCGCGCACAACATCATCAACATGACGTCGATCCCCGACGAGTTGGACCTCGCCGGGGCGGGCCTGGTGTACCAGGAGATGGATCCGTTCTCGGTGGCGATCTTCGCGGATGGCCGCCGGGTCCGCTTCCACCGCTCCATCGACGCCACCGTCGACTCGATCGCCGCGACCGACCCCGCCGAAGCGACCGCCTACCGGAAGTTCCTCTCCGACGCCGACCCGATCATCACCACGATCATGCCGGCCATCCGCGGTGAGATGAGCCTGCGCGAGGTCCCGACCCGGCTCTGGGCCCTCGCCCGGGCGTTGCGGGCCGGGCCGATGCACCAAGCCCGTGACCTTTTCTCCCCGTACGACACGTTGTTGCGCCGCCGCTTGCCGTCCGACCTCTCGCGGGGCCCGATCTCGGCGTTCGCCGCCCACGCCGGCGTCGGACCGACCGTGCCCGGCGGGGCCCTCTACGCCTACTGGCAGCTCGCGTATCACCGCTACGGCCAATGGCACGCGAAAGGCGGCGCCCAGGCCCTCACCGACGCGCTCATGACCCGCGCCGCCGCCCTGGGCGTCGAGGTTCGCTGCTCGGCCCCCGTCACCGCCATCGAGCACCGCAACAACCAAGTGACCGGTGTCGTGATCGCAGACGGCGAGCGGCTCTCGGCCACCGCCGTCATCTCCGCCATCCACCCCAAGACCAGCCTCTTGCGGCTCCCCTCCCCCGCGCTGTCCGGCCCGGTTCTCACCGACCTCGCCGCCGCCCGCCAATCCAACGTTGTCCAGGCCCTGGTCCATGTGGCCACCGACCGCCTCCCCGCCTACGCCGACGCGCAACCGGCGGACTGGACCGGTCTGCAGAGCTACGTCGACCGCCTCGACGACCTCTCCCACGCCTGGACCGCCGCAGAAGCCGGGATCCTGCCTAAGCCCGCCCCGCTCTACGCGTTCAGCACCTCCGCCCTCGACGACACCCTTGCCCCCGCCGGGCACCACACGATCTACCTGGCCTGCCCGGCCGCCCCCGCACGCGTCGAGGGTGGGTGGCCCGCAGCCACCCAACATTTCGTCGACGACGCCATCGCCACCGTCGAATCACGGGCCCCCGGGTTCACCTCGAGCATCGTCGGCGTGGCGCCGTTCACCCCCGACCTCATGGAATCCGAGGAAGGCTGGCCCGGCGCGCACCCCATGCATCTCGACATCGCCCTCGACCAGCTCGGCCCGTTCCGGCCCACGCGCGCTCTCGCCGACCATCGCACCCCCATCGCCGGCCTCTACCTTTCCGGCGCCGGCACCAGCCCCGCCGGGGGGATCGCCGGCACCCCTGGCAAGCTCGCCGCCAAAGCCGTCATCAAAGACGGATCCAAACACCGATGACCGGTCGCCGCCAGACAACGCGCCAAGGAGACCAATGAACACACGCTCGGACCGCAACGCCCGGCGAGTCACGCTCGCCCTCCTCGCCGGTGGGGCCGTCCTCGCCGGGTGCGCAACCAACACCAGCGGCACCAAGACCACTATCCGCTTCGAACGCCACATGGATTTTCTTCTCGCGCGAGACCAAACAGCCCGCGGTGATCGACCCGCAGATGTTCACTCACACAGCCGGGGCCCCGGCTGGCAACGGACCCCAGGGCATCGCCCACACCGCCGACTTCGCACCCGTACGCGAAGACGCGCCGCCGCCCACCACCCCGCTCTACGGGCCTGACGGGACAGACCTCCACGTCACCCTCGGCGCCTGGGAAGCTGCCACCGGGACCGTGACGCTGAACTGCCACGCCGGGAAAGACACGGCCAAAGCCGCCCTCGACCACCTCATCCCTTCCGCGGTCTACAGCCTCTTCATCGTCCATCTCGACGCCACCACGAATGCCAGCCGCTTCACCCCGCTCGGCGGCACCAACACCGGTATCGCTGCAACCAACGGCCACCTCCGACTGACCTCGTCCGTAAGCACCTGCCTCGACCCTCGCGAGGCCGTCCTGGCGGTGTGGCACAGCGACGGCACCGCCCACGGCGCCTCCCCCGGGACGCTCGGCGTCACTCAACACAACGCGCTCATCGCCGCCGTGCCCGCCCGTCACTGATGTTTTCTTCCCGGGCTGCATCCTTTCGGCCTCCCAGCGCGTCCAACTGAGCGTGCCGATCACCGATGACGAGCTCGAACTCGTCGTGCGGGCCCGCCGTGGGGAGCGGGACAGCTTCGCGATCCTGATCCGACATCACAGCCCGAGACTGCTGCGTCTCGCCGAGCGCATGCTCGGTGACCGCGACGCGGCCGAGGACGCAGTCCAAGACGGCGTGATGTCCGCATGGCGCCGTCTTGGCGAGTTCCGCGGCGACGCCTCCTTCGGCACATGGCTACACACCATCATCACCCGCGCATCCTGAACGCCCGCCCGCCGAGGCGTGGCTAACCGAGCTGCTCGCCAGCCTCACCGCAGTTCCCGAACATCCAACCCGCGCCCAAGGAGACAACGAATGGGATTCATAACGTTCATGGCCAGCCCCACCGGACGGATCGTGCGCATCGTCGCCGGTCTCGCCCTCATCGCCGTCGGGATCATCCTCGGGGGCGGTTGGCTCGCCCTGGTCGTCGTCGGGCTCGTCCCTCTCGCCGCAGGCGCATTCGACCTTTGCATCTTCGCCCCGCTCTTCCACCTTCCCTTCGTGGGAACCAAGATCCGCTCCTCGATCACCACCCGGTGATCGCCTCCACCACTACCCTCGGTGGGCCGGCCGCCCTCGCTGTTGCAGAAACGTTCAATGAGATGGCCGACCGCCTCGATGAGCTCGCAAGTCGCAGCGCCGATTCGTCGTCGATGCCAGTCATCAGTTGCGAACACCTTTGACAGCCCTGCGGCTCCGGCTCGAGAACCTCGACGCCGGCAACCCCGCCACCGTCGACATCACGCGTGACGCCGCCCTCGAAGAAACCGTGCGGCTGAGCCGGATCGTCGACGGCCTGCGTCGCTGGCGCGCGCGGAAGGGCGCCGTCCGGAGCGGCGCCGGGTCGACGTCTCCGCCGTGCTCGCCGATCGCCGCGAGGCCTGGGCCCCATTGGCCGCCGAGCAGGGAATCGAGCTGCACATGCCCGACCAGACCTCGATGCGTCTCACCGCGCTGCTGGTCCCCGGCCACCTCGAACAAATACTCGACCACTGGTCGACAACGCCCTCGCGCCAGCAGGCCTGGCGACCGCGTCGAGCTACAGGCGACCGCATCTGGCTCGAACATCGAGATTCATGTGATCGACGAAGGCAGGGGGATGACCGACGAAGAACGCTCCCGCGCCTTCGACCCTTTTGGCAGAGTCCCACGGGCAGCGCGAAGGGCAGCACTGGGTTGGGCCTCGCGGTTGCTGACCAGCTTGCACGCGCGAGCCGCGGCACCATCACGATCACGAAGTCCGACGACGCCGGCATCGACGTGGTCGCTCGCTTTCCAGCCGCGCCCCCGACCTGAGGCGCTCGGTGCGGTCGAAGTTCGACTGATCGGGTCCGAAGGACACGACAGAACGACCGGGTCGTGCCCTCGACCGGTCCCGGACTGCGATCTTCGGGGGTTGCCGTCCTGATCACCGGCCGCCTGACCTGCAGCGACGCTCCCGGATCTACCGACATCTCTACCGGAACTCGATCCGGGAGGTGTCCATGAAGGGCTACGTCGTCCAACGCGACAGTCGCTCCTCCGCGCACGACTTGCGCCATACGCCTGCCACCTTGCTGCAACTGAGCACTGTTGCATTTGTTGCATCATTCGACAGGATGGAATACCACGGCGGCGTGCCGGGCACAGTGACGGCGCCCTGCTGTCGGGATCGGTCGGCGGAAAGAGCCTGCTGATCACTTCGGGTGTGTAGTGCCGGCCGTGGTCGGAGTTCGCATCCTGGCGCCCGCGCCCGAATCACACCTCGCCGGGCGGACGCGCCGCCGCCCGGCCATCGTGATCCCGGCGGGCGCCGTCATCGGCTTGTTCACCGGCATGCTGGCCGACGGGGGCGGGTTCCTGCTCGTCCCGCCTGAGGGCTTGCACCGCGGTCGCTTCCATGCCCGAAACGCGCGTTGGCCGCGCTGGGGAGTTGGCGGAACCGAGGCGCCCTACCTGGATCGGGACTCCCAGCCAAGACGATCAGCATGCCGCAATCATCGCCGCCGCCTCGTTCGGGGCTGCGGCCACCTCATCGTCATGGAGGGGCTGCGATGAACGCCCCCGACGTCAGACGCGGACCTCGTAGTACAGGTTGGCGGGCTCATCGAAGTCGTGGATGTGGAACTGGCTGAACCCGGCGTCGGTGCACAGCTGCGCGAGCAGCTCGGGGTGCAGGCCAAGGGTCCCGAGCCCGGCACCGTCGGGCTCGGAGAGCGCGGAGGACATGCAGCTGGCGATGGAGAATCCGTACATCATGGCGGCCATGGGGTTGGCCAGGTTGTCCTTTGCCCGTGGCGCGCAACGGATGTCTTTGATCAGCCAGGTGCCGTCGGGGCCGATCGAGCGGCGTATTGCGGTGATCGTCTGGGCCGGTCTGGTCATGTCGTGAAGGCAGTCGAGAGTCAACACGAGATCGAAGGTCGGCTCCGCCGGGAGGTCGTCGGCGCCGGCGAGGTGCAGGGTCACGTTCTCCAGTTGAGCCTCGTCGACGAGTTGTCGGGCCCGGTCGATGGCGTGGCGGGAGATGTCGTAGCCGTGGATGTATGAGCGCGGGAACCTCTCCGCCAAAGCGACGACGGCGACGCCGGCGCCGCAGCCGACGTCGGCAACCACGCCACCGGCGTCGAGCTTCGCTTCCACCCCGCCGAGCGTGGGCAGGATGCGAGGCACGAGCGCGAGGCGGGTCCAGGGTCCGAGCATGCGTTCGGTGCGGTGTGCACCCGCCGGGCCCTGGCGGTCATACGGCAGGCCGAGGCCGGTGCGGAAGGCGTCGGCGAGGTCGTCGACGAAGTCGGGCGCGGGTGGGGCGCCGAAGGCTCCAGCGGCGAAGAAGAGCGAGTCATGCTCGTCGGCGAGCACGGCCGCTGCCGCGTCGGAGAGCTCGAAGCGGTCATCGTCATGCCAGGTCAAGAGGCCGGCGGCGCCTTGGCCGCGGAGCCACTCGAGGACCCACCGCTCCTGCAGGTCGGTTCGTTCGGCCAGTTCATCTGCGTCGAGGGCGCCGGCGCCTCGCATGGCCCGGTAGAGCCCGAGCCGGTCGCCGAGGTTGATGAGGAGCGACACCATCTCGCCTTGCTTGTAGCTCCACACCCGGAAGGCGAAAAGCCCGATCTCCTCGGGGCTTGGCGGACTGAGTTCGTCGTTCACGTCAGTCGACGCTACGCCGAAGCGAGCCTGGCCCGCCCATGGGCCCGTTGGGCGAGTTGTGAGCGTCAGCGGAGGGCATCGTCGAGGAAGCGGTCGAGTTCGGCGTCGTCGATCGCGATGTGGAGATGCTCGCCTTGGCGTTCGATGTCGAGGGTGGGGCAGAAGAAAGAGTCGCCGCCGACGAAGAACTGTGGGGAGCCGGTGACGCCGCGCCGGCGACCCTCAGCCCAGTCGGTGTCGATGGCGGCGCGGGCCGAAGCCTGGTCAGGGACGGCGACGCCGTGCTGGGCAGCGATGCCGGCGAGCACGTGCGGCTCGGCGATCGCCTCTCCCCGTTCGAACAGGGCGTCGCGGATAGCCAGGTTGAATGCCTCGCCTACCTCGATTCCGTGCTGGTAGGCGAGGGTGGCGGCGCCCAGGATCGAGATGGTGGTCGTGGGGAACGCCTCGGGGTCGAACCCGCCGAAGAGGTCGCTGGCGACCTGGGCGCGAAGGTCGGCGATCTCGTCGGCGACCTTGTCGGCCCCGAGCGGCTCGTCGTTGGCCAGCTCCAGCGGCCAAGCACGTACACGGAGCCGCACATGTCGCGCTCCGGCCAGCTTCCGCCGCTCGGTGAACCGGCGGAGGCTGTAGTGGGCGAAGGGGCAGGACACGTCGGCGAAGACGTCGACGACGCGCCCTGGTTGGTCGTGCGCGGCCACGGGGATGGACTCGAGGAGGGCGCGGCCGGCACTCGGTTGGGTTTTCCCGCACGCTGGACAGGGCGTCACGTCGGCCATCTCGTGCTCCCGAGCGCGTCGAGGTTGATGGGCGCCATGTGGGCGTAGTAGCGGGGATAGGCGGTGAGCCCGCTCACGAGCCGCTCGACGAAGACGTCCTCGTCGTCGAGCGTCAGAGCCAGATTCGATCGGCGCTCCTGGTCGATGGTGCTGGCATCGGAGCCGCTCGACGACGCCGAGGAGCAGAAGCTGCCGAGCCCGTGGGTCGGATGCACCGCCACGTCGCCCGGCAGCTCCTCGGCCAGACGCCGGACCGAGTGGAACTGGGCCCGGGTCAGCGACTCGGTGGCCTGGGCGCTGATGAAGTCAGTGCGGCCGACGGTTCCGTACAGCATCGACCCACCGGTGAAGGCGGCCACCGGCTGGCCGCCTTCGAGTACGACGTAGGAGAGATGCGTCGGGGTGTCCACCGCCCGCACGACCAACTCGCCGACGGTGAACTCGCCGCCGTCTCGGGCGCCGGTGCGTTCGTAGGCCACGTCGTCCGCCGCGGCCACCACGTAGGTGGCGCCGGCGCGGCGGGCCAGCCTGAGTCCGCCGGTCACGTAGTCGTTGTACACGTGCGTCTCGAAGACGTGGGTCAGGCGCAGGCCCCGCTGATCGAGCAACGACTCGACGCGGTCGATATCGCGCTGCGGATCGATGACTGCGGCGACGACGCCATCGGCGAGAACGTAGCTGCGGTCGCCCAGCGACGGTGTCTCTATCGTGAGGATCTCCATCCGTCGCCCTCAGGCCACCGCGCCGGGCGAACCGTCGTCGCGCAGGACCGGCAGACCGGCCGCCGCCCACGACGCCATGCCCCCGGCGACGTTTCGAACATCGATGCCCGCCTCGGCGAGGGTCTTCGCGGCTCGGGCCGACCGGTTGCCGGTCCGGCACACGGCCAGCACCTGCTGACCGTCAAAGCGGCCGGCCGCGTCGGCCAGATGCCCGAGCGCAACGTGCACGGCCGCCGAGGCGTGGCCGGCCGCCCACTCGTCGTCTTCGCGGACATCAAGCAGCACCGCGCCGCCCTGCTGCAGCCTCAACGCCTCCGCTGGGGTGACATCGTCAATCTTGTGGCGTCCGAACAACTCCAGGCCTCCTCCGGTTGCCTTGTTCAATGCTCTACCCGGTAGGGTATATTCCCCCGGTCGGACCGCCGCCCGGAGGGATCAGGGCGAAAGGCGGAATACCCCTCCCGGTATCACTGGTTGAGAGAGGACACCTATGAACCTTCCCGAGCAAACCATCGACGATCTCCTCAAACGGCTCCGACGCATCGAGGGCCAGGTCCGCGGCATCCAACAGATGCTGGCCGACGGCCGCGAATGCCGCGACGTCGTGACCCAGATCTCCGCCGCCAGCAACGCGCTCGACCAGGCCGGGTTCAAGTTGGTCGCGTCAGGCCTCACGTACTGCCTGAACCACCCCGAGCAGGCCGCCGAAGAGGGCTACGACATCGACGACGTCCAGAAGATGTTCATGAAACTGGCCTAAAGCCGTTCCGTGGACATGCCACCGCCAACCCCGCAGATCGGTTGACCTTGAGCCCCCCTGTGGCCCCTGGCCCCCGCCGATCGCGACGGTGGCAAGGGGTGATCCCGGTCGCCCTTGCAGGCCTGCTCGCCGGCGGCCTGGTTGCGGCGCGCCGCGGCGCCGGTGGCGGCGCCGGTCTCACTGCGTCGCAACGTCGGGTTGTCGCCGGCGGACGCCTGCTGCCGGTCGTCGTCGCCGCCCTCGCTCTGGCGGGCGTGGCCGGTCTCGCCTCGGTGCGGCAGCGACAACGATGGCCCGTGGCGGTCGGCGTCGCCTTCATCGGTTGCGCCGTCGCCGTGGCCGTCGTCGGCCCCGGGCTGGAACGCCAAGCCCGCGCCCGAGTAGGTGTCACGGCCACCGGCCGCGGCGTTGGGCCTGCGGTCTACGACCGGGGTCCCACACCGATGGCCGGCGCGCCGCTGGGCCAGCTCGAGGACGCCCTCGTGACGGTCCCCTACGGAGGACTAACCAACACCAACCCGCCCGCGCCGCGCCTGCGCGACGTCCGCGAGAGCGTCGGCGCCGGCGGCGTCCTCGTGGAGGTCGAGGCCAACGTCAACGATCACCCCGATCCGGGACTGAGACGCCAAGGCGAGTGGTACGACCTGGCCACCGCCGCCCGCCAGCTCTTCCAGGCCGACCCCACCACCGACACGGTCGACGTCACCCTGTGGAGCCACAGCATTCGCGTCTACCAGGCGAGACTCACTCGCCAAGCGGCGGCCGGCACCGGCCAGCTCACGGCCGAGCAGCTGCCGCAACGATGGCAAGAGGAATACCGGTCCGCCGACTGGTGACGCACCGCCAGCGGCCCGGACCCCGGGCGGTCCACCAGCCGGGAGACGCGACAGGTAGATGGGCCGTGAGGTCAGGTTGCGCCTCAACTCGGCGGGGTGCTGGCGCGAGTGAGTTGACATCTGCGCCGGGCGATCGGCTGCGGCCACGTCTGCACTTTTCCGACTACCGCACGGTGATGAGTTGGTATATGTCCCTGGCGAAATGCACGTGACCGCCTGGGGTGCCGCCCATCATGGTGCCGGACGAATCACCGCCGCCATGCATCGTCTTGCCACCCATCATGGTGCTGGATGAATCGCCGCCGCGCGTCATGTAGGAACCCATCTGGTCGACGAGGTGCATCCGACGGCTTTCTTGCGAGAGACGCGAACGTCGAGGAGTTCGTTTCGTCGGTCGCCTCTGTGTGCGGTCTCTGGTGACCGACCGAGCCAATCCGGCGGGCGGGCCGGGTGTGGTCGGTTAGGTCGTACCGGTCGCTGTGATGACAGGTATCGCGGCCGTCGAACTGCTGAGGCGAAGCGGTGTGATTCTGATCAGCTGCTGATCTGTGGACCCTCTTGGCCGCCATGTTCTTATGGACGCCTCGACGAACGGCGCTGTGTGGCGCCTACGCGGTGGTGACGTCCATCGCGCTCGGAGTTCCCGACGGAATGTTCGCGACGCCTCGCCACTTCGTACGAATTGTCGTTGTCAGTGTTGGCTCGGCCGCCGCGGTCTGGTCGTCCTGTGCATCCCCTCCCTCGCCTACCTTTACGCGCTCCAACATCGCGGGCGCCTCGAAGGCGGATGACGGCACTCGTCCGAACAGGATCTACGTCCCCGGCTGGCCGGCTCAAGGTGCCCCGGGAGAACGTCACGAGAACCGGAGTCCCCCTATCCCGGTACCGATCTCGCCTCCTTGTATAACGCTCACCGAGATGGCATCCGCCAGACCCTCAAGGACAGACTCAACGTCGACACCGCCCCCAGGTAACCATCGGCGCCTGCAAACCCCCGTGGTGTCAGAACTCGATCAGGCCCCGTGACCAGCGGATTCGCGACCGCGTGATCGAGCCGATGGGGATCGTGCTCGGCCCTGTTGGCCGGCGGGGGAGCGGCCGACCAGAAGCGGGCAGCGTACCGGGGGGGGCCCAACAGTCGCTTCGAACTCCCTGGTCAAAGGCGATGACGGACTTCTGGCACCCCACGCGAGTTCGCGCTCAGTCTCGGCCTCGGCGGCACCGGTCGGGACAGTGCCGTCATGCGCACTCTGACGCGACTCGTGACCTTCGAGGTCGCCCGATGGGACGGCTCCGAGCTGTTCGTTCGCACGGCGCTGGCACCCTCACGCTCGGTCGGCTGCGCCGGCTGAGTCCGGGGCTGCAGCGTATGCACGCCCACCTGCTCGCAGATCGCAGGACCCCCTCCGCCAAGACCGCCTGAGGAGGGTCCCGCCGGGTAGCTGGTCGGATCGGGGAAGACCGGCCAACCGCCCAACTCAGACGCAAGGTGCCGCGACTCCCACCGTTGACTCCGGCGGGAGCGCACGCCGCGCCTTGTCGGCCCTTCTGTATGACATCGACCACACACTCCCGGACCGATCGCGTGGCCGAGCTGCACGAGCAGCTCGAGGCCGCGTTCGACAGCATCACAACGGGGGAGGACTGGCGGGCCATGTTGGAGATCGCGTCGACGTTCCATCGCTACAGAACAACGTCATGCTCATCGCCATGCAGCGCCCCGACGCCACCCAGGTGGCCGGGTACAGGGCATGGCAGGCGTTGGGCCGACAGGTCCGAGCCGGCGAGAAGGCGTTGCGCATCTTCGCCCCGATGACCCGCAAGGCGACCGACGAAGAACGAGACGACAACGCCGGCGAGCGGAAGGTCTTGGGCTTCAAGAAAGTAGCGGTGTTCGACGTGGCCCAGACCGAGGGTGATCGGCTCCCCGACCTCGCCATTGTGGAACGCCAACGCGAGCGCCATGGCCACCGGGTCATCGTTGGCGAGTAGCACCATAATCCACCGTCTGTCGCTCGCGGATGAGGTACAGCATGCCTTCACAGTCGGGCTGGTCGGCCTCGCGGACGAACCCGGCCGCCTCGAAGCAGCGGGTCGAGGCGACGTTGTCGGCCTCGACCCCAGCGCAGAACAGTTCGAAGTCGCGCACCTCGTCTTGTTCGACCAGGACGCGCAGGATTGGCGGCCGATTCCTCGTCCCCGCCTGGCTGTTGACCGACATCCAGCTCCGGGACGGCGGCGACACG